>OLRU01000308.1_pt1 | contig 58784 bp, 62 predicted proteins | sample 1672961 | NCBI WGS metagenome assembly OLRU01 (sample SAMEA3136741, study PRJEB25190) | human gut metagenome | biome: human gut; feature: human-associated habitat; material: faeces | place: Austria | collected 2013
TTAATTAACGCCAGGCCCCGCAGGCTGTTCAGCTTTCTTTTCGCTCAGGATTCATGGGCTCCTGAACCCGCTTCCCGCCGATTCCGGTTTGGCAGGCCGCTTTTTAACTCAGTCCTTCTCGTCCGTGATCAGGCCGTAGCCGCCGTGCTTGCGGCGGTAGACGACCGTGAAGGCGTCGTGCTCATCGGCATTGCGGAACACGAAGAACTCGTGCTCGAGCAGATTCATCTGCAGGATTGCCTCATCGACAGACATGGGCGCGATATAGAACTTCTTGTTGCGGATTACCTTGAACTCTTCCTCGCCGGCGTCGTCCCCGGCGACCTGGTAGGGTTTGATCTCACGCTCTATCGCTCCAGCGCGAAGCCTTTTCTCAAGGCGGGTCTTGTTCTTGCGTATCTGCCTTTCGATGCTGGCAACGGCAGAATCGATGGAGGCGTACATGTCGCCGGTAAGCTCGCTCACGCGGTAGAACATCCCGTTGTTCTTTATCGTGACCTCGGCGCGGAACCGGCCGCGCTCGGTGGAGAAGGTCACGAATGCTTCGCTGTCCGTTTTGAAGAACTTGTCTATCTTCCCGATCTTCTTCTCGGCATAAGCACGCAGATCCTCAGAGACGTCCATTTTCTTTTCAGTAAACGTGAACTTCATGGTTTACACCCCTTCCGGTTGGTATATATGAATTTTACCACATATATACGTAAAATTGAAGTATTTTTTATGAATTTTTGAAAATCCCATTTTAAGGTGAGCAAACGGGGCGGATGAGTGCATCCGCCCCGTCAATGCAGCAGGCTCAGGTATAAATCGTGCAGTTCGGCAGGGCCTGGCCCAGCTCCTCTATCTCGCTCTGGCTCAGTCCGCAGTTGGCGGCATAGAGCGTGCGGAGATTCTTCAGGCTCAGCAGCGGCTCTATGCTGTCTATCCTGCAGCCCTCGATGTCCAGAGTCTCCAGGTTGGTCAGCCCGGCCAGCGCGCTCAGGTCGGTGACGGCCGTCCCGTTGAGGGAGAGCGTCTTCAGATTGCTGAGCATGGACAGGGAGGTGATGTCCTCCAGGTTCTCGTTCAGGCTCAGGTGCAGTTCCGTCAGGTTTGCCAGGTGCCTGAGCGGGGAGACATCCGTGATGTCGTTCTGCATCAGGCTCAGGGTGGTGAGTCCGGCGGCGTTTGCCAGGGCGGATATGTCCGTGAGCCCGCAGCGGGAGAGCTCCAGGCTCTGCAGCGTCGGCGCGGCGCCGACATTGGAGATGTCTATGCCCTCGTTGTCGTTGAGGTTGAGCACGAGTATGCTGGTGAAATTCTCCAGCCCGGCCAGGTCAGTGACGCCGAGGCCGCTCGCGTCCACCTGCTCCGAGTCGGCGGCGAAGCTCTGCCCGCCCAGCTCCACGGTGTAGAGCTGCTCAGGCGTCTGCACCTCCGTGCCGGAAAGGGCGGCCACCAGCTCATCCACGGCGCCGCGGGTGAGAGAGGTGTTGCCGTCAATCGAAAGGCTGCTCAGCCAGGTCATGGACCGGAGCGCCTCCAGGTCCGAATCCTCCAGGCCGCAGGACTGGAGAGTCAGCGTTTTCAGCCCTGTGAGCGTGCTGAGGGTGGTGAGACTGTCAAGGGGGTTGTCGGACATGTCCAGCTCTGTTATGGCCGTGTGCCCGGAGAGGGCGGCTATATTGCTGACATTATTCCCGCTGAAGCGCAGCACCTCCAGGTTGGTCAGCGCCAGCAGCGGGGAAATGCTGCTCACCTGGTTGGACGAGAAGTTCAGCGTCTTCAGGTTGGGCATGGCCGCCAGCACGGAGATGTCGCTTATCTGGTTGTTCGATATGTCGAGTGACTCGAGCGCAGTGCACGCGCTCAGGGCGGAGATGTCCGTCAGGCCCAGACCGGAGAGGTTGAGCTCGGTCACGTCGCTCTCAAAGGTAACGCCGCCCAGAGTTATCTCCACCACGGTCTGCGTGGGCGTGTCGGTCAGGATGGTGCAGCCCGGCAGCTCTTCCTGCAGCGCCTCCAGCTCCTCGTCGGTTATCTCGCGGCCGCGTATGTCCAGGGTGGTGAGCCCGTCCAGGCCGTAAAGGGGTTCGAGCGACTCGATGTCCGCGTTGCCGCTCAGGTAGAGCGCATTGAGGCTGCGCAGAGTGCCCAGCGGCGTGAGGTCGGTGATGGAGTTGTTCTCCAGCGACAGGCTGGTGAGGCCGGTAAGCTGAGCCAGCACGGTGAGGTCGCTCAGCGAGCATCCGTTCAGGCTCAGGCTGGTCAGCTCCGTGAGCGAGGCGATTGTCTCCAGGTCGGCGCTCGTGAGCGTCTGGTCGGAGATCACCAGCGTCTGCGTGTTTTTGTCGTACTTCTCTCCGGCGATGGTGACGGAGTTCTCGTCTTCCTCCCCGCCTTCAAGCTGTGCACGGTACTCCTCCAGCAGCGTTCCCGCCTCGGAGCCGCTGCCGTTGGCGTTCACCCAGCCCTCCAGGGTGGAGACGGCGTTCGTATAGTCGCCCAGGGCCGCATAGCTGCGCGCGATGATGAGCGCGGCTTCCTCCGTGGCGTCCTCATTGTAGGCCAGACGCGCCGCGTCTATGGCCTCGCTGTACTGGCCGGCGATGTAATGCTCCATCGCGGCCTCATAGTTTTGCTGATAACTGTCGCCCCCGCTGCGCTGCATGAGCACAACGGCGATGACGATGATCGCGATGACCAGCAGCGCTCCGACGACGGTGAGTATGAGCGTCTTGCGGTCCATACGCGGGGTTTGGGTATTCTTCCTGCTGTCCATTTGTGCCTCCCGGGGTTTGACTGACGCGCTAGAAGGCCCAGCCGCCGTCAGTAAAGATGGGTACCCGCTCGCCCGTGGCCCTGATACCGGTTACGGCCAGGTCGGCGGAGCCTATCATAAAGTCCTCGTGCACCATGGAGTCGTTGACGCCCATGGCGCGCAGCTCGTCGAGGGTATAGCTGCCGTAGTTTTCGATGTTGCTGGTGTAGCCGCGGCCGAGCGCGAGGTGGCAGGCCGCGTTCTCGTCGAAGAGGGTGTTGTAGAACATTATGCCGCTGTTCCTTATCGGGCTCTCATAGGGCACGAGCGCGCACTCGCCGAGCATGCACGAGCCCTCGTCCATGGCGATGAGCGCCCGGAGCGCCTCCTCGTTCCTGCCGGCCCCGCAGTCCACGGCGCGCCCGCCCTCGAAGCGGATCCAGAAGTCCTCGATGAGCTGTCCGCGGTAGGCCAGCGGCCGCGTGGCGTACACTATGCCCTCCGCCTCGCCTGCGCGCGGGGTGATATAGACCTCTTCGGAGGGGATGTTGGGGTTGTACACCGCGCCGTTGACGGGATTGGTCTCCGCGCCGCCGAGGAAGCGTGCTTCGGGTATGAGCCCGACCGTGAGATCGGTGCCGTTGGCGGAGCGGTACTCGAGCTTCACGAGCCCCATGGAGTTGAGCCTCCGGCAGCGGTCCGTGAGGAAGGCGTTGTGCTGCGCCCAGTTCTCCGCCGGGTCCCCGTCCAGCGCGCGGGAACAGGAGAGGATAGCTTCCCAGAGCCGCTCGACGGCTTCACCGTCCGGCAGTCCCGGGAACACCTTGCGCGCCCACCCGGCGCCGGGCACGGCGGCAATGCACCACTGGTAGCGGTTCTCCATCGCGTCGCTTATTGGCTTGGTGACGGCATAGCGGCGGCGCATCGCCTCGGCGCGCTTTTGCTGGTCTATACCGGCGAGCCCGTCCGGGTCCGCACTCTCAAGATAGAGCATGACGGGCAGGCTGTCCGCCCGACAGCGCAGCTTCTGCTCCTGCCAGGGCTTGACGGTGCCCAGGGTGTCCACGCTCTGCCAGCGGTTGTCCAGTTTCGCAAGCGGCTGGTATTCCCACTCCACCTCCACCTCGGCCGCGCCCGCCCGGTAGCACTCCTCGGCGAGCATCAGCACAAACTCGGGCTGGTCCAGTCCGGCGCGCAGCACAACGCTCTGGCCGGGCATGATCCCGCCGCCCGTGACGGCGATGAGGCGGGCATACCGCCGCAACTGCTCTGTATCCATTGTACTCCTCCGTGCTAATTTAATGTTTAACTTTTATTGATATAATGTATCTTTTGTGTTAACATTATTGGTTGTCAGGCGGATATCGCCGTAATATGGCGTTCCGCATCTTACCGCGCATTATAGCACAACTGACCACGATATGTAAAGCTAACAAAAATCTCCGCAGAAGCCATCTGCGGGAAAAGGAGAAGACAATGAAAAACACCGAAAAGACGATGGACAAGCTGGTCGCCCTGTGCAAAAACAGGGGCTTCATCTACGCGGGGAGCGAGATCTACGGCGGTCTTGCCAACAGCTGGGACTACGGCCCTCTCGGCGTGGAGCTGAAGAACAACGTCAAAAAGGCCTGGTGGAAAAAATTCGTCCAGGAGAGCCCCTACAACGTCGGCCTCGACTCGGCCATACTGATGAACCCCGAAATATGGGTCGCTTCCGGCCACGTCACGACCTTCAATGACCCGCTCATCGACTGCAAGGCCTGCAAGAGCCGCCACCGCGCGGACAAGCTCATTGAGGACTACCTGGCCGAGAACCCGATGGAAGGGGTCTCCGCCGAGGCCATGACCAACGAGGAGATGGTCGCCTTCATCCGTGAGCACAATGTGCCCTGCCCGGTCTGCGGCAAGAGCGACTTCACCGACATCCGCAAGTTCAACCTTATGTTCAAGACCCACCAGGGCGTCACCGAGGACACCGCCAGCGAGGTGTACCTCCGCCCCGAGACGGCCCAGGGCATCTTCGTCAATTTCAAGAATATACAGCGCACCACCCGCCGCAAGATCCCCTTCGGCGTCTGCCAGATCGGCAAGAGCTTCCGCAACGAGATCACCCCGGGCAACTTTGTCTTCCGCACCCGCGAGTTCGAGCAGATGGAGCTCGAGTTCTTCTGCGAGCCGGGCACCGACCTGGAGTGGTTCGCCTACTGGCGCAACTACTGCCGCGACTGGCTGCTGAACCTCGGCATGGACGAGGCCAACCTCCGGCTGCGCGACCATGACCCGGCCGAGCTGGCCTTCTACTCCAAAGCGACGACTGACTTTGAGTATTTGTTCCCCTTCGGCTGGGGCGAGCTCTGGGGCGTCGCCGACCGCACGGATTACGACCTCAGCCAGCATCAGAAGCACTCCGGCCAGGATCTCACCTACTTCGACCAGGAGAAGAACGAGCACTATGTGCCCTACGTCGTCGAGCCCAGCCTGGGCGCCGACCGCGTGACCCTCGCCTTCCTTGTCGACGCCTACGACGAGGAGGTCGTGGATGAGGCCAAGAAGGACACCCGCGTTGTGCTCCGCCTCCACCCCGCCCTCGCCCCCGTCAAGGTCGCCGTGCTGCCGCTCTCCAAGAAGGAAGTGCTCTCCGGCCCGGCCCGCGAGCTGTACGCCGAGCTCTCCAGGCACTTCATGTGCGAGTATGACGACACCGGCTCCATCGGCAAGCGCTACCGCCGCCAGGACGAGATCGGCACCCCCTACTGCGTAACCCTCGACTTCACCACCGTCGGCGACGACAAGACCGAGGCCGACCACTGCGTCACCGTCCGCGAGCGCGACAGCATGGAGCAGGTTCGTATGCCCATAAGCGAACTGGTCAGCTATCTGAGCGAACGTCTTGCGTTCTAATCCGCTCGGGCGGGCAGGGAAGCCCGCCCCTATGCATAGAGAATAATTATTTTGTTTCAGGGTGATAAATATTATGAAGGATGGATTTTTGAAAGTTGCCGCGGCGGCGCCTGAAATCAGGGTAGCCGACCCCGCGTACAACACGGACAAAATCATTGACTGCATCGGAGAGGCGAAGGCGGCCGGGGTAAAGCTGCTGACCTTCCCCGAGCTGGTGCTGACCGGCGCCACCTGCGGCCACCTCTACTTCCAGCGGCACCTCACCGGCGCCGCCATGGACGGGCTCAGGCGGATAGCCGCCTCCACTCAGGGCAGCGACATGCTCGTCGTCGTCGGCCTGCCGCTGGCCGTGCGCGGGTCCTTGTACAGCGCCGCCGCCGTCGTGTGCGACGGTGAAATCCTCGGCTTCACGGCGCGCAAGAATGTGCGCGGCACCGTGTTCTCCGCGCCGGACCCGGGTGAGGTCATGGAAGTCGATATCGACGAAACGGATTACTGCCACCTGCAGAGCGAGGTTATCTACTGCGCCTACGACGTTATCGACAGCCTCGCCGTGGGCGTGCAGTTCGCCGCCGACAGGAAGCTCGCCGTGCCGCCCACCGCCGCGCTCTGCGCTTCCGGAGCCACCATTATCGCCGAGCTGAGCGACGAGCCCATGAGCTCCACCTCCCGCCGCGACACCATGACCGCCATCGAGGTGGACACGAAGCGCCTGCACTACGGCTGCGTCAGCGCCGCGCCGTCCAGCGGCGAGAGCACCACCGACAAGAGCTATTACGGCCTGTGCCTCGTCACCGACGACGGCGAAACCCTCGCCGTGAGCGAGAACGGCTCCGGCATAGCCGTGAGCGAGCTCGATATCTTCAACCTCAACGACGCGCGTATGCGTGAGCAGACCTACGCCGGTATGGCGCGCATGCCCATATCCCGCTACGGCTGGGACCTCAAACTCGCCGAAACGCGCCTCACCCGCCGCATAAAGCGCGAGCCCTTCGTGCCCGACGGCCACATCGGTGAGTTTGCCGAGCGCTGCCTGACCATCCAGGCCACCGGCCTCATCAAGCGCATGGAGTACACCAACTGCTGGCGTCCCGTCATCGGCGTCTCCGGCGGCGTAGACTCCACGCTGGTCATGCTCGCCTGCGCCAAGGCCATGGATATGTGCTCGCTGCCGCGCAAGAACATCGTCGCCGTGACGATGCCCTGCTTCGGCACCACCGACCGCACCAAGAACAACGCCATCACCATCGCCGAGCAGCTCGGCGCGGAGCTGCGCGTCATCCCCATCGGCGAGAGCGTCAAGAAGCACTTCGAGACCATCGGCCACGACTTCAACGACCACAGCGTCGTTTTCGAGAACGCCCAGGCGCGCGAGCGCACCATGGTGCTGCTGGACATCGCCAACAAGGTGAACGGCCTCGACGTCGGCACCAAGGACCTCAGCGAGCAGGCCGACGGCTGGTGCACGTATAACGGCGACCAGATCTCCAACTACGACATCAACGCCGGCATGACCAAGACCATGGTCCGCGCGGTTGTCAAGTATATCTCCGAGACCACTGAGGACAAGGTCCTCGCCGACGCCCTGCACGACATCTGGGACACTCCCGTCACGCCCGAGCTGCTGCCCATCGGCGACGAGGGCGAGCTGCTGCAGAAGAGCGAGGACAGCGTGGGCCCCTACGTACTGCAGGACTTCTTCCTCTATCACATGGTCATGCGCGGCGGCTCCCCCGCCAAGGTGCTCCGTCTCGCCGAGCTGGCCTTCAGGGGCGAGTTTGACCGCGAGACCCTCATCTTCTGGCTGCGCAGCTACTGCCGCCGCTTCTTCGTGCAGCAGTTCAAGCGCTCTGCGAGCGCCGACGGCCCCGCCGTCATGGGCTTCACCCTCAGCCCGCGCGACGGACACAAGATGCCCTCCGACGCCTGCAATTCGCTCTGGCTGGCCGAAGTTGACAAGCTGTAATATTATTATATTCGCCCGCACAGCCGCATAAAACCCGGCGCCGCCCGGAATTGCCCGGGCGGCGCTTATATTGCCCATAAAAAAACGCTGCCCGCCGGGCAGCGTTTTTCTTTGTTGGATAGGGACGGCTTCTCCTTACAGGAAGAAGTCCATTATCTGGCCGATGAGGACGATGGCGACGCCTATCGGGGTGATGAACTTGAAGCAGACCTCGTAGACCTTCGCGAGACGGTACTTGTGGCCGGAGGCCTCGCACTCGGCCCGGACGAAGTCCGTCTTGTACACCCATCCGATTAAGACCGTCATAATCAGCGCGCCCAGCGGCATCAGTATGCCCTCGGAGAGCACGTCGAAGAAGTCGAGCCATGCGTCGATGAACATCGGGACGCCCTCTGCGCCGAACTCATAGCCGAGCAGCTGATACGGGGCCGGGATGAGGCCGGGCTCGCCGGAGAACCAGCCGCCGATGGCGTCGAGCGCGACGGGCAGGCCGATGATGGTGGTGATGACCGCGGCGACGCAGATTATCTTGGCGCGGTTGGCCTTCTTGCCCTTCTCGCGGGCGTTGTCCAGACGGTTCGTGACTATGACCTCATAGAGCGAGATGGACGAGGTGATGGCCGCTATAAAGACAAGGAAGTAGAAGAGGAAGCCGACCAGGTTGCCGAAGGTGCCCATGCTGACGAAGACGTTCTGCATGGTGTTGAACAGCAGGCCCGGGCCGCTGCCGTAGTCGAGGCCGAAGGCGGCGCAGCCGGGAAGAACAGCCAAGGCTGCCATGACGGCGACGGTCGTGTCGCAGGCGGGGATTATCCAGGAGTTCTTCTGGATGTCCTCCTTCTTTTCGAGGTAGGAGCCGTAGGTTATCATGGCTCCCATGCCGAGCGACAATGAGAAGAACATCTGTCCTGCCGCCACCCTTACAACTTCGAAGAATCCCGAAGCCGTACTCAGCGGCTCCCAGTTGGGCCTGAACATGTAAATGAAGCCCTCGCCCGCGCCGGGCAGCGTGGCGATATAGATGATGACGAAGAGCAGCATGAAGAAGAGCGCCGGCATGGCGACTGTGGTGAACTTCTCTATGCCGGACTGTATGCCGCCCATGACGATTACGATGTTGCAGACGACGAACAGGATGTTGAAGAACACAATCGAACCGTAGTCGTGCAGGATGTAGGTCCAGAAGCTCATCTCCTGCCCGCTGAAGCCGTCCACGCCCATGAGCTCGAGCAGGAAGCCCATCATGTAGCGCATGACGAGGCCGCCGAGGACGTTGTAGAACGTCAGCAGGAAGAAGGCCGAGGCGACGCCTATGTAGCCGACCCACTTGTGCTTTTTGTTGAACGCGCCGTAAGCGCCGACGGCGCCGAGGCCCGTTTTGCGGCCTATCGTCAGCTCACCGAGCATGACGACCGCGCCGACAAAGACGACGAGAAGCAGATAGACGATCAGGAATGCAAAGCCGCCGTAGCGGCCCATTTTGTACGGGAAGCCCCAGATGTTTCCCAGGCCGACCGCCGAGCCGACGGCCGCCATCAGGAAGCCAAAGTTGGTTCCCCATGAACCGCGTTCATGTTCCATGTGCTGAGAATTTTCAGACATTGATTTTCCCTCCCATATTTAATTTTCCGGCGGCGCTCCCACGCCTGGCCGGTTCTCCCTATCCTTGCAGGGTGCAAAACTCCCTTGAACCCTGCACTTATAATTTACACCAAAATGACGTCAGCCGCAAGCCTTTCATATTCATTTCTTAACGGTTTATTCATTTTTGCCCAAAACAAGCCTTTTTTGAGGTGGAATTTTCGCAAATCTTTGTGCATATTGCGCAGTTGACAATACTTTGACTGGTTAAGTTTTAGACGTTTGGCGCACTTTATCCTTAGATTTACAGTTTCCCTTCATCATGGTTCTGGTCTGTCCTCCTGTGCAAATAATTTTTCCTTGATTTTGCCGGACAATACTGTATAATTGTAAGGTCAATATCCTTTTGCAGCGGACAGAAAACTTAGGAGGAATCCAAAAATGACATACGAGATGGACGTCGCCGGGCTAAAGCGCGAGCTTCCGCTCTGCCGCGTCACAGACGACCTGTACATTGGTGCCTTTGTCATGTTCGGCGATGTGGAGCTCACGGTGCACTGCGCCGCCGAGCTGCTCAAGAGGGCGCCCGAGTACGACTACCTCATCGCCCCGGAGGCCAAGGCCATCCCCCTGCTCTACGAGATGGCCCGCCAGTCCGGCGCGGAGAAGTACTTCATCGCCCGCAAGGGCGCAAAGGCCTACATGTCCGGCGTGTTCGAGGTCGAGGTGCGCTCGATTACCACCATGCACATCCAGAAGCTGGTCATTGACAAGGCTGACGCGGAAATGATCAACGGCAAGAGGATCCTGATCCTCGACGACGTCATCTCCACCGGTGAGAGCCTGCACGCGATGGAAGAGCTGGTCAAGCGCGCCGGCGGCATCATTGCCGGCAAGATGGCCGTCCTCGCCGAGGGCGACGCCTACAACAGGACCGACATCATCACTCTGGGCAAGCTCCCGCTCTTCAACGCGGACGGGACCCCGAAGGAATAACCCAAGGCAGCAAGATACCCGGCCAGGCCCTGGCCGGGTATCTTTTAAACTGCGTACGTATCCCCGGTGCGCCTCAAGTCCCGCGCAGCCCGGCGAAAAACTGCGCCAGCAGGGCCGCGCACTCCTCGTGCAGCACGCCCCCGTAGACGGCCGGCCGGTGGCCGTAGCGCTCCTCGAAGAGGTTTATAACGCTGCCGACAGAGCCGCTGTTGGGCTCCCTGGCCCCGTACACCACCGTGGAAAGGCGCGCGTTTATTATCGCGCCGGCACACATCGGGCAGGGCTCGAGGGTGACAAACAGCGCGCAGCCGCTGAGGTTCCACGTCCCCAGCGCGGCGCAGGCGGCGCGGATGGCCTCCACCTCGGCGTGGGCGGTGGCGTCCGGGAGCTCCTCCCTGCGGTTGCGGCCACGCCCGACTATAACTCCGTCAGGTGAAACTATGACACAGCCGACGGGCACTTCCCCGCCCGCGGCGGCCTCGCGCGCTAAAGCGAGAGCTTCGTGCATATACTTTTCATGTTCCATATTATCACCCCGGAGTGTGACTTATGCTTAATATTTTACTCATCGGCGCCGGCCTGTCAATGGACGCTTTTGCCGTCTCGGTCACGAACGGCCTCACCACCCCCGGCTACCGGTACCGCCACGCCGCAGTGACTGCGGCATATTTCGGCTTTTTCCAGGGCCTGATGCCCCTGCTCGGCTGGCTGCTGGGCAGCACGGTCAGCGGCCTGATCAGCGCCTGGGGCCCGTACATCAGCTTTTTCCTGCTCGCGTTCATCGGGCTGCGGATGATAGTTGAGGCGCTGCGGGACGGCGCGGCGGCTAAGAGCAGCCCCGCCCTCAGCCACGGCCGCCTGGCGGTGATGGCCGTCGCCACCAGCCTGGACGCGCTGGCCGTGGGCGTATCCTTCGCCTTTATGGACGTGCCGCTCGCCCCCTCCTGCCTGCTCATCGCCGGCGTGACCTTTGTCATCTGCTTCGCCGGCGGCGTCCTGGGCAGCCGTGTGCCCGGCATATCCTGCCGGGCCGCGGGCATACTCGGCGGGGTGGTGCTTTGCGCCATCGGCCTCAAACTGCTTTTTGAAGGGATAGGTGTACTGTAAGATGGAATTTTTATACGCGCTGGAGAATATACGCACCCCCGTACTGGACGCCGTCATGTCCGCCGTCACCCAGCTGGGCGGGGAGATGGTATACATGGCGGCCGCAATCGTCATCTTCTGGTGCGTCAGCAAAGGGCTGGGCTATTACATACTCACCGTCGGCTTCGCGGGCACGGTCCTCAACCAGTTCCTGAAAATCACCTGCCGCATACCGCGCCCCTGGGTGCAGGACCCGGAGTTCACCATCGTGGAGAGCGCTCGGGCGGAGGCTACCGGCTACTCCTTCCCCAGCGGACACACGCAGAACGCCTTCGCCAGCTTCGGCTGCCTGGGCATGTGGTCGCGCCGCGCGCTCTGGCGCGCGGTCTGCGCGGTCATTATACTGCTCGTCGCCTTTTCGCGCATGTATCTGGGCGTCCACACCCCGCTGGACGTGGGCGTGTCCCTCGTCACCGGCCTGGTGCTGACGCTTGCCCTCTGGCCGCTCTTCCGCGACATCGAGGAACATCCGCGGCGCATGTATGCGGCCCTGGGCATCATGCTCGGGCTCACCCTGGCCTATCTGCTCTATGTCACGCTCTATCACTTCCCCGCCGGCACGGACGCGGAAAACCTCGCCAGCGCACTGGAAAACGGCTACAAGCTGCTCGGCGCGGGCGCGGCGATGCTGCTGAGTTATGCTCTGGACCGGAAATATATCCATTTTGACACCGCCGCGCCGCTCGCAGCGCAAGTGCTCAAGTGCGTTATCGGCCTGGCCCTGGTCATGGCCATACGCGCCGGGCTCAAGAGCCCCTTCTACGCCCTCTTCGGCGCCGGCGGTGTGGCCGACGCCGCGCGTTACTTTATAACCGTCTTCTTCGCCGCCGCCGTCTGGCCCATGACCTTCCGCCTGTTTGGCCGCATAGGCGCCGGGAAATGACCGCGCGCCTTGTTGCGTCCGTTCAATTTTTAAAAATTGCCAATCCTCCGCTCCGGGTATATTTCATCACCGCCGGCACATACTACGCGCGAGGTGATTTTTCATGACCACAAAGGAGACTCTCTATCTCGACGACGCGCTCGGACACGCCCAGTTTCTGACGCAGCAGTGCCGCGAGGCGGCGAACATGCTTCAGGACGCCACGCTCAAGCAGCAGGCGCAGAAGCTCGCCGAACAGCACTGCCAGATGTACGGCCGATTTTACGACCTGGTGTAAGGAGGCGAAACCATGGACGACAAGATGATTATGGAAAACCTGCTCAACACTACCAAGGGCGTCTGTGACCTCTATATGCACGGCGCCATCGAGTCCTGCACACCCAACGTGCGCCAGACTTTCTGCACCGCGCTCAACTTTGAGCTCGGCATGCAGGACGAGCTGTACAAGCAGATGCAGCAGAAGGGCTGGTACGCCGCCGAGCAGGCCGCGCCCCAGCAGACCCAGCAGGTAAAGCAGAAGTACAAGCCGAACTGCTGACGAGCGAAAATTCTTGCCAAATTGCGCCTCCTGCGTTATCCTTAACACAGGAGGCGTACATATATGACTTTTCAGTTCTATCACTGCAATATAAACGTCCGCGACCTGGAGCGGAGCGTTAAATTCTACGGCGAGGCCCTGGACATGAGGCCCGTACGCGAGAAGGAAACCGCCGACGGCTCCTTCAGGCTGGTCTTCCTCGCCAACGAGGCCGCGAGCTTCCAGATCGAGCTCACCTGGCTGCGGGACCACGCGGACCGCGACTACGACCTGGGCGAAAATGAGAGCCATCTCGCCTTCCGTGTGGACGACTTCGGCGCTGCCAAGGCCAAACATGACGCCATGGGCTGCGTCTGCTTCGAAAACCCCTCCATGGGCGTCTACTTCATCGAGGACCCGGACGGCTACTGGATAGAGATAGTGCCCGAGCGCTGATGGACTGGGCCGCCTACCTCTCCTACGTGGTGCTCAACTGCATCACGCCGGGCCCCAACAACATGCTGAGCATGTCCGGCGCGGCCCAGCGCGGCTTTTCCTACAGCCTGCGTTATATCTGCGGGGTCTTCATCGGCTTCTTCATCGTCTGCCTGCTTGCGGGCGGCTTTACCGCCCTGCTCTACGACGTGCTGCCGGCCATTGAGCCCTGGCTGCTGGCCCTGGGCGCGGCCTACATACTGTACCTGGCCTGGCTGGTCTGGCGCTCAAAGCCCGGCGAGGGCGGCGCCGGGGACAAATCCCGCGGCGTGCTCTCCGGCATCGCCATGCAGTTTGTCAACGTGAAGGGGCTCCTCTTCGCCGTCACCGCCATGGGCTCCTACATCCTGCCGCACTGGCGCGGGGTGCTGCCCGTCCTGCTCTGCTCGCTGCTCATGGCGGCGGTCAGCTTCGTCAGCTGCTGCATCTGGGCCGCCTGCGGCGCCGCCCTCGTCGGCGCTTATAAAAAACACACCAGGGCCGTCAACGCCGTGATGGCGCTGGCCCTGGCCTGGTGCGCGGCCAAGCTGCTCATAGAGCTGGCCGGGCGTTGTGTGACGGCGCCGCGTGATCGTGTCAAACCCGGCGCGCCGAGGGCTTCGGCGCGCCATCCTGCAAGGGGGAATCAATATAATGAGCAATTACTTCAAGGACCTGATAAACCATCCCAAACGGATACTCAAGCTGTCGCTCGTCGCGCTGGCCGTGCTGTTTGTTCTGGGTCTGGCCCTGCTCCTGCTCGGCTCCCAGGTGATGGGCATCGTGCTCATGTCCGCCGGCGTATGCTGCGTGGTGGTGGCGCTGACGGTGTTCTGGCGCTGCCCGTTCTGCGACGAGTTCCTGCCGCTGAACGTGGCTCTGGGCCACAAGGACTGCCCATACTGCGGCAAGGACATCGACTGAGCGACGGAGGCCATACACATGCAGAAGCTGTTTGACAAGCTCAGAGCCCGCGAGGCCGTGACGCGCCGCGTCTGCCGCGTGATAAGCGTGGCCGCCTTTGTGCTCGGCGTGGCCTCCGTGGTGTTCGAGTGGTGGATAGCCGGCGCCGCGGCGATAGCGGTCCTGGCCGTCACCGAGGTATTGATACCGCGCAACCTGTAAACTAACCCGGGAGGTAATACATATGAATTCACCGCGTACTGCAGCCAAGCTCTGCTGGATATTCACCATAATCTCCTTTGTCGGCGTGGGCATCGGGCTGTACACGACCATTAACACCATCACCTACATATCGCTGGGCGCGCTGGTCATCTTCATGATCATCCTGCCCATGTTTGTCTGCCGCTGCCCCTACTGCGGGCAGAAGCTGCCGACCCGCGGCATGGCCAACATGAAGAAATGCCCCTACTGCGGCAAGGAGCTGCCCTGATGGGAAAGAATATACTGGTAGTACTCGGCGGCGGCCGTCCGCGCGGAAACACCGCGCAGCTGGCCGACGCCTTTGCTCACGGCACCTCTGACGCCGGGCATTCGGTGGAAACCGTGTCGCTGCTGAAGACCGAGGTGCGCGGCTGCCTCGGCTGCAACGCCTGCCGCTACGGCAGGCCCTGTGTCCAGCGCGACGGCTTCAACGATCTCGTCCCCCGCATAAAGGCCGCGGACTGCCTGGTCTTCGCCTCCCCGCTGTATTTCTGGACCCTGTCGGCACGCATTAAGGCGTTCATAGAGCGCTTTTACTGCCTGGCCGAGTACGACCCTGACCCGCCCTTCGGCCGCTATGAGCGCTACCCTGTGCACGACAGCGCGCTGTTGATGACCAGCGCCGACGACAACTTCTGGACTTTCCGCGAGGCCGAGAACTATTACCAGTACGCCGTCGTCAACTATATAGGCTTCCGTGACCGGGGCCGCCTGCTGTGCGGCGGCTGCGGCGACACCAACGGCAAGCCCGCGATCGGCGGGACTCCCCACCTCGAGCGGGCCTATGAATTCGGGTTGAAGCTCTATGAAGATTAACACGGATATCCTGCCCGCCCCCCTGCCGCGCGCGTTTTTTGAGCGGGACGCGCTCACCGTCGCACCGGAGCTCGTCGGCTGCCGCATTGTGCGCGTGCTGCCGGACGGCGGGGCGCGGATACTGACCATAACCGAGACAGAGGCCTACTGCGGCGAGAGCGACACCGCCTGTCACGCCCGCCACGGGCGCACAAAGCGCAACGAGCCGCTCTATATGCGCGGCGGCGTCTTCTATGTCTACCTCTGTTACGGTATACACTGGCTCATGAACGCCATAACCGGCGAGGCCGACCGGCCCCAGGGCGTGCTGATACGCGCCTGCGAGGGTTATCCCGGCCCCGGCCGCCTGACCAGGGCGCTGGAGGTGACCGGCGAGTTCACGGCCAGGCCCGTAGACGCCTGCCCCGAACTCTGGTTTGCCGCGCGGGAGCGTGAGTTCACCGTGCGCACGGCGGAGCGCGTCGGCATCGGCTACGCCACGCCCGAGGACCAGGCCCGCCCCTGGCGGTTCATAGCGGAATAGAAACAGGAGGGTAAATATGGCTGTCCTGCTCGTACTTGCAATCTATGCCGCAGTCTGCGCCGCAATCGCGCTCGTGCGCGCCGCGCTCGACAGGCGCAGCACGTTCAAGGACTCCGCCCGCCGCACGTTCTGGGTCCTGTACCTGGAGGTTTTGAACCCGCTCAACTGGCTGTAAGCTTTTTTGCTACGGAGGTCTGACATGCTCATACGCAGCCTCGGCCCCGGCGACGACCGGCTCGCGCTCAGCCGCATATATGAGGAGAGCTGGCGCCGGGCATACCGCGGTATCGTGCCGCAGGAATACCTGGACGCCATACCCACCGCGCGCTGGGCGCCGTTTTTTGACGCACCCGGCATACACACGCTCGTCGCCCTCGACGGGGACAGCTACGCCGGCACGGCCAGCTTTGCCGCCTCGCGCTTCCCGCAGTACCGCGGTGCGGGCGAGGTCATCTCGCTCTATCTGCTGCCGGAGTACGCCGGGCGCGGATACGGCCGCGCGCTGCTGGGCACTGCGCTGGACGGCCTCGCCGCCCTGGGTTATGACGGGGCCTTCCTCTGGGTGCTGGAGGGCAACGCACACGCCAGGTGTTTTTACGAAAAGGCCGGCTTCACCCTCACCGCGGACGTCCTGGAGGACGAAATCGGCTGCCGCCTGCGCGAAGTGCGCTATGCCATCGAGCTGCGCAAATAAATGGGCCGCACTACCCCGCTGCCGCCCGCACGGGCCGTACAGAGTTCGTGCCGCGCGTGCGGCAGCGCTGTAAGAGCGGCGGCGGAGAAATTGATATGTTCATGCAGCTCTCATACGCTTTGGGGAGCTCACTCATGACCGGAGGTGCACCATGAAAAAAGTCACGGCTATGGCCCTCGCGCTGCTCTGCGCGCTCTCGCTGGCCGGATGCGGCAGCGACGGCTGGTACGAGCCCGGGAGCGGCGCCTCTTACTATGTCGAGGGACAGGACGAGCTGCTTGTCCGGCTCAGGGAGCTGGGCGCGGGCGAGGTACTGCTCAGCTGCCTGGGACAGGACGAACTTGAGCTGCTCTCCGGCGCGGAAGAAATCTGGCTCACACGGCAGTGCTACCGCCTGGACGGCGAACAGCCCGAGATGCTTAGCCCGGATGACTACGACTTGCTGCCCGAGGGCACGCTGCGCGCGGATTTGACGCAGATTGTCTCGCACAGCGGGGCCGACTTTGATTTTCTCTTCTTCGTCACCCTGCCGGAAGTACCCGGCGGCGCGAGGGAGCGCAGCCTGAAGTTCCAGACAGGCGGCTCGCTCTTTGCCTCCATTGAGAACACCTCCTGCCGCGCGGGCTACACCGTCACGGAGGAGCTCGACGGCGGCGGAGAGAGCATCCACAACTGGTATTCCGAGCCGGACATCTTTGAATACGCCACGGACGAAAACGGCTGCACGGTCAGCTTCGACCTGCCGCGCGACAGCGCAGCGGAGCATTTCTACGCCGTGTTCACCTGCGAGGCCCTGCTCGCAATGCCCTCGCTTGTGACGAACCTCAACGCCCGCTTCGAGTTCAGCGGCGGCGGGCAGAGGCTGGTCTGCCAGGCGCTGCTGCAGTACGTGCCCGTAGAAGATTACACCACCTGACAGGAGATATACGCAAATGCACCACATATCGGAGGCGGCGCGATGAAGCGCCGCCTGCTGCTCACCGGCGCGCCCGGGACAGGGAAAAGCGCCCTTATCGAGCGCGCCCTGGGCGCGGAGGCCAGATTTGCCGGAGGCTACGCGGTTTTAAGCGGCGGGCTGATACTCCCCGCCGGGGAGCTGGCCGTGCCCAACATACGCCGCCGCGGACGGGAGCCATTCTCGACGGCGTATGCAGCCCGGCTTCTGCGAGAAGGCCGCGAAAAGCCCTTTGTGATCGCCGACGAGCTGGGCGGCGCGGCGCTCGGGGACGCCGATTACTACGACGCGCTCATATGCCTGCTCTTTTCCGGCAGGCCGCTGGCAGGCGTGCTGCGGCACGAGGGCGCGCCGGACTGGGAGTGGACCGAGCTGCACAGCCTGCTCGGACGCGACCCGGACACGCTTATACTGCCCGCCGCAGGCATATACGACATCAACGCCGCCGGGGCGCTGCGCCACTGGACAAACGAGTGGGCGCGGCCCTGATTAGGAGGAACTGCCATGAAGAAATGCTATATAGTCGGTGCGGCCGACTTCGCGCCCGCCCGCTTCCGTCCCGGGCCGGACGACCTGGTCATCGCAGCGGACGCCGGCTGCCTGCACCTCGAGCGCCTGGGCCTGCGCCCGGACATCATCCTCGGCGACTTTGACTCCCTGGGCCGCGTGCCGGACTTCCCGGACGTGGAGGTCTCCCCCGTGCGCAAGGACGACACGGACTCCATGCTCGCCGCACGGCGGGCCATAGAGCGCGGCTGCGATACGCTGCTCTTCTTCGGCTGCCTGGGCGGGAATCGGCTCGACCATACAATCGCGAACATCCAGACCATAGCCTGGGCCGCCAGCGAGGGTGCTGCGGCCTGCCTCATCGGCGACGGCTGCTGCCTTACCGCCCTGCGCGGCGGCGAGAGCCTGACGTTCGACGCGCGGTACTCGGGCGACTTCTCCGTCTTCTGCCTCGGCGCCGACGCGCAGGGCGTCACGGAGCGCCGCCTGAACTACACGCTCGAGGGCGCGGAGCTCACCGCCCACTTCCCGCTCGGCGTGAGCAACGCCTTTATAGGCGAGAGCGCGTACATCTCGCTGGAGAGCGGCGTCCTCATAGTGTACTGGGCCGACAACCCGGAACTGCCCCTGCCCGAGCGCGGAAGGCTGCTCTGACAACCACATCGCTGTCAGCAGAGGTTTCGACAACTGTAAGTTGTTGAAATCGACTCCCAGGCGGCAAGCAAAACAAAACCCACTCCGGTCTGTACCGGAGTGGGTTTTTCCGTTTCCGCACGCGGCGGAGACGGGCGGTTTATTACCGTTTGCCCTTGTCGTAAGGTATGCCCTCCGCCTTGGGCGCGCGGGAGTTCTTGCTGGTGAAGGCGAGAACTATGAGCGTGATGAGGTAGGGCAGCATGCGGTAGAGGTGCACGCTGATACCGAGGTTGGCCAGCAGGTACACGCCGTCGCCGTTGATGTCGATGCTGGCGTAGCTGGCGGAGATGCACTTGAAGAGGCCGAAGAGCAGAGCCGCGCCGGCTATGTTCAGCGGCTTCCAGTTGCCGAAGATCATGACCGCCAGGGCCAGGAAGCCGAAGCCAGCCACGTCGCCGGTGGACATGCAGTTCGAGGTGGTCAGCGCGTAGACGAAGCCGCCCATACCGGCCAGGGCGCCGGAGATGGTGGTGCCGGCATAGCGCATCTTGTAGACGTTGATGCCCAGCGAGTCGGCCGCCTGCGGGTTCTCGCCGCAGGAGCGCAGACGCAGGCCGAAGCGCGTCTTGTACAGGATTATCGAGAGGATGACAAACAGCAGTATACAGATGTATGTGGCTATGTACGTCCTGTCGATAAAGGTGGAGCCGAAGAAGCCCATCTCCTCCGTCCTGCCGTAGCCGAACATGGCCTTCTTTATCATGAACCAGCTGGCGGCGTCGCCGGAGGCCATGGTCAGGGTGTTCTGGTTGGCGATGATGCGGATGAGGAAGAGCACCAGGGCGGGGGCCATGAGGTTCAGGGCCGTGCCGCCGATGGTCTGGTCGGCGCGCAGGTTGATGGAGGCGAAGCTCAGCAGCAGCGAGAACACGGCGCCCATCACGGCCGCGGCCAGCATGGCCAGCAGCTCCAGGCCCTGCAGGGCCAGGTAATTGCCCTCGGCGTAGGCCGTGGCGAAGAAGTCCGTCTGCTGCACGATGTTGACGAAGAGCACGCCTATGAACGCGCCGAAGATCATAATACCTTCAAGCGCCAGGTTGATGATACCGCTGCGCTCGGCGAAGACGCCCGCCAGCGCGACTATCATGAGCGGTATGGCGTAAATCAGGGTCTGTTGGATGAGGAACGTCACTTCGCCTCACCTCCCTTCTCAGGAGTGCCGTCCTCCGGTGGCTTTTCCTCCGCCGGCGGCGTGGCTGGAACGTCCTCTGTGCTGCCAGGCGTTTCGTCCGGCAGCTCTCCGGCCTCTGCGGGCCCGGATTCACCTGTGCCCGCCTCCGCGCCGCCGTCCTCGGCCGCAGCTGCTTTGACGGCCTTTTTCCTGCGGCCGTTGAGCAGCATCTTGATGACCAGTGAGAAGGCGCTCAGGTACACTATGGTGGCGATGATGACGTCGGTTATGTACTCGTTATAGGGCGTAAGCGCCGTGAGCTGTACGCCGGCTATGTCCAGCATGGACATGAAAATACCGGTGAAAATAACTCCGATGGGGTTGTTGGCCGCCAGCAGGGCCACAGGGATGCCGTTGAAACCCGTGTCCGGCAGGGACTGATAGGTGCTCCAGTAGAACTCCGTGTTGCCGGAGAGGTAGTAGAGCGCCGCGCCGCCGCCGGCGAGGGCGCCCGCGATGGCCATGGACAGCACTATGTTGCGCTTGTCCTTGATGCCGGCGTAGCGGGCCGCGTGGCGGTTGCTGCCGCAGGCCTTGAGCTGATAGCCCAGCGTCGTCTTGGTCATGATGACGTACATCAGTATGGCGATCAATATCGCAATAATTATGCCGCCGTTGACCTGCGAGCCTGGGAACAGCTGGTCCAGCCCGAATTTGGGGGTCTCAACTCCGTTGAAGGTCGTCTTGTAGACATAGGCGCTCTTGGTGCTCTCGACGACGTTTTTGAATTTGCTCACATCGAAGGCCCAGGTGACGACGTTGGCCGCTATCCAGTTGGTCATTATGCTGGCCAGAACCTCGTTGATGTTCAGATACGCCTTGACCAGGCCGGGGATTGCGCCCCAGACGGCGCCGGCCGCCATGCCGCCGAGGAAGGCTATAATCCAGATGATCGCGGGCGGCACTGCCTCGCTGGGTATGCCCAGGGCGAGCATCAGGCTGGCCATGGTGCCCATCAGGTACTGGCCGGGTGCGCCGATGTTGAAGAGGCCGGTCTTGTATGCCACCGCGACGGAGAGGCCGGTCATTATGAGCGGCGTGGCGCGGAAGAGCATATTGCCCACGCTGGTGGGGTTGAAGCCGAAGCTGAGGTTGCCGGCCGCGTCACGTCCCGTGGAGAGTATGCCGAAAAGCACCAGGCGGATGCCCTCCCACGCGCTTCTGCCGGAGAGGTTGGAGCTCGTCAGTCCCACTATGAGGACGATGATGCTGCCGACTGCGAGGCCGATGAGGATGGAGATAACGGAGGCGAGCACGGTGCGCGTGCCATCCTTGTTGTAAAGGGTCGTCAGCCGTTCCTTCATGCCTTCTCCTCCTTCCCCTGGCGTTTGGCGCCGGCCATGTAGAGGCCCAGCTCCTGGGCGGTGGTGGTCTTCGGGTCGAGCTCGCCGACGATCTCGCCCTCGTACATGACAAGGATACGGTCGGAGAGGCTCATGACCTCCTCCAGCTCCAGCGAGACCAGCAGCACGGCCTGGCCCGCGTCGCGCTCGGCCACCAGCTGCTTGTGTATGTACTCTATGGCGCCGACGTCCAGGCCGCGCGTGGGCTGGACGGCGACGACCAGCGGCTTCTCGCGGTCCAGCTCGCGGGCTATTATCGCCTTCTGCTGGTTGCCGCCGGACATGCTGCGCACGACCGTCACCGGCCCCTGGCCGGAGCGGACGTCAAACTTGTCGATAAGGCGCTCGGCGTACTTGCGCACCTCGCCGTTGTCGATGAACCCGCCGTGCTGGAATGGGTGCTCGCGGAAGCGCTGGAGCACCATATTCTGCTCGAGCGTGAAATCGAGGATGAGGCCGTGCTTGTGCCTGTCCTCGGGTATGTGGCTCATGTTCTCGCCGCGCTTGCGTATGGCGGCGTGGGTGATATCCCTGCCGCAGAGCGTGATGGTGCCGCCGGAGACCTTGTCCAGGCCGGTGAGGCCGCCGACAAGCTCGGTCTGGCCGTTGCCGTCTATACCGGCGATGCAGACGATCTCTCCCTTGCGTACGTTGAAGCTCACACCGTTGACCGCATCCCGCTTGTGCAGGTGGGAAGGCACCTTGAGGTCCTTTACATCCAGCACCACGTCGCCGGGCTTGCTGGGCCCCTTCTGTACCACGAGCTGGACGGGACGGCCGACCATCATGTTGCTGAGCTCCTGCTGGTTGGTGTCCTTCGTGTTGACCGTGCCTATGCACTTGCCCTTGCGCAGCACGGTCACGCGGTCGGAGACCTGCATGATCTCGTTGAGCTTGTGGGAGATGAAGAGGATGCTCTTGCCCTCGCGGGCGAACTCGCGCATGGTGTTCATGAGCTCGTCTATCTCCTGTGGGGTCAGCACCGCGGTGGGCTCGTCAAAGATGAGGATCTCGTTGTCGCGGTAGAGCATCTTGAGGATCTCCACGCGCTGCTGCATACCGACGGTGATGTCCTCGACCTTGGCGTCAAGGTCAACCTTCAGCCCGTAGCGCTCCGAGAGCTCCTCCACACGTTTGCGGGCCTCCTTTTTCTTGAGGAAGCCGAGCTTGGTAGTCTCCGCACCGAGGATGATATTGTCGAGCACGGTGAATACGTCTACCAGCTTGAAGTGCTGGTGAACCATGCCTATGTGCAGGGCCGTGGCGTCGTTGGGGTCTTTTATCTTGACCTCCTCGCCGTTCTTCTTGATAATCCCCTGCTCCGGCTGATAGAGACCGAACAGCACGCTCATGAGCGTGCTCTTGCCGGCGCCGTTTTCACCGAGCAGGGCGTGAATCTCCCCCCGCCTGAGCTGCAGGGTGATGTCGTCGTTGGCAATAATGCCCGGAAACTCCTTGGTGATGTGCAGCATCTCAATGATGTAATCCGGCTGTGCAGCCACCGAACCGCCCCCTTTTATTTGATACCCTCTATTATAATTTAAACGGCCCCAAAACACAAGAAATTTGTAGAAACAGTGTTAACAATAAAAGACAGCTCCCGGAGGAGCTGTCTTTTAACAATATGCAGGTTTGGGATCACACCACGTTGATGGTGATGTTGGGCAGCGCGTTCTCGTAGTCCGCGTCGTCCAGGATGCCGGCGTTGTCGATGCCGTCGTCGTTGACGGGGTACTCGCTGTCGATAACGAGGCTGCCGTCCTTGATGGACTCGAGCAGGGTGTTGTACTCGTCGACCGTGAAGGTCTCGAAGCGCCAGCTGTCGGCAGCGGTGGGCAGACCGACGGCGTCCTCATTGGCACCGAGAGTGGTGGTCTTGCCGCCGACCTCGTCCCAGGTGCCGTCATAGCTGTGGCCGATGGCCAGGATAGCGGCCTGGTCGATGCCCTTCATGGCGGAGGTGACGACGGTAGCGCTCTCGCTGCTCTGGTCGACGTCGACGCCGACGACATAGCCGTCAGCGGCGCTGGCCGCAGCGGAGATGGAGGCAAACATGTTGCCGCCGCAGGCGAAGACGATCTCAGTGCCGGTGTTGTACCAGCCGGCGATCATGGTCTGCAGGTCAGTGGAGGCCTGGAAGGTCTCGCCGTACTGCCAGGAGTAGTTGACGTTGACCTCAACGCCAAGCTCCGCAGCCGCAGCGCTGGCGCCCTGCAGGAAGCCGTAGCCGTAACGGCAGCAGGCCGGGTTGGTGCCGCCGCCGCCGCCGGAGAAGCCGAGCTGGGTGAAGCCGTCCTTGACGACAGCGTAGCCGGCCAGGTAGCCGCACTGCTCTTCGCTGAAGTTGATGCCGGCGACGTTGGCGAGAACGGCGCTGTTGGCGTCTTCGGGGTCCTCAGTGATGGCGTAGCCGTCGATGAAGACGAAGTTGACCTCGGGGAACTCAATGGCCGCGCGGCGCAGGGCAGCCTCCTGGAGGTAGCCGGCGCAGACAACGACCTTAGCGCCGCCGTTGACGGCAGCGGCCATGGCGTCGTAGCGGTCATCGTCGGTGGCCTCGTCGCCGTTGGCGGGCTGATAGTACTTGTAGCTCAGGTCATTCTCGTAGGCGTAGGTCTTGACGCCGTTCCAGGTGCCCTCGTTGAAGGACTTGTCCTTGAGCTGGCCGACGTCGGTGACGAAGGCTATCTCATAGGTGTTGTCCTCGGACTCCATGGTGTCGGGGATGTCGTCAGGATTGGTGCCGGTCTCGGCGGGATCAGTCGCCTCGGTGGCGGGATCGGTCGCGTCCGTGGCGGGGTCGGTCGCTGCAGGCGTCGGGGTGGCAGCATCGCCGCTGTCGCCGCAGGCGGCGAGGGCGAATACCATCACGAGCGCGAGAAGCAGAGCAAGAAACTTCTTCATTTTCGTAAGTATCCTCCGTTTCATAATATGATTCGAGTCTTACTTGCCGCATAAAGCGGCATGATGATTATAGCACCAATTGTCGTATGGTTCAAGTAAATTGCGTTTTTTCTTCGTGTAAAGTTTCTGTTGACGAATTGTGAACGGTATCAGCCCATGGCCGCGGCGGTGTCGAGGGCTATCTCTATCATCTCGTTCATGGTGCGCTCGCGCTCCTCCGGCGTGAGCTCCTCGGTGCGGTACATGTGGTCGGAGATGGTGCACAGGCACAGCGCACGCTTCCCGGCGCGGGCGGCGGTCATGTAGAGGCCGGCGGCCTCCATCTCCACGGCCAGGACGCCCATCTTCTTCCACTGGTCAGGGCCGTCGGAGCCGTCGTTGTAGAAGTTGTCACTGCTCATGACGTTGCCGGCCTTGAGGTCAACGCCGCGCTCGGCGGCGCATCTGGCGGCGGTGGTCAGCAGTTTCCAGTCCGCGATGGGCGCGAAGGTGCCCTTGAGCTCGAACTGGTGGGCAAAGTTGGAGTCGGTGCAGGCGCCCACGGCGGCCACCACGTCGCGCAGCTGCAACTCGTCGGCTATGCCTCCGGCGGAGCCGACGCGGATGATGTTCTCCACGCCGTACTGATTGTAGAGCTCCCAGCTGTAGATGCCTATGCTGGGGATGCCCATGCCGCTGGCCTGAACGGAGACGCGCACGCCCTTCCAGTAACCCGTGTAGCCCTGCACGCCGCGGACGTTGTTGACGAGCCTGGCGTCGGTCAGAAAGTTTTCGGCTATGTACTTCGCGCGCAGCGGGTCGCCGGGCATGAGCACCGTCCTGGCAAAATCCCCGGCCGCCGCGCTGTTGTGTGGCGTTGGCATATTGATTCCTCCTCTTTTGTTGCTGTACCCTTTATATCACACCGGGGCGGAAAAGTAAACACCGCGCCTTGACAATGCCGGGGGTCAAAGCTATAATATAAGTGAAAAGAGACCCTGACGCCTTAGCGACTTGGCCTCTTACAGTAGCTTTATACTAACAAATCAGTCAGCAAAGCCGTCACTGTGCAGAGTGGCGGCTTTTGCGCTTCTTTACGATGATCGTCACGGTAAACGCTCCGATATGTAACGTGATACGCACAGCAGATCACCCCCTTTCAGGGATGTGCCAAGCCGCTTGCAGTTGCATAGCTTCAGGGTCTCTCCCCCCCTGAAGGGGGACACTATTATACCAATTTCGCCATCTGCTGTCAACGCGGAGCCGCCCGGAGGGGCGGCTTTATTATTGCAACGCGGCGTGTTCTGTGTTAAGATTGTCGAAAGAGGGGGCCTGATTATGGGGAAGGTAATGACCATAGGCATAGCCGGCGGCACCGGCAGCGGCAAGACCACCATCACGCGGCGCTTGCAGCAGCGCTTTGCCGACAACGTCAGCGTGATCTACCACGATAACTACTACAAGGCGCACAACGACATGACTTATGAGGAGCGCTCCAAGCTCAACTACGACTGTCCCGACGCCTTCGACACCGAGCTCATGGTGCGCGACCTCACCGCGCTGCGCGCCGGGCACAGCGTGCGCTGCCCCGTGTACGACTACACGGTGCACAACCGCTCGGATAAAACCGTGCTGGTGAACCCTTCGCCGGTCATCATCGTAGAGGGCATACTCATCTTCCAGGACCCGCGCCTGTGCGACCTGCTGGACATCAAGATCTTCGTGGATACGGACGCCGACGTGCGCATACTCCGCCGCATAGTCCGCGACGTGCGCGACCGCGGCCGCAGCCTCTCGAGCGTGGTGGACCAGTACCTCACCACGGTCAAGCCCATGCACGAGATGTATGTGGAGCCCAGCAAGCGCAACGCCGACATCATCATCCCCGAAGGCGGGCATAACCTGGTGGCGATGGACATGCTCATCGAGCGCATAAATGCACACGTAGCGGGGGTACAAAATGGCTAAACTCTATTTCAAATACGGCGCCATGGGCTCGTCGAAGAGCGCCCAGGCGCTGATCACCCAGTTCAACTACGAGGAGCTGGGCATGTCTGTCTGGCTGATAAAGCCCAGTGTGGACGACCGCGACGGCGCCGACATAGTGAAAAGCCGCGTCGGCCTCGCCCGCCACGCCACCGTCATTTTCCCCGAGGATAACATCCGCGCCCGGTACGAGGCCGCTGGCAGATTTGACGTCGTCATCGCCGACGAGGCGCAGTTTTTCACGCCCGAGCAGATAGACGGCCTGCGCGAGATGGTGGACGAGCTGAACCTCCCGGTGCTGTGCTTCGGCCTGCGGACGGACTTCCTCACGCACATGTTCCCCGGCTCGCAGCGGCTCATGGAGCTGGCCGACTCCATCACGGAGATCAAGACTATATGCGAGTGCGGCTCCAAGGCCACGGTCAACGCCCGCATCGGGCCCGACGGGAAGATAATCACCGCCGGCGACCAGATCTTCCTCGGCGGCAACGACAGCTATGTGGCCATGTGCCACAAGTGCTGGCGGCGCAAGATAAAGGAACAGCAGGGATAACATAGTCCCCGGAGGCCCTTGAGCCTCCGGGGATTTTTGCGCCCGGCGTCAGGCGCGCTCCAGCGCTTCCGCGCGCCCGGAGCGTATGTCCTCCAGATGGCGCGCTATTTCCTCCTCCGGCCAGTCCCACCAGCGCGTTTTCAGCAGGGACTGTACCGTATCCTCCGGGAAACGGCGGCGGATGGCCCGGGCCGGCACCCCTCCCACGACGGTATATGGCGGCACATCCCGGGTCACGACGGCGCGGGCGGCCACAACCGCCCCGTCGCCTATGGTGACGCCGGAGAGTATGACGGCCTCATAGCCTATCCAGACGTCGTTCCCCACGGTGATACCGCCGCGGTTGTCCCAGGCCGAGGCCACATCCGCCGCGTCCAGGCCCCACTCCTCGTGGAAAATCGGGAAGGGGTAGGTTGAGAGCGACGATAGCGTGTGGTTGGCGCTGGTGAAGAGGAACTTCGCCCCGCAGGCGATGGAGCAGAACTTGCCGATCACAAGCCGGTCCCGGTTCACCGGGTAGTGGTAGAGCACATTGTTGTTCTCAAACCCGCGCGGGTCGTTGACGAAGTCATTGTACATCGTGTATGCCCCCACCTCTATGCCGGGCCGGGTGATGACATTTTTGAGGTAGACCGTCTCCCGGTCGCCGCTGCGCGGATAAACCTTGTCCGGGTTCACGTCCCGCACCTCCCGAAGGCATGTTTTTCAACGCGGCCGAACCCGTTGTTGAGCACGTAATACACTGCCCCTTCGCGCACGGAGTAGACAAAGGAGACGCGCGTGGCCCACTCCCCGGTCTGCCTGACACTGTACAGCACGTCCAGCGCGTCGCTGACGGTGAAGTCCGGGCCGTATCCGTCCAGCAGAGCGCGGGCACGCTCGTACCGGTCGTCGCCGGGGACGATATAGGGCCGCGTGCTCTCCGCGTCGAGCAGCGAATAGTTGGTCATGAGCGCACAGCGCCCGCGCTCCACGCGGTACCCGATGCCGGGCTCGATAATCAGCGTGCGCCCGCCGGCGTCGCTCAGCACGGACTGCATGGTAGCGTCCGGCGCATAGGTGACCCGCCCCGTGCGCACGATGTTAAGCGCGGCGTCAAAATCCAGCTCCGCGCATATGAAGCGCTCGGTCAGCTCCGCCACCGTCACCTCGCCGGGCCCGCCGCGACAGGCCCCCGCCGGATTGCCGTGGACGTAGAGCAGCGTGCCCGCGTTGCTGTTGCGGTTCACGCCGTGATAGCCGTGCCGCCTGCCGTCCGGGCGCAGTATGCCGATGTAAAAGCGCTCGCTGTCACAGATGACCTCATGGTCCCACGCGGCGAGGTCGATGTCGAAGTTGAAGCCCGTGATCACGTCCTCGCCCCGGTAAACAAATCTGGTGCACAAAACAATCCCTCCCAAGGGCCATTTTAAAGCCCCGGGAGGGATTTTTCCATTCACTCTTCGGTACAGAGGCGTTTTTTAGCCTTTGCCGTACACTATTTTGCGTATTGCGGACTCGCTCAGGCCGTATTCCGCGGCCAGGCGCTCAACTTTTGCGCCCGCGCAGAAGGCCTCCGCTATGGCCCGGTTGCGCCCGTCCAGCTCGGCGCGGTAGCCCGAGGCCTCGCCCCAGCGCCGCCGCGCCCCACAGGCGGGGACGTAGACGTAAGCGCCCTGTACATGGCGCTGCAGCTGGCTGACCAGCTCGTCCGGCAAGATGTCCCTGGCGTTGATATATTTCATTCCGGCTTCCTCCTTGAAATCAGGTTCCAGGCGGCAAAGCCGGCGTATCAGTGCGACAAAATCACTCCATGCAAGCGTCGCAGTTCACCGGCTTTGCATGGAGCCGGGCTTCGTTGCGCTTCAATCTCACCACTTCCTTTTATGCTGCCTCCCGCGGGATTAAAGCTCGCCGCGGGCGTACATTATGGCCGTCACCGCCACGACGGGCGCCGTCTCGCAGCGGAAAATGCGCTCCCCCATGGAGCAGAGCGTCGCGCCCGCGCCCCCGGCGAGGCGCGCCTCGGCCAGGGAGAAGCCTCCCTCCGGGCCGGTGACCACGCTTGCGGTTTTGAAATCGCCCGCGGCCTCGATGGCCTCGCGCATGGGCACGCGGTCGTCGCCGGCCTCATACATGAAGAGCCAGGCGTCCGACTTTGCGGCGCTGTTGAGCATTTCAACGTAGTCGTGGATGTACTCCACGGGCGGGATAATGCCTCTTCCGCTCTGCTCTGCGGCGGACTGTGAAATACGGTTGAAGCGCTCAAGCTTTTTGTCCACGCTGCGGCCGTCCAGCTTGGCGACGCAGCGCTCGCAGTTGAAGAACACGATGCGCTTCGCGCCCGCCTCGACGCACTTCTGGATGAGGAAGTCCGCCCGCTCGCCCTTGGGCAGGCCCGCGTAGACGGTGACGTCCACGGCCGGCTCGCCGCGGCAGGGCACGACCTCGACCACCTCGGCCTCCACCTCGTCGTTTGTGGAAGTTATGTAGCGGCAGCGGTAGTCCGTGCCCTTACCGTCGCAAATCACGAGCTCCTCGCCGGGGCGCAGGCGCAGCACGCGCACGTGTTCGGCGTCCCGGCCGCGTATATAGGCCCGGCCTCCGTCAAGATTGGTACCGGCCATGAAAAATCTTGCCATCTGAATCCCCCCTGTAGTAGTTTTCGCTCATTCACCCGGAACTATGTACCCGGCGCCGGACAGCGCCGCGCGTCCGTCCTCGCCCGTGAGCCAGTTGACTATGCACCTGGCCGGGTCGTCCTCCGCGAGGCCCGCGCGCGTCACGGCGTAGTAGCCGTCGGCGAGCTCATAGCTGCCGTCGAGTATGTTCTCCGGCGTGGCGGGCACGCCGTTATAGTCGAGTATTTTCAGGCTTGAGGCTATACCCGTCTCCCTGTCCACGTTCATTAGATACTGGTAGAGCGTGTAGCCCAGGGCATAGCTGTCCTGCGTGGGCTGATGGTCGAGGCCGCCATTGTGGTAGGCGGAAACCTGGAAGAGCATCCCCTCCATCGTCAGCTCCACGTTGTTTTGCTCTATCTCCGGAGCCATCGGCTCGCCGTGGAGTATGAGGTTGTCGAGCTGGGACTGGCTGCCGCTGTCTGCATTGCGGCAGATGGGCACCAGCCGCCTGTCCGGCCCGCCGAGGGCCGTCCAGTTGTCTATGCCGTTGTGCAGGTAGATCTCCCGCACCTGGTCATAGGTGATGTTCTGCGCCGTATTCTCGGCGGGCGTAATGAAAATCAGCGCCTCGGCGGCAATTTTGGTGAACTCCAGCTCCACGCCCGCGGCCTCGGCCTCCGCCAGCACATCCTGCGAGGCGTAGGGCACGATGATAAGGTCGAGGTCTCCCGCTATCAGCGCGCGGTAGCTCGGCACAGTCTTCATGGCCTCTGTGGGAAGTTCGTCGTAGCCATACCCCGCCGCGTCGCAGATTATGCGCACTATGCCCAGCGTGGAGGTAGAGCCGTCTATGCGCGGGTAGTTCTCTGTCGTGACGCCGGGGATGTCCCCGTCCGGGACAGGCGTGCTCACGGGCTCCGGCGAGGGCAGGTCCAGCCCGGCGAGCTCCTGCGCGCCCTGCGTCCCCGCGAGCCACTGCACGATTGCCCGCGCCGGCGCGTCCTGCGCCAGGTCCGCGCGCACGGCGGCGTAAAAGCCGGGCGCGGAGAGCTCCGTGAACTCCAGCTCAGCTCCCGCCTGATAGCTCTCGGCGAGGATCTCCGCGGAGGCGTACGGCGCGATGACAAGATCGAGGCTGCCGGCGAGCATGGCCCTGTAGCTCTCATCCGCGCCCATGGCCGACATGGGATAGTCTCCGCCGCTGTAGCTGGGGTGCACCTCTTCAAACACGAGCTGGATGATACCCAGCGCGGCGTCCGAGCCATCAACGCGCGGGTAATTTTCCGCCGTGACGCCGGGGATGCCTCCGTCCGGCGTCGCCTCAGCCGCCGGGGTGCCGCAGGCGGTCAGGAGCATGGCGCATACAAGCATGAACGGTATGAATCGTTTCATTTCAAGTCCTCCCCGTATTTTTAAATATGAGACGGGCCGCCGCGGCCGCAGGTTCCCTTCAGGATACCTGGATTATCTCATACTGCGCACAGTATTGCAAGCGGCGCATACAATGGTAACAGGCAACCGGGAGGTTTTATACATGGACGACAATATGCTGGAATCCCTCCGCTCCTTTGACGGCGTCTGGAGCCGCGTCACGGGCGGGGAGACGCCCGCCGCCGGCACGCCGGAGGACCTGCGCCGGCTGATGTGCGGCGCCGCGCGCCTCTGCGAGAGTCTGCGGGCCCTGGCCTGCAAGCTCAGGAGCTGCTCGGCGCGCCTTAACCGCCTGGCGGACGGGGAGGACAATATCATACGCAGGCTGCGCGCGGAGCTCTTCCTGCTCACGGGCGAGACCTGCACGCCGGGAGCCGCCTGTGCCTGGGCCCCCTGTACGCTGGACGCCCTCCGCTCGGCCTATATGGCCGCCGGGGACAGCGCGGCGGACTTCACCGCCAGCGCCCGGCGCGCCCCGGCCGGGACGGCACAGCTGCTGGATAAATTCGCCGCTCAGCAGCGCTGCGCCGCGCGCGAGCTCAAGGAGCTCATTTTAAAGGCGATGGGCGCAATTTCTACTTGACTTTGCTCCGGGAATAGTATATTATATACGGGCGCTAACTGAATAGCATTTGGTTCGAGCAGCCCGTGGAGATGTCGCGTAGTTGGTCGAGCGCGCACGATTGGAAATCGTGTAGGGGTCAAAAGCTCCTCGAGAGTTCGAATCTCTCCATCTCCGCCACGCCGGAGCAAAGTCCGCTTTGCTCCGGCGTCTTTCCATTCCTGCGGCAGAATATACTCCCCTGCCGCTGCAATACATCCTGATTTGCAAAAGCCGGGGCAGCCGCCCCGGCTTTTTCCGTTCAGATACCGATATAAGCTATGAGTATGGCCGCCGCGATAATTGCTGTCTCGAAAAAGCATATGAGGGGCATGCCCACGGTGAAGCTGGTGTGCAGCGTCTTGTGCCGGAAGAGCTTCATGCCAAGCATGATCCCCGGCGAGCCGCCCAGCACGGCAACGAGGAAGAGCGTGGCCTCCGGTATGCGCCGCCTGCCGTTTTGGGCGCGGCGCTTGTCCGCGCGCATGAGCAGCAGCGCGTCGAGGTTTATCAGCAGCAGGTATATCAGCAGAATGGTGAGCAGGAGTTCCAATTATCCACCCTTTCCGCCGCGCTTCGGCGCGGGCTTTTTTGTCTTTGCGGAGGGCTTTTGCGGCGGTTTTGCCCCCTTCTTCCGGGTCGCCGCGGTCTGCTGGGCAGGCTTCTGCGGCCGCTCGGGGCGGACGAGGCAGTGCTTGCCGTAGCCGATCAGGTCCTCGCGCCCGGCGGTGCGGAGGGCCTCGATGACCAGGTGCCGGTTGGCGGGTATGGTGTACTGCAGCAGCGCGCGCTGCATGGCCTTCTCGTGCGCCGTGCGCGCCACGTACACCTCGCTCATGTCGCGCGGGTCTATGCCGGTGTAGTACATGCAGGTGGATATGGTACCCGGCGTGGGGTAGAAATCCTGCACCTGCTCGGGACGCCTGCCCGTGCGGTGCAAAAACTCGGCCAGCGCCACGGCGCTCCTGAGCGTGCTGCCCGGATGGCTGCTCATGAGGTATGGCACCACGTACTGCTCCTTGTCATAGCGCTGGTTGAGTTTCTTGTACCGCTCCATAAAACGCTCGTACACGTCGATGTGCGGCTTGCCCATGTAGTCGAGGACGTAGTCTATGCAGTGCTCCGGCGCCACCTTGAGCTGGCCGGAGATGTGGTAGCGCACCAGCTCGGCGAAGAAGTCGCCGCTCTTGTCGCAGAGCATGTAGTCGTAGCGGATGCCGCTGCGCACGAACACCTTCTTGACGCCGGGGATCTTCCTCAGCTTGCGCAGCAGGGCCAGGTAGTCGCTGTGGTCGGCGTCGATGTTCGGGCAGGGCGTGGGGGCGAGGCAGCTGCGGTTGGCGCACATGCCGGCCTTGAGCTGCTTCTGGCAGCTCGGGTGGCGGAAGTTGGCGCTCGGCCCGCCGACGTCGGAGACGTAGCCCTTCCAGAGCGGGTGGTGTGTCATGGCCTCCACCTCGCGGATGACGCTCTCGTGGCTGCGGGAAGTCACCATGCGCCCCTGGTGGAAGGCCAGCGCGCAGAAGTTGCAGCCGCCGAAGCAGCCGCGGTTGTGTATGACGCTAAAGCGCACCTCCTCGATGGCCGGGACCCCGCCCATCTCATCGTACATCGGGTGCACCTCTCGGGTATAGGGCAGCTCGGCCACGCGGTCGAGCTCCTTTGTCTCGAGCGGCATGGCGGGCGGGTTCACCACCAGCCAGCGCTCACCGTGCTTCTGCGCGAGCGTCTGGCCGCGCACGGGGTCGTGCTCGGCGTACTCCACGCGCGTGGCGTCGGCGTAGGCCCTTTTGTCCCCGCAGACCTCCTCGTAGCTGGGGAGGATGACCGCGCCCTCCGGCGCTTCGGAGGCGATATACGCCGTACCGCGTATGTCGTGCATAGTCGAAACGTCCTCGCCGCGCTTGAGGCGGCGGGCGATCTCTATCGTGGCGTACTCGCCCATGCCGTAGGTGAGCAGGTCGGCCTTGGCGTCGAAGATGACGCTGCGGCGCACCTTGTCCTGCCAGTAGTCGTAGTGGGCAAAGCGCCGCAGGCTCGCCTCCAGCGAGCCTATTATGACCGGCAGGCCCGGGAAGGCCTCGCGGGCGCGGTTGGCGTAGACGGTCACCGCCCGGTCGGGCCTCAGCCCCATCTTCTTGCCCGGGGAGTAGAAGTCCTCGCGGCGGCGGTGTTTGCTGGCGGTGTAATGTGCGACCATGCTGTCCAGGTTGCCGGCGCCTATCATGACGCCCAGGCGCGGCCGGCCCATGGCCGCGAAGGCCTCGGCGCTGTGCCAGTCGGGCTGGCAGAGCACGGCCACGCGGAAGCCCTCGGCCTCCAGCACGCGGGCTATGACTGCCGTGCCGAAGCTGGGGTGGTCTATATATGCGTCCCCGCCCACGACGAGGAAGTCGTACCACCACCAGCCGCGCGCGTGCATGTCCCCGGCCGAGACGGGCAGAAAATCGAATTCAGTCATTCCAGTTCTCCGTAGTACCAGCCGGACACCCCGTCGTGCTTGCAGAGGCAGCCCCGGCTTGTGGTTTCAACTATGCTGACCTCGTCCCCGGCCCGGAGCGGCAGGACGTAGTCCGTGCAGTCGTTGCAGCGGACGACGCCGCTCTCGCCGTAGAGGTATTTGGTGAGTATGTCGAGCTCGTAGCCCGTGCGCACGTGGCGCACGCGGGAGAACTCCTCCCCGCGGGAGAGTATCTCCACCAGGTTGTCGCCCCAGCGCACGTAGATGCTGCGTTTGCTGCCCGCCTGCGCGCTCTTCACGCGGCGGACGGGGAAGGGGTCATAGGCGGTGAAGGTGAAGTCCTCGCTGCCGCTGCGCGGGATAATCAGCGCGTTGAGCTGCCCGTCGTCCTTGAGGACGCAGCCGCCGTCGATGCTGATTATGTGGCTCTCGCGGTCTATGATAGGGTTGGCGCAGGTGATGTCCTGCCGGTAGAGCATGACCGGCCAGTGGCCGACAATCACCCACTTGTCGAATTTGCGCCCCTGCCCCATGAAGTCGTCGTTTTTCATGCAGTACCAGCCGTCCCAGGTCTTGGGATCGCCCTCCGGCAGGCCGCCGTGGACAAAAATATACTTGTCCGTCTCTATCACCTGCGGCATGCTGGCCAGGAACTCAAACTCATGCGGGAACATGTCCCCCAGCGCCTTGTAATATGTGTCTATGTCAAAATTCTCGTCCACCGTCACTCCCGCGGCGTCGCACATCTGCTGCAGCAGCCCGGGGCCGTTGCCGTTGGCGTTGGTGAGCAGGTAGTCCCGGACATACCAGTCCCGGCAGGGCTTGGAGTGGTCGTGCTCGTCGTACCAGTAGTCGCAGTTGCCGAGGACAAACCAGCAGCGCCGCCGCTCGTTCAGGTCCATGAGGAAATGCAGCGTGTCCAGGCTCTGCGGCCCTTTTTCCATTATGTCGCCGCAGAACACCAGCGTGTCCTCGTCACGGAGGTCGAGCTTTTTCAGCAGCCCCTGCAGGTATTCAAGGTTGCCGTGTACGTCGGATATGGCGATGACGCGCCCGGTGTCCGGCAGCGCCCGGCGCTCAATGCGCGCCTGCATCAGCATTACAGCTCACGCTCCATCAGGATCTGGTCGCTCGCCACGCCCGGGTCTATGCGTATATCCCTGAAGCCGTAGTGGCGGTAAAAGCCTATGGCATGTTCGTTCGTCACGGCCACGTGCAGCCGCACTGCCTGGCGCTTCTTCTGGAAGAAGTACGCCGAGGCCATGCCTATGAGCTGCACGCCCAGATTGTGGCCGCGGTACTCAGGCATGAGGTAGAGGAAGCTTATCCAGCCGCAGTTGTCCTCCTTGCCGCGCTTGGGGTCCAGCTCCAGCACGCCCACCGGCTCGTCGCCCGAGAGCACCTGCAGCAGGCTCTCCGGGTCCCTGGCGGCGTGGCTGCGCGCGCTGGAGAGATAGACGCTGCTCATGAAGCCGGCGTCCGAGCCGTGCGCCACCACCCAGGAGTCGCGGTAGCACTGTATGTAGAAGGCGGCGCCGGCCTTGTCCCGCGGGTTGAGCGGCGCGAAGCGCAGGCTGGTGGGATCGTCCTTCTTCGTGTCCCGCCACCACTGCTGCCTGGCGAAGGTCGAGAGCTGGCCGAGGTGGCTGTTGTCGTTATAGTACTCGACGGCAAACTTCCCGTCAGCGTAGTGCAGCAGCGAGACGGAGGTGTTGTCGCCGTGCATCATGGCCTCCGGATCGCCGTTCCTGATGCCCATCACGCCCATGAGGAATATCTTGATGCACATGCCGTGCGCCACTATGCCCACGGTCTGGCCGTCGTGCTCCCGGGCTATCTCCTCTATCGCGCGCGTCATGCGCACCCGGCACTGTTCAAAGCTCTCGCAGCCGGGCACGCACCAGTTGTCCGGGTCGTTATTGAAGTTATACATCTGCGTGGGCCATTGGTAGGACAGGTTGCCCCAGCTGTCTCCCTCCCAGACCCCCATGTGTATCTCGCGCAGCTGCCGCGTGGTGTGCAGCTCCAGGTCCCGCCCGCGCAGCAGCGCGCCGGCGGTGTCCCGCGCGCGGTCGAGGTCGCTGGAGTATACGGCGTCTATATGCACGTCCTTAAACCGCTCCGCCAGGGCGTCAATCTGCTTTTTGCCGCGCTCGGTGATCTTCCCGTTCCAGTGCCCCTGGGCGCGGCGGAAGAGGTTTCCCTCGGCCTCGGCGTGGCGAATCAAATATATTGTGGTCATGTGTTCTCCCATCCTGTCGCGTATTGACCGTATGGCTCCGGTCGTTTATAATAACAGGGTATACCCCAAACGTATTTTGCCGGTAAAGGCTTGCCGGCACATTAAGCCACTTGCTATTTTACATTATTTATCCGCCGGAAACAAGTGGCGCGGAGGTCAATGTGAAAGTTATACATTTAATTAGCGGCGGCGACACGGGCGGCGCGAAGACCCATGTCCACTCCCTGCTGCGTTCCCTGGCCAGGAGCGTGGACGTAACGCTCGTCTGCTTCCGCGACGGCCCCTTCGCCCAGGAGGCGGCGGCGCTGGGTATAGACACGCGCGTCTATCCCGGCCGCTTTTTCTCCGCCCTGGGCGAGGTGGAGGAGCTCATCCGCTCCGAGGGCTTTGAGCTCATACACTCGCACGGCTCGCGCGGCAACCTAGCGGGGGCCCTGCTCGCCCGGCGCACCCATCTGCCCGTCGTCAGCACGGTGCACAGCGACTGGAAGCTGGACTATATGGGCCGCCCGTTGGCGGCCATGACCTACGGCACGCTCAACGCCTGGGCTCTGCGGCGCATCAAGTACCACATTGGCGTCTCGGACGCCATGCGGCAGCTGCTCATAGAGCGCGGCTTCCGCCGGAACGACACCTTTGCCATCTATAACGGCATAGATTTTGCGCGCGAACTGCCCGACACCGACCGCGCGGCGTTCTACCGGCGCTTCGGCGCGAAGATAGATCCGGGCGACGTGGTCGTCGGCGCGGCGGCCCGGCTGGACCCCGTAAAGGACCTGGCCACCCTGGTCCGCGCCGTGGCCGAAGCCCGCAGGAGCGCGCCGAACATAAAGCTCATCATCGCCGGCGAGGGCCCGGAGCGCGCCGCCCTCACGGAGCTGGCCGCCTCCCTCGGCATGCCGGACGCGCTCACGCTCTGCGGCTGGCTGGACGACATGGACGAGTTCTACGGTTCCGTGGACATCAACACGCTCACCAGCATATCCGAGACCTTCCCCTACGCCATCACCGAGGGCGCGGCGCACCGCCTGCCCACGGTATCCACCCGCGTGGGCGGCATACCCAGCCTCATAACCGACGGCGAGACAGGCTATCTCGTCGAGGTCGGCGACTATGAGTCCCTGGGCCGGCGCCTCGCCGCGCTGGCCGGGGACGCGCAGCTGCGCTCCAGGCTGGGCGAGGCCCTCTTTGAACGCGCCTCGCGCGACTACTCCATCGACGTCACCTGCCGTGAACAGGTGGCGCTGTACGAGCAGATACTCGACCGCGAACGGCACGGCGGCCGCGCCGGGGTGCTCATCTGCGGGGCCTACGGCCTGGGCAACGCCGGGGACGAGGCCATCCTGGACGCGCTGGTGGCCGAGATGCGGAAGATAGACCCGCTGATGCCCCTCACCGTCCTGACCCGGGAGCCGGTGGAAACCTCTGCCAGGCTGGACGTGGAGGCCGTGCACAGCTTCAACGCGCCGAAGTTCCTGTCCATAATGAAGCGCCGGACGCTCTACATCAACGGCGGCGGCAGCCTCATACAGGACGTGACCAGCCGCCGCAGCCTCTGGTACTTCCTCTTCACTCTCCACGCGGCCAGGAAACGCGGCTGCCGCGTCATGATGTACGGCTGCGGCATCGGCCCGGTCAAACGCGCCGGAGGGGTAGCGCACACGCGCAGCACGCTCAACTCCAGCGTGGACGTCATCACCCTGCGCGAGCCGGACAGCGTGGATGAGCTCGCCCGCTTCGGCGTGACGAAGCCGGAGATCATCCTCGCCGCCGACCCGGCGCTGACGCTGCTCCCCGCCGGGGCGCAGGAGGTAGACGGCGCCCTGGCCGCGGCCGGGGCCGACCCCTCCGGCCGCTACGCCGGCTTTGCCCTGCGGCTCTGGCCGGGCTTCAACGCCAAGGCCCAGGCCATAGCCGACTGCGCCAGGTACGTATACGAGAAGCACGGCCTCACGCCGGTGTTCATCCCCATCAACCACAGGAGCGACTCCGAGGCCGCCGAGATGGTGGCCGGGCTGCTGGACGGCGTGCCGCACGTGCTCCTGCCCGGGCCGCTGCCCTCGTCGCTGGCCATCGGCATCATGGGCCGCATGGAGATAGTCGTCTCCATGCGCCTGCACGGGCTCATTTTTGCAGCCGGGCAGGGCGTGCCGGTGGTGGGCATCAGCTACGACCCCAAGGTGACGGCCTTCCTGCGCTGCGTGGACGGCGAGTGCGTCTCGCTGGAGGACGCGGAGTCCGGCAGGCTCTGCGCCATGGCCGACGGTGCCGTGGCCAGGCGGGCCAATCCAGAGGCCCTGTGCAGGAGCGTGGCCTACCTGCGCGAGCTGGAGGGCCGCAACACCAGAGCCGCCGCCCGCCTGCTGGGCAAGGAGGTGCGCCATGATTAAGGCAGCCGCCGTGGTCTCGGGCGACGGGTCCGAACTGCAGAGCCTCATAGACGGGCTGTTCTTCGGCGAGGTGCCTGACTTCACCGTGTCGGCCGTGGTGGCGGTGGAGAACGGCTCCCGCGCGCTGGACCGAGCCGGGCGCGCGGGCATCCCCGGCTACGTGGTGGACGCCGACATCTTTCCCAACGCCGCCACCTTTACGCGGGCGCTGACAGCCAAGCTGCTCGACCTGGACGTGGACATGGCCATACTGGCCGGCGTCGTACCGGAGCCGTCAGAGAGTTTCTACCGAGTCTTCTCCGGCCGCTGCGTCTGCCTGCGCCTTACGCGCTCGGATAGCTCCGTCACCGCCACGGCCATCCTCGCAGACGCCGACGGCAGCGAGGCGCGGCGCTTCGGCCGTGTGAGCGCGGACGCATTGCCCGGCGAGGCCGAGGGAGAACTGAGGAGGAAGCTGACGGAAAACGGCGCCGGGCAGCTGCTCTCCGAGGCGGTCAAACAGTATATGAGGGATTTTCATTGACCTGAATTCCGCAGGGGAAACCCGTATGGACGGGTTTCCCCTGCGCGGTATCTGCGGCCGCCCACAGCGGGCGCAGGCTCTTCAAGTGGGAGGATTGATTCATATGAAGTGGATAGAAGCCGCGTTCCGCGCGCCGGCCGGCGGGCTGGACGCGCTCTGCGACGCGCTCACCGACCTGGGCGCCGACGGGCTCGTCATAGAGGACGAGGCGGATTTCAGGCGCTTCCTGGCGGAGAACCGACAGTACTGGGATTACGTGGACGAGGACCTGGAGTCCCGCTACAGCGGCGTCTCCCGCGTGAAGGTCTACGTGGCCGACGACACCGGAGGCCGCGCCCGGCTCGCCCGCTGGACGGAGGCGCTGGGCATCGAGCCGGAGACGCGCGTCATAGCCGACGAGGACTGGGCCGACAACTGGAAGCAGTACTACAAGCCCATACCCATAGGCGGGACCCTGCTCGTCCTGCCCAAGTGGGAACCCGAGCCCGAGGGGAACACGCGGAAAGTCCTCAAGCTCGACCCCGGGCTCGCCTTCGGCACGGGCGGGCACGCCACGACCAGGATGTGCCTGGAATTCCTGGAGGGCCAGGCCTCTCCGGGCAGCCGCGTGCTCGACCTGGGCTGCGGCAGCGGCATCCTCGGCATCGGCGCCCTTGTGCTGGGCTGCGGGAGCTGCACGGGCTGCGACATCGACCCCAAGAGCCCGGAGGCCGCCGCGGACAACGCCGCGCTCAACGGCATAGCGCCTGACCGGTACCGGATGTACACGGGCGACGTGCTCTCCGACAGGCACCTGCGCGACAGGCTGGGCACGGGCTATGACATCGTCCTGGCCAACATCGTCTCCGACGTCATCATCCCCCTCGCGCCCTACGCGCGGGAGTGCACGGCGCCGGGCGGCGTGTTCATCGCCAGCGGCATAATTGAGGGCCGCCAGGACGAGGTCGCCGCGGCCATCGAGTCCGCCGGTTTCACGGTCAGGCGCCGCCTCAGCGAGGAGGGCTGGCACGCCTTCCTCTGCGAGTGACGAACCCGGGAATAAAAAATCCCCCGCACGGGGGATAAAAAGCGAGCAAAAGCGCCGCCGCCCGGCGCGCGAACATCCGGCAAACCGGGACGGCGGCGCTCTTAATTCTTTACGGGCAGGAGCACATCCGGCCAGAGGCCGTTGATGACCAGCATTACCCCGCCCAGACGGAGCACCGCACAGCGCTCTGTCCTGCCCGGGGAGAGTACGGTCAGCACGCCGCGGCTAAGCCGCCAGAGGCACGGCTCCCCGCCGCTCAGCCCGGTGCCGTCGCCGTACAGCACCTCCGGCGCCCCTCCGCCGCCAAGCCTCTGCCAGCAGATGTCCCCTCCGTCCCCGCCCTCGGGTCCGGAAGATGCCAGCAGGGCCAGCAGCAGCGCCAAAAACAGCGCGGCACAGACCGCCTTCTTCACAGCCAACACCTCAAAAGCGAGCCCTTTCGACAGCTCTTAACTCAACAGGGTTAAGTATAACATCCCTTCGCAGAAAAATCAACTCAAAAGAGGTAAGTTCTTGACCTCCGACTGGATACCATTAAATTAACTCATAATAGTTGGGTGTGGTGTTATGACAGTGGGAGAAGCGGTGAGGCGGAGGATACTGGGCCTCTGCGCCGAGCGCGGCATAACGGTCAACAAGCTGGCGACGATGAGCGGCGTGACGCAGAGCACGGTGAACAACATCGTCAGCGGGCGCAACGGCAGCACGACGGTATCCACCGTCAAAAAGCTCTGCGACGGGCTGGAGATCAGCATCGTCGAGTTTTTCGACTCGCCGGAGTTTGAAAACCTCGAGCAGGAGCTTAAATAGCAAGCGGCGCGGCCTTGTGGCCGCGCCGTTTTCACAGGTCCTGATAGGCCTCGAAGGCGTCCGAGTCTATCCCCTTTATCTCAAAAGTCTTCTTCACGCTCACGCCGAAGTTGTGCTCTATCATGTAGCGGGTCAGCTTGCGGCCGTCCATGAGCACCACATGCTGTCCTCTGGCGTATTCTATGGCCTGCCTGCTGAAGCGCGATGTGGTGACGAACAGGCCGCGGCCGCCCTTGCCGGATATCGCCCCGACAAAGGCCTGGACGTCCGGGCGGCCCACCAGATGGTCGGGGTCCCAGCGCTTGGCCTGCACGTAAATGAGGTCAAAGCCCAGCTTGTCCTCCATGATTATGCCGTCTATGCCCTCGTCGCCGGTGACCGGGGTGGTGCTGGCGGCGTTTTCAAAGGTGCCGTAGCCCATCCGCGCCATCAGGTCGAGCACCATGCGCTCAAAGGCCGTGGGCGAGAGCTTGAGCACCTCGGCCAACAGGTCGTCGGCCAGGCTCTGGTTTATCCTGGCGAAGGCGTTCTCCAGCTCGTCGTCGGGCGTGTCCGGCTCCGCGGCCTCCTCCTCCCGGGACTCCCTGCTGAAGGAGCCGACAAACTCGCGGAAGGAGTCATAGCGGCTGAGATAGGCGTTGTCTATGACGGGCGGGTTTTCCCTCACCACCCGCTGCCCCTCCGGCGTTATGATATATACGCCGCGGGAGACGTTGTCTATCAGCCCCGCCTTTTTGAGGTATGTACGCGCCCAGCCCGCCCGGTTGACAAAATAGGTCTGGCGCCCGCTGGGCATCATCTGGGCCAGGTCGCTCTCCGTGAGACTGAACTTGCGTATCAGGGCCTCTTTGAGCTCGCCGAAACTGCGGCTCCTGCCGTCGGCCATGAATTCCAGTATCGGCTTGTGCATCTCGTAGTATTTCGGTACGCTCATTTTCCTGCTCCTTTCCCTGACCTGCTCAGCTGCCCAGCGCCGCCAGGGCCTCGCCGGTGAGCCGGTATGTCGTCCACTCGCTCTGCGGCACGGCGCCGAGGGCGAGGTAAAAGTCTATGCTGGGCCGGTTCCAGTCCAGGCAGGACCACTCCAGCCGCCCGCAGCCGAGCTGCACACACTCGCGCGCGAGATGCCGCATCAGCCCCAGGCCCAGGCCGCGTCCGCGGTACTCGGGCCGCACATAGAGATCCTCAAGGTAGATGCCGGCGCGGCCCAGAAAGGTGGAGAAGTTGTGGAAGTAGAGGGCGAAGCCCGCCTCCACGCCGTCGCAGAGCGCGAACACGACTTTGGCCACACGTTTTTCAAAGAGCCAGTCGGCGAGGACGCCGGCATCCGCGACCACCTGGTCGGCCAGCTTCTCGTACTCCGCCAGGTCGCGGATAAACTTCATTATCAGCTCAATGTCCCCGCGCTCCGCGGGACGGTAGGTTATATCTGGCATATTATCTCCTCACTTCCCTGTTTTCCGGCGCAGCTGCGCCTTATTTGGCGTACATCCTGCCCACTATGTAGTTTGAAACCCGCCTGGGCAGCAGCTTTGCCGCCATGGCGGCGGCCTTGTACGGGACGCCGAGGGCTTTCAGCGGCGACGAGCGCCGCAGCAGGGCGACCCTGGCCACATAGGCCCCGGCCTGTTCCGGGCTCATGCCGGTCTCCTCGTCGTGCTCCATCTTGGCCACCGAGCGGGCCACACGCCCGGCATAGGCGCCCTCCTCCACGGTCTTGCGCCTGGCCCCGGTGAAGCCGGAGCGGATATCCCCGGGCAGCACGGCGCAGACGCTGATGTTGAACGGCCTCACCTCGTTCTGCAGCGCGAGGACATAGGCGTCAATGGCGGCCTTGCTGACAGAGTACCACAGCTGAAAGGGTATTGGCAATATTCCCGCGATGGAGCTCATGCAGACTATGCGTCCCCCGCCCTGCGCGCGCATTTGCGGCAGCACGGCCCTGACGGAGTTGTCCATGCCGAATAGGTTGAGCTCCAGCTGGGCGTGTGCGTCGGCTGAGCTCGTCAGCTCCGCCGCCCCGGAGATGCCGAAGCCCGCGTTGCAGACGAGTATGTCCACCCGGCCGGCCCGCCGCACCACTTCGGCGACGGCGGCGCGGACCGCATCCTCGTCCGTGACGTCGCAGGTGATGTGCTCAACTCCCTCCGCGGCCACCTCGTGGCGCGAGAACTCGAACACCCTGCACTGCGCCTCCGCCAGCGAACGGGCCGTGCAGCGGCCGATCCCGCCGCTGCCCCCGGTAACTATGGCTACCTTCATGTATTATGATCCTCCTTTTACTTTCCACGGAGAGGATAGCACCTGACCACAAAAGTGTCAAGAGCAGCCCCGCGCAACAAGTATTGCGCGGGGGAAATGGGGCGTTTTTATTTACTTGGCCCCGGGGATATGATATATTCGGCTTGGGAACAGGAGGCGCTCTACATGACGTTTGCGGAAAAACTCGCCGCGCTGCGGCAAAAGTACGGCATGACCCAGGAGCAGGTGGCCCGGGCCGTAGGCGTGACGCGCCAGGCGGTCTCGCGCTGGGAACGCGGCACAAGCCTGCCGGATTCCGTCGCCCTTCTCCGTCTGGCCGAGGAGTTCAATGTGGAGCCGGACTGGCTCATGGATGAGGGCGAGGCCGGCGAGCCCGAACCCCGGCGCGTGAAGCGGGGCCGCTTCACCATGGCGGACCGGGTCTGGCTGGTGATACTCGCGGCAATGCTCGTATTTACCGCCGTATACAGCGCGGTATTCTGGGCCAACAGGGACCGCATCGCCGCCCTGCTGACGGCACAGCAGGATGTTTACCGTCTCTATCAGGTCTTCCTCTACGTACAATTTGTCTTCCTGGCCCCCTGGATGCGCTTTGCGCTCGGCTGGACTGCCGGGGCGCTCTTCTGCCGCTTTGCGCTCACGCCAGAGCGCAGGGTGCAGAAGTGGCTGCGCACAGCGGCCTGGATCAGCATGGCGGTCTACGCGCTCATGTTCGCGCTCTCGGTGCTGCTGCGCCTGGTGGAGGTTGATTTCAACAGCCCGCTGCGCCTTTTCTATTCCTTCCTGGCCAACAACCCTTCATACATGATGCTCCCCGGGGCCCTCTTCGCCCTCTCGCGCGAGCGCCCGCGCCTGAGCTGATGCGCCGCCGTGCATTGCAAAGACCGCAACGAAATACAGACAAAAAGGCCGCCGGCCCGTGGGCTGGCGGCCTTTTCTGCTTGTTTCCGGCGGAGCTGCGCTTATTTCTCCAGAGCGTTTATCTTGAACATCACATCCAGGCTGCTGACTATGATGTCCACGGCCTCTTCGCCGGGGTGGCGCGAGGAGTCTATGCTGATATCGAAGTGCTCCGCGCTCATCCAGTGTGAGCCCGTATAGCGCTTGTAGTAGTCGGCGCGCTTTTTGTCCGTGGTGAGCACGTGGCGGCGCACCTCCGCCTCCGTCTTCTGGGGCAGGACGTACATCTGCTGCTTTATCCTGTCCTCCAGCGGTGCGTGGATGAAAACGCGCAGGACATTGGGCCGGTCGCGCAGAAGGTAGTCGGCGCAGCGGCCCACTATCACGCAGCTCTCGTTGCCGGCGAGCTCCTTGATTATCTCCGCCTGGAAGGTGAAGAGGTTCAGGTCGCTCGTGAACTCGTCGCTGTCGGGAGGCAGGAGCTTGCCGGTGTACACCTTGTTGGCCGCGTTGAAGAGCTTCATACGGTGCACGTCCTCGTCCGCGGCGCCGAACAGGTGCTCGGAGATGCCGCTCCGGTCGGAGGCCATGCGGATCAGCTTGTAGTCGTAAAACGGTATTCCCAGTCTTTCGGCGGTCAGTTTTCCTATTGCATTGCCGCAGCTGCCGTGCTGCCGTGAGATGGTTATGACATAGTTGTCTGCCATCTTTACTCCCCCTTATTCGTTTTCAGGCGCCCAGGTAGGCGCGGCGTACCTTGTCGTCGTGCAGGAGATCCCGGGCCCTGCCGGACATGGAAATCAGGCCGGTCTCCAGCACGTATGCCCTGTCGGAGATGGACAGCGCCATCTTGGCGTTCTGCTCCACGAGCAGGACTGTTATGCCGTCACTGTGCAGAGTCTTGACGATGGAGAATATCTCCTTTACCAGTATGGGCGACAGGCCCATGCTCGGCTCGTCCAGCAGCAGCATCCTGGGCTCGGTCATCAACGCGCGGCCCATGGCCAGCATCTGCTGCTCGCCGCCGGACAGGGTGCCCGCCAGCTGGCGCGCGCGCTCGGAAAGGCGCGGGAAGTGGTCGTAAACCATGGCCAGCTGCTTTTTTATCTTCGCCTTGTCCCGGACGATGTACGCGCCCATCATGAGGTTTTCCTCCACCGTCATGCGCGCGAAGACATGCCGTCCCTCAGGGACGTGGGCCAGGCCCAGCTCAATTATCCTGTTGGGCGCGGTCTTGCGCAGGTCGGTTCCGTCGAGCATTATGGAGCCGCTCTCGGCTGGTACGAGGCCGCTTATCGTGTGCAGGGTGGTCGTCTTGCCCGCGCCGTTGGCGCCGATGAGGGAGACGAGCTCCCCGTCGTTAACCTCCAGCGAGATGCCCTTTATGGCGCGCACGGCGCCGTAGGAGACGTGCAGGTCCTGAATCTTAAGCAAGGTTCTCGCCCTCCTCTTCGTCGTTCTCGCCCAGGTAGGCGGCTATGACGCGCGGGTTGTTGGCTATCTCCTCCGGCCCGCCCTCGGCTATGGTCTGGCCGTAGTCTATGACGGTGATGCGCTCGCAGAGCTTCATGACCAGGCTCATATCGTGCTCGATGAGCAGTATGGCGATGCCGAAGCGCTCGCGCACTATGCTGATGCACTCGACCAGCTCCGCCGTCTCGGTGGGGTTCATGCCGGCCGCCGGCTCATCCAGGAGCAGCACCTTCATGTCGGTGGCGAGCGCGCGGGCTATCTCCAGCTTGCGCTGCTGGCCGTAGGGGAGGCTGCTGGCCGGCTGCTCCGCATACTCCTTCAGGTGGAAGATGTCAAGCAGGTCCAGGGCCTTCTGTTCCATGGCCGCCTCTGCCTTCCAGTACCCGGGGGTGCGGAATAGCGCCGCGCCCATGCGGTACTTTATGTCCTTGGAGAAGGCCGCCTTGACGTTGTCTATGACGCTCATCTGCCTGAAGAGGCGGATGTTCTGGAAAGTGCGGGCGATGCCCGCCTCGACGAACTGGTGCGTCTTTCTGCCGTTGAGCACCTCGCCGTCAAGGATGACGCTGCCCTCGGTGGGGACATACACGCCGGTGAGCAGGTTGAATACGGTCGTTTTACCGGCGCCGTTGGGGCCGATGAGGCCGGCGAGCTCGCCGGGGTAGAGCTTTATGTTGAAGTCCTGCACGGCCTTGAGGCCGCCGAAGGATATGCCCAGCCCCCTGGTCTCGAGTACGGGGATATCGCTGCGTTTGACTTCGCTCATTGTACCGCCGCCTCCTTTCCTCTGGACCCGGCTTTCTTTTTGCTGCCCCGGCCCTTTATCCAGCGCACCAGCTCTCCCGGCGTGCGCAGCAGCGAGAACTCATAGGTGCCGAAGATACCCTTGGGCCGGAACATGATGATGATAACCAGCACCACAGCGTAGACAAGCATCGGGTAGGCGAAGATGCTCTGTATAAATCCCGGCAGGGCGCTGACCCAGGCGCCGTTGGTGATCTGATAGTTGAGCAGGAACATGATGACCGCGCTGACGATGCTCCCGGTGAGGCTGCCCATGCCGCCCAGCACAACCATGACGACCACAAAGGTGGAGTTGAGGATGGAGCCGTTCGTGAACGAAAAACTCACCGTGGAGAGGGTGGAGTTGGAGCAGGCGTAGAGCGCGCCCGCAATGCCCGCGAAGAAGGCGGAAAAGGCAAAGGTCAGCACCTTGTAGTAGCCGGTGTTGATGCCGGCGGCGGAGGCGGCTATCTCGTCGTCGCGGATTGCCCGCACGGCGCGGCCGTACTTGGAGCGGATGAACATGAACATAAGCGCCACGCAGATGATGACCGCCGCCAGCGCGACCCACAGGTATGTGACCTTGGCCGTGGTGCCGAAACCGAGGCCGTTCTGGTACAGTGAGGAGCTGGCCACGCCCTCGGCCAGACCGTTCTGGCCCGCAAAGGGCAGGTTGTTGATGACGTTGACGATGATGAGGCCGAAGCCCAGCGTGATTATGGCCAGGTAGTCGCCCTTGAGGCGCAGCGCCGGGATGCCGACCAGCACGCCGAACACGGCGGCGAGCACGCCGGCACAGATTATGCAGAGGAAGATGATAAGTATGAACACTATGCCGCTCTTCTCGTCGTATACGCCAGCACGCTGGAATGCCAGGCTCATCAGCGCCGCGGTATAGGCGCCGATGGCCATGAAGCCGCAGTGGCCCAGCGAGAGCTGACCCATAAAGCCGAGCACCAGGTTCAGGCTGGCCGCGAGGATTATGAGATAGCAGCACTGCCAGATGCTGGGGACGACAGTGAGCCTGAAGCTGCCCTCGTCGCCTATCAGCGAGGTCAGCAGCACGCACAGCACATACACGGCGGCGAGAACGGCGGTGTTGACAACGTATCCGCGCTTGAATGCTTTTTTCATACCTTTTCACCCACGTTCTTTCCGAGTATTCCCGCCGGCTTCACGAGCAGCACGAGGATGAGGATGAGGAACACAAAGGTGTCCGACAGGCTCGAGCTTATGTAGGCCATGGAGAAACTCTCAACAATGCCGATGACAATGCCGCCCAGCATGGCGCCGGGCACTATGCCGATGCCGCCCACGACCGCCGCCACGAAGGCCTTCAGGCCGAGCAGGGAGCCCAGCGTGGTGTATACGCTGGGATACTGGGCAATGTACATCAGCGCGGCCACGGCGGCGAGGCCGGAGCCGATGGCAAAGGTGGTGAGGACGGTCCTGTTGACGCTGATGCCCATGAGTATGGCGGCGCTCTTGTCCTCGCTGACGCAGCGCATGGCGCGGCCCATCCGGGTCCTCTGCGTGAAGACGTAGAGCAGCAGCATTACTACGGCGCTGATTACTATTGTGTATATGGTGACATAGTCGAGCGTGACGCCCGCTATCTGGATGCCGCCGGTTGCAAAGAAGCTGCTGGCTATCTTCGGGTTCGGGCCGATGGCCGGGATGGCCTGGGCCAGGTTCTCGAGGAACAGGCTCATGGCTATGGCGGTTATCAGCGCGGTCATGTTTGTGCCCTTCCTGCGCACGGGCCTGTATGCAACGAGCTCCACGCCCACGCCCACCAGGGCACAGACTATTATGGCGATTACCACCGCCGCCCAGGCGGGCAGCCCGGCGGCCGTCATGAGCGGCACGGTGAAAATGAGCGTGTAGCCGCCGACCATGATGAAGTCGCCGTGCGCAAAGTTTATCAGTCTGATTATGCCGTACACCATCGTGTAGCCCAGGGCGATAAGGGCGTAAACGCTCCCGAGCCTCAGGCCCACGAACAGGGTCTGCAGGAATTCACCCATGTTATCTCAACCTTTCGTCTGAGTTGAATAAGTTTGGGGAGACGCCATGAAGCATGACGTCTCCCCGGGATAGGGATGGGAGCGTTATTCAGGCAATGTCATCGGCAGAAATGGTGGTTACCAGCTCTGTGCCGAGTCCCTCGAGTCCGCCGACGGACTCGTCATAGACGAAGCTTATGACAGCGGCGCCCTTGACCGGGGTGCCGGTCTCGTCAAGGTTGAAGGTGCCGGTGACGCCCTCGTATGTGACGGAGGTGTCTGCCAGGGCGTCGCGCACGGCGCTGGCCTCGGCGGTGCCGGCGGTCTCCATGGCCGTCTGGAGCATCATCATGCAGTCACTGGCCAGGGCGGCGAAGCACAGCGGCGTGGTGCCGTAGAGCTCCTCGTAGGAGGTGACGTAGTTCTGCACGACCTCGCTGGAGTCGGTGGCGTCGTAGTGGTTGGTGTAGATCACGTTGTTGAAGGCGCTGTAGTCCACGCCCTCGGAGACGTAGTCGAGCGCTCCGTCGTAGCCGTCGGCGCCCATTATGATGCCGTCATATCCGGCGGCACGGGCCTGGGTGACCAGGAACGGGCCGACCGCGTCGTAATAGTACACGGCGTAGACGAGCTCGACGTCGGCGTTGACCATGGCGGTGAACTGGTTGGTGAAGTCCTGCGCGTTCATGGTCGCGGTGCTCTGCTGCTCAACGACCTCAATGCCGCGCTCCTCGCAGGCCAGGGCGAAGGCGTCGACCAGGCCCTGAGAGTAAGTATCCGCCGAGCAGGCGATGGTGCCCACGCGGGTGATGCCCTGCTGATCCACATACGCCGCGGCGATACCGCCCTGGAGCGTATCCTTGAAGCAGGCGCGGAATACATAGTCGTCCTCGGTGGTGATATCGTCGGCCGTGGCGCTCGGGGTGATGAGCACAACGCCCTCCTCGTTGGCCAGGTTGGTCAGCGCGCTGGTGGCGCCGGAGGTAGCCGAACCGATGATGAGCGTGACGCCCTCGGCTATCAGCGCGTTGAAGGCGTTCTGAGCCTGAGTGGCGTCGCCCTGGTCATCGCGGTAGTCGAGCTCGACCTGCATACCCAGGATGCCGCCGGCCTCGTTTATCTCGTCGATGGTCATCTGCACGCCCTCCAGCATCGAGTTGCCGTAGGCCGCGTTAGTGCCGGTCATGGGCGCTATCATGCCGATGGTGATGGTGTCGCCGGAGCTGGCGTCGCTGCCGGTGTCCTCGGCCGCGTCATCTCCGCTGGTTCCGCAGGCGGCCAGCGCGAAGACCATGCAGAGCGCAAGCAGAAGTGCGAGCATTTTCTTTTTCATGTGTTTTCCTCCTTCTATCCAAATGCATAAATTTTCCCCCGTATCCGTAAGGGGAAATATGGGACGGCGGTTCCCGGCCGCCGTCGCTCCCCGGCTCCCATTCCGGGGATAAAAAGCAGCTTTCCACGGCCGCTTTTTACCAAACCAAGTGGGCGCAGTTCTCCCTTTGCCATTTATTTCCTCGAATTGGATATAAAAAAGGCACAGGGGCAGAGTACATTTCTTTGTTTTATAAAGAAATTTAATTCAGTACGCCCTTGCACTGTAACTGCATTATAGCGCTTTAACCTATTAATGTCAACTGTTTTAAATGCCTAAAGATTTATCCTCCTTGCACAAGTTCTATTTTGTAAATTACACAAAATGCACAATTAGTTTGGTGATACAAACCTGATACAACTCCTATGCAAACCGGATACAAGTGGGTGGTAAAACATTTCTCGCGCGGCAGGAAACGCGCAATTTCGCATATGGAGGGTTTAATATGCAGGAAAGAGACAATGAAATCGTACCGTTGCGTCCCCGCCGTCCGCGCCGCAGCCGGCCGGTTATAATAGTTATATTGCTGGCTGCCGCCGCGGCCGTGCTGCTGGCTCTGAGGCCCTGGGCTCATGCGCGGCCGTCCGCGGATGCCGGTACCGGCTCCGGAGAAAGCACGGACGCCGTGGAAGAACTGCTCGGCCGCCTGGCCGCGCAGATAACGGACGGCATGGCGGTAAACGAGTGCGGACCGGAATACGCGTCCGAGCTGCGCTCGCTCGCCCGTGAGAAGGCGGAGTACGCCCGCCAGCTGAATTTTATGGCCGAACACCTGGAAATATACCCGGAGGCCGCAGTAAAAGCCGCCCTGCAGGGGGATGAAAAGGTAAACTTTGCCCTGCAGATCCCCTTCCGCGCCCCTGACAGCAGCGGCCTGGGCGAGCAGTTAACCGTCGCGCCCGGCGAAATCCCCTACCTCACCCAGTACGATGAGCGCTGGGGCTATCACAGCTATGGCAGCTCGGTCATCGGCATAACCGGCTGCGGCCCCACCTGCCTGGCCATGGCCGCGGCCGGGCTGACGGGCAACACATCCTGCAACCCGGCGCGGGTGGCCGACTTCGCCATGGCGGCCGGGTACTATATGGCCGGCACCGGCACCATGTGGTCGCTTTTCACAGAGGGCGCGGCCAACTTCGGCCTCACCGGCACGGAGCTGCCTCTCGACGTGAACGTCATGCAAAGCAGCCTGGACTCCGGCGCGGTCATCGTCGCCAGCATGCTCCCCGGCGATTTCACGCAGAGCGGGCACTTCATCGTCATCTACGGATACGGCCGGGACGGCTTCCTCGTCCACGATCCCAACAGCCGAGCTCTCAGCAGCCGCAGCTGGAGCTATGAGCGGCTGTCCGGACAAATCGCCAATCTCTGGTCCCTGAGCGCATAAAAGCGCCGGAGCACCCCAGCAAAACACACAATGTCGGAGGTGCAATTTTGTACATCATGCCCTATTTACAAATTTGCCTGTCCGGTGCTATGCTTATTTACACAAACCGATGACTGAGAAGAGTACCCAGGTCACGAGGTCTTCAGAGAGCGGCGTATTTGCTGTGAGCGCCGCGGCGGACGGCTCGGGGAATGGACTCAGGAGGGGAGCGAAGCTAACTCCCGGGATGGCGCCCGTTACAGCGCTGGCCGCGTGATGGCGCGGATTGAGTGGGCTGCAAGCCAATTTGGGTGGCACCGCAGGATAAAAGTTTGTTCCTGTCCCAATGACCGCAAGGTTATTGGGACAGTTTTTTATTTTCCGAACACTTCATTAAAAATAAGCCAGGAGGTAAAGTACCATGACCGACAACAAAATCCCCTACAAGATTTATCTTTCCGAATCTGAGATGCCCCGGACGTGGTACAATGTCCGCGCCGATATGAAGGTCAAGCCCGCCCCCCTGCTCAACCCCGCGACAGGCAAGCCCTGCACGGCCGAGGAGCTCGGCCACGTCTTCTGCGACGAGCTGGTGAAGCAGGAGCTCGACGACACCACGCGCGAGATCCCCATCCCGCAGGAGATACAGGACTTCTACAAGATGTACCGCCCCAGCCCGCTGGTCCGGGCCTATTGCCTGGAGGAAAAGCTCGGCACCCCGGCCAAGATCTACTACAAGTTCGAGGGCAACAACACCTCGGGCTCCCACAAGCTCAACAGCGCCATAGCCCAGGCCTACTACGCCAAGAACCAGGGCCTCAAGGGCGTCACCACCGAGACCGGCGCCGGCCAGTGGGGCACCGCGCTCTCCATGGCCTGCGCGTATCTGGGCCTGGACTGCAAGGTCTACATGGTCAAGTGCTCCTATGAGCAGAAGCCCTTCCGCCGCGAGGTCATGCGCACCTACGGCGCCTCCGTCACCCCCAGCCCCAGCATGAGCACCGAGGTCGGCCGCAAAATCCTCGCCGAGAACCCCGACACCACCGGCTCGCTCGGCTGCGCCATCAGCGAGGCCGTGGAGGACGCCACCACCCATGAGGGCTACCGCTACGTGCTCGGCAGCGTGCTCAACCAGGTGCTGCTGCACCAGAGCGTCATCGGCGTGGAGACCAAGATCGCCATGGACAAATACGGCATCGTCCCCGACATGATTATCGGCTGCGCCGGCGGCGGCAGCAACCTCGGCGGACTCATCAGCCCCTTCATGGGCGAAAAGCTGCGCGGCGAGCGCGATTACGAGTTCATAGCCGTCGAGCCGGCCAGCTGCCCCAGCCTCACCCGCGGCGTGTTCGCCTACGACTTCTGCGACACCGGCAGGGTCTGCCCGCTGGCCAAGATGTACACTCTCGGCAGCGGCTTCATCCCCTCCGCCAACCACGCCGGCGGCCTGCGCTACCACGGCATGAGCCCCGTCCTCAGCGAGCTCTACCACCAGGGCCTCATGGAGGCCAGGAGCGTCGAGCAGACCAAGGTATTCGAGGCGGCAGAGTACTTTGCCCGCGTCGAGGGCATCCTGCCCGCGCCCGAGAGCAGCCACGCCATCCGCGTGGCCATAGACGAGGCGCTCAAGTGCCGAGAGACCGGCGAGGAGAAGACCATCCTCTTCGGCCTCACCGGCACCGGCTACTTCGACATGGTCGCCTACCAGCGCTTCAATGACGGCCAGATGAGCGACTACGTCCCCACCGACGCCGAGCTCCAGGCCAGCTTCGCTCAGCTGCCCAAAGTCGGCGTGTGATCCGCACGGAAAACGAAGGAAACCCGCCCGGGATATCCCGGGCGGGTTTGCCGTCCTCAGCTCATATACTCGTCGCAGTTATAGCTGTTGTACTGCTTTTTTATCCTCAGCATGATGGAGCCGTCAGGCTGCTGAGCCTCCTCCACCACCTGATAACGGGTGCGGTTCCTCGCGAGCTGGTTTTTGTAGTGCTCCAGCTCCTCCTTTACGCCGCGGACGGCGATCTCGTGGGGCACGTCCTCTTTGAGCTGGAAGTGTATCGTCTGAAGCAAGCAGGCGGATTTGATACGTTTCATGGTTATTTGACCTCCTGATTTTAATAAAATCTTCGTTTTATGAACTTTACACGTATATTATACCAAATCGCAGACTGCTTTTTCAAAGGCGCGTTTTGGCCAAATTTATATGGCACGAATATTGTGCAGACTGCGCAAGGCGCCCCCCGGCGCGGCAGCTTTTTCGCCGCGGGACGCAAATCAACCGCTGGTTTGGTGCTTTTTCGCGTCCGGTGTTCTATAATACCTGCGACAGGAGGTCCTGTCTTGGACAATGTTAAGACGGGCGCACTGATAAAGCAGCTGCGCCGGGACAAGGGCATGACGCAAAAGGATCTGGCCGGACAGCTGCACATAACCGACCGCGCCGTATCAAAATGGGAGCGGGGCATCTCGGCCCCGGACATCTCTTTGCTCGAGCCTCTCTCGGAGATACTCGGCGTATCCGTCGTGGAGCTCATCCGCGGCGAGCTGGCGGAGAGCGCCGCGCCGGAGGCGGAGAGCGCTGCGCGTGAGACGCTGGACTACTCCCGCTCGGAGCTCAGGCGCCGGACCAGGACTCTCCGGCTGAGGCACCTGCTCATAGCCTTGGGCGCGGTGCTGCTCGCCGCGCTCGTGTGTTTTGCCGCGCTGTCGTACAGCGGCCGGCTGTATATAATCGACGACGTGGATTCGCCAGACGGCACGGCGAACGTCACGGTCTACAGCAAGGGCTTTTCCGGCTGGGGTCATGGCTTCTCCACGCGGGACGCGGTATCGCTCGTGCTCCGGGATTCGTCCAGCCGCGGGCGCATAACTTACGGGGACTGCAGGTACGCCGGGCTCTGGTGGGCGCCGGACGGCAGCAAGTACGTCCTCGCGCTCGAGGGCTGGGACGGAGAGGGCAATACATCCCTCATGCTCAACTGGTGGGACGATAACTCCGAGAGCAATCTTGACTTTTACCTCTCCTCCGCGGCCTACAGCTGCGGCCTGCCCGGCAGCGGGGACGACTACTGGCTCTTCCACGATAACGTCGAGTTCCGCTTTGTGCAGTGGGCCGGGGACAGCGAAAACATGCTTATCAGCTACACCCTCAAGGCCCCGGACGGCACGGCGCGCAGCGGCTACTTCTGGTATAACTGCATGACCAAAGAGGCGGACGGCTTGCTGGAGCTGGGACGCGAATAAAAAATTCCGCCATAAAGGCGGAATTTTTTATACCCGGCGCACAACATTTTGCTTTAAAATACGACTTATAAAATGAGAGGGGGCGCGAACGTGGAGGACTCGCGGATAATAGAGCTGTTCAACAGCCGCGACGAGGCGGCCATTACCGAGACCGAGCGCAAGTACGGCGCATACTGCAGGTGCGTCGCGCTTAACCTGCTCGGCGTGCACGAGGACGCGGACGAGTGCGTAAACGACGCGCTGCACGCGGCCTGGAACGCCATACCGCCGGAATCCCCTGCCTCGCTCAAGGCCTTTCTCGGCCGCATCACGCGCAACATCTCTGTCAGCCGCTGGCGGCGCGACCACGCCAGGAAACGCTTCAGCGGCGTGGATGTGCTGCTCAGCGAACTCAACGACTGCGTACCGGAAAGCGTGGCACTCGACGAGCTGCTGGAGCGCCGCCGTCTCTCGGAGCTCATCAGCGCCTGGCTGGACACCCTCAGCCGCGCGGACAGCGCGCTCTTTGTACGCCGCTACTGGTACGGCGAGAGCGTCGCGTCCCTCGCGCGCGAGGCCGGCTGTACGGCGAGCCAGCTCACCCAGCGCATGCTGCGGCTCAGGCGCAGGCTCAAAGCCCACCTTGAAGCGGAAGGAGCGACAACATGAAGGACAACGAAAAGATATTTGACGGTATCACCGGCATCCGTGACGACCTGGTGGAGGGCGCGCAGCAGCAGGAGCTCAGGCCCAAGCGCCCGGCGCGCAGGCGCTGGCTGGGCGCCGTGGCGGCCGTGCTGGCCGTGGCGCTGGTCGCGGGCTACTTTTTCTGGCCGGGCAGCAGCCCCGCCGCCACCGACGCCTACGCCGTAAGCGAGGCGCAATACCCGCAGATGGCCCCGTACCCGGACGAGAACAAGTATATCTCCGCCGACGGCTCTTTTGACAGCGACGGCTTTTCCCAGGTGTATGAAGCCTGGTGGGAAGACCAGCGCGCACAGCGGCGCGCAGCGGGCTACGCCGACGGCCTGGAGGGCTTCTTCACCGCCGGTACTCGGCAGTTCCTCTCCGGCTCCGCGGGAGAGAACCTCGCGTACTCGCCGCTGAACGTCTACATGGCCCTGGCCATGCTGGCCGAGCTCACCGGCGGGGAGAGCCGCGCGCAGATCCTGGACCTGCTGGGCGCGGACAGCATCGAGGCGCTGCGGCAGCAGGCCAGCGACGTCTGGAACGCCAGTTACCGCTCGGACGGCGCGGTAGAGAGCATACTGGCCAGCTCCGTCTGGCTCAACGAGGACGTAAGCTTCAACCAGGACACGATGGACACCCTCGCGGACACGTATTACGCCTCCAGCTTCCGCGGCGAGATGGGCTCGGCGGACTTCAACAAGGCGCTGCAGGATTGGCTCAACGAGCAGACCGGCGGGCTGCTGTCCGACCAGACCGGCAGCATCGAGCTGGAGCCGGAAACCGTCCTCGCCCTCGCCACTACGGTCTATTTCCGCGCCAAGTGGAACAATGAGTTCCAGGAATCCGGCACGGAGCCCGGCATCTTCCACGCCGCCGGGGGCGATGTAACCGCCGACTTCATGCACCGGAGGGACAGCAGCAGCTATTATTGGGCGGAGAATTTCTCCGCCGCCTCACTGGGCCTGGAAAACGGCGGGCGCATGTGGTTCATCCTGCCCGACGAGGGCACCGGCACAGACGCGCTGCTGGAAGGCGGCGCGTACATGGAGCTGGTGCTCGACCCCGAGAGCTGGGCGGACCAGAAATTCCTCATGGTGAACTACTCCGTGCCCAAGTTTGACATATCCAGCCAGACCGACCTCACCTCCGGGCTCAAGTCCCTGGGGATCACGGACGTGTTTGACCCCGACATCAGCGATTTCAGCCCCATGACGGACGATATGGACGGCATATTCGTGAGCCAGGCACAGCACGGCGCCCGCGTTGCCATCGACGAGGACGGCGTCAGCGCAGCCGCCTACACAGTTATAGCCAACGCAGGCAGCGCCGCCCCGCCGGACGAAGAGGTGGACTTCACCGTTGACCGCCCCTTCATCTTCGTCATAACGAACCAGGACTCCCTGCCTCTCTTCACCGGCGTGGTGAACCAGCTCTGAACGGGCCGTATACAATATATAATATAGGGCCGGCACAAACGGCTCATGCCGCAGCGCACCGCCCATGACAAAAGGCACTTCCCGCGGGAAGTGCCTTTTTTAATACTCCGTTCAAAACCGCCCGGGGACGGTGAGGTTTCCGCCCCCGAGCACAGAAGAGAAAGAGAGTGGGAGGAGCTGTTCAAACGCCGCTGTCGCCGTAGTTGGCGAGCACGCGCGCGCTGGGGTCGTCCACGTCGCAGCCGGGCCAGGTGCGGTTGGGCATCCAGAAGTCCCTGACCATGGCGGACTGACCGGGATAGTGCTTTTCGAAAATCTCGCGGTAGAGCAGGCTCTCCTTGGTGAAGGGCTGCGCATGGGAGTACTGCCTGCGCTTTTCCTCGAACTCGGCGTCGGTGTACCTGCTCTCCGCGTACTCCTTGAGGTCATCCACCATGGAGTGGCCCACGGCGTCCGAAAAGGCCGCCTTCTGCCGCCAGAGCAGGTCGTGCGGCAGCCAGCCGTCGCGCTCAAAGGCGTGGCGCAGCAGGTATTTGCCGATGCCGTGCCGGTTCATCTTCAGCGCCGGGTCCAGGCCCATGACATACTTGACAAAGAAGATGTCGCCGAAGGGCACGCGCGCCTCAAGGCTGTTCACGCTGATACAGCGGTCTGCGCGCAGCACGTCGTACATGTGTATCTCGTCGATGCGCTTTTTGCTCTCGGCCTGGAAGTCCTCCGGAGTTGGCGCGAAATCCGTGTACTTGTAGCCGAAGAGCTCGTCGGAGATCTCGCCGGTGAGCAGCACGCGCACGTCGGTGCGCTCGTGGATGGCCTTGCAGCACAGGTACATGCCCAAACTGGCGCGGATGGTGGTGATATCATAGGTGCCCAGGATGCCGATGAGGCTGTCGAGCGCGCCGAGCACCTCCTCGCGCGTCATGGTTATCTCCATGTGCTCGCTGCCGAGGAAGTCGGCGCAGTGGCGGGCGTACTTGAGGTCGATGGGGTCGGTATCCATGCCGATGGCGAAGGTGCGGATGGGCTTTTGCAGCAGCCGCGTGGCGATGGAGCAGACCAGGCTGGAGTCAAGGCCGCCGGAGAGGAGGAAGCCCAGGGGCGCGTCGGAGTCCAGGCGCTTGTCAACCGCCTGTATCAGCAGCTCGCGGATGTGGCGGCAGGCCGTCTCCTCGTCGTCGCGGCAGTATTCGCTCACGGTGGTGAGGTCGGCGTAGCGGTGGAACTCCCCGTCCCAGTAGTGCCCGGGAGGGAAGGGCATTATCTTCGGGCAGAGCCCGACCAGGTTCTTGGCCTCGCTGGCGAACACCATCCCGCCTGCGGGCAGCTCGCCGTAATACAGCGGCCGGATACCCAGCGGGTCCCGCGCGGCGATGAACCGGTCGCGGCGCGAGTCGTAGATGATGAGGGCGAACTCCGCATCCAGCATGGCGAACATGTCCGTGCCGTATTCGCGGTACATGGGCAGGAGTATCTCGCAGTCAGAGCCGGACTGGAAGCGGTAGCCCATGCCGACCAGTTCGGTCTTGATGGGCCGGAAGCCGTAGAGCTCGCCGTTGCACACGCACATGTCCCCGTCGAGGCGGAAGGGCTGCATGCCGTTGGGGCTCAGGCCCATGATGGCAAGGCGGTGGAAGCCCAGCCAGCCCTTGCCGCACTCGACAAAGCGGCTCATGTCGGGCCCGCGGGAGAGGGTACGGTTAAAGCCCTCAACCGCCAGCCCGCGCGAGACCGTGCGTCTCGTGAAGCCGATTATCGCGCACATATCAATACTGGATCATGTACCGCGCCAGCTCCCAGTCGGTGACCTGCGTGCGGTATTCGTCCCACTCGCGCATCTTGCCCTCGACGTAGCGGGGGAAGACGTGCTCGCCCAGCGCGGCGGCCATCAGTTCGTCGCTCTCCAGGGCGCATACGGCCTCCTCCAGGGAGCCGGGCAGGTTGTCAATGCCGTTGGCGAGACGGGTGGCAGCGTCCATGGCGAAGATGTTCTCGGTGATCTCCGCGGGGGCCTCGAGCCCGCGCTCGATGCCGTCCAGGCCGGCGGTCAGGCACAGGGCCAGGGCCAGGTAGGGGTTGCAGGCGGGGTCGGGGTTGCGCAGCTCCACGCGGGTGCTCTGGCCGCGGGCGGCGGGGATGCGGATGAGCGCGCTGCGGTTGCTGGCGCTCCAGGCCAGGTAGCAGGGGGCCTCATAGCCGGGTACCAGGCGCTTGTAGCTGTTGACCAGCGGGTTGGTCACGGCGGTCATGCCGCGCACGTGGGCCAGCAGGCCGGCTATGAAGCTGTAGGCCTCGCCGGAGAGCTGGCGCTCGCCCTCGGGGTCGAAGAAGACGTTCCTTCCGTCCTTGAAGAGGCTCATGTTGGTGTGCATGCCGCTGCCGTTGATGCCGAACACCGGCTTGGGCATGAAGGTCGCGTGCAGCCCGTGCTGCTGGGCCAGGGTCTTGACGGTCATGCGGAAGGTCATGATGTTGTCCGCGGCGGTGAGGGCGTCGGCGTACTTGAAGTCGATCTCGTGCTGGCCGGCAGCGACCTCGTGGTGGCTGGCCTCTATCTCAAAGCCCATGGACTCCAGAGCCATGCAGATGTCGCGGCGGACGAACTCGCCGTGATCCACAGGGCCGAGGTCGAAGTATCCGGCCTCGTCGCCGGTCTTGGTGGTGGGGCGGCCGTGCTCGTCGGTCTCAAACAGG
>OLRU01000330.1_pt1 | contig 57081 bp, 44 predicted proteins | sample 1672961 | NCBI WGS metagenome assembly OLRU01 (sample SAMEA3136741, study PRJEB25190) | human gut metagenome | biome: human gut; feature: human-associated habitat; material: faeces | place: Austria | collected 2013
CCGCACCGCGCGGCCGGCGGGCGTGCGGGCAATTTCCACGCCGCCTTCCGCGACGACGCGCCGCGGGGCCTCCGCCCGTCCGAATCCGCAGCACCCCGTCGGCGAACGGACGCACGCGCCGCGCCAAGGTACCTCTCCGTTAAATCCTCGTAACGCTCGCCATGGACAGGTTCCCGCGCGTAAGACGGTACGCGATAATGATGCGACACCCCGGCGGCGCGGCCTGTCCCGCTAGCTTCAAAACCAAAGCGAGCGTCAGCCCGAAGCGCCGTTTTCCTACTCAGCGAACACCCAAGGAGGCACCATTGAACCCCATCCGCATCGGCATTCTCGGCTATGGCAATCTCGGCCGCGGCATTGAACTGGCCGTCGCCGCCAACGACGATATGGAACTGGTGGGCGTGTTCACCCGCCGCGACCCGGCCACCGTGCATCCGCTCGGCGAGAACGTCGCCGTCTGGCCCGCCACGGAGCTGGCCGCCCATACCGACGACATCGACGTGCTCATGCTCGCCGGCGGCTCCGCCACCGACCTGCCCGAGCAGACCCCGGCAGCCGCTGCGCTCTACAACGTGGTCGACTCCTTCGACACCCATGCCAACATCCCGGCGCACTTCGCCGCCGTCGATGCGGTGGCCCGCGAGACGGGGCACGTGGCCGTCATCTCGGTGGGCTGGGATCCGGGCATGTTCTCGGTCTCGCGCGTTTACGCCAACGCCATCATGCCCAACGGCGCCGACTACACCTTCTGGGGCCGCGGCGTCTCCCAGGGGCACTCCGACGCCATCCGCCGCATCCCCGGCGTGGTGGACGCCCGCCAGTACACGGTGCCCGTGCCCGAGGCGCTGGAGGCCGTGCGCTCCGGTGCCAACCCGGAGCTGACCACGCGTCAGAAGCACACCCGCGAGTGCTTCGTCGTGGCCGAAGAGGGTGCCGATACGGCTGCCATCGAAGAGGCCATCGTCACGATGCCGAACTACTTCGCCGACTACGACACCACGGTCACCTTCATTTCTCAGGAAGAGCTCGACCGCGATCACGCCGGCATTCCCCACGGCGGCTCGGTCATCCGCACTGGCACCACGGGTGCCGCCGGCGAGAACACCCACGTGATCGAGTACTCGCTGAAGCTCGATTCCAACCCGGAGTTCACCGGCAGCGTGCTCGTCGCCTGCGCCCGCGCCTGCTGGCGCATGGCCTGCGCGGGCGAGACGGGCTGTCGCACCATCTTCGACATCGCGCCTGCGCTGCTCTCGCCCATGACCCCCGAGGAGCTCCGCGCGAAGATGCTGTAAGAGGTCCTTCCAGCAAATCTTCCTCTCAATTTGGGGACATATTTTCGAGTTGTTAGACTTCCACATCCTGCAAAGCAAAAGAAAAGGGCTCGACACGAGTCCTTTTCTTGCTTTTCGGCCTCTTTTCAGCCTGTTTTTCAACCCCAGCTCACCAAGCCGCTCCCAGCCATGTCTAACAAATCGAAATTCTGCGACCAGAACGGCAACGAGATTGCTCCGGGCAAAAAAGGAGCGGCAGAAACCACTCCTAGAACTTCGCGAAGCGCTCCTGGCGTTGGCGGACCAGCTCGTCGGGAGCAAGGTCGGCCAGCTCCTTGTAGGCGGCACGGACGTAATCGCGCACGGCGGCGACGGCCTCTTCCGGATTCTCGTGGGCCGGGCCCTCCCCTTCCGAAATGACCGCATCGATGATGCCGCATTCCAGCACCGAGGCGGCGTCCATCCGCATGGCCTCGGCGGCCTCGGGCGCGCGGGTGCGATCCTTCCACAGGATGGAGGCGAAGCCCTCCGGCGAGAGCACCGAGTACACCGCATGCTCCTGCATGGCCACGCGGTTGCCCACGGCCAGCGCCAAGGCGCCCCCGCTTCCGCCCTCGCCCAGAAGCACGCTCACCACCGGAACGGTAAGGCCCGCCATGGCCACCAGATTGTCGGCGATGGCGTTGCCCTGGCCGCGCTCCTCGGCCTCGGTGCCGCAGAAGGCGCCCTGGGTGTCCACCAAACAGAGAATCGGCCGGCCGAACTTCTCCGCCTCGCGCATGAGGCGCAGCGACTTGCGGTAGCCCTCGGGCTGGGGGCATCCGAAGTTGCGGGCCACGCGGTCGGCCAAGTTCACGCCCTTCTCCTGGGCAATGACCGTCACGGGATGCCCCGAGATCCACCCGATGCCGGCGAGGATGGCCCCGTCGTCGGCGAAGGCGCGGTCGCCGTGCAGCTCGATGAAGCCCTCCACGATGCCGTCGAGGTAGCGTCGGGCCGTGGGACGGCGCACGTTGCGGGCGATCTGCACGGACTCCCAGGCGCTGCCCGAAGCGGCCTCGCAGCTCACCCCGGACTTGCGGGCCTCGCGCCGGGCATGGCGCTCCAGCTCGCGGCGGGACGCCTCCTCGGCTTCCTCGGGGGTTTCCGGGCGCCCGATGAGCTCGCCCACCACCGGCACCGACTCGGCCAGGCTGCGCCACAGCCCCGCGGCCTCCTCGTCGCGGATGCGCTCGCCAACGGCTCGGGCCTCGGGCGCCACGTCCACCGAGCCGTAGGCGTCCGCGCCCACCGACAGCGCGTCCATGACGCTGTGGTAGGTGACGATGCGCCCCGGGTCGTCGGCCGGGGCGTGCAGGGCCAGAAGCTGGGCCAGCACGCTGCGCATCTGGGAGCGCTCCACGATGGCGTCGACAAGCCCGTGCTCGAGCGCGAACTCCGCCGTCTGGAAGCCCTCGGGCAGCTCCTGCTTGATGGTGTCGCGGATGACCCGCTGGCCGGCGAACCCGATGAGCGCGCCGGGCTCGGCCAAGACGATATCGCCCTGCATGGCGAACGACGCCGTCACGCCGCCGGTCGTGGGGTCGGTGAGCACGGTGATGAAGGGCAGACGGGCCGCCCCCAAACGCTCCACGGCGCAGGACACTTTCGCCATCTGCATGAGCGAGATGAGGCCCTCCTGCATGCGGGCGCCGCCGGAGGCGCAGAACACGACGACGGGCAGCCGCTCGGCGATGGCGCGATCGATCATCGCGGCCACCTTCTCGCCCACCACGTGTCCCATGGAGCCCATGAAGAAGCCGGACTCCATGACCCCTACGGCCAAAGGCAGCCCCGCGATGGTCGCGCGTCCCGTGCGCACCGCTTCCTCAAGGCCACTCTTCTCGCGCTGATCGGCGATCTTCTCCGGGTAGCCCGGGAAGTCCAGCGGGTTGGAGTCGGGCATGACCGCGTTCCACTCCTCGAACGAGCCGGCGTCCACCGTGGCGGCCAGGCGCTCGTCGGAGCGCAGGCGCTGCAAGGTGCCGCAAGCCGGGCAATAGCCGCCGAGCTCGATGATCTCCTCCTTGTCGAAGAAGAGCTTGCACTTGTGGCAGCGGCGCCAATGGGTGGGGCCCTCGTCGTCGTCCGCCACCCGAGCCGGCTCGTTTTCCCAGGGCGCCTCGGAGGGCGACGCCGTACCGAGCGCGGGCGCGACGCCGGCGGGCAGAAGCTCCACCCAACCGGTGCGCAGAGTGCCCTCGGTGGCCGGGGCGAACACGCGCAGGCCGCGCTTGGCGGCGTGACGCAGGAAATAGGCGTCCTCCGCGAGCGACGCCTTGGCGCTGTCGAGGAAGATAAGCGTCGCACCGCAGGCCTTGGCCGCCGAGAGCACTGTGTAGATGTTGGCGGAAAGCGTGTCGGCGTCCACGTCGGCCGTGGTGCTGCCCAGGTTGTAGGTGGGCAGCATGCGCCGGGCGAAGCCGTCCAGCGAGCGGTTGTCCACCGTGGCGAAGACCACATCGAGGCCCGCCTGCTCCATGGGCACCACGAAGGCCCGGGCGTTCTTGGCCGAGGCGATGACGAGGGCCCGGGGCTTCTCGGCGGTTCGCGCCGCATCGACGGCGAAGTCGTCGCCGATGGTGGACCGAACGTGCTCGGAGACGTCGGCCACCTTCTCCTCCGGGTCGCGATGGGCCGCGCCGGGGCGGGCCCCCACCAGGGCCGCCGCCGTATCCGGCAAGGTGCCGGCCGCCTCCACGATGGCGTCCAGAGCGTAGGAGACCGCCGACTTCAGCGAGCCGTCCTCGGGCGCCTCGGGGGCCGCAGAGCCGTCCTCAAGCTCGGAGACGAAGTTCCCCGCCGTGTCGAAGCTGATGTACTTGGAAGCCGCTTTGGCCATAGCTACTCCTTGGGTGCGAGCACGTACTTCTGGGTGGCCGTGGCGCAGATCTCGCCGTCCACGGAGGCCTCCACCTCGGCCACCACGAGGCGTCGCGACGACTTCACGATGGTCGCGCGCAGCGTCACGGTGTCGCCCGGGGCCACCTGGCGGCGGAACTTCGCCGCGTCTATGCCGGTGAGAAAGCCGATGTTCCCGCGCAGCTCGGGCGCCTGAAGCACGGCGATGGAGGCGCACTGAGCGAGCGCCTCCATGATGATGACGCCGGGCAGCACCGGATGGTCGGGGAAGTGCCCGCGGAAGATATCCAGATCAGCCGGTACGTCCAGCTCGCCTTCGATGGAAGCGCCGGGCTCGATGGCCATAATGCGGCTCACCCACACGAACGGATCGCGATGGGGCAGAATCCCCTCGATGACCTCACGCCCCCAGGGCAGCGGCGCCATCGCGTTCTCCTCAGTCATACGTTTCTCCTTGCAACAATCTTTCGATCCTCATCTCGCCTTCCGTAGGGGCCGACCTTGGTCGGCCCTCGCTCGCGAGGACGTCGGCGCTTCACGTCAGCCCCATCGGGCTCCGATCCCAGGGCCGACCAAGGTCGGCCCCTACGGGGATCAACCCACCGAGAAGGCCCCTCGCGGAGCGACCTAGCCGCGATACGGCGAGAAGGCCAGAGCGGCGTTGTGGCCGCCGAAGCCCAGCGAGGTCGACAGGGCCACCTTCTGCGGGTAGTCGGTCATAGCCTCGGTGACCACCGCCACGGGGCAGTCCTCGGCGGCCTCGGCGAAGCCGGCCGTGGGGGGCACCGCGTCGCGGGCCACGGACAGGGCGCACACGATGGCCTCCACCGCGCCGGCGGCGCCGAGCATGTGGCCCGTGGTGCCCTTCACGGAGGTGACCGGCACCGAAGCGGCCGCTTCCGTGCCGCCCATGAGGTTCGCGAGCGCCTTGGACTCGGTGGCGTCGTTGGCCGGCGTGCCCGTGCCGTGGGCGTTCAGGTGCCCCAAATCGGCCGGGGTGAAGCCGCCCTCGGCCAGAGCGGCGGCCATGGCAGCGGTGATGGCGGTGGCCTCCGGGTCGGGCGCGGTCATGTGATAGGCGTCGCCCGTGCTGCCGAAGCCGGTGATCTCGGCGATGGGCGCAGCGCCGCGGGCCAGAGCGCTTTCCAAAGACTCGATGACGAGCGCGCCGGCCCCCTCGCCGGCCACGAACCCGCCGCGGCGGGCGTCGAAGGGCAGCGAGGCCTCTTTGGGATCCTCGGCGCGGGTAAGGGCCGACAAATTCGTGAAGCCGGCGATGCAGATGGGGCTCACGGACTCCTCCGTGCCGCCCACGAGCGCCGCGTCGATGTAGCCGTGGCGGATGTCGCGCAGCGCCGTGCCGATGCAATGGGCGCCGGTGGCGCAGGCGGTCACCACGTTCAGGCACTCGCCGCGCATGCCGTAGCGGATGGCCAGGTTGCCCGCGGCGATGTTCCCGATCATCGTGGGAATGAACAGGGGGTTCACGCGCTTGGGGCCCTTCTCCTCCAAGGTGGCGAAGCTCTTCTGCAGCTCGTCGATGCCGCCGATGCCGGTGCCGAACACCACGGCGATGCGATCGCGGTTCTCGTCGGTCACTTCCAAGCCGGACTGGGCCAGCGCCTCGTCGGCCGCCACGATGGCGTACTGCACGAAGCGCTCGAAGCGACGCGCCTCCTTCTTGGTCAGGCCGTGCTCGACGCCGTCGAAGTCGCGCACCTCGCCGGCGATGTGCACCTCGTACTCGCTCGTATCGAAGCGCTCGATGGGCGCGATGCAGCAGCCGCGCTCCATGAGCGTCTCCCACAGCGCCTCGGCGCCCACACCGGCCGGCGTCACCGCGCCCACGCCGGTGATGACGACGCGATGGGTGCCGTCGGGCCGCCGGGTCTGGATGCTCTCGTTCTCGCTCATAAAGACATTCCTCCGTCCACGCAGATGACCTGACCGGTAATATAGGACGCCTCGTCCGAGGCGAGGAAGCGCACCAAATGCGCGATGTCGTCCGGCTCGCCCAAGCGCCCGCTGCCGATGCGGCTCACGATAGCCTCGCGCTGGGCATCGGAGAGCGCATCGGTCATATCGGTGGCAATGAATCCCGGCGCCACGGCGTTGGCCGTGATGTTGCGGCGCGCAAGCTCCCGGGCGAGCGACTTCGTGAGCCCGATGACGCCGGCCTTGGAGGCGGCGTAGTTCACCTGGCCCGCGTTGCCGTACACGCCCACCACGCTGGACATGTTCACGATGCGACCCCAACGCTGCTTCATCATCAGCTTCGCGGCGGCGCGGCAGCAATGGAAGGTGCCCTTCAGGTTGATGTCGATGACGGCGTCGAAGTCGTCGTCGGACATGCGGGCGGCCAGGCCGTCGCGGGTGATGCCGGCGTTGTTCACGAGCACGTCCACCCGCCCGTTGGCCTCGGCCGCAGCGGCGATAAGCGCGTTGGCCTCCTCTTCTATGGCCACGTTGGCGGCCACGGCCAGGGTTTCCACGCCGAACTCTTCGGCGATCTCGGCGGCTACCGCCTCGGCGGCGGGCAGGCTGCGCTCAGAAGAGCTGTTCACCACCACGTTCATGCCAGCAGCCGCCAGCTCGCGGGCCACGGCGCGTCCGATGCCGCGGGTGGAGCCGGTCACTACGGCGCAGCGGCGGTTTTCTGATTCGGTCACGTCTATTCCTTTCCGAATTCCTCGACGAAGGCGTCGAAGGAGGGGCGATCCTGAATGGCAGCTCGGGGCGCGCTGCGGTCGATGCGCTTCACGAGATTGGCGAGCACGCCGCCGAAGCCCACTTCCGCGAACATCTTCGCGCCGACCGCCTGAAGCTTTGCCACGCTGGCCTCGAACTGCACGGGCGACACCAAGTGCGCCACCAGCTCCTCGCGAGCGCCGGCGACGTCAAGCGGCGCGGCGTGCACGTTGCCGATGACCGGCACCACCGGCTCGCGGAACTCCACCTTCGCCAGGTAGTCGGCGAAGGGCGCCTGCGCCGGCGCCATGAGCGGGCTGTGGAAGGCACCGGACGTGGCCAAGCGCGAGAAGCGGCCCTTGCTCGCGGCCCACGCCTCCTCGGCGCGGGTCACCGCCGCCGGCGTGCCGGCGATGACGATCTGGCCGCCGCCGTTCAGGTTCGCGGGCACGAGCACCTCGTCCTCGGCGCACTGAGCGCACAGCGCCTCGGCCTCGGGCAGCGTGATCTTCAGAAGCGCGCTCATAACGCCGGGATTCGCGTCGGCCGCCTCTCCCATGAGGCGCGACCTCTCGGCGATGAGCGCGAAGGCGTCCTCCTCGGCGAGCATGCCGCCGAGCACCATGGCGGAAACCTGCCCGAGGGAGAACCCGAGCAGCGCGTCCGGCACGATGCCGCGCGCCTCAAGCGCCCGCCCCATGCCGACCGACAGCGCCGCAATGGCGATCTGGGCGTTGCGCGTGTCGTTCAGCTCTTCGGGCGACGCGTCGCGCACGAGGGCGGCCACGTCGCGGCCGAGCACGTCCGAGGCGCATTCGAACACGTTCGCCACCTCGGGGATGTCCAACAGATCGGCGCCCATGCCGGGCTTCTGGGAGCCCTGGCCCGAGGCCATGAACACCAGGCCAGCCGGGCCCAAGGGCGCCAAGGGGGTCTCATCAAGCATGGCGGCCTCCTTACACGCGCGCCCGGCGGCTGTTCAGCTCGGCCAGCTCGCCCAAGGAGCGCCCGGCCAGCGCCTCGGCCTCGCGCACCATGTTGGCAATAACCTCGGCCGCCGTGCCGCGCTCGGTCACCAGCGCCGCCACCTGCCCGGCCATGACCGAGCCGTTTTCCACATCCCCCGCCACGGCCCGGGCGAGCGAGCCGGCGTACATGCCCTCCAGCTCTTCCCCGGAGGTGGCGGCCATCTCTATCTTGCGGCATTCGCGAGCGAACTTGTTCTTCAGGCCACGCACGGGATGCCCCGTGCCGCGCCCGGTGACGATGGTGTCGGAGTCCTTGGCTTTCAGCACCTTCTCCTTCCACGCCTCATGCACGCTGCACTCCTCCACCGTGAGGAAGCGCGTACCGCACTGCACGCCCTCGGCGCCCAGCGCGAAGGCGGCGAGCATCCCCCGGCCGTCCACGATGCCGCCGGCAGCGATGACGGGGATGGAAACCGCCGCGGCAACCGACGGCACGAGCGCCATAGTGGTCAGCTCGCCGATATGTCCGCCGGCTTCCGTGCCCTCGGCCACCACGGCGTCGGCGCCGAGGCGCTCCATGCGGGCGGCCAGGGCCGAGGAAGCCACCACGGGCACCACCTTCACGCCGGCCTCTTTCCACATCTTCATATAGTTGGCGGGACTGCCGGCGCCGGTGGTCACCACTTCCACGCCCAGCTCGCACACGAGCTCGGCCACCTCGCTCGCGCGCGGATCCATGAGCATGACATTGATGCCGATAGGCTTGCTCGTAAGGGCGCGGGCGCGGGCCACCTGCTCGCGAATCCATTCGGGCCGGGCGCCCCCGCAGGCGATGATGCCCAAGCCGCCGGCTTCGCTTACGGCGCCGGCCAGCCCTCCGTCGGCGATGCGGGCCATGGCCCCTTGCACGACGGGATATTCAATGCCCAAAAGCTCTGTGATACGGGTCTTCATGAAAGCAGCTCGTCCTCTCTTTCGCTGCGGCAACACGCGCCTTGAGATAAACTATCTGAGAAATCTTAAGGAATTCGTCCCAAAAACTGACCGCGCGTTTAAAATCTTCACCAAACATCTCATCGTTGAGCAGAAAACTTGGCGATATGGGGCATCATAGAGCAGGTTGAGGCATCATTTACGGAAAGGAACGGCTTTGGGCAGCGTCATCATCGGATCGGGCAGAGCGCTGCCCGCGCGCATCGTCACCAACGACGAGCTCTCGGAAATCGTAGACACCACCGACGAGTGGATCGTCCCGCGCACGGGCATTCACACCCGCCATGTCGCCATCGAGGAGACCTGCACCGATCTAGGCGCCCAAGCCGCGCTGCGAGCGCTGGGGCTTGAGGAAGGCGGTTGGCAGCGCGAGGCGGGAGCGATCGAAGCCGCCAGCCTGGACATGATAATCTGCCCGACGCTGACCGCCGACACCCACTTCCCCTCCGAGGCCGCCCGCATCCGCGAGCGCATCGGTGCCACAAACGCCGTGTGCTACGACATGTCCTGCGCCTGCTCCGGCTGCGTCTACGGGCTTTCCACCGCTGACCTCATCATGGCCGGCGCCGCCTTCGCGCGCCAGGAAGCCGCCCGCACCGGGACGCCTCTGCGCTGCAACGACGTGCGCCGCGTACTCGTGGTGGCCGCCGAGCGCCTGAGCAAGCTCGTCGACTGGGAAGAGCGCGCCACGTGCATCCTGTTCGGCGACGGCGCCGGGGCCGTGGTGCTGGAATGGCGCGACGAGGCGGAGACCGGTGCTGCCGGCGCCGATGGCGCTGCCGGAGCCGCCGGAGCTGCCGGAGCCGCCGGAGCCGATGCGCCCGGCATCCTCTCCTCGTACATGGAAAACACCGACGACGTCGACCGCACCCTCTGGTGCGACAGCGCCTTCGCCTCCCGCGAGGTGCCCTTCGCCGCCGACGGCACGACCGCCGCCGGTGCTTCTGCCACCGCCACCCCGCGTCTTGCCGCCTCCGATGCGGAAAGCGACCCCTATATGCGCATGGCCGGCCAGGCGGTGTTCAAGTTCGCCACCTCCGCCATGATGCGCTGCACCGAGGAGGCGCTTACCCGCGCCGGGCTGACCACCGACGACGTCACCTTGTTCACACCGCACCAGGCCAACGAGCGCATCATCCGCTACGCCGCCAAGAAGATGGGCCTTCCCATGGAGCGCTTCCAGGTGATCATCGACCACGTCGGCAACGTCAGCGGCGCGAGCGCCCTCATCGCCCTGAACGAAGCGCTCTGCGAGGGCAAGCTGCAGCCGGGAGACATCGCCTGCATGACCGCCTTCGGCGGCGGCCTCACCGCCGGCTCCTGCGTCATCCGCATCTAGCTCGCAACCCCAGCAACTAAGGCTCAGTAGGCCGCGAGAAGGCGGAGGGGTGCCGCGCGCAGCTCTTTCTATGGCATAACGAAATGTCGGCAGCTCCCGACGAGCCCTGCCATAGAAAGCTGTTTGAGCACGGCGCCCCTCCGCCTTCTCGCGGCCGGACAGGCTACTCGATACTTTAGGAGGCAGCCGCAATGCGGTCGGCGGCTTCTTGCACCTTCGCGTCGATGCGGGCCTTCTCATCCCCTTCGGCCAGTACCGGCTGGTAGGTGTTGCGGTCGGTCTCCGTGGAAACCGAGGCGGCGATGAAGTCCACGTCGTCGTTCTTGGCCACCTCGTCGCCGGTCACCGTGAACGTTTGCTGGAAGATGAGGCAGTCCTTGTCGTCGGGGTTGGTGTTGCCGCCGAAGCAGAAGTTGCCGAGGCTGTAAACGATGTAGCGGCCCTGATACACCTCCCAGCCCTGCACCACGTGCGGGTGCGAGCCCACCACCAGATCGGCCCCCGCATCGATGGCGGCGCGCCCGGCGGTCTGCTGGCCCTCGGTGATGTCGTACTCGTGCTCCTGGCCCCAGTGCACGTACACGATCACGAGCTGGGCCCCCTCGGCCCGGGCCGCGGCGATGTTGTCGGTCATCTCCTTGGTGTTCTCGGCGCTGTCCTCGGGGAAGTACGAGCCGATGAGCGCCACCTTCACGCCCTTCACGTCCAAATACGCGATGCGGTCGTAGCCGAAGCTTTGCACCCCCTCGGCGTCCAGCGCGGCAATGGTGTCGTCGTAGCCCGTCTGGCCGTAGTCCTGGGAATGGTTGTTGGCCAGCGTGGCCGCCTCTACCGAGGCGCTGGAGAGGATCTTGGCGTACTCCGGTTTGCCGCGGAAGGCGAACTTCTTGTCGGCCCGCTCGCCGCCCTCGGTCAGCGCGCCTTCCATGTTCACCACGGTGAGGTCGTCGGCCCCGAACAGGTCGGCGACGTTGCGCAGGAAATAGGTAGCGTCGCCTTCCTCGGCCTGCCAGCGGCTGTTGAAGGAGCGCTCGTTCTCGTAGTTGACGTCGGTGCCGAGCGTGCAGTCGCCAGCGAAGGTGACCGTGAGCGTCACGGGCTCGGCGGACGCCTTGTCCCCGCCGGCCGCCTCTCCGCCGTCAGAGGCAGCCGGAGCTGCCGGCGTGTCGGTTGGCGCCGGAGTCGTCGACGCCGAAGCTTCGACGGCCGAGTCCCGACCCTCGGAGGCACCGGCACGGCCAGCGAGCAAGAGCCCAATAGCCGCAAGTTCGACAACAATAACAACAACGAGAAGGATCTTCAGCGGAGTCGGACAGGTCGGTTTCGCGTACATGTAATGCCTTTTCTAGAACCCTTAGAACACTAAGAGGCAAACGATCACAACAAGAAGAACGACGATCAGGGGAACGGCGATCTTGACGAACATCGGCACCCCGGAGCCGCCCTGGGTGCCGCCGTAGTTGGCCCGGCCGCTCATGACGCCGGCGAATCCGACGTCGGAGGCGCTCGAGCCGCGCGGACGACGCGCGGGCGCCGGAGCGCCGGGAGCCCCCTCGGCGGGCGCGACGAAGCCCTGCCCAGCCCGGGAATGCCAGGTGCGGTTGTCCATGACATCGATCATCGGGTCGTGGCGGTCGCGGTCGTCGCGGGAGTAGGCGGAAATCTGGTGGCTCTCGTTGAAGGTGCGCGAGTCGATACTGCCCCGGCCGTCGATGACCTCGCGGTTGAGCGCGCGGCCCCGCCGAGCTTCCGACAGGGCATCGCGAGAGGCGCGTAGCTTTCCATGGAGGAGCGGGTGAGGTCGTAGCTTTCCTGGGAGGACAAAGGCGGCACCACGCGCGTTCGGCGCTGGCCGGCGCGCTGGGCCGGGGTTGCGGGTGCGGGACGCTGCTGGGCGGCGCGACGAGCCTCCTGCTCGCGCTGCTGGGCCGCAAGGGCCTCGCGCCGGGCCGCGCGATCGGCATCGCGCTGGGCGGCGCTGGCCGTATAGGCGCGGGACGCCTGCTGGGAGCGCAGGCGCGCGTCACGGGCGCGCATCTCGTCTTGGGTCGCGTAGGACTGCAAAATGCTCTCTCGCGAGGGGCGCGTGGTGATCTTGCCCCGCGAGCCCTGGGGAGCCCGGCCGGCCGGAGCCGGCGCATCGGGTCGCTCGGGGCTGCGGCCGTAGGCATCCCCTCGGGGGTCTTGGTTCATTCCCATGGATGATCAACCTCGTGTTCGTTTCCGTCGTGCGTTTCGCGTGTTCGTTTGGTGGCAGCACGCCGGCCGCCAAAGCAGCTTGCGTGCGGTTGTGTCCATCGAAATACAGGTGGGCTCATTATAGGCAAAATATCGCCTTGCGACCTCCCCTCTTCGCGAAAAGCCCTCAGACCTCAACAATCGGCAGCGGCGAAAACCTCAGCACGTGCAGCAAGGGGCGACCAACATCGCCCCCTACGGGAGCCAAACGGCAGCGGCCCCCACAACTTCTGCGCAACCCGCGCCGTTTCCGCTTGCATGCCGTCAACAATGGCGACGGGATGGAAACGGGCGTATTTCAAGGCGGCTTCTTTCTTCCGAACAAGTTCTCTTACGCATACGCGATTCCAACAATGCCCAGTTCAGAGCCTATTTGTGACCTGGACACCCTAAGATAGGCACTGTCAAGTTCCATTCTTGGCCCTTACCGCACGAGAGGGTTCGCCTCGCAAAGAAGAAGCCCGTCCGCGACTCCGTCGATAGGCCTCGTGAAAGGAAGAAGCGTCATGAAGGCATCGAAACTCATAGCCGCCGTTGTTTCCGGCGCCGCCGCGCTCGCCCTGGTCGGCGGCATCGCCTACGCCATGGAGCCCGATCATGATCCGGCGACCCTGCCCATGCCCGAGGCGGCCCAGGACACGTCCATCGTCAAGCAGGTGGCCTCCATCATCGTCTACGAGGATCAGGAAGAGGCGGTGGCCATGGCCTCCGAGTTCGACGACATCCACGACGAGCTGGCCATGGACGCGGTTTCCAGCCGCGCCTCCCTGTCCGCCAAGCACAGCGCGAGCCACGATGCCACAGCCAAGACCGCCGCGAGCGCTGCCGGCGAGACACCCGAAGGCTCCGACGATTCCATCGACGTGGAGGCCGTCGACGTGACCGAGCCCCTCGAGACCATCTCCCCCGAAGGCGATGAAATGGTAGCGGACTCCATCGACGTGAACGGGGACATCGTCACCTACGTCCCCTCCTACGAAAGCGCCTCGGCTCCCGCCTCCGGTGCGGGACTGTGGATGGGCTCCGATAGCACCACCGATGGCAGCTGGGGCTACTTCATCGGTCACAACCCCGGCGACTTCACCTGCGTCATGACCCTGAAGAACGGGGATCCCGTCACCGTGTGCGACTCCGATAGGAACACGCGCACCTACTCCGTCGTCGACGAGCTCATCGTGCCCGACGACACCTACTGGGAGGACATCCAGTCCCGCGTGACCGACTACGGCGAGTCGATCATTCTGCAGACATGCTGCGGGGACAACGCCCATTACCGTGTGGTCATCGCCGCCTAGCGACGAGCGCGCGACCCGCCCCCCTCTTTCGAGCCGCCCGGTCATACCGATCGGGCGGCTCTTTGCCGGCAGGTTGCGCTACCCTAGGGAATCACTGCGGAATGCACCCTCGAGAAAGGACCCTCATGGCACGCCTCGGCGTTATCGACCTCGGCTCCAATTCGGTTCGCCTGGTCGTTTACGAGACCAAGCGGGAAGATGCCGCCAAGCCCTTCCGCACGTTGGTCGACGAGAAGAAGATGGCCGGCCTTGCCGCCTACGTGACCGACGGGGCCCTCTCCAGCGCGGGCATCACACGAGCCGTAACCGTGCTGGGCGACCTGCTGAAGCTGGCCGACAACCTCAACTGCGCGCGCGTCGATATCTTCGCCACCGCCGTGCTGCGCAACTGCGCGAATTCCGAAGCGGCGACTGCGGCCATCGAGACAGCCATCAACCATAGGGTGCGCGTGCTCTCCGCCCGCGAGGAGGCCCACCTCGGGTTCGTCGGCGCCTCCATCGGCACACCCCTTGCAGCAGGCACGCTCATCGATGTCGGCGGCGGCTCGACGGAGCTGACGGCCCTTGCGGCCGATGGCGACCATGCGGGGATCTCGATACCTTTCGGCTGCGTGCTCGCCTACGCGAACTACGTGCGCTGCGTCATTCCCACCCCGGCCGAATGCCGCACCATCGCCGACGCGTTCCGCAAAGAACTCCAGGCGCTACCGAATTTGGAGGGGTACCGAAGCGAGCGGCTCTACGGCATCGGCGGATCGGTGCGCGCCCTCGCGAAGATGGTCGCCGCCGTGTGGGGCGACGACACTCGGCCCAAGAGCATCAGCCGCAAGGACATGGAAGGGCTCGCCGATCTCCTTCAGGGCGACGTCTCCGTTTTCGCCCATCGCGCTGTGAAAGCCGCCCCCGACCGCGTTCACAGCCTCGTTCCCGGCATGATCATCGTGCGCACGCTCGCAGAGGAGCTGGGCGCCGCCGAAGTTATCCCCTGCAAATACGGCATCCGCGAGGGCTACCTCGTCACCCACATGCTTTAGGGCCCCGCCGGTTTACCCTGTGGAGCCGGTCAACCTCGCTTGCCTCACATCCCGTAGGGGCTGACCTTGGTCAGCCCTCCCAACCGGAATGATGCCCCCTACGGATCGCACTTGCAGGGCTCTACAACAGCTCGGCGGCCAAGCGCCGGGCCTTCTCCATCACTTCGCGCTCCAGATCGGCAATGGCCGGCGGCGTCCAGCTGACGGCGTCGGCCCCGGCCGCAATGGTGGCGCGGATGGCGTCGTCGGTCGGGCCGCCCGTGGCGATGATCGGCAGGTCGGGATATTCCCGGCGCAAAGCCTCCACCACCTGGGGCGTGCGCGAGCCGGCGGCCACGTTCACGATGGAGGCGCCAGCCGCAATCTGGCGGCGCACCACGTCATCGGCGGCGCAGGCCGTCACGCACACGGGCACGGCCACCTTCTCCACGAGCGCCGAGATGGACTCCACGGGAATGGACGTGTTCACCACGACGGCGGCCACGCCGGACATCTCGGAGTGCAGGGCCGCCTCCACGCAGCGCTCGCCCTGGGTGATGGAGCCGCCGACCCCGTTGAACACCGGGCGCTGGGACGCGGCCACGAGCGCCTGGGTGATGGCCGGCTGGCAGGTGAAGGGGTACACCGCGAGCACCGCATCGGCGTCACAGTGGCAGATGACGGCCAGATCCGTCGAGAACACGAGCGAGCGGATCTTGCGTCCCTGAATGGCGATGCCGGGGGCCGTACGCATGACCTCGGGCACGGAAAGCACGCTCTCGTGGGCCCGCGCCCGCTCCGCATGTTCTCTCTTGATGACCTTGGTCACAGCCGTACTCCTCGCCCTTGCCGCCTTCGGCGCCGCACCGACGCCTTCTTTTTGGAACGCCCAGTATAGCAAGAGGGGCGCCCGCGCTACCGCTGAAGTCGCCCCCTGCGCCATCTTTCCGCTTCCGAGGCGGCAAGGCGCCTTCAGTGGGGTACGCTTCTGCCGACGAAACCCTGCGGCGCGCAGGCCTTAAGCCCCGGCGCCGCCCACGGAAGGAGTGCCCTATGAACGTCGTATGCCTCGATTTGGAAGGCGTGCTGGTTCCCGAAATCTGGATCGCCTTCGCCGAGGAAGCCGGCATCCCCGAGCTTAAGCGCACCACCCGCGACGAGCCCGACTACGACAAACTCATGAAGTGGCGCCTCGACATTCTGGCCGAGCATGGGCTGGGCCTGCCCGACGTGCAGGCGGTCATCGCCAAGATCGACCCCATGCCCGGCGCCCGCGCGTTTTTGGACGAGCTGCGCAGCCTCACCCAGGTCATCATCATCTCCGACACTTTCGAACAGTTCGCCAAGCCCCTCATGGAGAAGCTCGGCTGGCCGACGCTGTTCTGCAACGAGCTGGTGGTAGCCGCAGATGGCGCCATCACCGACTTCACGATGCGCTGCCCCGAAAGTAAGCTCACCACGGTGCGCGCGCTGCACTCCTGCGGCATCGAAACCATCGCCGCCGGCGACTCCCATAACGACCTGGGCATGATCCTGGATTCGAAGGCCGGCTTTCTGTTCCGCACCACCGATGCCATCAAGGCCGAGTACCCGGAGCTGCCGGCCCTGGAAACCTACGACGAGCTGCTGGCCGCCATCAAGGCCGCCCTATAGTTCCGTTCGCCCTAACGAGACGAACGGATCCGTCGACGCTGCGGTTCCGACAAGCGCCTGCCCTTTGCGTTCAGCGCTTTCCCTCACGGCCCAAAGGCCGCCCGGCCGCGCTTCAAGCGAATTGCAGGCACCTGTCGGAACCTCGCTGGCTTCCTTGGGCGAACCTGGTATCTTTTGCATTCTTATGGAAGAAGCACTCTTAGAAATAATCGCTGCTCTGGAAGCAGGCGAGGATGTTGACGCCGCGTGGCTCGACAAGCTCGTGCGACGGTACAACCGCGCCGCTCACGACGGCACGCGCCAGGTAGCCAAGCGGCGGCTCCTCCCCTTCTACCTGCGCGTGAAGGCCGAGGAGCCCGAGCGGTGGGCGGCATGGAACATAAGCGAGGCGACCGACGCGGCCCTCGTGCGCCTTCTGCAGGCCAAGCCCCGGCGCACCGCCTCAGGCGTGGCCACCATCACCGTGCTCACGAAGCCCTGGCCGTGCTCGGGCGCCTGCGTGTTCTGCCCGAACGATATCCGCATGCCGAAGAGCTATCTTTCCGACGAGCCGGCCTGCCAGCGGGCCGAACGATGCTGGTTCGACCCCTTCCTCCAAGTGGCCGCGCGCCTGCGGACGCTGACCGCCATGGGGCACGTCACCGACAAAGTGGAGCTTATCGTGCTGGGCGGCACCTGGAGCGACTACCCCGAAAGCTACCAGCGCTGGTTCACAGGCGAGCTTTTCCGCGCCTTGAACCTTTCCGACGAGGAGCGCGTCCGCGAGGCGACTGAGCGCCGGACATGGTACGAGAGACGCGGCCTCCCCCGCGACCGCGATGCCCTGGCCGCCGCGGCAGCCCCGCTTCAACAGCGCATCGACGCCGGAGAGCTCACCTACAACGAGGCGTGGCGGGAGGCCTACAGCGAGGAAGAGGTGCCGCAAAGCTGTTCCTGGGACGATCTTTTCGCCCTGCATCGCGCCAACGAAACGGCACCGAAGCGCGTCGTCGGGCTGGTGGTGGAAACGCGCCCCGACCTCGTCACCGCCGAGGCCTGCCGCACTCTGCGCGCGCTGGGCTGCACCAAGGTGCAGATCGGCATCCAAAGCCTGAACGACGAGACGCTCGCCGCCAACGGCCGCGCCATCACGTCCGCGCGTATCGCCGACGCCATGGCCCTGCTGCGGCAGTTCGGCTTCAAAAGCCACGTGCACTTCATGGTGAACCTGCTCGGCGCCGACCCCGCTGCCGATGCCGCCGACTATCGCCGCCTCGTCACCGACCCGGCGTTTCTGCCCGACGAGGTGAAGCTGTACCCCTGCTGCCTTGTGGAAAGCGCCCGGCTCACCGACTATTTCGAAGACGGCTGCTGGCGCCCCTACACCGAGGAAGAGCTCGTGGAAGTCCTCGTCCAGGACGTGCTGGCCACCCCGCCCTGGACACGCATCTCCCGCATGATCCGCGACATCTCCGCCACCGACATCCTCGCCGGCAACAAGAAGACCAACCTGCGCCAAGTGGTAGAAGCCGCCGTTGATGCCACAGACGAGGAGGTTGCCGAGATTCGCTCCCGCGAAATCTCCGTGGAAGGCGCCACCGTGGGCGACCTTTCCCTTCAGACCATCGCCTACCAGACCGCCGCCACCGAAGAACACTTCCTTGAGTGGATCACCCCCGAGAACAAGATCGCCGGCTTCTGCCGCCTGTCGCTGCCGACGCCACTTCCCCGCGACACCGCCAACGAGCCTGCTACCCCTCCCATCAAGAGCGAGCAAAGCGAGGCGAGGGGTTCCTCGCCTGCTTCCCCCTCCGCACCGCAGGAGGCCATGATCCGCGAAGTGCATGTGTACGGGAAGGTGGCCGCCCTGCACCGCACCGGCGAGGGCACCCAGCATCTGGGCCTCGGGCGGGCGCTCGTGGAAGAGGCCTGCGCCCAAGCAGCGGCGGCCGGGTACACCGCGATTAACGTCATCAGCGCCGTGGGCACCCGCGTCTACTACCGCAACCTCGGCTTTAAGGACGCCGGGCTCTATCAGAAGCGGCCGCTGCCATGAGCATCGCCGACGAGCAACGCGTTTCCGCATCTGGAGCAACGACCACGCAGAGCGCCTCGCAACCCGGCGCCTACTCCCCCCAGGTCATCCGCAAGCTGAACGCCCTCACGAGCGACTTCTACGCCCGCGAGGCCGCCTCGTTCTCGGCCACGAGACAAGCCCCTTGGCATGGCTGGGAGAAGGCTTGGGAGCTCATCACGGCCCACGATGCCGTGCAAGGCCCCTTCCCCAGCCACGCCGCCCGCGTCCCCGATGACAGTGCCGGCGATTCCGGGGCGCCCCTCACCATCCTCGACCTTGGCTGCGGCAACCTCCGCTTCGAGCGCTTCCTCGCCGAACACACGAACGCCCCCCTGCGCATCACCGCCCTCGACAACTGCCCCGATCTGGCATCTCCCGCAATCGGCGCCCTATCTGCCGCCTTTCCGCACAGCCCTAGCAGCTCCTCTGCTGCTTCCAAAACGAAAGGAGGGGATGCTTCAGGACAGGGCACGAACCTCCCCGAAAAGACCACCGTAGATCTCCGCGCCCTCGACATCGTGGAATCCCTCCTCGACGGCACCTTCGCCGATCGTCTCCCGCGCAACTCCTGCGACCTCGCTGTCGCCTTCGGACTCATGCACCACCTGCCGACAGGCGCCCTGCGGGCCCGGGTTCTCGAAGGGCTCCTTAGTTCCCTGAGGCCCGGCGGCTTCGCCATCGTGTCGTTCTGGCAGTTCCTGAACGATGCGCGCTTGGCCGCCAAGGCCGCCGCGGCCACTGCCGAGGGCCGCGTCGCCCACGGCTTGCCCACCTTCCAAGAAAACGACTTTCTCCTCGGTTGGCAGCACGCAGAGGGCGTCTACCGCTTCTGCCACCATACGCCCGAGAAGGAAATCGATGCCCTCCTCGCCCCCATCCGCAACCCCAGCGCACCTTCTGCCAGCAGCTGCGCGTCCACCGCCTCCCTCCCCTTGCGTGAGGTCGCCCGCTTCTCCGCCGACGGCAAGCAGGGCAACCTCAACCGCTACCTCATTTTGCAGCGCCTCTAGCCCAGACGCACCCTCGTCCCCACCGTTTTCCAGCCGCGAATTCACGGTCTTCCCGTAACAAGCGTCAATTCGTGACTGACCGGAGACCAAAACAGCCCCGTTTGAGAGAAATGCAGCCGCAAAATGACGCTTGTGACGTCAACATCGTCATTTTGCGGCTGCTCGCTCTTTTGGCGAAAGTTTGAAGGAGCTAACAAGAACGGCACATCAGCGGGAAATCTGCTAAAGTGCGCACCATGGCAAGAATACCTGACACCCCCAAAGTCGCTCGCCGCCGCGAGCGCGAGAAGCGCACCATCTCGAACATGGTGGCGATTTATTGCGCCGGCAACCACGAGGCGACCGCACGCACCGAGACCAGCCATGCCGGCGAGGCGCTCTGCCCCGCGTGCAAGGCCATCGACGACTACTGCGTCCTGCGCACCGAGCGCTGTCGGTCCATGGCCCACAAAACAAGCTGCGAGGAATGCGGCAACCACTGCTACGCCCCCGCCCAGCGCGAGCAGATCCGCGCCATCATGCGTTACGCCGGTCCGCGCATGATCACGCGCCACCCAATCGCTGCCATCCGGCATCTGCTAAAGAAATAAGGCCGACGCCCTCTCGTCCCTCGGCGAGACTACATCCCCAAATACGCCAGCAGCCCCTCGCAGCCATCGCACACGTCGGCATAGGTGGTTTCGAAATCACCCGTGTACCAGGGGTCGTCGACGCTGCGGTTGGTGCCGGCGAATTCCAAGAGTTTGAGCACCTTGCCGTCCGGGTCGCCGCCGAGGATCCAGTTCATGTTGCGAATATTGGCCGTGTCCATGCCAATGATGAAGTCGAAGGCGTCGTAATCGGCGCGGCGCAGCTGGCGGGCGCGCTTGCCTTCGAAGCCGCCGATACCATGCTCGCGCAGCACCGCCGCCGTGCCCGGATGCACCGGGTTGCCAATCTCCTCGGTGCTCGTCGCCGCCGACTCAATGCGGAACTGCTCGGCAAGCCCCCGCCGCGCCACCATGTCCTTCAGCACGAACTCGGCCATAGTCGATCGGCAGATGTTGCCGTGGCAGACGAAAAGGACGCGAATGGGAGACTGGGGCATGGGGAAATCCTTTGCAAGGAGACCGATTGTTTAAAAGATACGGCGCATATTATCTCACAGCAACCCCCATCGCCCTAAGCCACAAGTCGCGGTTTTCTTCCAGTATCGCGAAGGCGCCATAGCACCCGTCGGTTACTTCTGGGAAAATACCGCCCAAGCATTGGACGGCTCGCTCGGCGAGACGGCCTTCTCGCATGCGCCTCGCGCTGCGGGCCGAGGGACCGAGCAGAGGGAACAGGAGCATCATGGCAGAGTTCATCTACCAAATGTACAAGGCCCGCAAGGCGGTGGGCGACAAGGTTATTCTGGACGACGTTACGCTGTCGTTCTACCCCGGCGCGAAGATCGGCGTCGTGGGGCCCAACGGCATGGGCAAGTCCACCCTGTTGAAGGTCATGGCCGGCCTCGAGGAGGTTTCCAACGGCGAGGCGCGCCTGACGCCCGGCTACACCGTGGGCATCCTTCTGCAGGAGCCGCCGCTCGAGGAGGACAAGACCGTCCTCGAGAACATTCAGATGGCCTTCGCCGATGTGCTGGCCAAGGTGGAGCGCTTCAACCAGATCGGCGAGGAGATGGCCGCTCCCGATGCCGACTTCGACGCGCTCATGGACGAGATGGGCAAACTGCAGGACGAGATCGACGCCGCCAACGGGTGGGACCTCGACTCCCAGCTCTCCCAGGCCATGGACGCGCTGCAGTGCCCCGACCCGGACGCGCCCGTGAGCATCCTTTCCGGCGGCGAGCGTCGTCGCGTGGCCCTGTGCCGCCTGCTTCTGGAGCAGCCCGACCTGCTGCTCCTCGACGAGCCCACCAACCACCTGGATGCCGAATCGGTGCTCTGGCTCGAGCAGCACCTGAAGACCTACCCCGGCGCCGTGCTCGCCGTCACCCACGACCGCTACTTCCTCGACCACGCCGCCGAGTGGATCTGCGAGGTGGACCGCGGGCAGCTCTTCCCCTACAAGGGCAACTACTCCACCTACTTGGAGACCAAGGCCGCCCGCATGGCCGCCCAGGGACAGGCCCAGGCCAAGCTCGCCAAGCGCATGGAGCGCGAGCTTGAATGGGTGCGCAGCTCGCCGAAGGCCCGTCAGGCGAAGTCGAAGGCGCGTCTGGCCAACTACGACGCCATGGTGGCCGAGGCCGGCAAGGCGAAGAAGCTCGACTTCGCGGAGATCCAGATTCCCGCCGGCCCTCGTTTGGGCTCGAAGGTGCTCGTTGCGAAGAACCTGCACAAGGAGTTCGACGGCCGCGTGCTCATCGACGACTTGTCCTTCGAGCTGCCCCGCAATGGCATCGTGGGCGTGATCGGCCCCAACGGCGTCGGCAAGACCACCCTCTTCAAGACCATCGTGGGCCTAGAGCCGCTCGACGGCGGCGAGCTGGAAATCGGCGAGACGGTGAAGATCGCCTACGTCGACCAGAACCGCGCCGGGATCGATCCGGACAAGAAGCTGTGGGAAGTGGTGTCCGGTGGCACCGACTACATGATGGTCGGCGAAACGGAAGTGCCCTCCCGCGCCTACGTGGCCGCCTTCGGTTTCAAGGGAGCCGACCAGCAGAAGCCCGCAGGCGTGCTCTCCGGCGGCGAGCGCAACCGGCTGAACCTGGCGCTCACCCTGAAGGAGGGCGGCAACCTGCTCCTTCTGGACGAGCCCACCAACGACCTGGACGTGGAGACCCTCTCCAGCTTGGAGGCGGCGCTGCTCGACTTCCCCGGCTGCTCGGTCGTGGTCAGCCACGACCGCATGTTCCTCGACCGCATCGCCACCCATATTCTGGCTTGGGAAGGCGACGACGAGAATCCGGGCCGCTGGCACTTCTTCGAGGGCAACTTCGAGGCCTACCAGGCCGACCGCGAGGCACGCCTCGGCAAGGAAGCCGCCAAGCCCCACCGCCTCCACCGCAAACTAACCCGCGACTAGGCGCCGACAGTGGCCCTGGGGCCGACGAGGGCGCACTTATCATATTCCCCCATCGAAGAGGGCGGTCTCACAGGGATCGCCCTCTTTCTATCTTTTGATTGATATGTTGCTGAGTTTTTCTCTATCATTTTCTCGAATTCATGTCGAATATGTCCTAATCTAACTGATATAATACCCCTATTAGGCAATCTATAGATTGGATAATCATGAGAGAACACGACATGTCCCAGCAAATTAAGGAGATCCGGAAGCACTACGGGCTCTCCCAACAGGCCTTTGCGCGGCTACTCGGCATCGGCGAGGCCAGCATCACTCGCTACGAGAAGGGTATCGCCCCCACCAAGGCCAACGCCAACCTCATTCGCGCCACCATGATTCCCGCGTTCATGGCCGGCTGCCTCGAGCGCGACGGCGACGCGCTTACCCCCAAGCAGCGCGCATCGGTCGAGAAGATCGTCTACGCGGAAGTGACCTTTGACGAGGGAGGAGACGTCATGGACACGACGGAAATCTACGAGATAACGTTGCAGCAGGAGGTGTTGAACGAATCCGCCTGGGACATCATGGCGCAGATCTCCAGAGCACGCGCCGAGGCAAAGCTCAAGGGAAATGACGAGCTAACGATAATCTACGACGACATCGAGCAACAGATCGCTCGCCTTGTGCCCGAAATTCTCTCGGACTCAGCGGCCAACCAACATGCTATCGATGAGATACGAGGGCAACTGAAAGGCTTTCAGCAATTTCTTTCGACCCAGCTCGCAAAGGCGGCCTAATCATGGGCGATGAAGACAAATACACCGAAAGAGAGTTCAGCGAAAAGTTCGAAGAGCTGCGCTGGAATCTCCTGAGCGCCTATCGCCCTACCCTTGAATCGCCACCTCAGGCTTTTTTGCTCGGGGGCCAGAGCGGGGCAGGGAAAACCACGCTCCACAAGATCATCCATCGCCGACTGGACGGCAATGGCATCAGCATCAACGGGGACGACTATCGAAAGTTCCACCCCCGTTTCTTGGAGCTTCAGCGCATCTACGGAGACGAGGCCGTTAACTATACTGCGCCATGGGCAGGACGCATGACCGAGGCGCTTATCGACTCGCTTTCGCGCATCGGGTACAACCTCGTCATCGAGAGCACGTTGCGCACGGCAGAGGTGCCCCTGAAAACGGCGGAGCTGCTGCGCCAGCGCGGTTACGGGGTGTCCCTCGCGCTCATGGCCGTAAAGCCGAAGATATCGCTCGTCAGCTGCCAGATACGCTACGAGGAGATGCGCGTGGCCGGCACCACGCCCCGAGCCACCGATCCGGCGCACCACAACAAGATCATCGACCAGATCGTCTCCAACCTCGGCGTCCTGGAAGCAAGCGGAATGTTCGACGAGATCGCCCTCTACGACCGAAGTCAAACGTGCTTGTTCCCTCGCGAAGGGGCCGGCGATAGCGCCGAGGAAGCTTTGCGCACCATCCTCTTCGGCCCCTGGACCTCTGAGGAGCGGCGCCACTACAACGAACTCAAGGCCAAGCTAGAACAGCTGCGCAGGAAGTAGGATACCACGGGATAGTCGCGCCCTGTCCCTCGATGCGAGAGCCAGGGCGCGGGTCAATCCCGTACAAGCACACACCTCCGAGCCATGGGAAGGAGGTGAAACCGATGAGGGAGTTTTTCACCTCAGTGCTTGCGGGCGTCGCGTCCGCAGTCGTCTGGGAAACGATCAGGTGGGTTTTCGCGTCCATAAGGGCGCAAAAAAAGCCCGCCGATCCTGACCAGGCCAAGCGGGCTTGACACCCTGCGGGGGACGGTTCGGTTCCGTCCCTCGTAGTTTCGCATTGTAGCATAGAGCGTATATCTTTTCAGTCTAAAGATGCACGATTCGTCATGAACGCTCTGTAGCCGACTCTTCTTCCCCAGTGTCGTCAACTGGCTCGGAATCGTCTATCGCCTCGAGCTCATCGGCCGGCTCGGGATCGCCGGGCTCTTCGGCGTCGTCGGCCTCCCCGCCCTCCGCGGCAAGGGCGGCGTCTTCGGCCAGAAGGCGGTTGAACTCCTCCACGTCGTACAGCTCGCCGGTGTCGCTCAGCTCGTCCACCACGAGAATCTCGTCAGCGTCGTCCGCATCGCCGGCAAAGTCCTCGCCCCAGCCGTCCGCAACGCCGTAGTCCTTCATGCCGAAGCGCGCACGACCGCAACTCACGAGGCGCGGCTCGACATCCTCCGCCTCGTCGTCATCCGTCGTCTCGGCGTTGTACCAGTGGTACTCCTCCACGGGCACCGCGGCCAACGCGGCCGCAGCGGCAGCACCAGGCGTGGCGCCCTTTTTGGTGCGCAGGGCATTGCGACGGCGCAGAGCGGCCTGAAGAGCGCTCTCTTCCACGACCTCACGCGCATCGCCATCGGCACCCTCCCCGCCTTCGACACTCTCGTTGTCAAGCAGGGGGTTGAACGTGGCCATCGAGGCAGCAGCCGCCTCCGCCTCGGCAGTGCGCTGCTTGCGGGACTCAGAAACCAAGCCCGCTACGGCGCCCGCAGCGGCAAGGCCGAGGACGCCCACGGACGCAGGACCGGCCGCCTTTACGGCATCGAGCCATTCCACCTCGCCGGTAGACGCCAGCGCCTCGTGCATGGAACCACCCACACCGTACTTCATCACCTGCACTACATGGTGACCACCCTGCTCGCTCACACCGAGCACTGAAGCGTTGGCCCAGCCGCGCTCGCGCAGCACCGCCGCCCGCTCGTTGGCCCGGGACACCACGGCATCGCGGTCGTCGAAGGCCAGAGCGTCCAGCGGGCAGGCGGCGACGCAGGCCGGCACGGAACCTTCGGCCACCTCGGCCCCGCACCCGTCGCACAGGCAGAGTTCGCCGCGCTCTCCCCGATGGCGGGGAGCGTCGGCGGGACACACCATAGCGCACAAGTGGCAGCCCACGCAGCGGGCCGCGTCCAGAGACACGAAACCCGTCTCGCCGCTCACCGCCAGCGCCCCGGTGGGGCACACTTCCGCGCAAGGCGCCTCGGCGCAGTGCACGCAGCCGGCGCGGGCCGCCTCCCACACGGTGCCGCCGTCGGCCAGCGTGCGCTCGAAGCGCGCCACGGCAAGCGGCGCCTCCTCGTCCAGCACGGCCGCCCGCCCGAACGCGCGCGCCGCCATATCCTCCGACGACGACGCAGGCCCGAGGCCGAAGCGGCCCTTGCAGGCAGCGACGCACGCCTGGCAGGCAGAGCACCGACTGCTATCGAAAAGAATTGCCTTGTCAGCCATGATGCCCCCTACGCCTTCTCGATATCGACCAGGAAACCCTTGACGTCGCGGGCCGCCCCCACGGGGCTTTCCGCCGCAGGGGCCAAAACGCCCCACACGGCTGCCGCAGCGCCCTCGTCGCCGAGGGTCATGCCGTTCAAGCACACATAGTGGCCCTCGTTGTCCTCGCATTGGAAGGGGCGGATGCGGTCGGTGACGAGCACCGGCGCCTCCACGGATCCGCGCTCGTTGAACACGCGGACCCACTCCCCCGTGGCCAGGCCGCGAATGCGAGCCAAGCTCGCCGACATCTCCACGAAGCAGCCGGGCTCCGCGGCAGCCAGCGTCTCGCTCAGGGCGCGCCGAGCGCCGTCGCGGCCGTCCGAGCCGTTGATGACCGCCGCAATGGGATAGGCCGCGCGATCCGCCTGCATAGAGGAGTAGTCCGGCGCCAGCGCATCGGCCACGGCGGCATCCACCGCCCCGTCATCGCCTGCGGCACCGGGCGCCTTCGCGGCGGCCGCCAGCAGCACCGGAGAGGCGTAAGCCCCGTTCAGGCGATTGTTCAACGGGGACTCCAACGGTTCGTAGTGCTCGGGCACAGGCCCGTCGCCCAGCCGGTCGGACACCAAAAGGCCCACCTGTTCCCAGGTACCGGGGAAGGCCTGGTTGTCCGGCTCGAGCCATCGTCCGTCGCGCAGAATCGGGAAGTCGGGCGCGTCGATGCAGGCCCAGCTCTCCCCCTCCCAAGTAAGGAGATTGCGCTCGTTCACCCACGGCTGGCCCGCCAAATTCGCGCTCGCCCGGTTGCCGCGCACCCGCACGTTGCCGGGCCATGTGAAGCCCCAGCCGGGGAAGAGCCCCAGACCGCTCTCGTCGGCGCCGTCGCGACGTCCCACGGGTTGCTCGGCCGCATCGGCCGCACTGGCGCCGTTCGACCACAGCCCCGCCAGGAAAGCCGCGCCGCAAGCCGTCGAGCCGTCGGCGCGCAGCCCGTCGGCGCCTTCCAAAAGCACCAGCTCGCCGCCGTCCCAGTCGCTGTCCTCGACGACATAGCCGTTCATCGCCCAGGCCACCTTCACCAGATCGATGCTGTCGGATGTCACGTAGTCCCACCGGGCCTTAAGGATCGGATCCGTCGCCGCACCGCCCTTGGTGTCGTACAGGTTGAACACGCGCTCCCACATATCGCCGATGATGGCAGCGTCCGTGCGGCTCTCGGCCGCCGGCTCAACCGCCGCCTCAGCATGCTGCAGAAGGCGGCCGCCGCTCGCCCGGATGCCGGCCTTCTCGAAGCCGAGGACGCTTGGCAGCTGGAACACCGTCGTCTGCTGCTGGGAAGGATCCTCCACCCGTTCCCAAAACGTAGCCGTGAGGTTCGGCGAGCCGTCGGTCACGACGAGCCACGCTAGGCGCCCCACGTCGTCGGCCGTAACGCCCGAAGACGCGCTCCCCACCAGATCGGCGCCCCACAGGAAACACCCCTGCAGCAAGCCTGTGCACAGCGCCTCGCTGAACGACGCACCGCCAGCCGGTGCCTTGGGCAGCCAATCGTAGCCGTAGTCGTTGTCGAAGGCCGCCTCCTCGCCCCACCACTCACGCAGGGCCGACACCAGGGCACGGGGCCGCAGTGAACCCGCGCCGGCCGGCTCGGTGTGGGCCTCGAGCCACGCCTGGAGCGTCGTCTCGCCCTCGGTGGGCCAGGGAAGATCGCCGCAGAACATGTCCGGCGAAAGCCCCATGGCATCGGCCAGCCCCTCATTCGCAGCGCCCCCCAGGTAGGAGATGCCGCCCCCGGGCACGCCGATGTTGCCGAGCAGCAGCTGCACCACAGCGGCCGCGCGCGCCGCCTGGGCCCCCGTGCCGTGCTGCACGAGACCGGGCCCGGCCAGCACCTTGCCCGCCCCCTCCACCGCGCCCGTGGCCGCGAAGGCCCCGTAGGCGCGCTCGAGCAGCGACCGCTCCACGCCGCAGACGGTGGCCACCGTGTCCAAGTCGTAGCGGGCGAGAAACTCCTGCAGGCGCACCCAGGCGCAAGCCGGGTCCTGCAGCGTGATATTGCGCTCGCAGCGCGGCTGGGACGGCACGGCCCAGGCAGGGACGCCCTCACCGCGCACCCAGGAGAACTCGCCGTCGAAGCGCATGTTCCACGTGTCGAAGCCGTCGGTCTGATAGCCCCAACTGGTCTTGTCGTAGGTGCCGGTCATGGGATCCCAGCCGAAGAAGGCGCCGCTTGACGCGTCGAAGGAGAAGGCGGGGTCCATGAGGTAGGAGGCGTTGGTGAAATTCAGCACGTACTCGGGCTGCCAGAGGGAATTGTCCATGGCGTATTTGGCCAGCCCCCCCGAGAAACGCGATGTCGGTGCCGGGGCGGATGGGCACGTGGATGTCGGCCATCTCGGCCGAGGCCGAGCGCAGCGGATCCACGGCGATCCAAAGCGCGCCCGCATCCCGGGCACGCTCGATCCAGCGAAGGGAGAGCGGCTGGCTTGTGGCAACATCGGCACCCAGAGTGAGCAGGCAGCCCGTGTTCGCGATATCGCTCCAGAGCCCGTCGGGCTCGGCGATGCCGAGGGTCGCGGCGACACCGGCTGCGAAGGCACGCCGACCGAAAGCCGCTTCGGAGTCGATGTTCACCACGCCCCAGGATCGCAGCGCCTTGGCGAGCAGGAACTGCTCCTCAGCCACAAGGCGCGCGCCGCCGAAGCTGCCGATGGCCCGAGTGCACATGACCGGCACGCCGCGGGGACGCTTCCGGGCGCCGTAGTCGTTGTCGCCGTAGCCATCGTCGCCGTAGCCGCCGCGGTCGCTCCAGTCCCATTCGTCGAAGTCCGTCTCGCCCTGCGCCTCATCGTCGGCCTCCACGCCCTCGATGCTCTCTTCGAAGGTGGCGTCCCGCGTGTCCTTCACCAAGTTGGCGATCTCATCCAGTGCGCGATCCCAGGAGATGTCCTCCCATGCATCCGACCCGGCGCGACGCACCCGCGGCGAGGTCAAGCGCCCCGGACTGGCCGTCGTCGCGCCTTCGCTCGCGGCGTCGTTGCCGCCCGCGCCATTGCCACCATCGCCACCGGCGCCGTCCTCGGTCGCCCCTTCGGGCGCCTTCCACAAGTCGGTCAGCGCCTGAGCGCGCAGGCAGAGCCGCCCTTCAGAGAACGGATTCGCGCCGTCGCCGCGCACCGCCGCCACCCGCCCGTCCTCCACCTCGAGCACCAGTGTGCAGGCGCCCGGACACTCCTCGCAGACGACGACCGGCCCCGCAGGGGCCGCAGGCTCTTCGGCCGGCGCCTCGTCGGTGCCGGCGGGCTCTTCGGCGACCTCTTCGTCGGCCCAGGCTCGATTCGGATCCAAACCCCATGCCGCGCTTCCCGCCGCCACGGCTCCGGCGCCGGCCAGAAAGCCTCTCCGCGTCAATTTCATGGACGAACGTCTCCTTCGCACAGGCCCGCGTCCTGCTAGCGCAAGCCTATTCACACCCTGTCTCTTAGAACCTTCATTTTCACACAAGAGACCGTCGTGCGGACGCTCAAAAACCCCGAGCGCGCGCCGTAGGCGAGATGCCCACAAATTGTCCACGATTGCGGCGCTGATCTGCCCATTGATGAGGTTTATCCTCGTCTTTTCCCATTGGAAACATTCGCCCCCTAACCTAAGCGCATCAGAAAACCGCACCATGAAGGAGGCCCCATGGCCCGCATCAATCGCAACTACGAGAAGCTGCCCGGCAGCTACCTGTTCTCGGAAATCGCCCGGCGCACCGCCGCCTACCAGGAAGCGAACCCCGACGCGCGCCTCATCAAGATGGGCATCGGCGACGTCACCCGCCCGCTCGCCCCGGCCGTCGTCGCCGCCATGCACGCCGCCGTAGACGACCTCGCCGCCGCCGAGACCTTCCACGGCTACGGCCCCGAGCAGGGCTACGCCTTTTTGCGCGACGCCATCGCCGAGCACGACTTCGCCGCCCGCAACATCGCCATCGACCCCGACGAGATCTTCATCTCGGACGGCGCCAAAAGCGACTGCGGCAACATCGGCGACATCTTCGCCGAGGACAACGTCGTGGCCGTGTGCGACCCGGTCTACCCCGTTTACGTGGACACCAACGCCATGGCCGGCCGCGCCGGCGACTACGACACGGACACCGAGCGCTGGACGAACATCGTCTACATGCCCACTACCGCCGAGAACGACTTCACGCCAGCCCTGCCCGACGCGCCCGTCGACCTCATCTACCTCTGCTCGCCGAACAACCCCACGGGCACGGTGCTTTCCCGCGAGGCCCTGCAAAGATGGGTCGATTACGCCAACGCCACGGATGCCGTCATCCTCTTCGACGCCGCCTACGAGCGCTTCATCGCCGACCCCGCCATCCCCCACTCCATCTACGAAATTCCCGGCGCGAAGACGTGCGCCATCGAGTTCCGCAGCTTCTCGAAGACCGCCGGCTTCACCGGGGCCCGCTGCGGCTACACCGTGGTGCCGCGTGACCTGGTACGCGAGGGGCAGAGCTTAAACGCCATGTGGAACCGCCGCCAGACCACCAAGTTCAACGGCGCCTCCTACGTCATCCAGCGGGGCGCGGCGGCCATCTACACTCCGGAGGGGGCGGCCCAGGTGGACGAGACGATCGACTTCTACCGCGCCAACGCCCGCACGATAAAGGAGGGCCTGGCGGCGGCCGGCCTTGAGGTGTACGGCGCCGACAACAGCCCGTACGTGTGGTGCCGCACCCCTAACGGCACCGGCTCCTGGGACTTTTTCAACCGCCTTCTGGAAGAGGCCAACGTCATCACCACCCCCGGCGCCGGGTTCGGGCCGGCCGGCGAGGGCTACATCCGCCTGACCGCCTTCGGCGACGCGGACGACACGCGCGAGGCCGTCGAGCGCATCAAGCGGATGCTCGATGCCGAGAGTCGCGACTAGCCGAAGCGCACCACGGAACCGGCGCTCAGTCGAGCCCGCGCGCCGTTTGCTGACGCTTGTCAACAAACGCTCCACAATTGATCGCCGATGACGCGACTCAACAATTCGCCGCTATACTGGTCACCATCGCATTGACCGCATCGATTCAAGGAGAGACACCATGAACACCAACCATGCGAAGGCCATCAAGGGCATGAGCATTGCCAATATCGTGCTCGCAGCCCTCGGCATTTTCGGCATGCTCATCGCTTGGGCAGGCCTCGGCGTCGGCGGCGCCGCCATTTCCGGCTCCGGCTACGACTACTTCTACACCGACGACGGCCTCTATTTCACCACCGATGACGTGTCAGTGCTGCTCGGCATGCTGGGCTTCCTCGTCTTCCTCGTGATCGTCTGCGCCGTGCTCATTCTCATCGCCGGCATCCTCGGCGTGCGCGGCGCGGCCAAGCCCGACAAACTGCGCGGCATCATGATCTGGAACATCGTCGCCGCCGTGGTGAGCCTTCTCTCCTGCTGCTGGGTGTCGCTCGTGCTCTGCATCATCGTGGCCGTGTTCGCCAACAAGGATCGCGCCCTGTACGCCGCCCGCGGCTCCCTACGGCTACGCGCCGGCCGCTGCGCCTGTCGCACCGGTAGCCCCGCAGCAGCCCGTGCAGCCCGCAGCCGCTGCGCCCCAGCAGCCTGCCGCTCCGGCCGCCGCTGTTCCCGTGGCCGCTGCCGTGGCCGCCGAGGCCGTTGCCGGCGCAGTGATGCCCGCCACGGCCGCTACGGCCCCTGCGGCAGAAGTCGTCGCCACCGAACAGGTCGTCGCGGCCGAGCCCGCAGCAGACGAACCCGTAGCTGCCGTCGCGGAGGAGACGGTCGCCGAGCCCGTCCCCGCCGCCGTGGTGGAAACGGTCGAGGAGGACACCTTCGCCCCGGCCGAGACTCCCGAGGAAGCCGCCGAGGCCGCAGCCGAGCCGGCCATCGTCCTGCCTGACAACTACATCGAAGACGCCCAGGCCGGCGTAGCCGTCGTCGAGGAGATCTCCTCCGACGCCGACACCGCAGCCGCCGACACTGCGACCGACGCCGCCGACAACGACAAGCCCACCGCCTAGCGCGAAAATTCCCTGAGCAGCCTTCACGGCACTGGCAGCCAACCGCCAAAAGACCTCCCGCCTCCGGTCAGGAGGTCTTTTCTTTTGAGCACTTTTCTGACCACCTTTCCATGTAATTGCGATGCCGCCGTCTGCAGTGCCGGACAAAAACTGGGGGTTTGGTATCTTTGGGCGCTCTCGCTCTGGCAAGATGGTGGGGTGCTCCCGACGTACCAAGCCACCTCCACTGAGTAAGATAGTTGCCGAACTGCTTCGGAAAGGCAACGGGGCGGGGACTTAGCCGGCCGGGAGGAGGCCTATAATCGAATTGCGGGACGAAAGCGCGCCCGCAATCTGTGCGCCACGAGACGCGCCGCCGAAGCAGCGAGCAGGACAGCAACATCATCAGGGGTGAGAGTCATGAACCGCGAGAGGGAAATCGTCAAGGCGAGCGTATACGGCATTATCGGCAATGTGCTGCTCGTCGCCTTCAAGATGGCCGTCGGGTTCATGTCCCATTCCATCGCCATCATCTTGGACGGCGTGAACAACGCCACCGACGCCTTGTCCTCCATCGTCACCATCGTGGGCACGAAGCTCGCCGGGCGCCGGCCCGACCGCCACCACCCCTTCGGCTACGGCCGCGTGGAGTACCTCACCAGCGTCGTCATCGCCATCATCATCCTCGTGGCCGGCTTCATCTCCCTGCGCGAATCCATCGACAAGATCATCCACCCCGGCGCGCCCAGCTACTCGGCCATCACCATCATCGTCATCGTGGTGGCCATCCTCGCGAAGATCGCCATCGGCATCATGTTCAAGCGCTTCGGCGACAAGACGAACTCCGAGGCCCTCATCGCTTCGGGCATTGATTCCAACTACGACGCGGTGCTCTCGGCCGGCACGCTCGTGGTAGCGGCGGCCCAGAACTTCTGGGGCCTGAACATCGACGGCGCCGTGGGCCTCATCATCTCGCTTGTGGTTCTGAAGGCCGGCTTCGAAGTGCTCGGCGACGCCCTCTCGCCGCTTATCGGCGGCCCGGAGGACAAGAAGCTCGTCGACGACATCATCGCCTACACCAACAGTTTCCCCGATGTGCGCGGCACCTACGACGTGGTGCTGGACAACTTCGGCCCCAACGAAGTCTTGGGCTCGGTGCACATCGAGGTGCCCGACGATATGTGCGCCCGCGACATCCACGCCCTCACCCGCCAGATCAGCGAAGGACTCACCGAGAAGTTCGGCATCCTCACCACCGTGGGCATTTACGCCGAGAACACCACCGGCGCCTTCGCCCCTCTGCATGCCGACCTCGACGCCCTCGCGAAAAGCGACCCGGCGATCCTGCAGGTGCACGGCTTCTACGTAGACGAGAAAACCTCGACCGTCTACTTCGATTTGGTCATAGGCTTTAAGGCCGACGACGACGCCATCCGCGACAAAATAATCGCCCATCTGAAGGAAAAATATCCCGATTACACCTACAATGTCGTCATCGACCACGATTACGAAGACGATCAGCCAACGTAGGCGATCGTGGGGAAAGGGGCGCGCGATGGCGGGCGAGAGCCAGAAACTGAAGCTGCTCAACCTCGCCAAGATGCTCTACGAGCGCACCGACGAGAGTCACGGCCTCACCTGCCCCGAAATCATCGCCGGGCTGGCTGAGGCGGGCATCGAGGCCGAGCGCAAATCGGTGTACCGCGACTTGGACGCCCTTCGCGACTTCGGTCTCGACATCGCGAAGCTTCCCACGCACCCGGTCAGCTACGCCCTCGTCTCGCGCACCTTCACCGCCGCCGAGCTCATGCTGCTCACCGACGCCGTGCAGTCCTCGCGCTTCCTCACGGTTCGTATGGCCCATCGCCTCACCGAAGGGCTGGCGTCTCTGGGCTCCTGCCACCACGCCGCCGCGCTTTCCAAGAACGTGCACGTGGAAGGCCGCATCAAGATGCAGAACGAATCGGTGTTCCATCACGTGGACACCTTGCACGAGGCCATCCGCCGCCACCGGCAGGTGGCCTTCCGCTACGTGAAGCACGATGTGAACAAGCGCCCACAGCCCCAAGGGGGCGGCCGCATCTACTGCGAGACGCCGGTATGCCTCATTTACTCCGAGGGGTGCTATTACCTCATCGCCTACAACGAGAAGCACGACTCCTTCCCCAGCTACCGTGTCGATCGCATGCAGGGGCTGCGCATCACCGACGAGGCGGCCGTGCGCAACGAGCGCATCGCCACCTTCGATGCAGCGACCTACACTTCTCGCACGTTCTCCATGTTCGGCGGCGAGACGACGCCGGCGACGCTGCTCGTGGAGGAATCGGTCATGAGCGCCATTATCGACCGCTTCGGCAAGGACGTGGAAAGCGCGCCGGTGGATGCGACCCATGCCCGCGTGCACGTCACCGTGGCCGCCAGCCCCGTCTTCTTCGGCTGGCTCGCCCAGTTCGGCACATCGGTGCGCCTAGAGGCCCCCAGTGCCCTGAGCCGCCAGTACGCCGACTACCTAAGAGGCATCGCCGACAGCTACTAGAATCGTCTAATGCACGACCTTCTCGATGAGGGACTGAAGGCGGTGAACGTCAAGCGGCTTGGGAAGGTGCGCGTCCATGCCGCTTTCCAGCGAGCGCTTGCGGTCCTCGGAGAAGGCGTTCGCGCTCACGGCGATGATGGGCAGCGACGCGCGCACCGGGTCAGGCAGCGCGCGAATGGCGCGGGTGGCGGCATAGCCGTCCATGACCGGCATCTGGATGTCCATGAGCACCAGATCGTAGGCACGCGCGTCGGCGGCCTCAATCATTCCCAGGGCCACCTCGCCGTTTTCCGCCGTGTCCACCTCATAGCCCGCATCGTCCAGAAGGCAGCAGGCGATCTCGCGGTTGAGCTCGTTGTCCTCCACGAGCAGGATGTGGCGCACCGGCCCCCGCCCGCGGCTCGGGCACGGCGCCTCGGCGGCCACATCGGCCGGAGCCTGGCGGAAGGTGATGTCCACCGTGAAAGTGGAGCCCTCCCCCGGCACGCTTTCCACAGCGAGCTCGCCTTCCATAAGATCGAGCACGTTGCGCACGATGGTGAGCCCGAGTCCCGTGCCCTGAACGCCTGAGGCCGTGGTGTTGCTCTCTCGCTCGAAGGGCATGAACATGCGCTCCATGAACGCGGGCTCCATCCCTACGCCCCTATCGGCCACGACAAAGCGGAAGCTGGCGAAGCCCTGGGGCGCGCCGGCGTTCTCGGCCACGCTGATGCGCACGATGCTGCCGGCCGGCGAGTACTTGATGGCGTTGTCCACCAGCTGGGTGAGCACATGGGACAGGCGCACAGCGTCCACAAGCACGCGGTCGTGGGTCAGAGGCTCAACATCGCAGACCAGGGTGACATCGGCACGATCGGCCAAGTCCACCATGTCCATGCGCACCTGCATGACCAGCTCGGAAAGCGAGCATTCCGCCTCGGCCAGCTGCACGTGGCCCGCCTCCATACGGCTGATCTCCAACGTCTCGTTCACCACGTCGAGCAGCTGCTCGGAGGCGGCCAGCACCTTGTCACTGTAGGCGCGCACCCGCTCGGCCTCGCCGCCATGGGCCGAGATGAGCGACGCATAGCCCACCACGGCGTTCAGCGGCGTGCGGATGTCGTGGGACATATTCGAGAGGAACGTGTTTTTCGCCACGTTGGCGGCCTCGGCCTCGGAAAGGGCGTTGCGCAGCATGGTGCGGTGCTCGATCTCGCGGGCATAGGCTTCGCGCAGCTGGGCGTTCACGGCCTCCAGCTCGTCGGCGCGCTCGCGCAGCTTGTCCGTGGCGTCGTTGATGAACACGTAGAAGAACTCGCCCGCGTCCAACGTGACGTGATGGCCGTAGTCCTCTATCCAGCGAATGGAGCCGTCGCGGCGGATGATGCGGTACTCCACGTAGTCCATGGAGTACCGATCGGCCTGAATCTGGCGGCTGATGGAGTGCTCCACGGCTTCGATGTCCTCGGGATGCACCATGCCGGGGAAGGTGCCGCCCGTCAGCGTGACGAACTGCTCCTGATCCGCGCAGCCGAAGATGCGCAGGCAGGCCTCGTTGGCGTAGACCACCGCCTCGTCGCCGTCGGCACGGTAGACGAAGAAGCCGCCCGGCATGTGGGCGAGAACGTCGCCGATATCGAGCTGGGCTAAAGCGGGGAATATGGAGGGCGCCGAGGTTGCCATCTGTTGCTTTCTTTCGTCGGCCGAAAAGGTGCTTTCCGTATGCTACCACGGCCTTTGCCCGGCGCCCCCGAAGCTGTCGACGAGCCCACGAATTTGTAACGAAAGAGAAACGTGGAAGGCCTACGAGAAGTCGAACATGGAGGTGGAAAGGTAGCGCTCACCGGTGTCGGGCAGGATGACGACGATGTTCTTCCCCGCGTTCTCGGGCCGGCGCGCCAACTTCGCCGCCGCGGCCACCGCCGCGCCCGAGGAGATGCCCACGAGCAGTCCGTCATGGGCAGCCAGCTCCCGCCCGGCCTCGAAGGCCTCCTCGTCTTCGATGGCGATGACCTCGTCGTAGATGGCGGTGTCCAGCGTCTCGGGCACGAACCCGGCGCCGATGCCCTGAATCTTGTGGGCGCCGGCGCGGCCCTCGGAGAGCACGGGAGATCCGGCCGGCTCCACGGCTACCACCTGGATGGCCGGGTTCTGCGCCTTCAGATAGGCGCCCGTGCCCGACAGCGTGCCACCGGTGCCCACGCCGGCCACGAGGATGTCCACCGCGCCGTCGGTGTCCTCCCAGATCTCCGGGCCGGTGGTGCGCTCGTGCACAGCCGGGTTCGCCGGATTGGAGAACTGCGAGGGAATGAACGAGTTCGGAATCTCCGCCGCCAGCCGCTCGGCCTCCTCGATGGCGCCCTTCATGCCCTTGGCGCCCTCAGTGAGCACGAGCTCCGCCCCGTAGGCGCGCATGAGGTTGCGCCGCTCCACGGACATGGTCTCGGGCATGACGATGATGATGCGGTTGCCCCGCACGGCGGCGATGGCGGAAAGGCCGATGCCGGTGTTGCCGGAGGTGGGCTCGATGATGACCGTCTCGTCGTCGAGGACCCCGGCCTCCACGGCGGCGTCGATCATCGATTGGGCGGCGCGGTCCTTCACCGAACCGGTGGGGTTGAACGACTCCACCTTCCCGATGAGCGTGGCGGGCAGCTCGTGGGCGCGCTCGTAGTTGGTCAGCTCCACCAACGGCGTGTGCCCGATCAGCTCGGTGATGTTCTCGTGGACGGTCATGGGAAATCCTTTCTGGCTGAAACAAAGCCGGCAACCGGTCGGAGACGTGGGGTGTTCTGACCGAGCGAGTTCCGCAGCGAACGAAACAGTCCAGTGGACTGTTTCGCAGAGCGAGGACTGTCTGAGCGAATCAGAATACCGCGCGGCTCCGACCGACGAGGAGATGCATTGCCCCCATCCTACTGAATAGCCCCACTTCGTCAACGGCCCGCGCCATAGCGGTTTCCGATGGCGAGGCGGCCGAGAAAACCGTGGCGCACCGTCAAGTTCTCCCTTCCATCGCCGCCCGACGGTCGTATAATGCCTAGCAGTTCCCTAGACTTGAATCCTAACCCGCCATAGGAGCTTCCCATGACCCTGCAGCAACTTCGCTACCTCATCGCCATCGCGAACCACGGCTCCATCTCGGCGGCGGCGCACACGCTGTACGTCTCGCAGTCAAGCCTGTCGGTGGCCGTGCGCGACATCGAGCGCGAGACCGGCGTCACCATCTTCGAGCGATCCAACCGCGGTATCACGCTCACGAGCGATGGCATCGAGCTTTTGGGCTACGCCCGCCAAGTGGTGGAGCAGGCCGACCTCATGGAGCAGCGCTACTCCGGCCGCGGCGGCGAGGCGGCGCAGCGTCTATCCATCACTTCCCAGCACTACGCCTTCGTGGTGGAGGCGTTCCTGGAACTGGCCGAGGAGTACGAGGGCGCCGGCTACAACTTCAGCCTGCGCGAGACCCGCACCTCCGAGGTCATCGAGGACGTGCGCGACTTCCGCAGCGATCTGGGCGTGCTGTACCTCTCCACCTTCAACGAGAGCGTCATCGGGCACGCCCTTTCCGACGCGAACCTCTCCTTCAACCTGCTGTTCACTGCGCAGCCCCACGTATTCGTCAGCGACAAGCACCCCTTGGCCTCGCGCACCGAGGTGACCGTGGAAGATCTGGAGGACTACCCCCGCTACGCCTTCGAGCAGGGGGCAAACAACTCGTTCTTCTACTCCGAGGAGCCCCTGGCCGAGCTGCCCCACACAAAATGCATCTCCGTGAGCGACCGCGGCACCCTCTCGAACCTCCTCGCCCACCACAACGGCTACACCATCTCCACCGGCGTGCTCTCCAGCGAGATGTACACCGGCATCGCCAGCGTGCCCCTGCAGACCAAGGAGCTCATGCGCGTGGGCTACATCGTTCACAACGAGCGACAGCTGTCGCCTCTGGCCCAAAGCTACATCGAGAAGCTGAGCCTGTTCGTAGAAGGCTACCAAATCGGCCTCGCGGGGTTGTAGCCCAAAGCAGCAGCAGGCAGCATCCGCAGCCCCTGTCTCCTTTCGGGCGGGCTAGAAAGCCCGAACGATGCTGCCGCCGCCGAGGACGATATCGCCTTCATAGAGGACGGCGGCCTGGCCTGGGGCGGCGGCGCGCTGGGGCTCGCCGAAGGTGACGGTCAGCTCGTCGGGGCCGGTCTGCTCGGCGACCGCTGGCACGGGCCGCTGGCGGTAGTGGGTCTTCACCTGCACCTCGCGCGGGCCTTCCAAAACGCCTCCGCTGATGAGATTCACATCGCAGGCCACTACTCCTGAGCTGAGCAGCTCGTCCTTGAAACCGACGATGAGCCGGTTGGCGGATGCGTCCTTCCCCAGCACGTACAGCGGCTCGCGCGCCGCCACACCGATGCCCTTGCGTTGCCCGATGGTGTAGCGGATGAGCCCCGCATGCTCCCCGAGAACACGTCCTTCCCGATTCACAATCTCGCCCGGTTCAAAAGCAGTGTCCGCGCCACAGCGGCCTTCGATGAATCCCGCGTAGTCGCCGTCGGGCACGAAGCAGATGTCCTGGCTCTCAGGCTTTTCCGCTGTGTCGAAGCCGTGGGCGCGGGCCAGCTCGCGCACCTCGTCCTTCGTCAGCTCGCCCAGAGGAAACAGCATGTGGGCGAGCGTGTCCTGGGTGAGGTGGTACAGCACGTAGCTTTGATCCTTAGCAGGGTCACTCGCCCGCAGAAGCTGCCAGCACCCGGTCGCCTCGTCCCAGCGGCGCCGGGCGTAGTGTCCCGTGGCCACGTAATCGAGCCCCAGCTGGCGCCGGTGCTTTTGCAGCGCCTCGAATTTCAGGAACCGATTACAGGCGATGCAGGGGTTGGGCGTGCGGCCCTCGAGATAGGCCCCGCAGAACGGGCGTACCACCGCCGCTTCAAAACGATCGCGCAGATCGAAGGCATCGTGGGGAATGCCGAGGCGCCGGCACACCGCTCGCGCATCTTCTACATCGCGCGACGATCCGCAGGTCGGCCCTTCGCCTTCCGCAGCATCGCTTAAGACTTCGCCGCCGCGCAGCACCATCGTCGCACCGCGCACGTCGTAGCCCGCCTGCTGCAAGAGCAACGCGCACACGGAGCTGTCGACGCCTCCCGACATCGCCGCCATCACGCTGGCCGCCCCGGACGCCGCGGCCGTTCCTCTGTCATTTCCGAAAGTCATGGGGCGCATCATAGCACAGCATGGAGCATCTCTCTTCTCTCCCTGCTCCATCGCGCTCCGTCCGCGTCTTCGCCTTCCACCTTCCCCTCGCTCACCGCCCTGTGGAGCGCGAGACAGGCATCCCCGCCCGTGCCCACTGCCAATCGTGCTACGCTGGAACCATGCAGGGGTACCGCCCCGACAAAGCGAGCCAAACCCGTGGCCGCCTCGTCGATGCGGTTGAGAGGGCGCTTGCCCAACCCTTCGAACCTGTCAGCTAACACTGTCGTAGGGAGCATGCTCACCAAGCACAAGGGGCGCTTCCTGCGGGGAGCGTCTTTCTTTTTGGCGCGCCCGCAGGCCAGCGCTTCAGCTTCCGGAAAGGAATCGTCGTGACCGAACCTTCCACCTGCGCCATCAGCGCACCTGCAGACGCTTGCGCGTCCCGCAGCACCCGCACCGAGGCAGAGCTTCGGGCGTTCATGGCCCGTGCCGTGCACGAGGTGCGCGAAACGAATCCGCTGGCGCCTTCCATCACCAACACCGTGACCCAGAACTTCGTCGCCAACGCCCAGCTGGCCGTCGGCGGCTCGGCGGCCATGGTGTATTTGCCCGACGAGGGCGAATGCGTCGCCGCCCTGGGAGGGGCCGTCTACATCAACCTGGGTACCCTGCTGCCCGTCTACGAGCAAACGGTTCCCGCCACGGCGCGCGCTTGCGCGGCGGCGGGCAAGCCTTGGGTGCTCGACCCGGTGGGCATCGGCATCGGCAGCCTGCGCACCCAGCTCATCGAGGCCGTGCACGAGAATCCCCCGGCCATCCTGCGCGGCAATGCTTCGGAGATCATCGCCGTGGCCGAGCTGTGGGGGCTTGCCGGCGACTCGTCCGACGACGCCTCCGGCGACGGTCCCCGCGGCGTGGACAGCACCGATTCCGTGGACGCCGCCGAGCGCGCCGCCGTGGCGTGCGCCCGCTTCACCGGGGGTGCGGTGGCCGTCTCCGGTGCCACCGACCTTGTCACCGATGGCGCACAGGTGGCACGGCTTTCCGGCGGCTCGCCCCTCATGACCTGCATCACCGGCTCCGGCTGCTCGCTGGGCGGCGTCGCGGCGGTGTACGCCTGCGTGGCCGACCCCTTCGTGGCCGCGCTCACCGCGACCGCCGCCTACAACCTGGCAGGCCTGCGCGCTGCCGAAGCCTGCAGCGGTTCCGGCAGCTTCCAAGTCGCCTTCCTCGACGCGCTCTATAACCTCACCGCCGAGGAAGTGGCCGAGGCGCCCCTGGCCCTCGCCAGCGCCTCTGGCACGCAGGCCCTGTGACGCCACCAGCATCCGATCCGAAGATCGGTTCCAAGCACCTTACCATTACGGGGTCGAACTGGCATTTACATCGAAGATTTCGAAAAGGAGAGCCCCATGAACACCCTTGTTGCCGTTGCCATCGCGCCCTTCGGCGTGGGGGACGAGCTGGCCCCCTATGTGGCGGAGGCCGTCCGCGTCATTCGCGACTCCGGCCTGCCCTACCGCACCACCTCCATGTTCACCGAGATCGAGGGCGAGTGGGACGAAGTCATGACCGTCGTGCGCGACGCAACCATGGTTCTCGCTGATCGGGGCATTCGCACCGAGGTGATCCTGAAGGCCGACATCCGCCCGGGGCACACCGACACCCTGCACACCAAGGTCGAGAAGGTGGAAGAGCTGCTGGCCGAGTAGAGGTTCGTCCACATCTTTCCATCATCTACATGGAGCCTCTTGCGCTTTCGCGTCGACCCGCTATGATGCTGCCCGACATACGACACGAAGCGAAAGAGGTTCCATGCTCCGCAAGATCATTCACATTGACGAGGACAAATGCATCGGCTGCGGCCTGTGCGTCGACGCATGCCACGAGGGTGCCATCGCCATGGTCGACGGCAAGGCGCGCCTTATGCGCGACGACTACTGCGACGGGCTGGGCGACTGCCTGCCGGCCTGCCCTACCGACGCCATCTCCTTCGTCGAGCGGGAAGCCGCTCCCTACGACGAGGCTGCCGTGGCGGCACACCTGGCCGCCCGCAACGGCGGCGCGACGGCTTGCAGCGTTCCGGCCGCGGCCGAGCACCGCAGCGGCTGTCCCGGCTCGGCCGCCCGCACCCTCATCGACGACGCTCCGAAGCCGGCGCCGTCGCCTGCGCACCAGGGCGGATGCCCCGGTTCCCGCAGCCGCTCCCTGAACGGAGCCCCGGCACCAGCCGCTCCTGTACCGGCTGCTCGCACCGCCGCTCCGGCCGCTACCGGCGCCACCGACGCGCTTTCCGCCGTGGCCGCCGCTCTGCCGAACCGCTTGGCTCAGTGGCCGTGCCAGATCAAACTCGTACCGGTGCAGGCCCCCTACTACCAGGGCCGCGGGCTGCTTATCGCCGCCGACTGCACCGCGTTTGCCTGCGCCAGCTTCCACGAGCGCTTCATGAGCGGCAACGTCACCATCATCGGCTGCCCCAAGCTGGACGAGGGCTCCTACACCGACAAGCTCGCCGCCATCATCGCCGCCAACGACATCACCTCGGTCACCGTCGCCCGCATGGAGGTGCCCTGCTGCGGCGGCCTCGAGCGCGCCGCCGCCGAGGCCTGCGCCCAGTCGGGCAAGGACATCCCCTTCGAAGTGGTCACCTTCGCCGTCAACGGCGACGTCATCGGCTAGAAACAACCGACGCGCACTTGATTGAATGCGCCTCCTAGTTCATCGAGGATGACCAGGTCAGCCCAGCTCGACCATAACCGCCTCCGAGACGATCCCGGCTACCTCCGGGATCGTCTCTTCTTCCAAGGAAGAGAAGCTCATCACGAAGGCGGGACGGCGCCGACCCCTCCCCTCGCTGCACCCAGACCGCACCTCGTCGCATACCCTTCGGGCACCCTCGACTTCGCGAGCCTCGCACCGGCAGCCTACCGTTTCGTTCGAGCTGCGCCCAGGAGCTCCCGCCTCGCAACCCGTGAACCGATAACGGCCCAAAGGCGCCAGGCGCACGCCCCGAATCGCAGCGCGCCGGGCCACGCGCTCCTCGAAAGTCGCACTATCTCTCTCGTCTCCTTCGACACTCCTAACCTCCATGAGAAAGTGCAGCCCGGCACCCGCATTGGCAAAGTGCAAATGATCGCCGGCCGAAGACGCCGCTAGTACGTCAATCAGCGCGCTCAGCCGCCGCCGGTAACGCGTCCGCTGGCGATTGACATGGCGCTCGTAGTCCCCCGACTCCATGAACCGCGCCAACGTCAGCTGCTCCAATGCACCCACCGTGCAGGCGTAAAAGCCAAGTCGGTCGCGGAACCGTTCGGCCAGCGCCTCGGGCAGCACCATGTAGCCAATGCGGAAAGCACCCCCGAGCGTCTTCGAGAACGTGTTCGCGTAAATGACCCGCCCAGCCCCATCGAGGGCCGCGAGTGGAGGTACGGGACGCCCCGCCATGCGGAACTCGCAGTCGAAGTCATCTTCGATGAGGTAGCGCGACTGGGCACTGGAAGCTTTCACGCTCCGACCGCGAATCTCCCTAGCCGCTGCACCGTCCTCGGGCGCGGCAACCCCACTCTGGGCCCATTCCAACAACGAGCGCCGGCGCGACACCGGCACCGTGATACCGGTGGGAAACTGGTGCGACGGCGTGCAGTGCAGCACGTCGATGCGGGCACGCTCGAGCGCCTCCAAGACCGGCCCTTCCCCATCGAGAGCGATCGGCCGCACCGCCACGTCGTTCGACTCGTAGATGCGCGTAAGCCGCGGATAGCCGGGGTCTTCCACGCCGTACGCCAGATTACGACCGAGCAGCTGCACGAGCAGGCCATAAAGCGACTGGGCACCGGAACCGATCACGATCTGGTCGGGATGCACCTCCATGCCGCGAAGGCCCCGCAGATGCGCCGCGATGGCCGCCCGCAACCGAGGCGATCCCTGAGGCCCCGACGCCTCCAGCACCGTGCGCTCGCTCTCGTCGGCCAACACGCGCCGCAGCGTCCGTGCCCACGCCGCGTAGGGAAACACCCCTTCCGGCGCCGTCGCCCCCGTGAAATCGGCGAGCCATTTGCGTCCGGCGCCATTCTGGCCGCACCAAGATGCCCCACATCCGGCATCGTTCTGGCCGTTCCAAGATGCCCCGCATTCGGCCCTGTCATCCCCGATGCACGCGTTGCTCCGGATTTTCGTCGCATTCCCGCAGAGGCTCGCTTCGCCCTGGAACCCCCCACACGCCCCCGAAACATCCCCTTTGCCACAAGCTATACAAAAGGACTCGTCTTTTGTGGCAAGTTTTTCGAGGGTTTCGACGTCATCGTTTCCCGAAACCCCCATTTTGGCTACGCCGAGCGCGCTTTTGCCCTCGAAACCGGCTTTGGAAGGCGATTCCACGGTTTCACGCGTCGAAACCCTCGAAAAACTTGCCAAATTCGGGCCGATTTCCTGCACATAGAAGCCGCTGCGGGGCACGGCGCGCACATAGCCCTCGGCCACCAGCTGGTCTAAGGCCCCCTCTACGGTGACGACGCTCACTCCCAAATGCTTCGCGAACGCCCGCTTGGAAGGGAGACGCGCGCCGGCCGCAAGAGCACCCGACTCGATGTCGGCTCGAAGCGCCCGGTAAAGCTGCTCGTACAGGCTCGTCTCCCCTCCGCGATTTAGCACATACGTGAGCATCGCTTTCCCTTCCTCCTCCTGCAGCACGCTTTGAACGAGCTGCTCCTTTACGACCACCTGGTCTTCTGCCAGATCGCCAGCTCGTCGGCTCTTTGCGAAACCGAGGCCACTTCCAACTGACCTTATTAAAACTTCCCAAATTGAATATAACACTAAGCTCAGTTATCCCTTACCCTTCCGCTCATATCTTTTGCGAAAGGAAGGATCCTCATGACCGAAACCGCCCCCGCCGCTAACCAGGCCGGCAACCCCGCTACTCCCATCACCTCTGCTGAGCGCGTAGCCCTCAACCGCCAGCTCGCCCAAATGCTGAAAGGCGGCGTCATCATGGACGTCACCACCCCCGAGCAGGCCCGCATCGCCGAGGCCGCCGGAGCCGCGGCCGTTATGGCGCTCGAGCGCATCCCCGCCGACATCCGCGCGGCCGGCGGCGTGTCCCGCATGAGCGACCCGGCCATGATCAAGGGCATCCAGGCGGCCGTTTCCATCCCCGTCATGGCGAAATGCCGCATCGGGCACTTCGCCGAGGCACAGATCCTCCAGGCCATCGACATCGACTACATCGACGAATCCGAAGTGCTCTCGCCGGCCGACGACACCTACCACATCGACAAGACCGTCTTCGCCGTCCCCTTCGTCTGCGGCGCCCGCGACCTCGGCGAGGCCCTGCGCCGCATTGCCGAGGGCGCCACGATGATCCGCACCAAGGGCGAGCCGGGCACCGGCGACGTCGTGCAGGCCGTGCGCCACATGCGCCGGATGAACGCTGAAATCCGCCGCATCCAGAACCTGCGCGACGATGAGCTGTTCGAAGCGGCGAAGGAGCTGCAAGTGCCGGTGGAGCTGCTGCGCGAGGTGCACGAGGCCGGCAAGCTGCCCGTCGTGAACTTTGCCGCCGGCGGCATCGCCACCCCGGCCGACGCGGCCCTTATGATGCAGCTGGGCGCCGAGGGCGTCTTCGTGGGCAGCGGTATCTTCAAGTCGGGCGACCCGGCCCGACGCGCCGAGGCCATCGTAAAGGCCACCACGAACTTCAACGATCCTGAGATGCTCGCCGCCTTGTCCGAAGACCTCGGCGAAGCCATGGTGGGCATCAACGAGCAGGAGATCCAGATCATCATGGAAGAGCGGGGGCAGTAGAACCCATGTCCCCAACCATCGCCGTTCTCGCCCTGCAAGGCGCTTTCATCGAGCACGAGCAGCGCCTGCAATCCCTCGGCTGCACCACCATCGAGCTACGCCAGGCCGCCGACCTCGCCCGTCCCTTCGACGGCCTGGTGCTCCCCGGCGGCGAGTCCACCGTACAGGCGAAGCTGCTGCATGACCTGGGAATGTTCGAACCGCTGCGCCAACGCATCGCCGAGGGCCTCCCCACCCTCGGCACCTGCGCCGGCCTCATCCTTTTGGCCGACCATTTCCGCACCCTGCCCGTCACCGTGCGCCGCAACGCCTACGGCCGCCAACTCGGCAGCTTCCACGCCGAGGGTCGCTGGGAAGAAGGGGCGAAGGGGACAGAAGAAGCCGCGGGAGCAACCTGCGTCGCAGACGCGAAGGACTACTCGAGCAACAGCGCCACACTCGCTTCCGAGCCGGTTCCCCTCACCTTCATTCGCGCCCCGCGCATCGAAGCTACCGGCCCCGGCGTCGAGCCCCTCGTCACCCTGAACGACGCACCGGTAGCCGTGCGCCACCGCAACCAGATCGCCGCCGCCTTCCACCCCGAACTCGACGACGACAACCGCCTCTACGAAGCGCTCCTCGCGCCTTTGAAGCGCGCCTACTGAACCAACCGATAGACGGCGCCCGGGCCGCGCGACGGCCCCAGCCGTTCCACAAGAGACTTGTCCATCAGCCGATTGAGCGCGCGGCTGATCGTTGCCTTCGACTTACCCAATGCGTCCATAAGAATCCGCGAGCTCACCGGTGCGGGCGCCTCTTCCAAGAAGTCGACGATGTCGCACTCCACCGTACCCGGCGCCAGCACATGAATGGTATGGAAGCGACCTGTTTCGTCTGACCACTCCGTGACGGATCGCACGATCTTCCCGCCCGCAGCGCCCTCAGGCAGCCGAACGCCACCGCGCCCGCCACCCCCCGCGCGGCCGCCGAACCCGAACCCGAACCGCCCTGCCTCCGCGCCAGCGCCGGCCTTGTATAGCGCCACCTCGAAAGCGGTGATGTGGTCAATGGCTACCGGTTCCGGCATATTCGCCTCGCGCAAGCTGGCCCGAATCTGGAAGTAACCCGTGCCCTTGTTCTCCACCACGCTGCCCACCTCGGCAAACCCCTCGGCATAGGGGGTGGCGCGCAGGATGTTGGCCAGTGCCTGGTTGCGCGGGAAGGAAACGCCAAGCTCGCCCAAACGGTCGACCGTCATAGCCCGGCACAAACCGCCTGGACTCAATATCTCAATGCGGTCGCCGTACATAGTCACCTGAACCTGAGAGGCGCACCCGTCCAGCGAGTAATCGCGGTGCATGAGCGCGTTGGCCACCGCCTCGCGCACGGCCGTCTCGGGATACTCGAGTCTATCGATGCGAAACGCCCCCTCCACCTTCGACGAGACGCGCACGTTGCGTCGCAGCGCCACCATCAGCTCCGATATCATCACGGGGATGGGCCCGACGATCTCGCGAGAATCGAGAAAACGCAGCCCCTCGGCGCTCACATCGGCCTTCGACGTCCCCGGGATCACCGTAAACGAAAGGCAGGCCCGCGGGAAATAACGCTGCGGAAAGCGCCCGAGCGCCATAAGTCCCGCCAATGTGGGTCGCACAATCCCCTCCCCGTCACGAGCCGTCACGCAGAGCGCCTCAAGCAGCTCCTCGTCGCTCATGCCCTTGAACGCTCGCGGCGAATCGGCACGCTGTCGGCGCATGAAGCCCTCCAGAAGCTCTTCGTCAAAGTCGCCCATCGCAGCCCCTTCGACCACTTCGCGATCGTATCGCGGCGGCCGACGCCCCTCCAGCAGGCGGTCCACCTCGTAGGGGCTCAGCCTCCGATCACCATCCCCCACACGCGCATAGGAGCCGTCATGCATTGCGCGCGACTTGACGAAGCAGGGCTTAAGCTCGGGCGGCAGCTCGGGCACCGTGGCCACCACCACGGGCGACCCTTCGAATTCAACGATCTCCACTGACGCCCGCACGGGCGGTTCCATCTTCTCGCCGCACATCTGGGCAAGCGCGTCGGCCACAGCGCGCGCCTTAAAGCCCGGAACAGCCTGGAAACCCGCGCGCTCCGCCAACCCCAGAACCACCACGCCGCCCGATGTGTTCGAAAACGCGCTCAGCGTTTCCGCCATACTTTTCGGAAGTCCTTGAGCGGCCGCTTTCACCTCTACCCGCTTCGTGTCGGTGCCAAGGCGCCGAGCGAGACCAATATAGCTCTCCAGATCGAAATCGTACACGCCCATAGCCCACCCCCGCAAGTAGTTTCAAGAAGTCTCATTAGTATGCAACAACTTGAAACTATTTGCAACAACGCTTGTATTTGTTGGTGCGCGCAAACCCAACATTGTGCAAGACCCCAGTTCAGAGAATTCAAATCACGATTTGACTGTAACATCTGCGGGACCGACATCACCGGCAACACCTCCGCCCATGCGAAAGAACACATGAAGGCCGGTGAAGGATCTGGGCATCATAGTGAAATCCGTCAGATAGTCACCGGCTACAACACGGTTAGCCATAAGAAAGAGGGACATTGGGAAACGAGGGTTGTCGGCGGTCGTTGGGAATAGACGTTAGGCAGGGGTCATTAAGGATGCGCTTGATATTGCTGTCAAGCCCTGATAGACGATTTGTCCGTTTATCAGCCACAGTTGCTTAGATGCCGGCAGAGCATGAAACAATTTCTGCCAGTAGGCGTCATTTCGCGATGCGCATCTTTTATATCCAATAGGCTGCATGGGTATCGCTAACCCACACAGCCTATTGGCGCCCAATCTCTCTAACGTACTTATCTGCGACTATTGAATCTTCTGCGACCGACATAGAGCAGCAAAGAAGCCAGTCCTATAGCAGAAGCGCAAAAGAGAATCAGAGCAATACGCACAGGCAAGCCTAAGCTGTCACTTGTTTCTGCCAAAAAGCCTAAAGAGCTAGCAGGCTTATCAGTATCAGTGACGGAGTTCGCGTTATCTGTCTGACCCGAATTGATTTCCTGGTTACCTCCTGATGCCTCAGGTGCATCCGAACCACCGTTATTCCCTTGGCCACCGTTCATGCTTCCGCTATTGCCCTGATTGGTTCCACCGTTGTCTCCGCCTCCCTGCTCGCCACCACCTGACGGATCGCGTCCGTCATCGGTTACGCTCACGGCAAGATTCAATCTCTCGCTGTATTCATCAAAAGGCATCCCCTCTTTATATGCGGCGATTCGATACTTCGTATCTCCCGTAACACTGATAGGTCCGGTGTAAACGCGTCGCGTCCCGTTTGCATCGCAGGGGCAGGTGTCGTCGGTGGTGTAGTAGATGGTCGCTCCTTCGGTGGTGGTTGTCAGGGTTAGCTTCGAACCTTTCGGTACCGTCACGCTGTTCTCTTTTGGAGCCAACGCATCGAACGTGTTCGTTCCGATGGTTGCGGTGGGCCGCACGGGTTGCGCTGCATCAGAAGTGGTGCGAATCGCCAGCTCCTTGGAAAGCGACGTGCCAGTTGCCGCAAGGGTGAGCGCCGTCATTCCGGGAAGGTCACCATAGAGCGAGAACGATGTCTTGCCCTCGGAATCCGTCATGCCAGTTGCGATGCCCTCGCCAGAAGCGTCCAAGGCGCTGATACCGTCGAGCGCCGCGATGCTGGGCGCATCCACCTGTGCCGTCACCGGCTGGTTCGCCACAGGGGTGCCGTCCGAATAGCGCACGTAGGCCACAACTTGGACAGGTTCAGGAGCATCGCTTTGCAAGACGACGGCATTCTCATAGTTCGCAACGAGCTGCGCCGGACGTTTCTCGACGGTGAGCGTCTTCGACCATGACCCGAACAGATCGCCCAACGAACACTCCGTATAGCTCTTCGCACCGTTCAGCTTCACCGAAACACTTGCTCCTTCGGACAAGGGTTCTTGCGGGTAGATGCGCAGGACCTTGGCAAGCGCTCCTCCTCCGTCGGCCTCGCTGGCGTCTTTCGAGTCGACCCATTCAAGACGGGCGCTCTCGCCATCCACGAGGGCGCTCGTTCCTGCTCCCTCATCGGCTTTCATGTATTGGCTGAATTCCAGCTCTATATATTCGGGGCAGGCATTCGCAGCTACAACGCTTGGCGCCTGCGTTGACTTCAAACCTACCTTCAGCCCGGTTCGGATGGGGAGCACCGAAAGCCAGTCCGTCCTTGCTACGTCATACCCTTCTTTGGCGACCCTCACCTGATAGAAGCCGGTTGGCGTATCCCATTGGAAGGCTCCGTCTGCGCCCGTGGTCAGCGTGCCCTCCTGCTCGTAGTCTTCGGCATTCCATTTCCGTGCATTGCGGCCGTTTGCATCGTCTGCAACATAGATGGTCGCCTTGGCACCTTCTACGGGATTACTATCCAGCGCCTCATATACGATGCCCGACGGGTCGATGATCACATTTGACCCGATGCCGTAGAACTTGTCCCAGTCGATGATGTTCCTGACATCGTCGCTGCCATTGTTCTTCTTAGGAACTTCCTTGCAAACGCTCTTCCTGTAAGCGGTTGCCTGCTCATAGGCGTTCTTTGCCTTGTCGAGGTAGTGCGCGCGCAGCAGGTGAATCGAGGTGGATCCTGCATCGATCGCCAACGAGGCCTTGCTCACCACGCCGCCAGCAGTGCTAGCCCCCTCCGTCACTACAGAGCTGCTCCCCATGGTTGCGACAAGGATGATCGTCGATCCCACCGTGTTCCAATAACCGGTCATTACATCGGTGTAGTTATGGTCGTCCTCGTTCTCCATGAGCTCTCGGTACTTCTCGGCCGCATCGCGTTCGGCGTAGAGCGCCTTGAGGCAGTTCTGGCATGCTCCATCGCAAGGGTTGCGCTTCTTGTAATAGAGAATCCATTGGTTTATGGATTCGATGTCGGCTTCAAGGACGCCTAAGGCATCCATGTTGTCTAACCATGAGTCCATGGCGAATCTCAACCCCACACCACTTCCGATGACGCCGACGCCGCCCAGAACCTGATTGACATTCGTGCACTTTGAGATTTCATTGGCCACCTCTTCTGTCTCCTTAGCCCACATCTGGCTCTTCGCCCAGGCTTTCACCATGGGCGTGATCCTCTCAGGCGGAACGTCCTTGAGGATGCGGCGCGCAAGCACGTTGTCGAGCACACTCTTTGCGCCCTCGTCGATCACGCCGCTCACCATGTCAATCCCCATACCAAAACCATCCAACCCGGCGGCTTTGAGTGCATCCACCTTGGCGGAGCGCATATGGTCATCTTTCTCCTTATGTTCTGAGAAATCGACCTTGTAGGTGTTCTGCTTCTTTGCGTTCGGATCCGTAGCTCCTTGGGGTGCGCTTTCCGTCACCAAGCACGAATAGCCCGTGTAGACGCCTTCCGTCTTGCCGTCAGCACTGTTCTTCTGCGAGTCGGTGACGTAGAGCTCGGCTTCGAGGTGGCCGTCTTCCAAGGTCTGGACTTGGACGCCCTTTGCGCTGTCGCCTTCGGAAACCTTGACGACGCCGCCTAGCTTGTCCTGAAGGCAGTTGTCCATCAGGGCCGACGGTGAGCCCGATGCGCTCACCTTGCCGATGCCCGCGCTCGTTCCCATGGCATCCAGGCTGTTTCGTATGGAGCGGTTCGTCAGCTTTCCGCACGCATAGTTGTTGTCTATGGACTCCTTCATCCTGTGGAAGAAATCCTTCACTTCCTTGATCGTTGCGGCATCCTGACCCGCATACCACCCATCTATCTCCGCATCAGTCGGAATCGAGTACTCGCCGATATCCGGGTCTTCTCCCGTGAAGTAGGGGTCGTCGATCGCAGCAATCCAGGTGTCGTCCGCATCTATGGGTGCACGGAGGCTGTCTAGGCTGATATCCGCGCGCTGCGCCTCAATCTCAGCCAGTGAAGCCTGCGCCTCCGCTTCGGTGAGCGTGCCTTCTTTGACACGCTGCTTTATCTCATTTTCGAACGCCTGTAAGGACGCATCTATTCCTTCGCAGGTTTTGCTCAGCTCGCTGCCGCTGGACGACGTGTCTCCGAACAGATTCTCCAAGTAGAGGTATCTGTCCTTGGCTTCCTGTTCGGCGCGCTTCTTGATGCGCTCCTTGAAGTCCTCGTCGTCCACGTTCGACGCATAGGCCAAGGCGAAGTTGTTGAACGTATAGGTCTGCGGGATGAAGAGCTCCTCGGCATCCAATTCGGAGATACTGAAAGACCCCGAGTCGGGATTGTCTGCCAGCAGCTGCAGATAAGTTTCGTCCACGTACTCGCCGACAAAGCGCGTATATTGCTCGTCGCTTGATTTCTTTGTAAGCGGGATGGCGACCGTCCTGTCGTCCTGCATGACCGCATACATCCATAAGGTGTCGCCGGCGTTGATCTCGTTGCCTGCTTTCTTCACGGTGACATCGAACGTCCAGTAAGCGCACGATTTCCGGGCAAGCTGGTGATGGATGGTCAGGCATTTGTCGCTCTCCTTGCCGTCGGCGATGAGATCCTGCGTCCGGCCTTCATTCGTCACCTTAAACGACCAGATCTGTGCCTGGGGTCGGTAGGTGCAGTCCGCATAGGAAGAGAAAGTGGCTCCTTCTGTGGTAGCAGTTGCATCCACCTTCACACGGTCTCCGTAAAGAAGGGAATCCGTTAGGCCTTCCGGCAGGTCGAAGCCTACCGTTGCTTTGCCCTTGCTGTTCGTGGTAACCGATTCGCCGACGTTTTGCCCGTTGATGGAAAGCTGTGCGGTTGCGCCCGGACTTGCATAGACGATGGCGTTATTGCCCTTCTGGCCCACATAGCAGGACGGCACCTCAACGCTCATCCCAAGGGATGCGAACGAAAGATTGCCCGCAGGCACCGTGGCCCCAGAAGCCGAAAGGGAGAATGGCATCGAATATACCCGTTCCTTCGTCGGTGTCAATGCGATGGATATCACCCCGGAGGTGGCACCAGAAGGGATCTTCACGGAAAGAGCGCCTTCTCTCGATGTGCATTCGAGGGTCTCGCCCGTATCCAACGCGGCTGATGCGTCGCTGTAATCGTTTCGGGGAATGTCAAACGTGAGGGTCGCATCCATGGATCGGTCGAATTCGTAGCTGATCTGAAAGATTGCTTCGCAGTCGACGACAACGGAGCTTTGAGGCATCTTCGCAGTGACGGACTTCACGCCGATCGATGCCAGGGCATCCTCCGCCTTGAAATCGGGAACGCTAAGCGCAAGTGCGCTGGTAGCTTCGTCTTCGATGCGAATGTCCCCACTGGCATAGGGAAGCGCGAGTCGCTTGATCACGCCTAGGTGAGAGGCGCTTACATTCAGTGAGGGCTTGAATGCCACTATCGTGTAATCGCCTGCCTTCAGTTTGCCGGTATCGAAATGCCAGGCGGGATTCTCTTGGCCGTCAGGCCAATACACGCTTGCGTAGCCGTCCAGGATGCATCGGGAATTGTCAGCGGTACCGTCGAACACCAGCACGCGGCTCGTCCCTTCGAAGGCGGCGTTGAGCGAGATGGTCGCACTGCCCCAGCGCGGAAGGACGGCGGCGAACTCTCCCGCTTCTTCGTTGAAAGTTGCAGTTGCAGGGGAAAGAGCGAGCGACTCTGCAGGGGTCACTTCAAGGGAAAGCTCGGCGAGGGCGGCAGGATCGTTGGCGAGCGATTCGGACAAGATGAGTTGACCGCGCTGCACCAAGTAATCGTCGGTGGCGCTCTCACCCGTCAGGTTTTTCCCTGGCTTGAGCTCTGCGCCGTTGCGCTTCAACGTAAACGAAAGGCTGTTCCAATTGGATACGGGAGCATATTCGGGATTGCCGCCGGTATCGCTGCTTCCCGTTTTGCATCGCAGGCTTATGGGATAGACCCGCTGAACCGCCAGTTTCGAAAAACCGGTTATCGTGCCCGCGTCCCAATCGCCCGTCATCTGTCCAGCGGGACGCAGCAGCTCCTTGTCGTAATACCCTGGCATCGTTATGGTGATGAGCGTTTCTACAGCAGGTTTTAAGCCTTCTGCCGTGAAGGCGCCGTCATCCGCAACGTTTGCTTGATAGGTGGAATCACCCTGCTGCACGATAACCTTCACGTCGGTTGTCGCGACACCCTCGGGAAGGTCGAGTTTACCCGTGACCTTCACGGTATTGACGTCGTCGTCGAGCCAAACCCAATTGATTCCTTTTCCTTTCTCTAGCTGTGAGAGCTTCCAGGGGTCTGACTCCGTTCCGTCTGTGCGCTTCTTGTAGGCATAGACAGTGGATCCATCATCGCAGGGTGCGTATAAGCTGTCTTCGTCATAGACACCATTGCGCGCGAGGCACACATCCGGGTTGTCGATGCGCAATTTGACGGCACCGCATGAGCAGAATGCCGAGTAGAGGTACTTGAGAGATGACGGCAACACGATAAGCGCCTGCGAGGAAAGCCCTGTGCAGTCGGTAAATGCATCGTAGAGGCACTCTATGCCGCTGCCGTCTGGGGAAGTCTCAAATGCAACGGAGGTAAGGTCACCTTTCCTACCTGCCGTGAAGGCGCCCTCTTCGATCTCCTTGACGAAGCTGGGGAATGTGACACTTTTAAGATGTTGGTAGTTGAATGCAAACATAGGGATATAGACGTCGTAGCTTCCGTCGAGCACAGCTGCTATGTCCATCGATTCAAGGCCGCCGTCCCCATAGAGCATGACCACGTCGCGGGTTTGCCCATCGACCGTATGCTCATAGCCCTTGTTGAGATAGGCATACACTTCGGCATCATGCAGTGGGTCCGGCGCTTGCCAGCCGCAATCGAACGACCAGCCCAGATCGTTCCAGTAGCCGTTGTCCTGCACGAGCGTTCCTACCCACATCTTCTTACCGGAGCAAGAGGCGGACGTCTTCCATAGGAGCGACTTGTCCAACTCGGGGTAGTTTTCGCATTCATAGTTGTCCAGCGTGGCAAGGTTCTGGGCATCCACGCCGCTCGCAAACGGGTTGGGGCCTGGTTCTGTGGACGCTTCTGTGACTGGCTGGCTATCTTCGGCGCCTTCTGCCACATCAGCATCATCCGAAGAGACAGTAGACCGGTCCGAAGCATCCTCATCCGGAACCTCTTCGTCGGAAACGGATGCGCCATCAAGCAATATGTTGCTGGAGACTGAAAGCGCATCATCGGGCACATCGACTTCAGAATCGCTCACAGGGAGCAGTGCCGCCTGAACGTCTTCGCTCGCGACTGCGTCCACCCGACTTGAATCTTCGGCAAATCCGACGATGGGACACATGGTCACAACCAGTGCCAAGGAGAGTGCGACGGCACAAGCTTTTGCAAGAGGAGATTTTGCTGTCTTGTCTTTTCTGGGCATGGTGTTTTCTATCTTTCTCTTGGTGAGGGATCCCGTTCATTCTCCGAAATCGAGGAACGAGGCACAATAGAGTTGCCAGGTTCGGCAATTGCCAAAACGGAAATCGTACGCTAGGGGGCGCATTTCCTGAGTACCATAGTCATTGCAACCTGCAAGCAACGAGAAAGCGCGAAATGAAGTTTCACGAACAACTGAATGCATATATCGAGCAGATCGACTGCATGGCGAAAGAGGTGAGCGAGCAGTCGGGAGTATCCGCCGCCACTCTGAGCCGATATCGTACGGGGTCGAGGCTCCCCGATACGGAATCCGACGCCTTTGAGAATCTCTGCTCTGCGATCGCCGAGCTGGCACGGCAGAAGCAGCTTGGCGATATAACCGCGGAATCAGTGCGTGAGCAGTTCATGCAGTCATCCGACCTTCGCCCCCGCGACGCCGATCGGCTCCTCGAGAACTTCGACCTCCTCCTTGCAACGCTCGATGTGGGCATCAGCAAGCTCTGTCGCCATATAAACTACGATGCCTCGACCGTGTTCCGCTTTCGCAATGGCTCGCGCCGTCCATCGGATCCCGAAAAGTTCGCATCGTCGGTGGCGGAGTACGTGGCGCGAGAATGGGACTCTGCTCGCGATAGAGCCGTGCTGGCGCATCTGCTAGGTTGCACTGAAGAGGAGCTAGCGGAAAGCTCCGTTCGGTACGAAAAGCTGATGGAGTGGCTGTTCGACGATCGCGACCATAGGGATCATCCCGTGTCGGATTTCCTGTTCAAGCTCGACGAGTTCAACCTGAACGACTACATCAAGGCCATCCACTTCGACGAACTGAAAGTTCCTTCCGTGCCGTTCCAAATGCCTACATCGAAGACGTACTTCGGTCTCGACCAGATGATGGAAAGCGAACTTGATTTCCTGAAGGCCACCGTGATCTCCAAATCAACCGAGCCGGTGATCATGTACAGCGACATGCCCATGGGAGAGATGGCGAAGGATCCGGAATTCCCGAAGAAGTGGATGTTCGGCATGGCCATGATGCTGAAAAAGGGGCTTCACCTGAATCAGATCCATGACTTGAACCGGTCCTTTGAGGATATGATGCTGGGACTTGAGAGCTGGATCCCCATGTACATGACGGGCCAGGTCTCCCCGTTCTACCTCAAGGAGCCGTCGAACAACGTGTTCCTTCACCTCCTGAAGGTATCCGGAGCCGCTGCCCTTTGCGGTGAGGCCATTGTGGGCCACCATGCCGAGGGAAGATACTATTTGACCAAATCAAGGAAGGAGTTGGGGTACTATACGGCGCGAGCCCAGGAGCTGCTGAGCGCTGCGCGACCCTTGATGGATATCTACCGCATCGACAACAAGAACGAGTTCAACGCTTTTTTGCAGGTCGATTCAGAAGCAATCGGGAAGCGCAGGAGCATCCTCTCTTCGCTGCCGCTCTACACCATCGATGCGTCCCTTCTGGTGGAGATGCTTGCAAGGTCTGGATTCGATGGAGAAGAGGCGGCCGGCATTGCCGATGCCGCCTCTTCGGCTCGTCGGCGCGTCGTGCATATTCTTGAGACTAGCGAGATCCATGTCGAGATACCGCTGCTTACCAGAGAGGAGTTCGAGGTCTATCCGTTGAACCTCGACCTTTCGAACGCATTCTGCGAGAAGGGCGTCGCGTACACGTACGAGCAGTACCTTGCGCACCTGGAGGATACCGACCGTTTCGCAGCGGATCATCCTCGGTATCAGGTAGAGAAAACTTCTTCACAGACGTTCAGGAACCTACAGATCAGCATTCACGAAGGCAGGTGGGCTATGGTGTCGAAAGAGCTTGTACCATCAATACACTTCGTCATACACCACCCAAAACTAAGACGTGCGATAGAGGAGTTTATTCCGCCTGTGGTCGAGAAATAGCCTCTGCCGCTGTTGTCTGAAGCAAATCGCGCAAACTGCTGGCAGGACTGCCATTATATTCATCGATTATGAGGCTATCGTCCTTTCGCCATATGGCCTCAATCTTGCTATTGTTTGCGTCTATATCATCAGAATCAGGAGCCTGGTAATCGGAAAGCCCGCATGACATTAGAACACATCTAATGTCATTGCAGTTGCCTTATTCGTTCGAAAGTGATTGGGCTTCGATGCCAGCCTCTCTGCAAGGTGACGTTAGATGTATTCTAATGTCATTCCAAGGCGGAGGAATACTTCCTATGTTGCATCCTGGGCATCCTCTTTGCTTGGAAGGCGCCTTGCGTAATAGCGGAACACCTCGTCGTAATGGTCTTTCACGAACTTTTCCACCAAAATAGATGTCTCTGTTTTAGTAGTAGCTCGGTTCGCTTTGCTGTAATCTTCATTGTCTTGCTGTGTTTCGCCGTGCGACATTCCTGAACCTCACCTCCTATTACGCATAACGCGAAGAGCGCACCCTATGGGCGGCTCTTTTTCGAAAAATTTTTCATTAGGTCGTGAATCCCAAGATTCGATTAGATGTTCTAGGGCTCTTGGAACGGCGCAGGGAGGCACAACATGTCATAACTGAGTATTGCGGCATCCTCGGGTGGTGATTCCGCAATGCGTCAGTGCGCAAAT
>OLRU01000342.1_pt1 | contig 56170 bp, 39 predicted proteins | sample 1672961 | NCBI WGS metagenome assembly OLRU01 (sample SAMEA3136741, study PRJEB25190) | human gut metagenome | biome: human gut; feature: human-associated habitat; material: faeces | place: Austria | collected 2013
GAATTTCTTCCGCTCGCTAGGGGAAATCAGCTATGCTGATTTCACAGCTCGCACCTATATATATCATATCATATTCTGAGCCAATATCATCAATATGACCGGCAAATTCAGAAGCAGTCATGTGAGTGACTTCCGGATAAATCGTATACGGAGCATAAAAGAAATTAATCTGCACGCAGGACGCAAAACCTCCATCCGGATCCAGTGTTTCAGAAAAATAAATTCTTATTTTACTTACATTTGTAAATGTCTGCCCGAAAGATAAAGTTACTTTTCCAATTGTCTGGTAGTTACTTTCTGTAATACCTGTTGAACGTGTTTTATTTCCGGTACTTCCAATCAGCTGATCATCTGCGCTGTAAAACTCTGCCCTGTACTTTGTCAGGACACCTGCTGTAGCATTATTTCTTCCTATGTATTCAAACCCATTTATCGTCGATGGGTTATTTAGAGTTATCTCCAAATAATGTTCATGATTTTTACAATTTTCGTATCCGGAATCACTTCTCCATAAAGTATGCCACATTGTCGCAGGATTATTGTCTATAGCATTAGAAGGTGGATCTGCATACCATTCACCGCCTTGCCCATGCCAACAGTTAGCACTTGCTGATTTATTTTCTGCATATTGTTTTTCTTTTTTAGTTGCATCTTTATAAGATAACCATTTAGTAACTGTTTCCTCATCGATCTGGCTACAGTTCTCATCCGGCATGATCTCCAGAACTTTAATATCCTGCTTCTGATTCGTATTTCTCCTGTATTTATAATTAATGATATATTCAATGGCTCTGGCCTGACTGAGGTTTTTTTTCAGTGAATCTATTGTTCCGGAAGAGAATTTCTCTGTGCCATCACTTATTTTTTCTTCGTCTGTATTTTCTACCGCAGCTGTCGCCGTATCTGAACGGCTTAAATCACGGTACTGATTCTCACTCTCAATATATTCCAGAATTTCTTCAAATCCTTCTACTGCATTATTATCGTCAGAAAAGTTATCTCCTGCATCCGGATTAAAATTACTGTTAAAGTTCAGATTTACCAGGTTGGATGAATCATCAGTCGCAAATGTATTTTTAAAAAAATATATGAACTTATTTACATAATGTCCATCTTTATCTTCCGGTTTTGTATAATCACTGACCGCCTGTGACAATATTGTTCCCTGTACCGCTTTAGCCATATTAATAACAAATGGAACAGAATTGTCATACATTGCCTGAATTCCTAACTCATTGACCTGTCCATTTACATAAACCAGTCCATACTGAGACAATTCACTGTCAGATATTGTTGCACCATTTCCGGCAGAAAATGTGTTTGTATCTCCGCTTTCACCATCAGAAAAATCTGCTGACGATGCTACATCTGATGATGTCACGGCAGGCTGTTCTTCGCCACTATCAGTCTCACTCTCTGAACCATCCTCAAATTCTGATGCTGTATTATCATTAATTTCATTTTCAATAGATACCAGTTCTACGCCAGCTTCACTGACCATAGGAGCAACTGTCGAAGTTGTAGCTGTTGCTTTTCCATATTTCTTATTAAAATCTTCCGCTGAGATCGTATCGACTTCTATGTTAAAATTTTCAAACTGATTTCTGACCATCTCATCACTGTCTTTCGGTGACAGGTGAAATACATGACGTTTAAACCAGTCATGATTTGTATAACCACCCTGGTAGTACATATGATTCACCTGTACCTGCTGTTCTTGATCACCGCCTGGGATGAAATCATATTCACCCTTTCCCGGGTTTAATTTGTATTCAGCATCTGAAATATAATATGTTGGTACTTCTTTATCTTTTATAGGAAGATACACATCTTCATTCACCGGATAGTTCGGATAATACCATCCAAAATACTGAAAATCATCTGATTTCTCACCTGGGCCTGCTGAAATACAGCAGAAGTATACTGCCTTCACTCTGTAATAGTAGTTATATGTAATCTTTGTAGTATCAATCTCCTGCACATTGCTGAACGCTACAGGCTGAAGTCCTGTTACAATAGAAAGAGGCAGTTTATCAAAATCTCCCTTTTTAGCATTTGCTTTCCAATACCAATACTGTCCATCTTCCAGAGTAATATCTCCATCTTTTCTGGTAATATTTTCTTTATTATCCTGTTTCTGTTTATCTTCTTTCTGATTATTTTCGGCTGTATCTTTTACATACTTTAAATCACCAACCAGTGTATATTTATAATACGGATATTTATCTATATTCTCTCCAAGATAAATAAGAGGATCAGATTGTGTGTTCTGTACTTTAGGATTTAAAATTTTTCCCAACATTTCCTGTGCAGAAGTATTTTCACCTTCTGTTCCATCAGAATTGCTGTTCTCTGCATCCAAAACCGGAGTATCTGTTGTCTGTGCTGACTGATTTTGAGAAACAGCCGGATCAGCAGATGTAGAATCCGATGTATCGCTTATTCCATCATCTCCGGAAGAAAAATCTCCATCACTGAAAGCATTATCCTGACTGCTGTCAAAATCTGAAGCTGTATCTGCAGCATCTGCCGTATCTGATGTCTGTCCATTCACAGTTGTAAATTCATCTTCATCACCGGAATTAAAAGCATCTGCCTGTGTAGATGTATTTGTCCAGAGCGGCACACTGTCATTAACAAAATTATCCGGTTTAGCTGGATTTGAACCTGGAAATGTATAAGTTCCAGCACTTATATTGTCTGTCATTTCTTCTGTTAAATCTGCATACACATTTTCATAATAGCCAAATTTACCTTTCTTGGCATCATACTCTGCTCCAATTGTATTCTGTTTCTTGTTTTCAGTTATTGCAAAATTAACAAAGTCATTTCCAACTTCCTCAAATTCCAGATAATACGGTGACTGTGCACCATCTGCTGAAGCATCAAAAGACTCTATATTTTCTCTATATTTATTAGGACGACTGGAATCAGCATCAACATTCTTTCGAATCGGATAATATTTCTGTTCTTCTTTCGTATAATCTCCGGTTCCTGTTGAATTTTCCCGATAATTTCCATTTATGGAAACAGTATCAGTTCGCGTCTTTCCAGTTTTTATGTCTGTGAAATCCACTTTTGTCCATTCATCTTTATTATCACTGCTGTCAAGGAAATATTTTTCATTATAGTTTATATAATTTAGCGGATAGACCCCCACAGAATCTCCGCATAAGCTGCGAATGTCCTTAATACCAGTACTTTTGCTTGCATCAATCTGACCATTTTCATCTAATTTTACATTTGTTGCAAACTCTCTGCGGAGTGTTTCATTCGGAAGTTTCTCCAAACCATCCTGAAGACTTGAAAAATGGATTGCTTTCTGTTCTCCGTCTTGCTCATATGAATATGTATATAATTTTATATACGGTTCCTGTCCGGATATATAATATCCAATCTCCGCATCCTCTGTACTGTCCACGATTTCCAGAATTTTAAATGGATTCTTTGAGTCAGAGTTATCGCTTACAATTTGTTCTATACCAGGCATCATAGCTGAAGACGCCTGTACAGAGACACTGGTCTGTAATAATGCTCCTATGCCTAAAACACCTGCAAGAGCAGCCGCTGTACCTGATGCCACTAATTTCTTGTGCTTGATCTTCATATATTTTTTGATTCTCCTTAGTAAAATCATAGTTTGCGATTTTGTATTTTTTACAGTTATAGCCTATCACAAAAAGATGTCAAGTGCAATGTGAGGGGTGAGGAAAATTGTAAGTAGGTAATCATCCGTATATTGACATTTTATAAAAGCCATCTGATACTGTTCCTGGCTGTCTTCCAGATTCTCTATCAGATGGCTTGGTATTATTTTTTTAGTTTAGTCCGGCAGTATTCCGGAAGATCCTCTGACCATGGAAGCAGTTTCTTTAATTCTTCCTCTTTAGGAAAAGCTCCCATTTTTCTGAGTTCATCCAATATATAGGTCAGATATGCGTATGGTTTCAGATGGTTCAGAAGTGCCGTTTCTATAATGCTGTAAACAAGGGCACTGGCATCAGCTCCTCGTACACTTTTGGCAAACAGCCAGTTGTGGCGTCCCACTGCAAAGTTTTTCAATGCACGTTCTGCACTGTTATTGTCTATACTGAGATGACCATCTTCCAGATAACGCCTCAGATATACTTCCTGATTAAGCGTATACAAAATGGCATCACCAATAAGGGAAGATCTGTCTACAGAATCTTCCATCGTACGCAGCCATTCAAACAGGGCATCCATAACCGGACGGGACTGTTTCTGGCGTTCTTCATATTTTTCTTCCGGTGTTTTGTCATGGATCATCTCTTCGATCTTATAGAGAATCCCGATCCTTGACATCGCCTGATATGCAACTGTCTCTTTCAGCTGTTCTTTTGTGAAATCTTTTTTCAATGCTGTGAGGGCTACATCAAAACGTCGTCTTGCATGGGTAAGGCACCCGCTTACTATGATACCTTCTCCTAAACTGTGATAAGCCTGATATCCATCGCAGGTCAGATACCCATGAAAACCGTCCCTTAAAAAATTTACAGGATGATATCCCGCACGGGTCCTTTCATAATCGAAGAGTACCATCTGCGGGGAACCACTGAATTCATCCGTGAGATATACCCACATCCAGTTCTGGATCGTCCCTTTCTGATCTGGTTCTCCGAGTACCTGGATACGGCTTTCGTCACAATGGATATATCTGCTTTCCAGAAGTTCCTCTTTCATCAGCTGATACAGCGGTTTCAGGTATCTGTCTGCGCAGTTTATGATCCAGTTCGCCATAGTCTTTGTGGAGAGATCGAGATCATATCTGGCAAACTCTCTTTCCTGACGTGCCAAAGGCATTCCATTTACATATTTAGCGTTCATGATACCGGCGACAAGGGAAGGCGTAGCGATACTTCCACGGATCAGGGAAAGTTCTTTTTCCGGACGTTTCATGGACCCGCATTTCGGGCAGCTGTATACATAAGTGATCTCTTCTTCAACCTCAAACTTTGCAGGTACAAAGCGCAGGCGTTTTACGGTCTCCTTTGTTACTACATTGTATTTTTTTCCGCATTCCGGACAGTAACGGGCTTCCCCTTCCAGTTTATAGGTCCTGGTCTCAACGGTCTCAAAATTGGAAAGGTCTTCTTCCTTCTTTACTTTTCTTTTTTTACGTTTATAAGAGAATGGCCGGATCTCTTCAAAAAGTTCTCCTGTTTCTGCATCCGCACTGGCTTCTGCCTCATTGAACAGGTTCATCTGTTCATAGCCTTCGGCATACTTTTCGCTGGATGCACCAGACTGTTTCCTCTGTGCAAGGGTAAGGCGGTCAGAGCGCATGGCATTTAAGAATTCGAGTTCTTTCTGTTTATCCTTCAGCAGCTGGATCTCTTTCAGAGTCACCTGACGGAATTCATCTGGAGTATCCGGCCAGTGAAAAGCATTACGGTCGAGCCGTTTCATCAGGATCCAGAATCCGGATCCGTCCCATTGAAGGATTTTTATAGAAGTACGCCGACGGTTGCAGAACGCAAACATGCAGCGTGAGTATGGGTCGAGGTGAAATTTTAATTTAATGATGGCGGCCAGACCATTGTAACTTTTTCTCAGATCAGTGACTCCGCAGGAAAGATATACCGTTGTTCCTCCTGCCAGGTCAAGCATGGCGCTACAGGAATCCCAGTATGGATTCCATCAGTTCCAGTCTGCAAGAATCAGATATTTCAATACGGATACTGTCTGAGATAAAAATACGCACCGGTGAAGATTCCTTAGAGAGAAGCTTTCTGGCAGTTTCCTGTTCAGAGGGAAGTCTGACAAAAACCATATCCTGTTCAGATTCGGATGCCGGCTCTTCTTTTACAAGTCTGCGGATCCAGTATCCCATCGTAGATAAAGGGATACCGTTTTCTGCACACCATTGTTTACATGTTTTCCCACTGGTCTGGCATTGCTGGATACGGTCAGACCAGAGTTTTGCTTTTTCTTCTTTATTCATAGTGTATAGAATACCTCCTGAGTTTTAAGGAGATTGTAGCAGAATAAAAAATGAAAAAACAGATACGGATGATTACCTACTTACTCATTTACTGTATTTATATTGGTTCAATGAGTAATGAGTATAACAAAATTAAGTTATTCCTCAATCCAATATTCAAATTTATCATTTAATTTAAAATTAAATCGTTTACTTACCTTCTGTCCAGATGTCGTTGTGATTTCTATTCTTCCCTCACAATAAAGTTGGTTCTCATTTTCTGTAGAATTGTATATTAACGCATTTGAAATCTTTTGAACATTATCTTTATTTCCTTGAATCTGATCCCATATTATTGTATAATCCGCATCCCTTCCTTCATATCTAACTGAAAATTGAAAACACATTCTAGTATTTTTTTCAAAATGTGTAATCTCTTCTTCTGTATCAGCGTTATACAATTTTATTGTTTTAGGTGATTTTACCGTTGTAGAAATATATGCTTCTAACCTATGTTCCTTGTCCCTCTTTGCCCAAAATACTCCTGGTATTCCATATATTCCGACTCCCAAATTTACTACTGTATCAGGTGCCGTATTCTGCATATGGTAAATAATTTCTCCATCTCCTTTTATATTCATCCAACCACCTATTCCCGTCTCATCTTCCGCCTTACACTTAATCTCATTATATTCAAAATTATTATTAGTAATCATTTTGGTATATGTTGATCCATCTGGTCTTGATATTAACATACGTATTTTTCCTACCGTATATTCCTCACCGTTGTAAACTAAATCACCGCCACTATCAACCAATTCTATTCCATATACAACATCAACTTCTTTTTCAGCATGATATTGTACTTGTACTATCTTATTCACAGCATCGGTATATTTAATATAATCTGCACATAATACAAAACCTGAAGGAATAAAATTTTCTGTTGCATTTTTCCTAGCTTTTTCTATTGTAACTTCTGATTTTCTGTCAGAAGGGTTTGTTTCCCTAATTGAAACTCCTGTATAATTTTCCTGTTTTAATGACCATTTTAATTCTGAATTAGTCCAAAAATCATCACCTAATTCTTGAGGAAAAAAATTAAATCCCCATTTAACAGTTGGACTACACTCATACGCCTGTCCTGCTACAAGATAATCGCAATCAGTATTATTACCTTCCAAATTTAATATAATTTCCCCCTTTTTTATATTATTAACAGAGAATTCCGTTTCAGAGAATACTGTTCCATATTTGTTAGGAGGATTTTGTATATTACAGGAAATTTTCATTTTCCATGCTCCTATATCATTTTCAACGTATTTATCTCCCTCTTTAAACTTACCTGCTTTTTTCGGTGCTTCTATATCCAACTGATATTTGTTTCCTACATCAACTGAATTTCCTGTATCAACAGCTACTCCACCTTCGCTATATACATATGTAAACTCTTTCTTATCTCCAATTTCATATTCTCCCTTTGGTTTTTCAATATCAATTCTTGCGACAATAATCTCAATTGATCCTTTAACCCCTGTTTTTGAATCGATCGCTGTTATATTTGCATTTCCAGAAGAAGGATTCTTTCCAGCGTCAGAACTAATAGTAAGTATATTCCCATTTATTGTTACAAAGCTCGATGAAGAATTCCATCTCAGAGTACAATCTCCCTTTTTCATAGAACCATCATCATATATTACGTATGTCATATCAGGTGTTATAATATCATTTAATGTATAATCCTGTCCTGCACCAAGAACAAGTGAATTAGGCTTAAAACTTAATTCTTTAGGCATCGGTGTTGGTGTAGGTGATGGAATTGCTTTAGCATTAATCTTTATCGTCACAATCTGAGACTTCACCAGCTGTCCTGTAGTGCTTACTGCGCTTACCTGTACTGTGATGTAACCGCTTGCGCTGTCGCTGATCGTCAGGCGGCCGTTGGTGTGGTCTTGGGTCGGGAAGCTTCCGTTGTCGGTGTATTCGACTACTGTCCATGTGACTGTGGTTGGATCGATGCTTCCGTTTCCGGTGAGGCCGTAGGCCAGCATCATGGATTCTCCCGGATCCATGGATTCTCGAGCGTTGATGATTTTGATTCCTACGTCAGTTGCTTCTGCGTTGTTAAATGCATCTGCCGGTTTTTTCAGGTCTACATTGTTTCTAAGGCTTACGCTATGTAAGGTCTGAATCTGTTTATTACCGCTTTCCGTCGTAAGCTGGAATCTTACAATCTTATCTGATTCTACTTTAGATACGTCTGCGCGGAAATCCAGAATTCCAGATGCTAAAACAGAACGCTCTACCAGTGTTTTTGCATTTTTAACTTTTACCGGTGCATCGCTGTCGTCTGATACTGCATTTTCCCCTGATTCATCTGAGAAAGACTGAACATCATTATCATCCTGATTCTCATTCTCTGAATTATCATTGCTGCTCTGCGCAGTATATTCTCTACGGCTGTAATAAATTTTTCCATCAGATGACTGCCAGTCCAGAACATCATAAATATACTGGCTGGTACCATCGCTGTTTTCATACTCATTACATGAAATAAAAGTTTTATTTCCAGTACTGTTTGTTCCTCCTTTTTCTTTGATGTCGTTCTTAATCTCGGCGCCTATATTACTTCCTGAACCATTCGCATAATAAAGACTTCTGTTCGCATCAATGATCAGATCTTCAATTTTATCAAACGTTTCCTGTGTTTCCATCTGAACTTTGGAATTGCTGGAAGTGTTCCTGTACACACCTGAACCTGTTCCGATGAACGTCACTACTACTCCCGAAAAGATTGCAATGATGGCAACTGTCACGATCATTTCAATCAAAGTAAATCCCTTATTCTTTAATTTCCATGCTTTACCTTTTGTTTTCATCGAATGCCTTCCCTCTTTCCACCGTGCTATTATGAAGCCCAGCTTGATGTGATCTCATATTTTCCCGTGTTAATATCCATGTTGATAGTTTTTATCCTTCTGCCACCCTGTACGATAATCGCAGTGCAGTAACTTCCTTCTCTTGTAAGTGGAATATCTTTACCTGCATCCAGTTCTGCCAAAATTGCCTTCTGAGTCCATGTAGTTTCCTGCAATGGCAAGAAACCTCCTGTAGCACGGTCATATGTAAGAACAATACTATCCCCTGTCTCCATCTGATAAGTCTCATTATTATCAGTCACATAACTGATCAATGTTCTGGCAGGTGCGATTTTCTCTGCCTGATCCTGTTCTACATTTGACTCAGTACCAACTTTACCACGGTCAAGATAATAACTGATATAATATCCATCGTCTAATTTCTCCAGCTTCATTTCACCTACCAGACGGTTAGAGGCTTCTATTTTCGTTTTGTCCAGTGCACTTGCAATAGAATTGCCAGCTCTTTGTGCACGGAATCCCAAAATAGAATTCAGCGATGGAACCAGAATCCCGAGAAGTATGGCAAATATTGTAACTGTAATAACCATTTCAATCAGAGTAAAGCCTTTATTCTTCTGTCTCATTTCCTAATCTGCCTCCTTTTCGGGATACTTTACTGATATCCGTTATTCTTTGTTCCATCTGTCATAAATAACACAATCTGCCAGATCATAAACATCAGAACTATTCGCATTATTACCAATACTTGTAGATGAAGAATTTCCAAGAACATACTGATCACCATCCCAGAAGAAATCCTGAGCTTTGACGCTTTGACCATCATCAAATGAGCTGATCTGAGCCTGAAATACTTTTGCTGCCTCAAGAGGAGAAGACTCTAATGTCGCACCAATACCAAGTGTAAGCGTTCCCTTCGCCATAATAATTCCCTTGAAATGAACTCCATTTTCAATTTCTACATCTCCGGTACATACGACCAGACGAAGTTTATCCTCATCTGCCTTGGTAATTGTTAAAGTCTTATCTGCGCCAGCCACCGTCTCTGTTTTTATATTACCGTTCGCATCTTTTACTTTGAATGTGCTTTTTTTACCGTTATGATACATGATTGCCTTTAAACCACCATTATCCTCATCAGCAATATACTCATATTTCCAAGGTTCACTCGTAGTAATTCCCTTTATAAACTGAACCATCTTTCCTTCATTTACAAGGTTATCATACACACTTCTGCTTGCATCTGTTTCATCATGTGTCTCGTTATCATCCTCTTCTACTTTAGTATTAAGCAGATCACAACTGGTAATCATTTTTCGATTCAACGCATACCAGGTATTCTGATAGCCAATCTGTTCCTGAAGCACTTTTGCATCCGGACTTCCCGCACTAGTCGCCACTTCCATTTTTCCAGACTCTTTACTGCTGTCATAAGAAAGCACATTACCGTTTGTAACATAACGCAGATATGCCTGTGGATCCATAATATTAATTCCGGAACCGTCACTGCCAAAATAAAATGAAAGATACTGATCCATCTTTTCTTTTGTACCGTTCAGATAAAAATACTGCATAAAATCAGCAGCTTTCTGGCTATCTGTAAAGTTCAGATAAAAATATACAAATCCATCAGAACTATTGTTATAAAATACTGTTTTCACAGGCTCATCCGGATTTACACCAATTTCTTTAAGTGTCTTATTATTCCAGGATTCCACAGGCGTATCCCACTGAACAGCTACCTGATCTTTTCCGCTTTCTTTCAGCCCTTTAGAACCCAAATATGTATTATACTCATCAAACGTCATAGGATTTGTCATAGCACTCCTGTCATCCTCAGTCATGCTACTATTTCCAAGAATCTCTGTAGGCGCAAGATAAGCAAGCTGTGTTCCCTTTACTGTCATACTTTCACCAGTCATGATATCCTGTGTATTTGTTCCCATATTTCCTGATGGTACCTTAGAACTCGCGATGTAATTCTTTCCGGCCAGCATTAGCTTCTTAAGTCCTGACAGATCTAGTGTTGTATTCTTTCCATTAATAGAAATAGCACTGCTGAGATCAGCTGTCTTTACATTTTCCTGTTTATAAATAGTACTGAATCTGCAAGAATCATCCAATGCAGAAACAGTAGAACCATATCCAAAATAGTTTCCGGCAAGTGTCACATTATTGTTTTTACCTGAAATCGTGAGGTCATCAGCAAAATAAGTAGAACCCGTTAAACTTACATTCTCCACTGAATCCGCATTTAATCCCTTTGCCCATAAATTCACAGTAGCATCAGTAGTAAATGTTGAGTTCAGTCCTACATCAACTGTACCTTTAGTTACTAATTTATCTCCTGAACTAACATTAAGGCTTGCACTCGGATTTACAAGAATACTTATGCCATTCTGATCCGGAAGCAGACCTGCGTAAATACTTCCTTGAATTGTTGAAGTACTTCCTGCTGCCCCTTCACATACAATTCCCTGATCTGCCACAACGATCATATTCATAAGATCCGGCAATGTTGACGGAGTCGGGAACTGTACTTCCGGGATTTTCAGTCGAATATCTGTTTCAATAATAGAAGCCCTGCCTTTAGGATCTACATAAATTACCTTCAAATTCTTAAGTGATACGCCGGTTTTCTTACTGCTTTTCATTATCGGTTCTGTACCGGCAGGATTCGTAATAATCAATGATTCTGTAGAATCATTAATCTGCAGATCCACATAATTTTTCAGGTACTGCAGACTATATCTGTTTTCATTACCTGTAACACTGCCTTCACTGGCAGTTATCTTAAGCTTCTTGACAAGCTCCTTAATAAATAAATCTTCAAAATCACTCTGACGCTGTTTATCCAGAGAGGTATCCTCAAGCTTGGTATTTTTGTTATAAGTTTCCAGAACCTGTGTATATGCCTGAGACATGGCATCTCCCACATCCTGCTGCAGGCCGGCTCTGATTTCTTCTATTGCTCTCTCTGCCGTGTAAAAGCTGTCCTTACCTTTCAGGTCTGTAACTTTCATATTAAAGTTCGAAAGAGCCATATACAAGACAAACATTCCCAGAATTCCCACAAAGGAAACTGCTATCAGAACTGTAAACAGCGAGAATCCTTTATTATGCTGTTTTTTTCTGTTGTTATTGTTACTCATTCATTCCTCCTGAAAGATTAGTCTTCTTTTGATCCATCCAGAGTCACGATCGGATCTTCACCCTGAAAGTTCTTTGCTGCAGCTCCTGCCTTATACACTTCTACCTTTGCAGTATAAATTCTGTCTTCCTCTTCTCTGTCATCCAGACCGTTATATTCCAGAACTTTCTTAGCTGCATTATTGCTTACCTTTGCGCCATTGCTTCCGCTGTCATTTACCGCCTGATAAGTCAGCGACATCTGAGAAATTTTCGGACGATTCAGCACCTCATCCATATCACTGATATTGTAATCAAGATTTGTACGAAGTTTTGTTACTGCATGGTAAAGGCTTGGATTTGTATTCCAGTTTGACTTTCCACGTGCCGCCGGGTTCTCCTGAATAGTAAGAGACATACGGTACATTGTTTCCTGTGTATAAGATGGACTCTGATTTGCCTCGTCACGCTGTTTGGTTACATAAAAGTTCACTTCATAGTTTGTTGTATTATCCAGCACGATCTTGTCGTATGGATTCGTTGAATTCTTAGAGTTATAGTTCGGATAATAAAATACAAACAAGTTTTTCAGGCTCTCTCCTGTCTCGGAACTGTAAAAAGGTACATAAGCACTTTTTCCTGTACAAAAACAATTATCTTTTAAATCGTCTCCTTCTTCACCGGTTCCATTACAAGGACAAAAACTCATTGTTTCAAACTCTGAGCCACCATTTTTTTTGTAATTATAAGCACTTAATGTATATTTACTTTCAGCTACGATTGTGCCATTTTTTTCTTCTATTTTAATATATAACGTTCTTTTTGTATATTTATATACATCTTCCCAATCAAGACGTTCCGGTACCGGATTGGCTTCTTCATATTCTCGTTCTCTTTCTGCAAATTCTTCCTCTGATTCATTTGTATCTTTTTTTAAATTTTGATTTTTCTTTACTCTCCATTCTTCTTTTGCTGCCTCCCATTGTGCCTCTACTAGTTTTTTCATTATAGTTTCATCCCAGGTCTGTGGCATAAGTAAAAATGCATTCGATTTCGTATCCAGCTTAGAAATATTCGGTGCCAGATAATCATTCTTACCCTCTTCGCTGTTAGTAGCTGTTTTCTTTTTATACCCAGAACTCTGGCTTCCGTCAAACGTCACCAGTACATCAAATGTCTCATGGTTATTATTTACATTCGTAAGTTCAAAGTAATATTTCGAAGCATTATCTCCAGTTTTTCTTGGATTGAATTTATAAGTTTTACCATTATCTGTAGAGATTACAGACGCTGTTACATTTGCTTCATCCACACCATCTGTGTATTTTCGCACAGGATTATATATTACTGAATTATTGTTATCTTTGGCAGCCAGAACTTCTCTCACACCCAGTTCATCCGCAGCCCCACTATTAATCCTGCTTTTCTGAGTGTCAAGGAAAGTCAGTCTGGAAGAACCGTTGCTGTCCAGAGGATAGTTAAATGCCAATGAAACTTCTTCAAATTTCTTCGCTTTAATCTCCTCCATAATATTCTGCGCTACAGTAGTTGCTTCCAGATAGAGATTAGACTTCTTATTGATCCTGCTTGAAGTCACAAAACTCTGAAGGAGCACGATCGCAGTTATAGAAAAGATACTCACTGCAATAATTACTTCCAGCAGTGTCATACCTGCATTTGAATTCTTATTCTTTTTTCTGTCCAACTGTATGCTCCCTTCTCTTATGTCTTTTTCACGATTATTTGTCGTTTATGCGGATATGCATGATCCACTTTCAATTTTCAGATCTATAGTTTTCATAAAATGCAGATAGAGGGGCCCTGTATTTCTCCCCTCTAACATACTTTTCTTTATTGTGCCTGTTCGGCGGTATCAGCAGGGGCTACTGCATCCTGCGTATTTTCTCCTCCCTGACTGTTGGTGTTCTGGCCGTCAGCGCCAGTGTCGGAAGCTGCCTGATCAGCTGTACTGTCTGCACTCTGTGCGTCTGCTGTATCTGCCGCTGCCTTTTTACTCTTTTTGCTTTTCTTGCTCTTCTTTGATTCAATCGTTCCGAAGATATTGTCGGTTCCGTATGCAACGCTTCCTGCATCCGGTTCTGTATATGCTTTGCCGGTTCCTGCCATGGAGAACAGGTTTATTGTAATACTTCCGGAAAGATTTCCTGTAGAAGAATCAAAAGAAGCATTTACATTATCCAATGTCATTCTGCCAATCTGGTCTGCCAGATATTCTACCATATCCTTGAGACTTGCGTATGTACCTGTAAACTGCATACTGTCCTGTGTACGGTAAAGTACCGGAGTGGTCAGCGTCATAGCTGCGTTCTCAGCCTCTGCATCAGAAACATTCTGCAGATTCTCCTCACCCTGTGTATCAGTACCTTCGATCTCATCGATCTGAGACTGGGTCTGGGCATTTGCCTGCTCTGATAAAGTTTCGTCAGGCATATCAATCAGCGGATCCTCTGTACTTCCGTCCAAAGCTGCGATAAATTCTCTGGTGCCAAGTCCTACATTGGAAATGCTCATATCCAGAGAACTTTCCATATTTTGTGCAAGTACGATTCCATCCTCAGAACGGATATCTGCCGGAAATTCTGATGTATATTCGTCAATCTTTGCATTAATTGAATCTGTTTCTTCCAGATAAAACTCTCTGTTCTCTGCCAGATCAAGCAGGTCATTCAAACGCTCCTGCAGCGGTACATTTGATGCCTGGATACTCTCCGCTTCTTCCATCTGCGGACGATATCCAAAGAAATATCCGCCTGCAAAAATACCTAATCCCAGAAACATCAGCAGTATTTTCTTATCTCGCATAGAAATATTCATGTCCATTCTAATCTGCCTCCTTATTCTGTGCTCTGATCCAATGGTGCCGGATCTGCATAGGTACACGCCACGCTCATAGAAACAGTTCCGTCCTCAGCCTCATCAATTCCTGTTGTGGCTACAGTTGCCAGACTGTCAAAAGTACGAAGCTGCATGATCGTATTCGCTGCTGCTGATTTGCTGGTTACACGCATGGAAAAGCTGACCTGACTTCCGGTAGAGCTGAAACTCTCCACTGTAATATCAGAAGGCATTTTTTCCTCCATCTCCTCAATGAAGTTCTTAAGTCCCTCATTTGGAGTATTTGTGTACTGATACATATTCTGGTAATTGTCGTACTGTGACTTCGCTGTATTATAAGCATTGTAAATATCTTCTATAGAACTCTCTTCTGAAATCCTCTGATTCAGGCGATCCTGCTCATGCTGCTGATAAATACGATTTGCATATCCCGCAGCTGTCAGCGCAACGCCCGCAACAGCTCCAACTACAAAAATAACGATTGCGCCGCTTAAAGTATCTTTCTTTTCTTTTGCTTTTCTGCTGGTCTTTTCCATCAGGTTTACGCCTGAAATACCTGGTGCCATAACCGCAGCATAAAGGTAAGCGCCCTCATTCTCGGCACTGGACGGCAGGGCAAAATTCTCCACCTTTTCCAGAACTTTTACAGGCTGGCCAAGCTCATTGGTAAGAAGCTCCATCAGTCCCTGCACCTGCGCGCCAAGACCACAGCAGTCAATTGTTTCAAAAGTCGCATCTGTATGGCGGGAAATATAATAGTCCATGATTCGTGAAATATTTCCGATCATATATCTCAGGCTCTCTGTTACTTCTGCTCTGGCTGTTTCCAGCATTCTGTCCTCATCAGAAGCCATTTCATCTGCAGGCATCATGTCAAGGGCAGAATTGATACATCTTCTATTACAAAGTACTTCCAGCGCTTCTCCCACATCCAGTCTGTCTCCGAATTCAGGAAAAGCTCTCACTGTCTCAACAGCGCTGTCTACACCATAGTTGATGTTACGCTGCAAAGCCAGTTCGCCATTATTGATAATGCTGATGCTGGTTCCTTTTAATTCAATCTTCACCAGGATATGTGTTCCTGTCGCATATTCTCCCCTGACAGCATGATAAACACTGTCACCTGTATAGGTAATGCCAGCCATTGTCAGTCCGGCATTCTCAGCAAATTCACTATAAGCTGCAGAAATCGCTTTCGGCGCCGCATAAACCATCAGATGATACTGTTTGGTTTCTTCTTTTCCATCTTCTGATTTCTGAGTCTCTACATCTGTTACGCTGTAAGATAAGATATATTTCGTTACATCAATCGGAAAATAATCTGTAGCATTTGCCTCAATGATGCTCTGAATCCTGTTTGTCTTTACAAACGGAATCCGAACTTCTCTGCTGGCAATTCTGGTAGAACCAGTTGCAAAATATACCTTTTTTGTCTTTATCTTTCTCTGAGAAAGTTCTTCCCTCAAAACTTCTGCAAGACTTTTGGTATCCCGGATCTGTCCATCTTCCACCGCTCCCTGAGGTGCCGGAATGCAGAAACAGTTAAAAATCCTGCCTTTCTTACCACGTACTTCGATTTCCGCAACTCTGACCTGAGATGCCTCTACTTCTATGCTTAAAATTTTCGCCATTTGTGCGTTCCTCCGTATGAGAGCCTGCCATTTTTTCAAACAGCTGCTCTCGTATTTTTCGGTTACAAAAATACATTCTAACTCACGGCTAAAATATATTTTTCTAACTGAAAAACCTTTCGATTTCCAGTTAAAATTTTACAGTCTCAGTAATGACAGATACCAGTTGATCCACGCATTCCCCCATAAAGCAGCCAGCAGAATTCCCGCTGACAGATATGGACCCATTGCAAGCATACGTCCTGCTTTCTTTACAGACATACGAATGATATGAACCACTGAGCCAATAATACATCCCAGGAAAAAAGCGAGCAAGATCAGCTTCCATCCAAGGATCAGGCCGCAGGCAAACATCAGCTTGATATCTCCCCCGCCAATAGCTCTGCCACCAGTTAACAGATACAAAATCCCCAGCAGACCACTGACACAGATCATTCCAATCAGATGCTCTACAAGATTTCCTCTGTCAAGGATTGTCATTGCTATGCCAAGTACGAACAGGAATACATTGATTCCAAACGGAATCTCATAAGTACGCCAGTCAATGATACTCAGAACCAGAAGGGCTGATGCCATGAAGCAATAGATCACACTGTTCCATTCGAGGCCATTCACTGCACATATCATCACATAGAGGATGCCATTGACACCCTCTATGATTGGATACTGTACTGAAATTTTTGATTTACAGTTACGACACTTACCACCTAACACCAACCAACTAAAAACCGGAACCATATCATACCACTTCAGTTTCCACCCACAGGTCATACAGTGGGAGGGGGCCGTCACTATCGACTCCCCAAGGGGGATTCGGTAGATGCAGACATTCAGGAAACTGCCGATGGTGATTCCGAATATGAAGATTATTATGTAGGGGGTGAGTTCTAGGAAAAATAGCATAGGTTAATTCCCTTCAGTATAAAAACTTTATTTTGCAGACATATATGTTGAAAAATCAGTAGGACTATATGTTATAGAAACACCACCATCTGGTTTAACTTCTATTGCTGCTGTGATATCAGAAGACTGTCCAGCATTCCATTTTTTTGACTTTGTCGTTAAATTAGTTGCCCAATTTGGAGATGCATTATTCAGCTCTGTTGTTAAGTTAGTTGGAACAGATCCTGTTGTTGCTTTGATACCCGTTTTATCTTTAGTTGCACCAATAGTAATCGTATATGTATCCGCTGGCAATTCATTATCAGTATCACCTGCAAATGTCTGAACAATTTTTACAAGTTCATTCATATTACTTGCATCAGCAGCTTTTCTTGATTTCTCAACATATTTTGTATACTGTGGTGCAAGTAATCCAACTAAAATTGCAAGAATAGCAACTACAATTACAAGTTCTACTAATGTAAAACCTTTGTTATCTTTTTTCTTTCTGTTAAATAATTTTAACATTGTACTATCTCCTTAACATTCGTTATACCGAGATAGTAACTTCGTTCATGCATAGCAAAGAATTGTTATGCATTCATCGAAAAGTTAACGTTCTTATAAATACTAGTTATTTGTTTCTTTTAAAGTATTTTTCACATTAGCTGGTGAATATTCAACTTCTACCGAACCTGATGTACTAATTGTACAAGTTGCAGAAATAGACGCTGTCACAGTTCCTTGATCATCTTTCCAAGCTTTAGACTTTAATGTAGTTGCAGTCCATTCATTTCCTGCATATTCTTTAAAAGCATTTCCTAATGCTACTGCTCCGTCTGTCTGAGTAATATCATTTCCATCAGAACCTTTTTTAGCTGTTATATCAACACCGTTGTATTTCACTTCTGTTTTATCTTTAGTCATTGTTATAACAACATCTATTGTACCGCTTGCTGGGATAATAGCAGAATACTGCTGATCTGCTGTTGCAACTTTTACAGCTGTTACCATACTATCCAGATTGGATGCATCAGCAGCCTTTCTTGATCTCTCAACATACTTTGTGTACTGCGGTGCCAGTAATCCAACCAGAATTGCCAGGATAGCAACTACGATAACCAACTCAACAAGAGTAAATCCCTTGTTATCTTTCTTTTTTCTGTCTTTCAGAAATTTAAACATAACTCATTCTCCTTCAAAATTAATTTAATTCATTTCAATCCGGATAGAGTCATATCGTGTCGAAAGATACAAGAGCAGCACATCATACATGCCAGACAATATATTCAACTTTTCGATGAATACATAACTCTCCTGTTGCTGTCATCACGAATGTCACTATCCAGTGATTGATTCAACGAGCGAGAACCCTGACGGGCTCTCCACCCCCCCCCTGTAAAAATCGCTTTTCCAGGAGGGAGGGAGTTATGTTTATAAACTCGTTATTCAGTTTTCATGTTACAATTTTGTTTCTCACTTCCAGTTCAGGAAAAACCTTCCCGTTATCAGGAATCCAGTCACTGCCAATACCAGCTCCGGGATGTAAATATATTTATCTACATCTGCAGGAGACTTAGTCATACTTGGCGTTTGGGAATCTGCGTTATTCTGCGAAAAAACTCACTGTCTGAGCGAAGCGAGTTATGAGATTTTCGCAGAATGCTTTTAGCAGATTTCCGAATGCCTAGTATAACTGACTCCGAAGCCGTAGATAAATATATTTACATCCCGGAGCGTCCACCTGACAGCATATTCCTTCAGACAATCTCAGCCTTTCCCTTACCGTATAATTAAATCACTAAAATCCCGCTTTTTCCACGCGCCCCCTTCCATATCTTACAAGAAAACACGACATTTCCATGATTTCTATGATGAACACAGCCCCTATGCAAGCTGTGATACATCCAAATTTGGTTATTTCAGCAACTTTTAACGCGGTTGCCACTCGCAAATGATCCTTTGATTACCCAATCAATCAGATATCCAAGATAATTTAATTACTTTTTATCCATTTTAGGCCATAATCTATATGCACTGTATAATTAAATTTTCATTACAGATTATCCAGCCCATTATACATAGCCCCAATCGGTGAAACCACCGCGATTACCAGCGTACCAACCACCAGCGCCATAAACACAATGATCAACGGCTCCATAGCCGCCAGTACACTCTGGGTAGTCATCTCCACCTCTTCATCATAGTAATCCGCCAGCTTCTCCAGCATATCCTCAATATTACCTGTCTCCTCACCAATCCCAGTCATATGGCACACCATAGGCGGAAAAATTTTTGAGGCAGTCAGCGGTTCTGACAGCGGAATACCTTTCATTACTTCCTCACGTGCTTTCAGCAGTGCATTTGTGTAATGAATATTATTGACAATCTTTGACACTGTCTCCAACGCATCGATAGTAGAGATACCCGAGGACAGCAACGTACTCATTGTCCTTGCAAACTGTGCGCAGGCTGTCTTCACTGTCAGCTTGCCAAACAACGGCATCTTCATCTTGACCCTGTCGATGGCAAGTCTGCCCTGTTCTGTCCTGTAGATCATCTTATATGCCACGATCACCAGAATGATCAGTCCCAGGATCATATACCAGTGTTCTGTCATCCACTCACTGGTATTCATAACCCACATGGTAATTCCCGGCATCTCCACATCCAGATCTGCAAACATATCAATAAAGATCGGAATAACGAACAGAAGCATAACAGCCACAACTCCAATCGCTGCAATAATCAGAATGATCGGATAGATGGTTGCCTTTCTGATGGTTGCCTTCAGCTTGGCTTCCTTCTCAAACTGTACTGCCATTCGTGTGAAAGCCATCTCCAGGCTTCCGGAATTCTCACCTGTCTCTACCATATTGATAAGCATTGGCGGGAAAATATCTGACTGGCCTCTCATGGAGTCTGCCAGTGTATTTCCTTTCTCCACACTGAGAAGTACCTCTGAGATGGCACGCTTCAGCCATTTGTTCTCTGTCTGTTCTGAGAGCATCTGCAGGGCTTCTTTCATTGGAACACCTGCCTGGGTGATGCTGACGAACTGACGGCAGAATACACTGAGATCTCTTGGCTTTACTTTCTTTCCTATGGAGAAATCTATCTCTTTGTTCAGGGCGCCCTGTTCTTTTACAGAGACTGGGATCAGCCCGTCGTTTTTCAGGATATCTATAACTTTCTCTTTGTTGTCAGCCTCAATACTTCCTCTTTTCTCTTTTCCTCTTTTATCTACTGCCACGTAGGTAAAACCCGGCATCTTATCACTTCTTTCTGTCAGTCAGGCTCAGGATGTCTGCCAGATCGGGTTTCTGTCAGAAGTCAAAGCTGACTTTTTTGTTCATGCTGACCGGATCCTGGGCATATGTCACTGCATTGTCAGCATCGATCAGTTTTCTCATATATAAGTCATACAGTGCATCATCCATTATCTGCATTCCTGCACGTTTGCTGGTCTGCATCACAGATGAGATCTGATAGGTCTTGCTCTCTCTGATCAGGTTTCGCACTGCATTATTTGCAAAAAGTATTTCAAGTGCAGCTACACGGCCGCTTCCGTCTGCTTTCTTGAGAAGCTGCTGGGATACAACGCACTCTAATACAGAGGCAAGCTGGATCCTTATCTGCTGCTGCTGGTTTGGCGGGAATACATCGATGATTCTGTCGATAGTCTTGTCCGCACCGATAGTATGAAGGGTGGAAAATACCAGATGACCGGTTTCCGCCGCTGTGATGGCAGTGGAAATGGTTTCCAGGTCTCGCATCTCTCCTACCAGGATCACATCCGGGTCTTCTCGGAGTGCAGCCCTCAGTGCCTGTGCATAATTCGTTGAATCACTGCCGATCTCCCTCTGGTTTACCACAGATTTATCATGTCTGTGCAGATATTCGATGGGATCCTCCAATGTAATAATATGGTAAGGATAATTCCTGTTGATCACATGAATCAATGAAGCCAGTGTAGTTGATTTCCCGCTTCCTGTCGGTCCTGTTACCAAAATGAGACCTCTTTTCCGCGTGGTCATCTCCACTACCTCTGCAGGAATACCAAGCTCCTCAGGTTCCGGGATATTGAAAGGAAGGCTTCGCATAACGGAAGCAAGTGTTCCTCTCTGTTTAAACACATTTACGCGAAAACGTCCCACACCTGAGATGGCATATGCGAAGTCCGTCTGTCCATTGTTCTGTAATTCTTCTCTGTGACGGACATCCATCAGGGGCATGAGAATATCTTCCAGCATCTGCGGAGTAAGGCGTTCTCCCTCTATAGGGGTCAGTACGCCATCGATCCTGTAGCTTGGCGGCCGACCGGTTGTCAGATGGATATCGGAAGCCTTTACCTTCACTGACTGTATCAGTATTTCGTCTAAATTATACATATTTCCTAATCTGCCTCGTAACTCCCTGAGAATCTCCGGAGAACTCCGGTTCCGCAGGAATTCCTTCTATATTATTAATAGTCGTAAAATTAATAATCTATAAGTCTCAATCATTCATAAGATGCCTTAAGCATCTCTTCCACAGAAGTGGTACCGTTCAGCACATAGTTGATACCATTCTCTCTCAGTGTGCGCATACCGCTGTTTCTGGCTGCACGTTCCAGTTCCTCTGTTGTGCCATTCTCTGCGATCAGGTCGCGGATCTCGTCATTGACCTCCATGATCTCGAACACACCGATACGCCCGTAATATCCTGTATGGCTGCAGAAATCACAGCCGCAGGGTTCATAGACATTTACATCTTCCTGTGTGTTCATCCTCAGCACTCTCTTCTCCTCAGAGGTGGCAGGGCGCATTTTTTTACAGTGGCTGCACAGCTTACGCACAAGGCGCTGAGCGATAACCCCTACAACAGAATCTGCGATCAGATATCTCTCCACTCCCATGTCTGCCATACGGTTCAGAGTACCTACTGCGTTGTTTGTATGCAATGTAGATACAACCAGATGTCCTGTTATGGATGCCTGTACTGCAATGGTGGCTGTCTCCCTGTCTCGGATCTCACCGATCATAATGATATCCGGGTCCTGACGAAGAATGGAACGAAGGGCTGAGGCAAAATTCAGGTCTACTTTGTTGTTGACCTGTACCTGATTGATGCCCTCAATGTCTGCCTCAACAGGATCCTCTACTGTGACGATATTGACTGCTTCTTTATTTAATTCGCTTAATGCTGTATACAGGGTAGTAGATTTACCGCTTCCTGTAGGTCCTGTTACAAGAATGATTCCAAAAGGACTTGCCAGCATATGGTCGAAACGTGCCATTTCATCAGGGGGAAGTCCCAGGTCTTTCTTGTTACGTGTAAGGTTCAGTTTGGAAGAGAGTCGCATTACGATCTTCTCTCCGTGTACAGTGGGCAGAGAGGAAATTCGGATATCATAGTCCTGTCTGTCTACCATGATGGACATACGTCCGTCCTGAGGTTTCCTTTTCTCTGAAATGTCCATACCCCCAAGGATCTTGATACGGGTGGAAATCGCAGGGAGAAGGCTGTTGTCATATACCATACGCTCATAGAGTGCGCCGTCGATCCTGTAACGGACACGGACTTTATTCTCCAGAGCTTCGATATGGATATCACTGGCCCTCTGGCGGATTGCCTGTTCAATAAGGGAACGCACCAGCTGTACAATAGGTGCATCACTTACATCTGTATCTGTATCGTCGTCTGCTGCTCCTCCACGAAGCTGTGCCCTCTCCTGAGTAAATCGTCTGGCTGCATCCAGTGTCTCCGATGCGCCGTAGCATCTGTCGATTGCCGCAAGAATATCTCTGGTTGTAGCAATGTAAGGCTCTATCTGCAGGTTTGTCACGATAGAGATGTCATCGATTGCAGCCATATCCATCGGATCTGCCATTGCCAGATGAAGGATATTGGCGTTGTAGGGATCCAGTTCAAAAGGAATGCAGGTATATTTCTTAAGAATGTCTACACTGACCAGGTTTCGGACTTCTTTCGGGATCGTCACGCCTGTCAGCTGAACGACTTTAAGCCCCAGCTGCATCTGGAGGGCACGAACGATCATATCCTCAGTGATAAAGCCATTATCTACCAGAACTTCACCGATCTTCTTGCCGCTTCCCTTCTGCAATTCCAGGGCTTTCTTTAATTCATCTTCAGTCAGTACATTCTGCCTGATGAGCATGTCACCAAGCCTCATTCTCTCACGTCTTAATGCCATCTGTGTATCTCTTTTCCGAACACAACAGAGTGTTCACTGTTTACAGAACAAATCATCTGTTGGTGTCTCATCTTCAGATTTTACTGTAATATCAGCAACAAAAAAGAAGGAATTTCTCCTTTTTTTATCTGACATTATATTATTGGTTTAAAGTTAACATATTTCGTACACTTTGTCAATTTTTGTTTCCATATTTTCGAATATTTTTTTCGCTTTTGAAGCATATTCCGCAGGCCAATAAGCAAATTCGTCAGTTTTTGCTTAACCGTTTAAGTTAACAGCTAAAAAAAGTTTACACACAAACAAAAAAGAAGGGAAAGCCAGACTTTTTTGTATGACTTTCTCTTCTTTTATACATTTTATTTTGCCTTAAATACAGCGACTTTCTCTTTTGACAGGTCAATTTTATCCGGAAGGATGGAAGTTTTCTCAGTGGATTCTGATGTTGTGAATCCTGTTGAGTCGGAAGTATTTGACTTCATCGCATCCTGCAGAGTATTGCTTACTGTCACATTTGCAGAAAAGATATCTGTTCCTGTGGAAGTTGCTGCATCACCTGTTGTTATGCTTACCGTACTGCTGCTCTGCATTTCCTGAACCTGTTCCTGTGTCGGGTAGAAGGATGGCTGGCGGATGTAACGGAAACTTGCACTGTATGCTTCGCCTACTGTTACTCCATTCTTGCCAGAGGAGCAGTGTACTGCGATCCAGTCACCTGCGTCTGTTTTACCGCAGAGAATACCTACATGATTATCGCTTCCTGCTTCCGGTCCTTTCTGGAACACCAGATCTCCGGGCTGTGCATCTGCCTCAGTTACCACGTTTGCTTTCTCCCACTGATCGGAAGTTCCGTCGCCTACAGCTTCCTGCATTGCTTTATCCTGATATCCGTTGATCACTGCCCAGGTGACAAAACCACTGCAGTCCAGTCCGTATGCGCGGATGGTTCCAGTGCTCTTGCTTCCCTCGGCTGATACCTTCTCGCTGGTTCCCCAGCCTGGATCTTCACCGATCACTGTGGATTTGCCGCCCCAGAAGTAACCGACTTTACCAACCAGTGAATAGGCTGCGGAAATAACATTTACTCTTTCCTCGGAAACGTCATCCCCTACACTCTCGCGGACAAAACCGTTGGCAGCTGTTACTACCGCGCAGAGGAGTTTGCAGTCTGTCTCCACATATTTCTTAAGGATCGTACGATCCTTTTTTGCGATTTTATTTTTCTTAATATAGTAGTTGATTTTACGATTAGCGTATGTAACGTGAGTGATATCCTGCTTGTCCCTTACGATCGGGTTCATCTCTGCAAAGATTTTCGCAAGGTCTTTCTTGCAGGAAGAATCCAGGGTAAATTCTGTTTTTCCGTCCTGGCTCTGCTGATATACATAGACTGCAAGGATATCCTGCCAGTTTCTTACCAGAAGACTGTCTGCAGATGTGGTGGTCTTGCTGCCGTTTACATCGCTGGCATCTGCTACTTTGTTCTTCTCTTTATATTCCTTCTCGATCTCATCCATAACAGAAGCGAAATCATCTGAGAAGGTCAGATTGTAGTTATTCTTCAGGCTGTCCAGATAGAAATCCTTACCTGCGTGGATATTGGACGCATAATATACCGGAGTTCCGGTCTGTGCAGCACTGGTATTACTCGTAAATGGATTATTCGTATTCGCATTGTTCTTCTGCGCTTCCAGCTGAGCAATAGTCGCTTCTGCCTGAACCAGCAGATTATAATTAGAAACCTGTGCCTTCTCTGTATCAGACAGGGCATTATATGCAGTGCGGATGCTCTGAACAGTGGCTTTCTTCTCCAGCGTGATGGTCTGTGCGTTCAACTCATTGATTCTGTCGATCACATCCTGGGCTGCCTTCGTAATCTGTGAAGACGGTGTTGGTGTAGGATTCGCAGGTGTCGGAGTCGGATCTGTTGGTGTCGGAGTCGGATCTGCCGGTGCAGGTGTTGGCTCTGCAGGTGTTGGTGTCGGATCTGTTGGTGTCGGATCTACCGGTGCAGGTGTCGGGTCTGCAGGTGTCGGATCTACCGGCGCAGGTGTTGGCTCTGCAGGAGTCGGATCTGCCGGCGCCGGATCCTCTGATCCTGAATCAAAATCACCGGAATCGCTGAAATCAGAACCGTCTGCTGTATACGCAGCAGTATCCTCTGCTGCAAGTACGGACGCAGGACCGGATAATACCATTCCTGACATCAATGTCAGACATAAGAATCTGGTAAGATACTTGTTTTTCATATATCTAAATTGCTCCCTTCTTACTGTGAGCATGTCCTTACCCCCTGTTTATAAGGGCATACTGTCTAAATTACTTTTCACATTATTATGTTATTTCATAAGTGAATTATCCCGAAATATTAACCTGTTTTATTCTAGCATAATCATTTTTTGAAATCAACAGCTCAGGGCAGGTAAATTCCAGATTTGACCAAAATTCATTTTTTTGTCACATTTTAACCGAATCAAGTAAGTCCCCCTGCAGAAGTTGCGAAAAGCAACAAGCAGTGAGGAAGATATGTTTCAGAATGCAGGAAGGCTGTGCGGATATGATTTCCACACAGCCTTCCTGTATTCTTAGCGTATCTCTGTCAGGCTGCCTGAATGGCTCCTGCAAAGTTCTTATTACCAATGCAGATCTGTATCAGTCCCTGCACTACCTGAAAACACATATTCAGGATAAAGCGGATATCCTCTTCCACGCTGCGGAGCTTGTTGAGGTATTTCTCATGAGTAGCTTCGATATAATCGATCAGGGTGGAGAAATCTGCGAAGCGGATGGCCGGTTCCAGATATGCATATGCTTCTCCCTGCTGTATACATTCTTTCAGTCTGTTCTTAAGTACTTTCTCATAATGATTATGCTGGCTGAAGCTTCCTGTATATGTTTTGTTATGAGGAAAGGTAAAATAATCCGCCATATAGTGGATCACTTCGCCGAACCGCCGCCAGTAAACTCTCTGGTTACTCTCATCCGGTCTGATATCTGCCAGTTCTTTCATCCGGTTCTTGACATCTTCAAATGTTCCGTAGAACTCGTGTCTTCTGGTGATAAAGGACGGTTTGATATCCGGCAGAATGCTGCCCAGACAGAAAGCCTTTCTGTGAGACTGCAGGCTTGCTGTGGTCTGCATCTGATCCGCAAGGTATCTTGCTAATAAAATATGTGATTTTTTACGCAATTTTCTTCCTCTTCTTTCTTTTGAGAACCTATCATTCTTATATATGGGAACGAATAATAATCAACTTAACCAACATAGAATACTATAGCAGATTTATACCTGTTATTCAAATAAAATTTTTGTAAACTTTTTCACATTTTCAGGTCAGACAACTGTTTCAGTAATTCCAGGTCACTGTCCTTTACTTTCAGGTTTGTCTCTATCTTCTCTCCCTCAGGAGTGGTGATCGCAATTTCAATAATGCTTCCTTCTTTAAGCCCTTTGCGTGAAACTGCCTGACAGAATGCCGGGAACTTGGGATGATTGCTCTTAAAGGTGTTCCATGCGCCTGTGATCTTCATGATATTTCCTATATTGTTTCCTATGTTCATATGATTGTTGTGTCCTTTCTTATCTCAACTGATTATTCTACATTCTCAAACATCTCTGCAAATGTCATGGAGATTTTCGGAAAATCTTTCAGTGTCACTACTGTATCTGCATTGTACTGCTCAGTTTTGACACCATTTTCTCACATGTTTGACCTCATTTTTACTCCATTTTTGCGTGAAATCATGTAAAAATACGGTAAGATACGTAAAATTGTAAATTCTGCAAACCCTTTAGATCTCGCTGAAATCTGGTGTTCCGTACAGGTCGAACGGAGTTGACTGGTAGACATAGTAATTCAGCCAGTTTGTATACAGGTTGTTCGCATGTGCTCTCCACATAAGGAGCGGTCTGTTTTCCGGGTTGTTGTCTTTGTAATAATTCTCCGGGATTTCGATGGGCAGGTTTTTGCTGACATCACGTTTGTACTCACCGTCAAGAGTCACACGATCATATTCCGGATGTCCCATTACAAAGATCTTGCGGCCACCGTCTGCCATTGCAAGGAAAAGCCCTGCTTCATCGGATTCAGCAAGCACTGTCAGCTCTTTACAGTTATGGATATCCTCGATGGGAACTTCCGTATGTCTGGAATGAGGTGCAAGGAACATATCGTCGAATCCGCGTACCAGCGGAATCTTACGGTTCATCACTTTATGCCAGAAAAGACCGAACATCTTCTTATCAAGTTTGCGCTTTTTCAGTCCATAGTGGTGGTAGAGTCCTGCCTGTGCAGCCCAGCACAGATAAATGGTGGAGGTAACATGGGTGTTTGTCCAGTCCATGATCTCTACCAGTTCCTTCCAGTAGTCTACCTCTTCGAATTCCATCTGCTCTACAGGAGCACCTGTGATGATCATTCCATCGTATTTGTTATTTTTCAGTTCCGGAAATGTCTGATAAAATTTATTCAGATGACTCACAGATGTATTCTTCGCTTCATGGCTCTGTACTGCCATAAAAGTGACATCTACCTGCAGCGGTGTGTTGGAAAGGGAACGCAGAAGCTGAAGCTCTGTCTCCTCTTTCAGAGGCATCAGGTTCAGAATGAGGATCTGAATGGGGCGGATATCCTGATGGGATGCACGTGACTCATCCATCACGAAAATATTTTCTTTTTCCAAAATCTCTTTTACGGGCAGATCGCTCTGTATTTTAATTGGCATTATCTTATCTCCTGTTCTTATTATTTTATTGTTGTGCCATCTTCAGGAAATCTTCTTCCGAAAGGATTGGAATTCCCAGTTCTTTGGCTTTTTTATTCTTTGAAGAATTGGAAGTTGTGTCATTATTGATCAGGTAGTTCGTCTTCGATGTTACTGATCCGGTCACCTTGCCTCCCAGAGACTCAATAAATTCCTTTGCCTGTGCTCTGTTTGCAAAGTGCTCCACACTTCCTGTGATAACGAAATTCATGTTCCGGAAAATCTGCTCACCTGTCTTTTCTTCTTTCTTAACAGTCAGATGGCTCATCAGATGATCCAGTTTTCTGTTATTATCCTCGTTTGAAAAATAATCAGTCAGACTTCCGGCAATTACCGGTCCGATGGTATCAATAGAGCTGATCTCCTCTTTATCTGCATGACGGATCTTCTCCAGATCATCATCAAAATGCCTGCAGATCACTTTTGCATTGGCAAGACCGATATTGGCGATTCCAAGGCTGTAGATCACCTTCGCAAGAGTAGTCTCCTTAGCTTTATCAAGGCTGGTCATCAGGTTCTCAAAGGATTTCTCCCCGAATCCGTCCATCTCCACGATCTCATCACGATGCTTTCCAATCTCAAAAATATCTCCGAAATCATGAATAAAGCCTCTTGCAATGAATTTCTCCAGTGTTGCTTCTGACAGTCCGTCAATGTTCATGGCATCCCTGCTTGCAAAAAGTGCAAAGGATTTGATCTTCTTTGCGGCACAGTCAGGATTTGTACAGTAAAGTGCCTCCACATCATTTACCTTCTGTATCTGTGTTCCATGGCCACATGCAGGGCAGGTATCCGGAATTTCCAGTTTACTGCTGCGTGTGAGGTTTTCTGCAATCTGCGGAATGATCATATTTGCTTTATATACAGTGATCGTATCCCCGATACCAAGCTGCAATTCTTTTAGAATGCTCACATTGTGTACGCTGGCGCGGCTCACAGTGGTTCCCTCCAACTCGACCGGTTCAAAAACAGCCACCGGATTGATCAGCCCTGTTCTTGACGGGCTCCATTCGATCTCCAGAAGATGGGTTTCTCTGATCTCATCTGCCCATTTGAATGCAAAAGCATTTCTGGGAAATTTCGCTGTTCTTCCAAGGGAATCTCCATATGCAATATCATCATAAAGAGCAACCAGTCCGTCTGACGGAAAATCATTCTCAGTGATCGCAGTTGAAAAATATTCCATGGCTTCATCCAGCGTTGAAGCTGTGACTGTCCTGTATTCCACTACATCAAATCCCTGTTCTTTCAGCCATTCAAACTGCCGGGCTCTTGAATTATGGAAATCAACCTCGTCGGCGCTTACCAGCGTAAATGCGTAGAAACGCACATTCCTGCGGGCTGTGATCTCATTGTTTAACTGGCGGACAGAACCGCTGCATAAGTTTCTCGGATTCTTGTATTTCGCATCAACGTCTTCTATGGATTCATTGATCCGTTCAAAGTCCGAATAGGTAATGATCGCTTCCCCACGCAACACCAGTCTTCCCTGATACGGGATTTTAAGAGGAACGTTCTTAAATACTCTGGCATTATTGGTAACAACCTCTCCTGTCACACCGTTTCCACGTGTAACTGCTTTGGCAAGTCCTCCATTCTCGTAGGTAAGAACGATCGTCAGTCCGTCCAGCTTCCATGACAGAAGCGTTTTGTGTTCCCCGATAAATTCCCTCAGAACTTCTCTGTCCTTAGTCTTGTCCAGAGACAGCATGGGGGATTCGTGTTCTTCTTTTGGAAGCTGGTCAACTGCCTCGTACCCTACGCTTACGGTTGGGCTGTTTGCCAGAACAGTGCCTGTCTCTTTCTCCAGAGCCTGAAGCTCGTCGTACATCTGATCGTACTCTCTGTTGCTTATGATCTCTGTATCCTGCTGGTAATACGCCTTTGCTGCCCTGTCCAGCTTTTGCACCAGCTCTTTCATTCGCATGATCGCTGCTGTTTCCATTCTGTTCTCCTGTTCTGATCACTGTTTCACTTATGGAAGATTCCAGTAAATGGTTCAGTTCTTCCCATTCCAGTGCTGTGATCTCTCTGTATTCGCCTTCTCTGATCCCGTCCAGAGTCAGATTCATGATCCTGATCCTTTTCAGCTTCTGTACCTCATATCCCAGATACCGGCACATTCTGCGGATCTGCCGGTTCAGTCCCTGTGTCAGAATGATCCGAAAGCTACATTCTCCTGTCTGCACCACTCTGCATGGTCTGGTCACCGTATCAAGAACAGGGACTCCCTTGCTCATCATTCGGACAAATTCCCTGTCCACCGGCTTATTCACTGTCACAAAATATTCTTTCTCATGATAGTTTCCGGCACGCATGATCTTATTGACCAGATCTCCTTCATTTGTCAGAAGGAGAAGGCCCTGTGATTCTTTATCCAGTCTGCCCACAGGATAAACACGCAGAGGATAATCCAGATAATCTGTTACCGTCGTCTCATCAAACTGCTGCTTTGTGCTGCACACGATCCCTCTGGGTTTGTTAAAAAGAAGCAGTACTTTTTTTTCATTTTTATGGACAGGTATATTGTCTGCACAGATCTCATCTTCCAGGCTGACTTTCTGACCGCTTTCTGCTTTTTTTCCGTTTACCGTAATCCTTCCCTCTTCGATCATCCGGTCGGCTTCCCGTCTGGAGCATATGCCTGCCTCGCTTAAATATTTGTTTATTCTGATTTTTTCGTCCATTGTTCTATTATATAATTTTTTGTACATCTTATCAACGGTGAAATTTTTCTGGAATTTTTTTTAAAAGGGCAGGAATGGGGAATCGCCTTGTATTTTGTCAGATTTTATTGTATGATATCGAATGACAGGATATCTTTTTTGTCACTGATTTTATCAAAAAGGAGGCTTTCATGTCAGATAATTTACCACGTACAAACCGGTGGCTGATCGCACTTTCTGTTATTCTGTGTCTGATACTTGGAGGAATTTTCACCCGTTCTTCCGCTGTGACTTCACAGGCAGATGCCATCAGCGATGCCGGAGCTTTCGTGTCAGAAGATCAGGATTCTGCGGAGTTTACTTCTGAGGAAACATTGACTGATAGCAATGATAATTTTACGGATTCTTCTTCCGGGAAACTGTTTGGACGCACTTCTTCAGATTCATCTGAAACTTCTCCGGGCGGTCCTGCATTAAGCACTGATATCTCGCCTGAGGCATCAGAGGGCAGCTGGGCTTCCAGCGGAAGTAACTGGATGTTTCTGGTGGATGATAAACCATACACTGGATGGTTCACAGATACAGATGGGAAACAATACTATATGGATGAGACCGGTATTATGCAGACAGGCTGGACAGATATCGGAAAGAAGCGGTATTATTTTGATATGGATGGCATTCTGCAGACAGGGACTGTGATAATAGATAAGAAAACTTATGAACTGGATACAGATGGTTCTCTGAAAGATTATACACCAAAGAAAAAATCCTCGAAGAAGAAATCTTCAGGTAAGTCAGACACCTCTGACAAGTCCGGTACATCTACGGCAAAGAAGTCGGTCGCCCTTACTTTTGATGATGGTCCCAGTTCTTTTACAGACCGTCTTCTGGACTGTCTGGAAGAAAATAATGCAAAGGCAACTTTCTTTATGGTGGGTACTGAGATTGCCAGTTTTCCGGACGAAGTAAAACGCATGAAAAAACTGGGCTGTGAACTTGGAAACCACACTTATGACCATAAGGATCTGGCGACTCTTTCTTCGGATGAGATCAGTTCAGAAATTGCAAGAGTGGATGAACAGCTTGTAAATCTTACAGGTGAGGGAGCTTCGGTGGTCCGCCCGCCATATGGATCTGTTAATGATACGGTAAAATCAACTGTGGGAACCCCGATGATTCTGTGGTCCATTGACACCCTGGACTGGAAAACGCAGGATGTGGAATCTACGGTTGAGGAAGTCATGAATAATGTAAAAGATGGTTCCATTATTCTGATGCACGATATCTTCAGCACCTCTGTAGATGCAGCCGAGATCCTTATCCCGCAGCTTATCGAAGAAGGCTATCAGCTTGTAACAGTGCACGAACTGGCTTCCCTGCATCAGACAGAATTATCGACAGGAGTTACATACGGTGAATTTAATCGAATCAAGTAAGTCCCTTGCGGAAGTTGCGAAAAGTAATAAGAACAGCAAAATCTCCAGCAGAAGCTGACAAGAATAATGTCAGAAAAACGGAACGTAAAAATACAGGCAGTTACCACAAGGATAACCGCCTGTATTTTTTACGTTCCATATTCAATTTTATTCAAGTAAATCTCCTCTGATGTATCCGGTCTGACCGTCGTAGTCGATCTGAACCCATTCACCATCAGTACCTGTCTTCTGAACCTGATCACCTGCTGAGATCACGCCAAGGATATCAGCATCTGTGCTGGCTTCTGCGCGTACATTACATTCCTCCGAAGCAGTAAGCATCGTGCCATCTTCTGCCTCTGTTGACACACCTGCTTCCTCCCCAAGACCATTCAGGAATTCTTCAAGAGACGGATCAGATTGCTGTGCCTGATCCAGTTCATTCTGCACCTTCTTTATAAGAACTGAAACATCACTGTCTGATAACTGTTTTTCCATATATGCGGAAATCTCAGAATCCTGTAAAGCTCCGTTATTGATCACCCAGTTTCCTTCGCTGTTCTTATATACATAGAACTGAGTCAGTGCAGGGGCCTTGGTCTCAACGCCCTGACAGATATACGAGAAACAGGCGTAAACCACGTAAGAATCATCTGTCATACCTTTCTTCGTGTACACATCGCCTACTTCATACCCTTCGATATAATCTTTCAAATTTGTGACTTTTGACTCATCAGACGGTGTAAAATCATCTTCCAGAGTCTTCAGCGTTGCAATATCTTTTTCCCCCAGAGCCTGATAATAGCTCGTGATCAATGCAGTAACATCTGCATCTGCTGTTTCCATGGGATTGGCGTCTTCTTTCTTCTCGTCAGACTCCCCTTCACTTATCGGAGAAGAAGGAACATTTCCCTGGTCTTCGGATGTGGTTTTCTGTTCATCTCCGGAATTCCCCTTATTACTTCCGGAACAGGCTCGAATGCCGCAAAACAGGACAACCACAATTATCAGAATAGCTCCACCCAGCATAAAATACCGGAGATTATCTGATAACCATTCTCTAAAATCATCCAAGTTCTTGTCCTCCTTATGAGTTACCGTTTGCTCCGTTCACTGCCACATACGATTTCTGACAGTTCCCGATTCTGATAACTCCTGTGATACAACGCACCGGAACTGTACATACGTCCCAGGCAGCACGCCTGAAGGGAATCGAACCCCCGCACATGGTACCGGAAACCACTGCTCTATCCACTGAGCTACAGGCGCGTATCTTGAAAATCTGATTTTCAAAGGATTTATATAATTTATTTAATACAAGGTCTATATTATCATAATTACCGAAAAAAGTAAAGTTTTTTATTTTGTTACAAAAGATGCATTATTTTGTTACAAGTCAAAAATTATGGGCAGTCATGCATTGTGCTGACTGCCCGGTTTTATTTACATTTTCAGATCGTCGAATTTTAATCGGATGATCACCAAAGTGATCGCCATAAGAATGATTCCTGCCGGAAGTGCGATCCATGCTGTCTGTACAAATCCTGCGATAATATAAGTCAGGAAAGATACTGCTGCTGCAACCATTGCATAGGGAAGCTGTGTGCTGACATGATTTACATGTTCACACTGCGCACCTGCTGATGCCATGATGGTTGTATCGGAAATCGGTGAACAGTGATCTCCACATACAGCACCTGCCATACATGCAGAAATAGAGATGATCATCAGTTCATGATTTGTTCCTGAGAATACATTAACAACAATCGGGATCAGAATACCAAAGGTTCCCCATGAAGTACCTGTCGCAAATGCGATAACAGCCCCGATCACAAAGATAATTGCAGGAAGGAAATTCATCAGCCCGCCTGCAGAGCTTTTAACAATTGCAGATACAAATACAGATGCACCAAGGCTGTCTGTCATGGCCTTCAATGTCCAGGCAAAAGTAAGGATCAGGATCGCAGGTACCATTGCCTTGAATCCGTCCGGAATACACGCCATACAGTCTCTGAAATTCATAACACGACGTATCAGATATAAAACAATCGTGATAACCAGTCCGAAGAAGCTTCCAAGCACCAGTCCCACAGATGCATCACTCTGTGAAAATGCAGTTACAAAATCAGTTCCGCTAAAGAAACCACCTGTATAGATCATACCGATTACGCAGCATATTACAAGGCTTACGATCGGGATCAGAAGATCGATCACCTTGCCACGCGGATTACTTTTCTCATCTTCAGCCGCGTTTGCATAAGGACGTGCAGGTGTTGTGTAGATATCGCCTTTTAAAGCATTTGTCTCATGAACACCCATTGTTCCGAATTCTACTTTCATAAGAACCATTGCCACCATCATGAAGATCGTAAGCAGTGCGTAGAAGTTATAGGGAATTGCATGTACAAACAGGGTAATTCCATCCTCTCCTTCTACAAATCCGCTGACTGCCGCAGCCCATGAAGAAATCGGTGCAATGATACATACCGGTGCTGCTGTGGCATCGATCAGGTACGCCAGCTTTGCGCGGGACACATTGTGCTTATCTGTCACAGGACGCATAACGCTTCCTACTGTCAGACAGTTAAAATAATCGTCAATAAAGATCAGTACACCAAGAATGATGGTTGAGAGTTCCGCACCAACTCTGCTTTTAATCCTCTTACCGGCCCAGCGTCCGAATGCTGCGGAACCGCCTGCCCTGTTCATCAGACATACCATGGTTCCCAGAATAACAAGGAAGATCAGGATACCCATATTATAAGAATCTGTCAGAACGCTGATCATTCCGCCTTCAAAAATATGAAGGATTGTTCCTTCGAAATTAAAATTAGAGTAAAACAGTGCACCAACCAGTATTCCTACAAACAGTGAACTGTATACTTCTTTGGTGATCAGTGCCAGTGCAATGGCAACAAGCGGCGGAACCAACGACCAGAATGTGCCGTAAAATTTCGCAGATGCAGCCACCTCTTCCTCTGCTGCAAGTACAGTCAGCGGACTTGCCAGTATCAGCAGCATCAGTGCTGAAAGGCAGAGCGAAAGTCTTTTTATGTTACTTTTCATTTCTTTTCTCCTTCTCTTGTAAGATATATGATATTTCGATCATAGCATGCCTCTTAATTAATGCATTGAAACAGCTTGGCAGAATTTCACACTCTGATGAGCCGGATCAATATGCATTATTTACGAGGATTACTATAATCAAATCTGTAAATGTAGCAGGATTCCGTCTGTGCGATCAGTTCACAACCACACTCTGTCAGAAAATCATGGTCAACCAGCCCGATCTGTGTTACTACGAAATCTGTCTTTGATTTCTTCAACGCAGCCTGAAACCCTTCTTTATCTTCATAGATATGATAATCGATCACATCCAGCAATGCTTTCTGTCTTTTATAGAAACTGCTGTTCTCATCATAGTTTCCCGCCACTGTACTGCCTGATCTGTAGATACTTGCATTTCTGCTTATTACAGTGGCGATCCCCGCATCATACTGTCGCACAATGCTGTTAAGACTGCCGTCAAAAACAACCCTTGGAAAATCATTCTCCTGGTTCTGGTGGATCACGTCGCAGACTGCACGCAGATCATTGGGCACCTTATAAATATTCTCTGCCATTGCAAAATTGGTCACTACCCCGTCCAGCGGATTTCCCAGGATCACAAAACCTGTCAGCACAGCTGCAGCCATAAGAACTTTTATCCAGGTCTTTCTAAAAGCGGTCACAAGTCTGACTCCATAGTAGGCAACCGCCGGGATCACAGGAAGAATCCAGATAAACCGGTAATATTCATTCTCAAACTTCACCTTTGCGATAAGATATTTTACAACCAGCGGATTATATACTGTCAGCAGCAGAAATACTGTATAGCCGACAAATATCCCGGACTTTCTTTTTCTCCCCAGGACCAGTGTGCAGATCAGTCCTACAGCAAACAGAAGAGGATACCAGCAGGAACCCCAGTACAGCCTCATACATGCATCAACAAAGCGCAGTCCCAGTTCCTGAATTGTTACACCTGCCATTTTTTTCTCCTTTCTGTATTATGATGCAGCCAGCGTCAGCAGACCGATTCTGCATGCAAAAAATACAGCTGCATATAATGCCGACGGAAGCATACACACTGCACAATATACCAGCCCTGAAAATCTCTTATTCATAACTGCCGCCGGAGCCATTCCCGCTGCGATCACGATAGGAAAGATGATAGCAGAACCGGAAAATGTCAGCGCACTGACCGCTGTGACAAACAATATGATCCAGACATTCCTGCTGTTTTTCTCCTGCAGATACCAGACGGCACACATGAGAACTGCAGGGATGGCAATGTTGGCAAGGATGGCTTTTCCCTCGTAGCTTCTGGTAAAGAAAAAAGTTCCGGAGGAATAAATCGTACCGCAAAACAGCTGTAAAACACAGACAAAGACAAGCATCAGATCTGCTTTCTTCCTGTTTCCGTCAAACAGTCTCTTACCGATCTGATAAATGATCAGATTGGCAGTCACTACATTCATACATGACATTACCTGCTTTGCCTGCACAATGGGATGGATTCCCAGAAGTCTGCACCACACTGCATTATGCAGCGGATATGCGGAAAAAACATATCTGGCCTGAAATGCCTTCTGGATCGCTCCGTTAAAGGGATTATATCTGCCAAGAGTATCTGTGTATACAGAAGTACTCACTGTACCTACATAATACGCCGCATCTACTGTTGTATCCTCGTAAAAGATCACAATCAGACACTGCAGCAATACTACGGCACCTGCAAGGATAATCATCACAGAGTGATTTTTCCATATTTCAGAAATGCTTCCAAAAATCCCACTACATGTTTCCGTTTGTCCGGCACGTATTCTCCGTTGTTTTTTTATTGTGCAGATCACAGCTGCGCAGATAACCAGAGACATGATTCCTGCCCATATATAAGCCGCAGCTGTCAGGGATACCCATTTCAGTGTCATCGGTACGATCACCAGTTCAAACACTGCAAAGTAAACCAGATATCCCAGTATGAAAGTCAGGGAACAATCCCCTTTTACTTTCAATATCCGGACCAGAACAATGCCTGCTGCATAAAAAGCTATAAACTCCAGGGCAAAACCTGCACAGGCAAGGCATAATTCTCTCATTCTTCCACCTTTGTCCCTGACCGGATGGATTCGCGGTTTTTCAAAATCTCCATGGCAATCTTCTCAGGAGTCATCGGAAGCTCTGTCAGACGCACACCTGTTGCATTATAAATTGCCTCAGCCAGTGCCGGACATGGAGTATCAATTACAAGCTCACCAATGGATTTGGCACCAAAAGGACCGCTCTTTTCGTAACTGCACTCGAAATCCACGCGGATATTTCCGATATCCTGTCTGGTTGGGATCTTATACTGCATAAAAGAGTTGTTGCGGATCTTACCTTTATCTGTATATTGTACATCTTCCCAGAGAGCCATGCCAATTCCCTGTGCAATACCGCCCTCCGTCTGTACACGTGCAAGATTCGGATTGATCGGTGTACCGCAGTCAACAACCGCCACATAATCCAGAACATCCACACTGCCTGTCTCCGTATCCACCTCTACTTCTGCCATACCTACCATAAACGGCGGCGGCGAGATCGGTGAAGAATGCTGTTTCACAACCTGAAGCTCGATATTGTTAAAGAAAGTGCTCTTTAATGCAATATCTTCCAATGAAACTTTCTTCTGGGCATTTTCAGAACTGATGGCATCCATATCAACACTATAGCCCTCTTCTGCATCTGTCATATGACCTGCTGCATTTCCGTCTGCCCCATCGCTTATCTCAAGTGTCTCATCATAGAATACACAGGAACCGTCAAAATCAACTTTTCTCTCATCTACTTCCATCATCTCTGCGCCAAGCTTACAGATTTTTTTCTTCAGCTCCTCACAGGCCTTCATAACCGCTACACCGGTGGTATAGGTTGTAGCGGAAGCATAGGAACCGGAATCATAAGGAGAGATATCCGTATCCACGCTGAATACTACTATGTTGTCCATAGGTGTATTCAGACAGTCTGCCGCGATCTGTGCCATAACGGTATCACAGCCGGTTCCCATATCCGTACATCCAAGTGCCAGTGTATAAGAACCATCTTCATTCAGCTTAATATCTGCGCCGCCTACGTCAACTCCTGCAATAGAGGAACCCTGCATAGCCATGGCAACACCGACTCCGCGGACCTTTCCATTTCCCATATCCCTGCATGGATATTTGGAATCCCAGTCCATCATCTCTTTGGCGCGCGCCATACAGCGGTCCATGGAACAGCTCTGTGCATAAGGAACATCCGGATATCCCGGAAGAGGACCGCCCTCTACAGGCATATTCATTTCTTTTACCTTAACAGGATCCATTCCCATCTTATGTGCCAGCTCATTTACTGCAGATTCCACTGCAAAAATACCCTGGGTTGCACCATAACCACGATAGGCACCTGCAGCCTGCACATTTGTATAGACAACATCAAAAGCAAACCTGTGGGCCTCTGTATGTCTGTAAAGAGCGATTGATTTATGACCGCTGAGTCCTACTGTTGTAGAACTGTGTTCTCCATATGCCCCAGTGTTGGACAAAGTATAAAGATCAATTGCCTTGATGATACCATTTTCATCTGCACCTGCGCGTACTGTGATTTCCATCTCATGGCGCGGTGAAGAGCAGATCATGGACTCATATCTGGAGAAGATCATCTTGGACGGGCGGCCTGTTTTCCAAGTCACGATCGCCGGATAGATCTCACTGACAGAGGTCTGCTTTGCACCAAAGCCGCCACCGATCCTTGGCTTGATCACACGTACTTTGGAAGCAGGAATGTCCAGTGCCCTTCCAACGATCCTTCGCACATGGAATGGGATCTGTGTTGAGGACAGAACGATCAGTCTGCCGAAATGATCCATATAGCAGGCTGTGCGGAAAGTCTCCATCATAGTCTGCTGGTTTGCTCTTGTATGATAAGTGCGCTCTACAGTATATTTACACTTTGCCAGAACTTCATCTACATTTCCATGTTCTTCCACTGCAGATGCACATAAGTTTCTTTTGTTGTCTCCGCCAAGAGGGATTTTCAGCTTCCAGTCATCCTCCGGATGGACCAGGATCGGATTATCTTTTGCCTTGTGGATATCCAGAACCGGTGTCTCCACGCGGTAATCTACGCGGATTCTCTTCAATGCTTTATCTACCGCCTCTTCTGTCTCACCCGCAACAATGGCAACTGCATCTCCCACAAAACGTACATGACGGTCAAGGATCAGTCTGTCATCCGGACTCATCTCCGGTGCAGTCTGGCCGGCAAGGGTAAAACGTTTCTGAGGCACATCTTTATAGGTAAGGATACATGCAATTCCGGCCACCTTCTCGGCAGTACCTGTTTTAATATCTTCCACCCAGGCGTTGGCGTGGGGACTTCTCAGTATCTTCACGATCAGGCAGTCCCTTGGTGCCAGATCATCTGTATAGACAGGCTTTCCGGTTACCAGTGACATTGCATCTGTTTTACGTACAGGTTGATTTACATATTTCATCTTTATGCTTCCTCCTGTGCTTTCTTATATTTCAGGAACTTCAGGATACTCCTTGTCTGGGAAACAAAACCGGAACATCTGCACAGATTTCCCGCAAGATATTCTTTGATCTGCTCCTCTGTGGGATCTTTGATCTCGTTGAGCATCGCAAATACATTCATGATAAATCCCGGATTGCAGAAACCGCACTGTTCCGCACCTTCATTCGCCAGAAAGCTTCCAAACTCCTGCGCTTCTCTCTGCATTCCTTCCAATGTAACGATTTTCTTTCCCTCAATGCGTGCTGCAAGTGTACTGCAGGAAAGCACCGGACGACCGTCCATAAGAACTGTGCAAAGACCACAGTTCGCAGTTTCGCAGCCTCTTTTCACGCTGAAACAGCCCTGTTTTCTTAAGAAATCGATCAGCAGTGTATCCGGGGAGATCTCTGCGTGGCGGTTCACTCCGTTAAGCCAGAAATTAATATTCATTTTTCATCCCTCCTACTGCTTCCCAGGCTCTTCTTGTCAATACTTTTACAAGAAGGGTTCTGTATTCCTTTGATCCTCGCATATTGCCTGCAGTAGGAACGTTCTCTGCCGCATATTCTGCAAAGGCTTCGATCGCCTCTTCCTTCTGCTTTTTTGTCATGTTCCGGAAATTCTTCAGGATCTGCTTCTTATCTTCCACGATCATGGCACGTGCAGGTCTGGCACCTATCACAGTCCTTGCCTCATTTCCAATCACAGAAGCTGCACAGGTCAGCACCGGGAAATCTGTTTTTATGTTTCTCTGACTTAAGTAACAGGTAAGAAGTGGCTCTTTTCGCACGATGATATTTACAAGGATGTCATTGTCCTTCTTCATATTTACAAATTCAGTCAGTGGAATACGGCCTGCATCATACAATTCTACCCATGTATCCATTCCCAGGAACATGGTCAGAACATCTGAGAAACCATATCTTCCATAAATGCTTCCTCCCACAGTGGCACAGTTTCTGAACTGTACGCCTACAATGTGGCAAAGGCTTTCTTTCATAGCTCCATGTGTGTAGGTATTCAGAGCTTCATTTGTCTCCAGGTCATGAAGCGGAGTCATACATCCGATGACAAATTCGTCATCATTCTCCGAAATCGCATCCAGCCCCAGACCGGAAAGATCAATCGCTGTGGATATTGCTCTGTTGCCCATTTTCATCCAGACCATTCCCCCAAGAATACGGGCTGTTTTCTTCTGGTTCAGTTCATAAGCTTCCGCCAGACTGTTTACCTTTACATAGCTTTTGATTTTCAGCATTATGTATCGTATCCCTTTCTTACATACTTTTCATATCTCTTGTAATATTTTGACTCGGATCTGTCGTCAGACAGCCAATTTAATATAATACCATAGCTTAAAGAAAAAATCTATAAATATCCTCTATTTCATAAATAAATTTTTGTTACTGTTCACTCCGTTCTCAGTAACGTAGCCAAAATTCATTCCAGATTGCCTGCGGCAATAGAATTTTGGCTTGTATGTCTCGGCAGTAATCCTGGTCAGGCGGACAATATCATCCGCTTTGCTGCTTGCTGTAAATATTACTCTAATTCTAGCATATGACAGCCAAAAGTGTCTATTGATAAAACTATCCAAAAAAACACTTTTCAAAATATTATCGGATTAACTGTATCATTTGTTTCATTGCGAATCGTTTTTGTGCACTGTACCTAAATATTTTCGTAATATATTTGGTTTTTTATATATTTTACTGGATTTTTTCAAGTATCAATGTTATAATGTTCACAAATAAAAGACTTATCACTGTTAATTGCAGATAACAGGTACAATTTGCGAATATCCGCCTGAATCTATATCGTTCAATAACAGAGATGTCATAAAGGAGGGTTTGATTATGAGTAAACGCGTGATTACAATAAACAGGATGCTCGGCAGTAATGGCCGCCTGATCGGTAAAGCTCTGGCAGAAGAGCTTGGATTTGCTTTTTATGACAAAGAGCTGATCGATATTGCAGCTCAGAAAGAGAATATTCCTTTTGATTTGCTTGCCAAGGTTGATGAGAAACGTGGCAGCCAGTGGCGTTTTCCCATTGACCATGAACTTCAAATGGACAGCGATTTTCACTTTGTTCCCATGAATGATGTGCTCTTTGATCTTCAGCGAAAGATTATTCTGGATGCTGCTGAGAAAGAAGATTGTGTGATCGTTGGCCGATGCGCCAATCACATCCTCGACAATAAATGCCTGAGCGTATTTATCCATGCACCATTTGAGTATCGTGTACAGACTGTCATCGAGCGTACGGGACGGGAAGAAAAAAGTGCACAGAAGCTGGTTAAGAAAGTGGATAAAGAACGGCGTACTTATTATGAGTACTTTACAGATAAGAAATGGAAAGATATTTCCCAGTATCATCTGGCATTTGACAGCAGTAAATTTGAGCAGGATAAAATTATACAGATGATAAAGATGGCATTGTAAAATCAAACAGGGTTCCAGATTCAAAAGTCTTATCATGCAGGCATGAACGACTTTTTGAACCTAGTACATCGTTTCGTAAATAACTATACCAATCGCGTAGGATGCGGATTCGAGTGTGCTGGTATAAAAACGCAGGCGTAGCGGGCTACGCTGAGGCTTTTAGACCTGTGCAATCGGATTCGCAGACAAGTGAGTGGTATAGTTATTTCGAAAACGATGTACTAGGACCCTGATATCATATTATTTATTTTCTCCCAGAATATACTGCTTCAGGAAATCATAAATCTGATTCTCTGTTGGAGGACATCCCTTTACGTTATGTTCAAATTTACAGGTGCATGCACCTACACCCAGTTTTCCTGTTTTTCCGCGGTATCCTTGGCCGATGCAGATTTTCGTGTCCAGTTTCTCGAAAAGGCCGTCATTTTTAAGCATTTCCAGAGCCGGGATGAGATAACCATAGCAGGCACTGCAGGATTCTACTTCTTCTACTGCATCCTGAAGTTCTACCACTTTTCTTGATTTTGGAAGTTCTTTGCGGGCATTTTCCTCACAGTATACGATGCGGGAATTTTTCAGATCAGTACTTCCAACCCCAAGCTTCTCTGCCAGTTCAATATACGGTACATCTTTCGTTGTATAATGCATGATCTGACATACATAAGAATCGATCAGTACCGGATCCGTCCCCGCCCAGATACGGTTCATCACTACCGGATTTCCACCATCCTCGAAATCCAGATCCCCGCAAATGTTATCAACCACGACAAAATCCTGATGGAGCCCCGCATTCAGATGTGCAATCGGTTCATGCAGTCCCATCGCATGAAAATGACGCTTCTCTGTATTGGGGATCAATCCTTTCATATTTTTCAATGCACATGTGATCTTTGTCTGACAATGGCCTTTCAATACCGGAACATTGATCAGAAAATCAATATTTGCCGCACGTTCACAGACATTCAGTTTCATCCCCCTGCAATCTCTTTTAATCCCCTTGTCTTTCTGCATATCCCAAAAAGGCACCTGATATTTTTCCGTTAGTTCACGATATCCGCACACTTCGTATGCTTCTGTGGTCTTATCTCCCACCCAGGAGCCTTCCAGAATGGCAATATTTCCATATCCGTTTTCCTGCAGATACTCAATAATTCCCGCCACAATTTCCGGATGTGTGGTAGCTCCCCATGAAGCCTCGGAAGGTGATACAAGATTAGGCTTGATACCAATCTGCATCTTTTTATCTGAAATTACAGACGCCAGGCCGCACTGTGCCAGCAGTTCCTTTGTCATTTCTTTGTAATTAGTTCCGCTCTTTATATAGATTTCATTTTTGTTCATTACAAGATTATCCTTTACACTTTACATTCGAATATTTTTCTGCTGATTTTTGCATATCTTTTTTGTATTTCCCCCCGGAAGTTTTCTTCTGAACCGATCAGCTTTTCTGAGGTGAAAATGTTCTCCGCATCAGCCTGCATGCCACTGTACTTGTGAGCAATGCCACCAGAAATCCTGCCAGAACATCCCCCGGATAATGTACGCCCAGATAGAGTCTGGAAAAAGCAATCATTCCGGCCAGAACAACAGGTAAAATTCCCCATTTCCCGGGCAGCATCCGCAGACAGACCAGTGCAACGGCAAAGGAAGCGCAGGTATGGCCGGATGGAAATGAATAGTCTTTCGGTCTGGTGATCAGCGGAATGATCTGTGTATAAGTATCAAAAGGTCTTGGACGGGCTACTGCATTTTTTATCAGCAGATTTGTGATCAGAAACCCTGACAGCAGCGAGAGTGCCGCTGTCACTCCTGTTTTGCGTGTTTTCCCAAAACAGATCAGAAGCACACATAATACGATCCAGAACCATCCTCCGTTTCCGAGGAAGGTGACTGCTCTCCAGAGCGGAGTCAGGGCATCCAACCTTAAATGTTCCTGGATCCACAGTAAAATATTCATATCTAATTGCTGTAATGTCGCCATAAACTTCTCCCATTATATTTTTTATCAGTCACAGTATGTATTCCTCTCAAAATACATACGAATTATATCAGTCCGACTTCTTTTATGCAAGGTATTATAAGCAAAGTTGATTTGTTTAAGGGCTCAAAAGTCAAAATAACGTAGAAATCAGTCAAAATACCGATAGCGTTTTTCTGCCGGAAGGATTATGCTGAAAACAGACTTATAAAACTGCCTGATCGGGCAAATACTTATTACGGGGGTAAATATGATAAACACATTATCGGCCGGTAAGGATAATTTTTACCGGCAGATGCTTAAACTGACGATTCCTATCATTATCCAGAATCTGCTCAGTGCAGCGGTTAACTCCGCAGATGTAATTATGCTTAATTATGTGGGACAGTCTGCGATTTCTGCGGTGTCTCTGGCTGCCAATTACTCCAATATCCTGTTTATGGTATATTATGGACTTGGTACAGGCGCATCTCTTCTGTGTGCGCAGTATTTCGGAAAAAATAATATGCAGGCTATTCATGCGATCGAGGGAATTGCCCTCCGCTTTTCCATCATAATCTCGGGAATCGTAGCACTGATCGCATTTACTGCTTCTCAGCTTATGATGAAGATTTTTACTTCTGATCAGGAACTGATCTCTATCGGTTCTTCTTATCTTAGGATTATGGGAATTACATATCTCTGCTGGGGAATTACAGAGATTTATCTGGCGATTTTGCGCAGTATCGGACGTGTAACGATCAGTATGGCATTGAATATGCTGGCTTTTATATTGAATATTATCCTGAATGCCACTTTTATCTTCGGGCTTTTCGGCGCACCGAAGCTGGGGGCTACAGGTGTTGCCATTGCAACTGCTGCTTCCAGACTGATCGAACTGGCAGCATGCGTGATCGTTTCTTTCCTGAGCAAAGATGTTAAATTGAACCTGACCTTTATGTTTATCCGCAGTAAGGTGCTGTTTGGCGACTTCGTCCGGCTGTCACTTCCCGCTCTTGGAAATGACATTTCCTGGAGTGTTGCTTTCTCCATGTACTCTGTGATCCTGGGACATCTCGGAACAGATGCCGTTGCAGCCAACTCTCTGGTTACGGTTGTCCGCAATATCGGTTCTGTGTTCTGCTTTGCAATTGCCAGTGCGGGAACGATTCTTCTTGGAAATGTAATGGGAAAAGGGGATCTGGAGAAATCGAAGGTGTATGCTTCCAGAATGCTGAAGATGACCATTATAGCCGGTGCCATTGGCGGTGTGATCGTATTTGCCATCACGCCTCTGGTCCTGAGATTTGCATCCTTAAGTGACGGGGCAATGCATTATTTGAAGTACATGCTGCTTATCAATACCTATTATATTATGGGTTCTGCGGTAAACACAGCCCTGATCGCCGGAGTATTCCGCGCAGGCGGTGATACGAAGTTCGGACTGATCTGCGATACCATTGATATGTGGGTATATGCGGTACCTCTGGGATTTTTTGCGGCCTTTGTCCTGAAGCTTCCGGTATTGTGGGTCTACTTCCTGCTCTGTACAGATGAGTTTGTGAAATGGCCATGGGTATTCCATCATTACCGCCAGGGGAAATGGGCACAGAATATTACAAGGGAGGATCTGTTTGAGCAGAAAGCTTCCTGAGATATCATCCATATCCGCCACAATGTGGTTCTATCATAAATAAGCAAAACAGCAGGTCTGTCCATTCTATGAACAATCCTGCTGTTTTTATGTCTGCAGATTTTCTTTCCGGATCCCTGCAGACATCCATTTTCGGTTTATAAAAAATGCTTACAGATTATAATGTATTCAGGTCGATTCTGTAATCGTCAGAGCCCTGTCCGTCTACTGTGTAGTAAGCGGCTTTCTGCTCAACATTTACATAAACGCTGATTTCTTTTCCTTCGATGCCTTTGTCTTTGATGTCTTTTTTGATTGCTTCCTCGATGGAGCTCATTGTAACTGCAAAACCAGGTAATTCGATAGTTGTTTCTGCGAATTTTTTGATGTCGATATTTTTAGCCACTTCTTTTACTGCTTTCTTTACAGTTTCTTTTGCTTCTTCTACAACCGGAGCCTTCGCAATATCAGCTGCAGCGTCTTTTGCTTCTTCAATTACTTCTGAAGCCTTTACAGTTGTTTTCTCAACTGTCTCTTTGACTGCTTCTGTAGCCTTTGTTGTTGCTTCTTTAATAGTTTCCTTTGCTCTTGAAGTTGTTCTTTTTCTCATAATAATCTCCTATTCCAACTGATTGGTCTAGAGCGTGTCGCTCTAACAGTTTCCTGTGTAACCGTACCACAAATTCCAGACAATGTCAAATTTTTATCAAATTTTGTCCTACTCGACATTTTTTAAGGCTTCATCCATAGGAACCTTCTTCACTCTCCGAAATTCCAGCAAAGCAACGATTCCGTATGTAATGATTCCTGCTGCAAACATCTGCACATAGATCATCGGGTCGATCCAGAGCGTGATCCATCCTGAAATACTGGACAGCATCATCTCCCGGAACAGAACTTTCATGATTACTGTTTCCAGCGGCAGACTCAAAAGCAGACAGAACACCACCACCAAAGACGTGGACATAATATATAGCTTGCTGATCTCGCCATTTGTATAGCCCAGGATTTTTACCATTGAAATAGACTGGGCATTTTTTTCGATAATGATCTTGGAAAGAAGATAGACCAGTACCATATAGATCATAATGGCAAATCCGTTTACCATACCCATCATACTTCCCATGGATACATCCAGCTGTCTGGAGATCTTTGTCAGTGCATCAAGGTCAACTACAGATCCTATATACTGGCTCTTGATATCTGTAAGCTCTGTATCTGAGAAATACCCACTGTAATAATCCTCTCCCAGATCAAAAATATCATTCAGTTCACTGCGGGGCATAAACACACACAAGGCAGCCGTATAATCATAAACTCCTGCTATTTTAAACGAATATTTCTCTTTTTCGTATTTTTCTTTCAGAGTGATGGTATCCCCCACATGAAGCAGGAATTTATCCGCATATGCGCTCGAAATATAAACTGCTGCGCTTTCTTTTTCTGCATTTGCCGTATTCTTGTTATCTGCTTTTTCTTTATTCCCCGCTTCATCTTTTTTATCTTTTGTATTATTAAAATCTATCGTTACATACCTGCTGTCCGGTTCGATCCCGTAAAGCAGTACTTCCTCACTCTTATATTTTCCTGGCAGTGTATTCAGGGAATAAGCAGAAAATTCCTCTGCATCTTCATTGTCTGTTCTGGAATCCATATAAAACTCCAGCAGAGAGATCAGACCGTCAAATTTATTTCCACTTACTGCGCTGACCGGAACCTGAAGCATATACTGGTATTTTGCCAGCATATTGTTCTGGATTTCCACCTGGTAATGGGACAGTGCCGAAGGAAGCAGCAATCCGAACATCAGCAGCAGATTTGCAAACAGGATCCCGATAAACAGAACCATATAATTACTCATATTCTGAAAAATCACCCGAAGCCGGAATCTGGAAAAGATTTTCATCTTCGGACTCAGATAAATTGCCCTCTTCTGCTTTCTTCCCGACAGATCCCTGCGCAGGAATTTTAACGGTGACAGCTTCAGCTTATGTCTGAGCACTCCGTAATTTACCACCAGCATAATAACTACCGGAACCAGAGTTGTAAGCCCAAATGCCTCCCCATTCCATACGGTCACATAAGTCGGAAGACTATAGCTTCCATAATACATATCTGCACATACATCCTTTAATACAGTGTATCCAAGGATATTTCCGATCAGTGCACCCACAAAAGTAACCAGCACCGGAAGTGTCATATAGTGAAGAATCAGTTCCTGTCTGGTATATCCGGACGCACGTAAGGTACCGATAACACCGGCTTCTTTCCGTATCGTATTGCTGATGGTAATTCCGAATACAAAGGCCATGATCACCATAATAATATAAAGAAGCATGATCATCATAGCCTTGTCTCCACCCATATCATCCCCTGTAAAAGTAATGGCCTGATTCAGATACCGGGGTACAAAAGCCTCCAGTGTGACAATCTTTCCCATATCCTCCATCAGATCCTCGGAAACTTCTTTCTCTTCCTTTTCTGTCTTCGGTTTTTCGTCATAGATCCAGGAATAATTGTATTGCAGTTTTTCCTGATCCAAAGAATCAAACTCCTCCTCGGTCACAACAGAAACCCCAAATTTCACAGCATCAAACATGGAATCGTTGTTATTCTGAAACAGGCAGCTGTAGTCGGAAAGTGCCACCAGGCCGGTAATCTTCCAGGTTCTTTTTCCGCTCCGGAGCGTATCTCCCACAGACAGATTGTTGTTGTCTGCATACATTCTGTCAATGGCAATCTCTCCTGTCCCGGCAGGCAGCTCTCCCTTCATCAGGCAGACCTTGTCCACCTGCTGCCTGTTTTTAAAAAAACGCATGGTGCTTCCATTATCCAGAGGTTCCTCCACATAATAATTATCATACAGCTTCACACCCAGCGCCTCTATTTCTTCTCTCTGGGTTTTGTGGACTTGCTCTGCTGTGCGAAAGTTTCCGTCTTCTATGTTGTACTTCTCAAAACCTTCATTGTAAGCAATAAGCATACTGTTATCTGCAACTAGAAAGCCTGACACAAATCCAATGGATGCAACCATCAGGATAAATACAACCAGATACTTGCCCAGTTCTCCCTTCAGTTCTCTGGGCAGACGTTTGCGTAAAGGATTTTTCATCATATGCCTCCTTACCAGTCAAGCTCTGCTGCCGGGATCTTATGCTCATTGAGGTAATTTTTGCGGATCATCCCATCGCGAAGCTTCACCACCCGGTCAGCCATATCTTTGATGGCATCGTTATGCGTTACCATGACGATGGTGTTGCCGTATTTCTGGTTTACCGTCTCGATCAGCTTCAGGATTTCCTTGGAGGTATTATAATCCAGGGCTCCTGTAGGCTCATCGCAAAGAAGAATATCCGGATTCTTTACAATGGCTCTGCCAATGGCAGTCCTTTGCTGCTGACCGCCGGAAAGCTGATTGGGAAGCTTTCTCTGGTGCTCATAGATTCCCAGCGTATGGAGCAGTTCATCTACATCCAGAGGCTTATCACTGAGATAGGCTCCCACCTCTATATTCTCCCGCACTGTAAGATTGGGGATCAGATTATACATCTGAAAAATATATCCCAGATGCTTACGCCTGTACAAAGACAGATTCTTCTCCGACATATCTGCCAGACGCTCCCCGTCTATGACCAGATTTCCCTCGTCTGCACTGTCAATCCCACCGATAATATTCAGAAGCGTAGACTTACCGGAACCAGACGGCCCCAGAAGCACACAAAACTCTCCTCTCTCAATGTCAAGATCCAGCCCTTTCAGCACATCCACCCGGCTGTCCCCTGCACCAAAAGACTTCTGAATTCCCTGTATCTGCAGAAACATTTTTTCATTCCTCCCTCATATCCACTTCCTGTGGAGCAAATTTCTTTAATTCTTTAATATAATAACACTGCTGTTTTACAATATTGTTATACTTCGCTAACTTCAGGTTAGTATAAACTTACTCCATTGTCAACTGATTTTCGTAGTTTTGTAAAATTTTATGGATATGTTCGTTACTGTTCACTCCGTTCACAGTAACGTAGCCAAAATTCATTCCAGATTGCCTGCGGCAATGGAATTTTGGCTCGTATGTCTCGGAATAAGCTCTTTTACCAAAGATAAATTTTGAACATCAAAATATATTGACTTTTCTTTTTTACCTTGTTATATTTTTTCTGAAGTAACTGCTGTCCGGCAGTCTGCAAAGTAGCAGGCTGCCCCCAGGAAAGGAATTATCCATGAACACTCTCAGAAAAATATATTGCAGGGCTTTTCAGAAAGCTTTTCACATTGCAATTCCCTTTTTACCTTACAGAAAACCTAAAATAGCAGGAAGCGTCAAGGAACTCCCTGAAATCATCATGCGCCACAAATGTACTCATGTATTGCTCATTACAGATGGCGGTATCATGAAGCTTGGACTTACCAGAAGACTGGAAAAAGCTTTAAAGGAGGCCGGTATCCCCTATACCATTTATGACAAAACAGTTGCCAACCCTACTACTGTCAATGTCCGCGAAGCCCTGGAGCTTTACCATAAGGAAGGCTGTGATGCCATCATCGGTTTCGGCGGCGGTTCCAGCATGGACTGTGCCAAGGCAGTCGGTGCCTGTGCGGTCAAACCCAATCAGTCTCTGGCTCAGATGAAGGGAATCCTGAAGGTGCATAAGAAGCTTCCCCTTCTCATGGCAGTTCCAACCACTGCCGGAACAGGAAGTGAGACCACTCTCGCCGCTGTGATCACAGATGCAGACACCAGATACAAATACGCGATCAACGATTTCCCGCTGATTCCCCGCTATGCAGTGCTGGATCCCAAGGTTACCTTAAGCCTGCCCCCATTTATCACCGCAACTACAGGTATGGATGCCCTGACTCACGCAGTGGAGGCATATATCGGCAATTCCACCACCATTGATACACGCAGGGATGCATTAAAAGCGGTAAAACTGATTTTTGAAAATATAGACATTGCCTATGAGCATGGCGATAATATTCAGGCAAGACGAAATATGCTCCACGCCTCCTTCTACGCAGGCTGTGCTTTTACCAAATCCTATGTAGGATATGTTCATGCAGTCGCTCACTCTCTGGGTGGACAGTACAACGTTCCCCATGGACTTGCCAATGCCATTCTGCTGCCGCTGGTACTTCGGGAATATGGCTCCTGCATTGACAAAAAGCTCCACAGACTTGCCATTGCAGCAGGACTTGCAGACAAAAATACGCCGGACCATGAAGCAGCAGAGCTTTTTATCCGGGCAATTGAAGAGATGAAAGAGCGATTTGGAATCGTAAATATTGTAAAAGAAATTCAGGAAACAGATATCCCCAAGCTTGCCCATTATGCAGATAAAGAGGCCAATCCTCTGTATCCTGTGCCGAAGCTTATGGATGCCTCCGAACTGGAGAAATTTTATTACATGCTGATGTCTCTGACTTCCAGGGAAAATACCTCAGAAGCTGAGAAGTAACTGTTAATATTCTTCTATCCTGCAAAGCGTTTTTTATAAAAATATCAAAATACAGGAACCTGCAGACTCTCAATAGTTACCTGATATCTATATTAGTTACCTGATATCTATATTATATAAGGAAATAATGTATTATGACAGAAACAGAAATTAAAGAAATCGTTCAGAAACAACGCAGCTATTTTTACACAGGTGCCACTTTACCGGTAGAAAAAAGGCTGGATGCCTTAAAAAAATTAAAGACCTGTATTCAGAAATATGAACCACTGATCAATGAAGCACTGAAACGTGACCTTGGAAAAAGTAACTTTGAATCCTATATGTGTGAAGTGGGACTTGTGCTCTCAGAACTCAGCTACATGATCCGCCATACACCTTCCTATGCAAAAGAAAAAACAGTACTGACTCCCCTTGCCCAGTTCGCTTCCAGAAGCTATAAGAAGCCATCTCCTTATGGTGTTGTCCTGGTTATGAGCCCATGGAATTATCCTTTCCTGCTCACCATTGATCCGCTGATCGATGCGATTGCAGCCGGAAATACAGTTGTACTGAAACCAAGTGCCTACTCTCCTCACACCAGCCGGGTGATTGAAACCATTATCACCGAATGTTTTGATCCCCAGTATGTGGCTGTGGTAAACGGCGGACGTGCGGAAAATAACACTCTTCTCAATGAACATTTTGACTATATTTTCTTTACAGGAAGCCAGCATGTTGGCAGGGAAGTAATGGCAAAAGCATCTGTACATCTGACCCCGGTTACCCTGGAGCTGGGTGGTAAAAGCCCCTGCATTGTAGAGAAAAGTGCCAACCTGAAACTTGCAGCCAGAAGAATTGTATTTGGAAAATATCTCAACTGTGGTCAGACCTGTGTCGCACCTGATTATATTTACTGCGACAGAGAAATCAAGGATGAACTGATCCGACAGATCCAGAAACAGATCAGGAAACAGTTTGGTTCCACACCTCTGAATAATAAGAATTATGGGAAAATTATTAATGAAAAGCACTTTACTCGTATCTGCAATCTGATCGATCCCAGCAAGGTAGTCTGCGGCGGTGACAACAATCCGGGAGCTCTTCAGATTGCTCCTACTGTTATGGATAATGTAACCTTCGGGGATGCAGTAATGCAGGAGGAAATCTTCGGTCCTGTGCTTCCTGTGCTGGCCTATGATTCCCTGGATGAGGCCATCGAAAAGGTCAACTCCATGGCACATCCTCTGGCACTATATATCTTCACCTCCGACAAAGAAGCTGCGGAAAAAGTTACTTCCCACTGTGGATTCGGAGGCGGATGTGTCAATGACACCATCATCCACCTGGCAACCAGTGAGATGGGATTTGGCGGCTTTGGTGAAAGCGGAATGGGTTCCTACCATGGCAAAGACGGTTTTCATACCTTCTCCCACTATAAGAGTATTGTAGACAAAAAAACATGGCTGGATCTGCCAATGAGATACCAGCCATATAGAAAAATTTATGAAAAATTATTGAGGAAGTTCCTGAAATAAGGAACTTTCTCAGAATTGATTCCCCTTATCAGCTCTGCTGACCAGTTGATTACGAATTTCCTGCATCCGGTTATCCAACTGAGCACTCTGGGTGGCACACGCCAGAAGCTCCTCCTGCAATTGCTGTGCCTGATCTGCCGGGATATCTTTTTTATAGCGAAGCTTATGTTCCAGACTTGCCCAGAAATCCATGGCAATAGTTCGAAACTGGACTTCCACATTTACCATTTTTTTGTTTTTCTGCAGAAAGATAGGCACCTGCACGATCAGATGCAGGCTTCTGTAACCACTGGGTTTTGGATTTTTTATATAATCTTTTTTCTCGATCAGTACAATATCATCCTGACGCAGAAAGCTGTCTGCCAGCTCATAGATATCCTCCGGAAAAGAACAGATTACCCGGACACCTGCGATATCCTTGATATTTTCTTCTATAGCAGTTAAAGACATGGGAATATTTTTTCTGCGTATTTTCCGCACAATGCTGTCATAAGATTTAATTCTGGTTTTAATACCCTCGATAGGATTTTTATCATATTCCAGGGAATACTCCTGATTCAGCACTCTGAATTTTGTCTCAATCTCCATGACAGCACACTGATAGTAAGACATCAGCAGATCAAAGGGCCTTTTATTTTTCTGGATCATTTCCAGAAATTCTTCAGACAGCAGACTCCTGCGGATCAGCTCGTCCTTTCTGGCTTCTATACGGTTTTTTCGTTCCGACATAATTTCTTCAAAATTTTTCAAATGTTCCTCCCCCTCTTACGGTTTTGTATAATTACTATAGCAATCCTCGTAAATAGTGCATTTAATAGGCTCGCTATAAACTGTCCGCTTTTTTCAGCAGCAATAAATCAAAGACTATTATAACACAATTCCCGCAAAGAGTAACCATTCTCGTTACTGTTTATTCCATTCTCGGTAACGTCTCAGTAACGCAATCAGTAAACCAGTCCAGTAAACCAGCCAGTAAACAATAACCCATTCTTCTTTTCTTCGCAAAACACTTGTTCTTTATCATCAAACATGGTATTCTTATTTTGCTGCAGACTGTTATCGTAATTCAGGAAAATACCGTAACACCAGCCATTTCATTACTTACAGTATTTTCCTGAATTTCTATAAATGGTATGTTGCAGATATAATATATTGCAAATATGCACTATATCTATAGCAATCCTCTTAAATGTATCATTTACGAGGACTGCTATACATTTTATATAATACGGGAGATTCAACACATGGATGGATATGAATTTGAATATCAATGTGCAAAAATACTAAAGCGAAAACATTTTTCTAAAATAAAAGTAACCCAAAGCTCCGGAGATCAGGGAATCGATATCATTGCTTTCAAACATCGAAAAAAATATGGGATACAATGTAAATATTACACCCATCCCGTTGGAAATAAAGCTGTTCAGGAAGCCTATGCAGGTGCAAACTTCTACGACTGCGATAAAGCTGTTGTAATGACAAATATAACCTTTACAAAGTCAGCAACCCAGCTTGCACAGAAACTGGATGTTGAACTATGGCCTGACTGCCCTGTTACACCCTTTTACAGTTTACCGTTTAAAATCATGAGTTCATTAAATGCAGTGCTTTTTCTTTACGCAGTGCTCGCATTTCTCTCCCTGAAACCTGAATTTGATTTTATTCATCTTCCCTTTGTTCCTGATACCCTGACGCTGGTCATCATTCTTACAGCTTCTATTTCCGGTATCTTCGGCTGGAGTTTTTTTCTGTGTAATCTCATTGCTGCAGGCGCATACCTTTATCTTGCATTTCATACACTCATTCTGCCGACATATGCAGAAACAGGCAGCTGCACAAATATACACATGCTTTCCCTGATTCCGGCAGGCGTATATCTGCTTCATGCAGGATGGATAAAAATCAGGAAATAACAGTCTTATGAATAACTATTATAATGCTCAGCTTCCTGATTTGCCAAAAAGCAGCCCTGCTCATGAGAAGAGAGAACTCCTACTGCCTGTAAATAGGCATAGATAACCGTTGTTCCCACGAACTTCATACCACGTTTTTTCAAATCTTTTGATATACAATCAGACTTTTCAGAAATCCTTCGTCCAGATGCTCCGGTATTTCAAAGAATACATCTATTTTTCCAGGTTCTGCGGAACGGTCTTCAAAGGCAGGGAAAATAAAGCCGCATTTTGGAGTTCCGGCATTGTAATCTTTATCTACCGGAGCCACCACACAGATCAGGAAACTGTATATTTCTTCTGACTCCCACTGTTCGCTGTGGTCTGAGCCTTTCTTGGGAATATCATATATTCCATGATAAATATAAATTCCAAACTCCTGTCCCTGCAGACGGTTTGTTCTATCCGAAGAATCTTTTGTATCGCAGATTCCCTCTGCAAGCTGTTCACAGAGAGTCTGAACCAGAAGATCATCTTTTAATCCGTATTGTGATAATGCCATCAGCAGTTTGTGGATACTGTCATATGCCATATCCCCTTCAGGGAATTTATAACACTTTAACTGTTCATTTGTTTTTGAAAAAGGAATGGTTTTCGCAAGATCCAGATTTACCTGCTGATCATGTTTGCTCATATTTTTGAAGCTTACATTGAAGGTATTATCTATGTATCCCTCATCATCTATATATGCTCCTGCTGCACGCACAAAGCAGTTTCTGGATAATGTCATCCTGCGGGTTAATTCCAGCATATCATTTCGGTTGATCTTTGTATCTTTTTTATTCATCAAAATGGTTCCATCCTCTCCAAAAAGCTTTTCTTTTATGGTCAGTATATCATACTTAAATGAAAAACTAAATTCCAATTCTACATATTACCACCTATTTTGAGTATAATACACTTAAGATTCTATACAACATACAGCAGACTAACACATGGATGGATATGAGTTCGAATATCAGTGTGCAAAAATACCCTGATTCCCACCTGTGTGTATCTGCCGCATGTAGGATGGTTACAACTACAGATACGTAAACCTTAAACAAAAGAATACCGCTGTGTAATGTAACAAAAAAGACCCTGAAGAACTGTATTTCTACAATTCTCCAAGGTCAAATTTTACGTTTGGACACTTTGGGGCTGGTTAACTATTTTACCTCTTTAGAGGATATTTCGCTTTGCCCCTTAACAATATGCTAATTATGCATTCTTCTCAGCGATAGCTGCCTGTGCAGATAGGTAAAAATATGGGGGTTTTTAATGAAATGAGCATTGTCCTC
>OLRU01000343.1_pt1 | contig 55928 bp, 50 predicted proteins | sample 1672961 | NCBI WGS metagenome assembly OLRU01 (sample SAMEA3136741, study PRJEB25190) | human gut metagenome | biome: human gut; feature: human-associated habitat; material: faeces | place: Austria | collected 2013
CCAGGTGCATGAAGGCGCGGGACACCGGGATGTTGAACGCCAGGATGGTGTCGATGGTGGACGTCTCGTCGCTGAACACGTTGTGGGCCAGCTGATCGATGGCGTCGGGCTCGGTGCGCTGGGAGATGCCGATGGCCAGCACGTGGTCGTTGATGTTCAGCACGTCGCCGCCCTCGATGTGGAAGGTGTTCTCGCGGCTGTAGTACTGCGGCACGTCCTTGAAATCCGGATGATAGTTGAAGATGTAGTCGCCGTAGATGGTCTCGCGGTTGCGCGTCTGGCTGTACATGCGGTTGATGCCCACGCCGTTGCCGATCATGTTGAACGGATCACGGGTGAAGTACAGGTTCGGCATCGGGGCGCACACGAGCTTCGTGCGGTCGGACACCATGTCCACGAGCAGGTTGGTGTGCTGCTGCGGCAGCTCCTGCAGGTTGATGCCCGCCATGGTCTTCATGACCATGTCCTTGGTGCCGGTGTACTCGCTATTGATGTAGTCCTTGATGATCTGGGTGTACAGGTCGGTGCGGATGCCCGCCTCGTAGATCCACTGGTCGAGGAACTTCTCGCGCAGGGCCGGGTCGGTGTCCAGGGCCTCGGCCATAAGGTCCTCCAGATAGACGACCTCCACGCCCTCCTCGCGCAGAATGCCCGCGAAGGCGTCGTGCTCGGCCTGAGCGACCTCCAAGAACGGGATGTCGTCGAACAGCAGCTCCTCCAGCGTGTTCGGGGTGAGGTTCAAAAGCTCGTTCCCCGGGCGATGAAGGATAACCTTCTTGAGGTTGCCGATCTCGCTCTTGACGTTTACTCCTTGCATGTGACTCTCCGATCTGGCGCGTCCGCGCCACTCGATTGCCGGCTGCCGCGGTTTCCCTCCACGGCCACGCGAGTCCCGAAGGAACTGGCTCGCGATTTCATGAATCCAATGTGCAGGAACTATGAAGTTTGCGAAAGGTCTAAACCAGTTGTAGCTCGGCCCCATCAGCCAAACGCTTTCCTACGGGTTTCTTCTACAACCAACCTAAACCGCAGGTCACTTACGCTTTTTAAAAACTCTGATTATTGACTTTTCGTCAGGTAATTAAGCGCTGTTACCGTTTCGTAAGCTTTCTGCTCAAGAGTTTTCGCCCGGGCGCGTCTCCACAACTCTCCTTCGAGCGACGCATTCGGGGAACGCAGAGCGCCATCCAGGCCCCCATCGCTCTCGACGGCTTCCCCCGGCCCTCGAAATTCCCCGCGAAGCGATATAATGAGCTTAAAAAGAGGGCCTGATGCAGGCTGGCTGGAACGAAGGGGTCTATGGGACTGGCGATTTTTTACGAGACACTCTTGGTTATTCTCGTCTCGGCACTGACGGCGGCGGTTTGCCTTTCCTCGTATCTGGTAACGAAGCGGAAGACGATGCTGTTCGCCTGCATCGCGTTCATGTTCTACTTCTTCGACGTGGCCTCCATCCTGCAGGACGACTATGCGGCGCGCGAGCTGGCCTCGGGGCTGACCCAGGAGTACTATTTCATCCGCTCGCTTTACACGATGGTCACTGGAGCCGGCTTTCTCGGCGCCTTCTGGTTCATGGTCTGCGAGTACATCGGCGAATGCCGTCGCAGCATCCGCATCACGCCCATCGTCGTTTATGCCGCCCTCTCGCTGATCCTGCTCGCCATCTCCGGCGAGAGCAAGGTGCTGAGGTTCTGCTATTACAGCTGCCGCGCCGCCTTCATGTTCTGGATCCTGGCCTATGGCGCCGTTCACTACCTGCGTACGAAAGACCCGGTCGAGCGGCAACGACTTGGTCGCTACAAGAACCATTGCATCGCTCTCGCCCTACTCGGAATGGTCATGGTAGCCGAGGACGCGCTGTTCTTCCTCGTGCTTTCCACCGACACGATCACGATAGGACCGTTCACGTTCTCGGCGGAGCGAAACTACGCCGAGAACGTGCTCATGATGGTCTGTGCAGCCATGACCTGCTGGTTCGCCCTGCGTCAGCTGGATATTCACTCCAACAAGGCGCCCGTGGTGGACGACACCCTCCGCTATCGTCAGACAGCCGAGGATCTGCTCGTCTACGCCAAGCGCCACCAGCTGACGGCCCGCGAGCAGGAGGTGCTCGACTACATCCTGCGCGATCAGGACAACCAGAACATCGCCTCGGCGATGTCGCTCTCCCCGTCCACCGTGAAGGTGCACGTGCACAACATCTTGCAAAAGACGGGGCATACCAACCGCCAGGAGCTCATCCAGGATTTCTGGAAGACGGTGTAAGGGACTCCTCTGACTGGGAGGTCGGGACGAGGTATCCCCAGCCCGCTGCGCGCTTTATCCCCCTGCGAACGCGGCAAAAGAAATAGCGGAAGGAACGCACATAGGCCGGTACCATCCCCGCATCGCTGCTGCTGAAGTGGAAGCTATTTCTTAACAGCCGCGTTCTCCAGGGGGCGCGCAGAGGTCTGGGGATACCTCCTCCCGACCTCCCGGCGCATGGCTTACTCGGCTGACTCGATCGACTCGCTAGTGCGCTTCGGCCCAGGTGGGGCCCCAGCTGACGTCGGCGATGAGGGGCACCTTCAGGCTGACGACGCCTTCCATGACCTCTTTCACCATGGCGGCCAACCGCTCCACTTCCCCAGCCGGCACCGAGAAGTCCAGCTCGTCGTGCACCTGGATCATGAGCTGGGCCTCAAAGTCCTCGGCCAGAAGACGGCGCTGCACCTCGTTCATGGCCATCTTGATGATGTCGGCGGCGCTCCCCTGCATGGGATGGTTCATGGCCGTGCGCTCGCCGAAGGCCCGCTGCTGGCCGTTGGAGCTCTTCAGCTCGGGAATGTGGCGCTTGCGGCCGAGCATGGTCTCGGCGAAGCCGCGCTCGCGGGCCTCGGCGACGGTCTCGTCCAAGTAAGTGCGCACGCCGGGGTACGCCTCGAAGTAGCGGTCGATCATCTCGCGGGCCTCGGCCACGGGGATGTCCAGCGTCTGGGAGAGTCCGAAGGCCTGCTGGCCGTAGACGATGCCGAAGTTCACCGCCTTGGCGCGGCTGCGCAGCTCCGGTGTCACCGCCTCCACCGGCAGACCGAAGACGCGAGAGGCCGTGGAGGCGTGGAAATCCGCCCCGGAGTTGAACGCCGCTACCAAGTGCTCGTCGCCGGACAGATGCGCGAGCAGGCGCAGCTCGATCTGCGAGTAGTCCGCCGACAGGAACAGCTCGCCCGCCCGCAGCGGCACGAAGCAACTGCGGATCTGGCGGCCGAACTCGGTGCGCACGGGAATGTTCTGCAGGTTCGGGTCGGATGACGACAGGCGCCCGGTCGTGGTGACCGTCTCGTTGAACTGGGTGTGCACGCGACCGTCGGCGGCCCGCATACGGGGCAGGGCGTCAATGTAGGTGTTCTTGATCTTCGAGAACTCGCGGTAGCGCAGGATGAGGTCGGGCAACGGATGGATGGCCGACAGCTCCGTGAGCACCTTGGCGTCGGTGGAGTACCCGCGCTGGTTCTTCTTCACCGGGGGCAGTTCCAGCACCTCGAAGAGGATGTGGGCCAGCTGCTTGGGGGAACTCAAGTTGAAGGGCTCGCCGGCCAGTTTGTAAATCTGGGCCGTGAGACCGTCCACCTCGGCCTGGGCCTCGCGCCCCAGCGCCTCCAGGCGCTCCGCGTCGATGGCGGCGCCCACGCGCTCCATGACGGCGAGCACCCCCACGAGCGGCAAGTCGATGTCGGCGTAAGCGTCCCAGCTGCCGTCCTTCTTCAGCGCCTCCTCCAAGAGCCCCTTCAGCAGACGAGCCGCCGTGGCGCGGATGGCCGCGCGCTCGGCGTCGGTTTCGGCCTCGGGCAGCGTGGAGGCGGCCAGGGCCTCCATGAGCGAGTCGTAGGTGTAGGCGGAAAGCGACGAGTTCAGCACGTAGCCCGCCACGGACAGGTCGAAGCCGTCGGCAGAGAGCACCTCCCCATCGCTCACGAGAGCCGGCTCGGCGGTGTCGGCCGGGTACACCCGATGCAGCTCCGCCTTCACATCCAGGGCCACGAACGAGCCTTCCCGAACCACCTGGGCGAGCAGCGCCAGCGCGTCGTCTCCCACCGCGACGACCGTTGCCTCGTCGGTGGCGAACGCGCCGGTCGCCCCCTCGTCGAACAACGACACCTGCTCCGGATCGACGAAGGCGACGCCGATGGTCTCCCCCGCCTTCACGGCCCGAACGACCTCGGCCGCGCCGGCGTCCCCCTCGAGCACCGGCGCCACTTCCAATTTCGCCTCGCGCGAGGGCGGCTCGGCATCGATCATGGCCAGCACCCGGGCCAAGGGGCTCGCCAGCTGGTACTTGCCGAACGCCTCCTCCACGTCCGCCGCGTCGAAGGCGGGAAAGCTCACCGCCTCCAAGTCGAGGGGGAAGTCCAGATCGGTCACGATGGTCGCGATCTCCCGGGACAGAAACGCCGTCTCGCGGTTGTTCTCGATGTTCTCCTTCTGCTTGCCCTTGAGCTCCCCCACGTGCTCGTAGATGCCCTCCATCGACCCGTAGGTCTGCAGAAGCTTCGTGGCGGTCTTGGGCCCGATGCCGGGCACGCCGGGGATGTTGTCGGAGCTGTCGCCCATAAGCCCCAGGTAGTCGATGAACTGGGCGGGCGTCACGCCGTAGCGCTCCTCCACCTCGGCCGGCCCGTTGATGGTCACGTCCGTGATGCCCTTCTTCGTGGTCACGATGCGCGTCAACTCGCTCGCCAGCTGGTAGGCGTCCTTGTCGCCGGTGACGAGCAGGGTCTCGTATCCCAGCGCCTCGTCGCGGGCGGCAATGGTGCCCAGAATGTCGTCGCCCTCCCAGCCGGGCACCTTCACCACGGGGATGGCCATGGACTCGAGCAGCTCCTGAATGACGGGGAACTGCACGTGCAGCTCCTCGTCCATGGGCGGCCGCTGCGCCTTGTACTGGGCCATGGCCTCGATGCGGTGCACCGGCTTGCCGGCGTCGAAGGCGCACACCACCGCGTCCGGCGAGGCCATCTCGATGAACTTGCAGAGCATGGTGAGGAAGCCGAAGACGGCGTTGGTGGGGGTGCCGTCCTTGGCGGTCATGGGCGTCTGCACCGCATGGTAGGCACGATGCATGAGCGAGTTTCCGTCGATAACGGCAATCTTTTTTGACATTTCGAGCCTTTCGGGTCTTAGGCGTTCCACAAATAGCCGACGCCGCGCACCGTCTCCAGGCGCTGAGCGAGCTCCGGGCCGAGCTTGGCGCGAACGCGGCGCACGTGGACGTCCACGGTGCGGCTGCCGCCGTAGTAGTCGAAGCCCCACACGCGGCGCAGCAGCGCGTCTCGGGAGTAGGTGCGGCCCGGATGGGTGACGAGGAAGGCGAGCAGGGCGTATTCCAAATAGGTGAGGTCCACCGGCTCGCCGCCGACCTTCACCTGGTAGGTGGCAAGGTTCACGGTCATGTTGTCCACGGTGATGTAGTCGGCCGAACTGCCCTCGTTGCCGGGCCACAGCAGCTGTCGAATGCGGGTGGCGCACTCGGCGGCGCTCGCCCCGTGCACGACGAAGTCGGCCTTGCAGGACACCGGCAGACGGAACTGGGCCAGCTGGTCCTCGTTCACGATGACGAGCATGGCAGTGGCACCTTCCTCGGCAAGCGCCGCCTCCACCGAGGCCACCGTGCCCAGAGCGTCGCCCCGGGCCTCGTAGATGACCAGATCGTGGCTCGGGTGCGCCGCGAGCAGCTTCTTGAACTGCACCGATGAGCCCGCAGCCACGTCTACGTCCAGCTTCGAGAGCACCTGCTGGAACTTGTGGGCGTTGTCGAGGCTGTCGGCGATGAAGATAATCGTTTTGCGCTGCATGCTACAACACCGCCAAATTGCGCTCGAGCTCCCACGCGGTCACGATACCCTGGTAGGCCTCCCATTCCTCGCGCTTGGTGCGCACGAGGTAATCGTGGATGTGCTCGCCCAAGGTCTCGCGCATCAGCTTGCTCTCCGCGAAGCGCTCCACGGCCTCGCCGAGGGATTCCGGCAGCGTCTCGATGCCCCGGGCGCGATGCTCGTAGCGGGTGCAGCCGATGGGCGCGGCCTCGTCGGCCGGGGGCATCAGCTCAAGCCCCTCCTCGATGCCCGCCAGCCCCGCGGCCAGCATGACGGCGAAGGCGAGATAGGGGTTCGCCGCCGGGTCGGGGCTGCGCAGCTCCACCCGGCAGGCCGACTCGCTGTTCGGGCGATAGCCCGGGATGCGCACCAAGGTCGAGCGGTTTCGCGCGCCCCAGCTGATGCAGGTGGGCGCCTCCCCTCCCGGCTGCAGGCGCTTGTAGGAGTTCACGTACTGGTTCGTGACCAGCGTGTACTCCGGCGCGTACTTCAGAAGGCCGGCGATGTAGCTCTTCGCCGTGGCCGACAGGTTGTACCCGGACGGATCGTCCGGGTCGAAGAACACGTTGTTGCCGGAGCGATCCATGAGACTCTGGTGCACGTGCATGCCGTTGCCGGGAGCATCCGCCATGGGCTTGGGCATGAACGAGGCGTACACCCCGTGCTTCATGGCGATTTCCTTCACCACCTGCTTGTAGGTCATAACGGCGTCGGCCATGGAGAGCGCATCGGCGTAGCGCAAGTCGATCTCGTGCTGGGAAGGGCCCTTCTCGTGGTGGGAGTACTCCACGGGAATGCCCATCTTCTCCAAAGTGAGCACCGTGTCGCGGCGCAGATCGGAGGCGGAATCGAGCGACGTCAGGTCGAAGTAGCTGCCATGATCGAGCACGTCGGTGCCCTCGGCGTCCTTGAAGTAGAAGTACTCCAGCTCGGGCCCTACGATAAACGAGTAGCCGTCCTCGGCGGCGCGGCGCACCACCCGCTCCAGCACATGGCGCGAATCTCCCGCGTAGGGCTCCCCCTCCGGCGTGCGGATGTCGCAGATCATGCGGGCCACGGCGTTGGCCTGGGGACGCCAGGGCAAGATCTCGAAGGTGGAAGGGTCGGGAAAGGCCAGCATGTCCGACTCCTGCGCCGCCGAGAAGCCCTCGATGCAGCTGGCGTCGAAGCCCATGCCCTCCTCGAAGGCGCTCTCCAGCTCGCCGGGCACCACCGCGAAGGACTTCATGTTGCCCAAGACGTCGGTGAACCAGAAGCGAACGAAGTGAACATCCCTGCTCTCAACCGTTTTCAGGACGAAGTCCTGCTCCGGATTCGCAACCATATCTACTCCCATCGGTCGCGTTGCGTTCAACTCCCTAGCATTATAAAACCGCGCCCGCTCCCCTTTGCGGGAATTCACAGGACGGCAAAAGAAAAGGCCCGCCGCACCGGAGTGCGAGCGGGCCTTGCGTTCACCGAATGCGACGACGAGCTACTCGGCGGCCTCCACGGCCTCGGTCACCTCGGCGTCGGTCAGCTCCACGCCGGGAGCCTCCTCGGCGGTGCCGGCGGCAGCGGCGTCTTCCATGGCGTCAACGTCGGCCTGAGCCTCGGCGCGGGCGGCCTCCTCGGCGGCCTTGGCGGCATAGGCGGCGGCGCGCTCGGCCTTAGCGGCGGCCTTGGCCTCGCGCTCGGCCTTCTTGGCGGCCTCGCGCTCGGCGATCTGAGCGGCGCGCTCGGCCTTCTTGGCGGCCTCGCGCTCGGCCACGACGTCCTTAGCGGCGCCGAAGCGGTCGGCGAAGCGCTGGACGCGTCCACCGGTGTCGATGAGCTTCTGGGTGCCGGTGTAGAACGGATGACAGGCGTTGCAGATGTCGATCTTCAGCTCGGGCTTGGTGGAGCGGGTGGTGAAGGTGTTGCCGCAGCTGCACTTCACGACGCAGTCCACGTACTCCGGATGAATACCTTGCTTCATTGGGTTCTCCTAACTTCCTTGGTTTCCGACCAAGGGGCCGAATGCGGCTTGGTTTCCGACCAAGCCCTGAGACAAGCTTGTCTATATTAGCATCGTTTTCCCCGAATGCAAGAAAAAAGACCCGCGCAACACGGGTCTTTCTCATTTCGCTCCGCGAGCGGGCGTTTAGATCTCGGTCACCCACAGGCCGTGGAGGTTGCAGTGCTCGTAGACCTTGAGCGGCGTCTCGCCCTCGGCGATGACGAACTCGGCGTGGGGCGCCTCGCCCGGGGCGAGCGGGTGAATCTGGTAGCCCTTGTCGGTCACCAGGCAGATGAACTGGATCCAGTGTTCCTCCAGCATGGGATGATCCACCGAGCCGACGTTCACGACGACCTTGTTGCCCTCGACCTCGACGGCGGGCACGTGCTTCTCCAGGGCGGCGTCCTGGGAGCCGGCGACCAGCTCAACCATCTTCTCGCCGCAGCACACCAGCGGCACACCCGCGTCGAAGACCTTAACGGCAATGTTGCCGCAATGCATGCACTTGTAGAATTTCACGTCCATGTTCTACCTCATATCTCTTGTAGCTGCTCGTTACAAAGAGCCGCAGACGCGCTGTCCGCAGCCTTGAAATATTGTACTGGAAGGAGTGCCACCCCGATTTCCGCAACGCCGGGTGACACCACGTCGTTACAAGAAAACCCGATGGAGCGCCTAAGCCGCATCGCCAGGGACAGACGGCGGCTGAATCTCCTGCGGTCCGGCCTGGGGATGCCGCGTCCTCGCCGCATAGATGAGCAACGCGATACCGGCCACGATGAGCGGTGCCGAGAGCACTTGGCCCATGGTGAGCCAACCGCCCCACAGGTATCCCAGTTGCACGTCGGGCTCGCGCACGAACTCGATGAGGAAGCGGAAGATGCCGTAGAGCACCAGAAATGCGCCGAGGAAGGTGCCCTGGGGCCTCGGTGGCCGCTTGCGCGAGAGCGCGAACAGGACGCAGAAGATGACGATCCCCTCCAGCACCGCCTCGTAGAGCTGGCTGGGATGCCGCGGCATCATGCCGGCCGCGCCGCCGAACACCACGCCGAGCGGCCCGTCGGTGGGCGCGCCCCACAGCTCGCCGTTCACGAAGTTGGCGCAGCGGCCGAAGAACAGGCCAATCGGCGCCGCAATGGATCCCAAGTCGGCCAACGTGAGAAACGGGATGCGCGTCATACGGGCAGCTACGGCGCCGCCGATAAGCAGCCCCACGAGACCGCCATGGAAGCTCATGCCCCCCTGGTTGAACGCGAGTATCTCCAGCGGATGGGACAGGTAGTAGCCGTCGCCGTAGAACAGCACGTATCCGATGCGCGCACCCAGCACCACGCCGACGATGGCGCAGACCATGAGCGTAAGCAGGTTGTCCTCGCTCATGCCGAGCTTCCAGCGCTTCGCCACGAAGTAGATGATGGCGGCGGCGCAGACGAACCCGAGCACGTAGGCCAGGCCGTACCAGCGCACCACCAGAGGCCCCAGCGAGAAGGCGATGGGGTCGAGCCCCTGATAAATGTCGTTCAGCATTACGATGTTCCCTCATGGGCGCCCATACCAGCACCCAGCTCGATAGCGGCAAATACAACTTCCTCCCGCAACTCGGGCGGAATGGTCAGAAGCGCCGAGATGCGGGCGGCGCAATGGGGGCAGGTCAGCGTGAACAGCGCCAGGTCGGAGCGCAGGGCCATGAGCGACTCGTAGGATCGCACATCGACGTCATCGGCCCCGCAGGCCGGACAGGTCACCTTCGCTTTCACCGCTCTCACCGCCTTCGCTCGCGCTTGAACCTTTACCGAACCGCATTGTAGCAGAGCCCCTCGACAATCACGCAAAAGCAAGCCCTCTCACCCAACCGCCTTCTCGTTCTTTGCAAAAAGTCGAGAGAAAATGGTCACAAAATCGAGTTCTGGGTTCGGCTGAACCCTAAAGAAGGCCTTACATCGACGAGATTCGCCCTTGATTTGCGAGAAATTAATTCAATACATTAATTTCTCCTCTTCCAAATTCCCGTTTAGAACCCAAAAGTCGATTTTGTGACCATTTTTCTCGAAACCTATGTCGAAACCTAAAGAAGGAAGCGGTTGCGGCCGCTGAACTTGTCGCGCGTGCGGGTCTCCGGATCGATATCCGGCCCGTTCACAAGGAAATGCTCGCAGAAGCGGCACACCTGCTTGACCGCCGCGTCGTAATCGCGATTCGGGTTTAGAAGCACCCCGAAGTCCTCGCACACCACATGGGTCGGTCGATGGCACGCCGCGTAATGGCAGTCTGCCGGGCACGGCTCCCCCGGCACGTTGTGCGGACAGCGCCCCTGCATCTCGTCATCGCACCCGCGACGGCTCCAGCACCCTTCCATACACCAGCCTCTCATCTCTACGAACAAACGCTTAATTGGCAAAGTCAGCGAGAGGCTCTGACGCGTTTCAGATTCGCCCGCCTTTGCACCAAGTTGGCTTCGGCCAACGCCGCGTGCAAAACAAGGGTGAATATGAAATGCGTCAGAGCCTCGCAGCGTCGAGTGGTCCGTGTGGCCGTCAGGCCGCACGGAACAGATTACATCGCCGGCACCACGGAGGTAACGCCGGGCACGCGCTCCTTCAGGATGCGCTCGACGCCATTGGCGAGCGTCATCTGGGACATGGGGCAGCCCTTGCAGGCACCCTGCAGCTCCACCGTGACGACGCCGTCGTCGGACACGTCCACCAGCTGCACGTCGCCGCCGTCGGCCTGCAGGCTCGGGCGGATCAGCTCCAGCACCGCGGCCACATCGGACTTCTCAACCATGAGTCACTCCTATCGTGAGAGGTTTCCTATATCGGCCAGCATCATAACACAGAGGGCGCCTAGCCGATCCAGTCGGTGCCGATGATCACCAAAACGTTGGTGTCGAAGGTATAGAAGTCACCGCCGTTCACCACCCGTCCCGCGGACAGGTCGCTCACGATGGCCTTGGCGGCGATTTCGAAGGCCTCGTCCTTGTAGATGACGAGCGTCTCGGGGTACACCGTGCCGTCGTCCACGTTGCCGACGGATTTCACGTCGTAGCCCGCCGAGGTCAGAAGCTCGCCGCAACGGGCCGCCGCGCCCTGGATGCCGCTGCCGTTGCGCACCTCCACGGTGACGAGGCTGCGGTCGACATTGGCGAGGTTGCCCTCGAAACTCTCCGGCGAATTCCCCGCGTTCACCGCTTCCATCATCGCGGCGAGATCCTCGCCGGACACCTCGTAGGTCTCCTCGCCCTCGTCGGAGGTCGTGAGGCGCCCGGGAACCACGGCAGCGTACACCGTCGCCTCGGTGAGGGGGCTGAGAGCATCGCCCAAAGAGATGAGCTGGCCGCTTGTCCAGTCCGTGGAGACGAAGGGCGCGCCGTCGGCTATCACGCTCGGGAAGGAAAGACCCTCGCCCGAGGTGGCGCGCTCGGCCAGATTCACCGTGAACAGGGCTCGCATCTTCGCCTGCATTCCCATTGCATCGCTGTAGTTGGCCGCTCGCAAAAGCGTGAGCGCCTGGGCGCCGTCAAGCGTCTGGGAGCCGGCGGCCAGCACGTGGATGCCGGCCCGGGGGTCGTCCACTTCCTCGGACAGCTCCACCGGCACGCCTCCCACCAGATCAACCAGGGAGGCGAGGCCTTCGGCATCGGTGGAGGCAAAGTGGGCGAACTGAACCCCGAGCAGCGAACCGGCGGCCCGGAGAAGCTCCGCGTCGCCGCCAACCGACGTGGCGTCGCGGAGGGCGTGGCGCTCGCCGTCGGAAAGCTCCACGGACACCGAGGGCGGCAGCGAGATGAAAGTAAGCGTGCGGGCGCCCTCGTCGATGCGCACGGCGAGGTAGGCCGCGTCAGATGCGGAGGGAGCTGCCGTGTTCTTGGCGAGATCGGCGGAGAGCAGCGCGTAATAGGGCGCTCCCTCCTCGGGAGCCGTCAGCGCCTCTTTGGCGTTCGAGTCGCCCAAGGACAGCTGGGAGTCGGACCAGGCGAAGAACGCCGCCGTGCCCGCCACAGCGGCCACCACGACTACGAGCAGGGCAACCGCCCCGAAGAAGATCATCTTGCGGCGGCGCCCCTTGGCCTGAATCTCCTCGGCGTAGCTGCGCCGGGCGCGGCGCCGGGCGTAATCGGAGTCGCTCTCGCCGCTCGTAGCGCCCACGTCCACCTGGTCCACCATGCCGCGGTCAGCTCGGCGGCTGCGGCGTCCATCGGAGAAGTCGACGCGGGCCGGACGGTCGGCGCCGGCAGCGTGGCGCCCCCGAGCGGAGGAGCCGCGTTCCACATGGGAGCCGATCATGGAATCGTTCACGCGTCGGGAGACGCGACGGGTCTGGGAGGCCGAAGGGGCCTTTTTGCCGTGCAGTGCCATGGACGCCCCTAGCGGAGAGAATCCGCGGACACGCGACGGATATCGGCGCCGAGGGAGGCCAGCTTGCCCACGTAGTCCTCATAGCCGCGGTCGATGTGCTCCAAGTGGTGCACGCTCGTCTCGCCGTCAGCCACGATGCCCGCGAGCACGAGAGCCGCGCCCGCCCGCAGATCGGTGGAGGACACGGGCGCCCCTTCCAAATGATCGACGCCGCGCACGATGGCATGGTGGTCGTCCAGCGTCACGTCGGCCCCCATGCGCATGAGCTCGGCGGCGAACATGAAGCGGTTCTCGAAGACGTTCTCCGTGACGACCGACACGTCATCGGCCAGGGCCGCCAGCAGCATGAACTGAGCCTGCAGGTCGGTGGGGAACCCGGGGTGCGGCAGCGTCTGGATGTCCACGGAGGACAGGGGCTCCTCGCGACGCACGGTGATCCAGTCGTCGCCCGTTTCCACATCACAGCCCATGGCCCGAAGCTTCATGATGGCCATGCGCAAAAAAGCGGGGTCGATGCCGTGCACGGTGAGGGGGCCTCCGGTAAGCGCGCCGCCGACGAGAAAGGTGCCCGCCTCGATGCGGTCGCCCACCGTCGTGTGCTCGCAGGGATGGAGCGTCGAGAGCGGCACGCCCTCGATCTCGATGAGCGAGGTGCCGGCGCCGGACACGCGCGCGCCCATGGCGTTGAGCATGTTCGCCAGATCCTCGATCTCGGGCTCGCAGGCGGCGTTCTCGATGGCCGTGTGGCCCTCGGCGGTCACGGCGGCCATGAGCATGTTCTCCGTGGCGCCCACCGAGGGGAACTCGAGGTACACGTGGGTGCCGCGCAGGCCGTTCGGCGTCGTGGCGGCCAGAACGCCGTGATCCACGTCGAACGCAACGCCCAGGGCCTCCAGGCCCACCAGGTGCATGTCGATCTTGCGGGCGCCAATCTGGCAGCCGCCGGGCATGGCCACCCGCGCCTCGCCGAAACGCCCGATGAGCGGCCCCAGCACCGAGATGGAGGCGCGCATCTTCGATACGAGCTCGTAGGGCGTCTCGCAGCTGTCGACGTCGGCAGTGTTTATGCGCAGGGTATGCCCCTCGCGCACCACGGTGGCGCCCAGACGCGCGAGCACCTCGCTCATAAGTTCGATATCGGAAATGAGCGGCACGTTGTGCAGGATCGTCTCCCCCTGTCCCAGAATGGACGCGGCCATGAGCTTCAAGGCCGAGTTCTTGGCGCCGGAGACGCGCACGTCGCCTTTGAGGGTATGGTTTCCCCGAACGATGATGACTTCCTGGTTCATTTCTAGTCCTTTTGCCGGAACGCCCGAGCGCCCCGCGTCATGCAAATATTCACAAGTGCCCCTATTATAGAAAAAAGCCCGCGCCCCCGCGCGGGCTTTCCTCCTTTTGGAAATAAATCCATCCAGTTGCGGCTACTCGCCCAGAGCGAAGCGCACGAAACCGGTGATGGCGATCTTCCCGCCCATCTCCTTGGCGCACTCATCGGCGTACTGGGCCACCGTGAGGTCGGGGTTCTTCACGAAATCCTGCTCGGCGAGGCAGTTCTCCTTGTAGAACTTGTCCATGCGGCCGAGCGCGATCTTCTCCTGGATGGCCTCGGGCTTGCCGGACTCGGCGGCCTGGGCCTTGTAGATCTCCATCTCGTGGGCGGCCACGTCGGCGGGCACGTCCTCGCGGGTGGCGGACACCGGGTTCAGAGCGGCCACCTGCATGGCGATGTCGCGGCCGCACTTCTGGAAGGCGTCGGAGGCCGGATCGATGCCCTCGACGTTGAAGGTCACCAGAACGCCGATCTTGCCGCCGCCGTGGATGTAGGCGGACACGGCCTGGGCGTCCACCACGGCCACGCGGGCCAGCTGCGTGTTCTCGCCCATTACATGGATGCAGTCGGTGACGATCTCCTCGACGGTCTCGCCGTCGATGACGGCGGCCTTCAGCGCGTCCACATCGGCCGGCTTCGCGGCAAGCGCCGCCTTGGCGATCTTCTCGGCGTAGGCCTTGAACTTCTCGTTCATGCCCACGAAGTCAGTCTCGCAGTTCAGCTCGACCACGGCGCCGGTGGTGCACGCATCGTTCACGATGGCCATGACGGTGCCCTCGTTGGTGGCGCGCCCGGCCTTCTTGGCGACGGCGGCGAGCCCGCGGGTGCGCAGCACGTCGACGGCCTTCTCCATCTCGCCCTCGGCCTCGGCCAGGGCCTTCTTGCACTCCATCATGCCCGCGCCGGTCATCTCGCGGAGCTCTTTCACCATGGAAGCGGTGATGTTAGCCATGAATTCCTCCTTTGGGGAAAACGGTGGTTCTTACTCGGTCGGGTTACTCGGAAACCGTGTCGGCGACCACGTCGGCAGCGACCTCGGCGCCCGCGCCCTCGGCCACGTCGGCAGCGGCCTCGACGGCCACTTCGGCCACGGCGTCGGCGGCAGCGGCCTCGCCGGCCATCTCGGCGGCGGTCACGTCAGCGCCGGTGCCGGCGATGACGGCGTCGGCCATGAAGTCGGCCAGAAGGCGCACGGAGCGGATGGCGTCGTCGTTGGCCGGAATGCCGTAATCCACGTCGTCCGGATCGCAGTTGGTGTCCAGCGTGCCCACGACGGGGATCTCCAGACGATGGGCCTCGTGCAGGGCGATGCCCTCGCGGTTGGTGTCGATCACGAAGATGGCGTCGGGCACCTTCTTCATGTTGCGGATGCCATTGAGGTTGGTCTGCAGCTTCGCGAGCTCCTTGTGCAGCAGGATCTGCTCCTTCTTCGGAAGCAGCGCCATGCGGCCGTCGGCGTCCATGGCCTCCAGCTCCTCCATGCGCTTCACGCGGGTGCGGATGGTGGCGAAGTTGGTGAGCATGCCGCCGAGCCAGCGGGCGTTCACGTAGGGCATGCCGCAGCGGTTGGCGGCGTCGGCGACGGCTTCCTGGGCCTGCTTCTTGGTGCCCACGAACAGCACGGTACCGCCCTTGCGGGTGAGGTTGCTCACGAAGGTGTAGGCGGCGTCGAGCCCGTAGAGGGTCTGCTTCAGGTCGATGATGTAGATGTCGCCGCGGCTGCCGAAGATGTACGGCTTCATCTTGGGGTTCCAGCGGCGGGTCTGATGCCCGAAGTGCGCGCCGGCGTCGAGCAGCGTGGTAATGCTGACTTTCGTCATGATCACTCCATTCGTTAGTCCTCTGCCCGAGGTCATCCCAGTTCAACCGCAGCCTTTTCCGGTGGCCACTCGCGGTGCCAGTCGCCCGAGCATGTGTGATAATTGCCGCTGCCCATCGCACGCCTGCGAAGACAGCCTGTCTAAAATAGCACAATCCCCCGCAAAAGCAAGGGATTGCGCAAAGAAAGTACGCGCAATTCAACCCAGTCGCTGGGTGTCCCCGCGCGCAGCAAGAAAATCCTCAGCCGATCAGCGAAGTCCCTCTATGCTGCGCTGCTTCAAGGATGCGAGCAGTGCCGCCCGCTCTCCCGCAGCCGCGAGGCGTCCGCGATGCAGGCTGCGCCCCAAGGCGCGGGCGATCTGCCCCGCCAGCTCATCCAACGCCGCAAGCGATGACAAATGCTCCGCCGTCGCCGTGAGCACCGTCACCGACTGGGATTCCAGCTGATTGCGCCTGAGCGCGTCGCGGCGCAACTTCTCCTTTTCCGCATGAAAGGCATCGCTGTCGTATTCCACCGCTATCTTAGCTTCGGGCCAAAATAGATCGGCCACGCGCACCCGCCCCGTCTCCGCATCGAGAGGCAGCACGCGATTCATCTGCGGCTTGGGAAGCCCGTAACCACCGGCTGTCTTCGGAAGGCACAGCATGAGCGCCAACGCGGTCTCCATGGGAGAGGCGGAGCCGTCGACAGCGTAGCGCACCGCACGGGCCATGGCTCGGCCCGCTTTCGAGCTAGCCGATTGCGCGCTAAACCACTCCATGGCGCGAAGACACGAGACCGGAACGGGTCGGTTGCTGCGCGCGCATTCCTGCACTTCTACCCGACTGAGCAATCCGTCCTCGTTGCGACTCAGCTGAGGCACTTCGGCGAGATCGTAGTAATAGGTGGAGCACAGCTCGCAAATCAGCTCGGCGAGCTTCGGCATCGGAAGCTTGAGGGCCAGTTGGAGCACCGCCAGTTCGGGGCCGGCTATCAGCAGCCCTTCCCCAGGGCCGCGAACGAAGGAGCCCTCCGCAGGTGCGGTGCTGCTCAGGCAGCACGTCAAATCAGCCGCCGACAGACGCGACGCCTTGTTGGGCACCATCACACGGATCGGCGCGTCCACCATTCCGGCACCCTGTTCGAGCACCCTCTCGATCACAGGTTTCGACGGCTTGAACGCCATACCGGATTCCGCAGCTTCTGCGTACGCCAGAGCTTCCTCGTATACAACCCCCAGCCGATCGCTCGCCAGCCACCATGCACGCTCTTCAGTGTCGGGATTCCCCAGCGGAGGACGCAGTTTGGGAATCCGATTTCCCATCTCCAAGCTAACAGTTTCCCCGAAGAACAAACCATAAAAGCGATCACATGTCCAGCATTGCGCCGCCGTAAGACCCTCGACAATCGTAGCCATTCCTCTCCCCTTTCGCAACGAAGCCCAGCCGCGCTTCTTAGCCCGCAACAACCGGCATGTAGCACCGGGGCACGATCTCCCGTCGGCAGCACCGGGCCACGACTTCCCGTCGGCAGCGCCCGACACGCAACAATGGGCCATAATCTCCTGTCAGCAACATCCCTGCCAGCAACATCCCTGCCAGCAACATCCCTGCCAGCAACATCCGACACGCAACAACGGCCACGACCCCCGATTCGACACATTGGACCCGCAGTACCGGGAGCTCATCGCGGAGCCGAATTTGGAAAATGTGCCAATTTGGTCACTTTCAGCGCGGTCATCAATTTCGCCTTTCAGAAAAACACATTTTCCAACTTCTGCTGACCAAAATATCACATTTTCCAAATCTGCCAAATGCGGATCATATATTGCCTTATTCAATCACCTTGTTGAACTGGTATTATTCCATACCTCTATCTTGACTAGCTCAATCGCGCAACAAAAATACTTGGAAAATGTGCTTTTTTGATCGCCGGGAATCGTGGCACGGCATCCTCGACCGTCCCAACCGCACAACAATCCCGAAACCAAAGCAAACGGGAGCTTGCCGCAAACCGAAGCTCTGGCTTGAACGGAGCCCTGGTTTGCTCACCCGATCTGCTCGCGCTCCCGCATCCTCACCCGATCCGCCCATGCCCGGCCTTCGCGTTCTCGCTTGCGCGCTCCCGTTTGCGCGGCCAGTGCGCCAGATGAAAAAGAGCCCGCGCAAAAGCGGGCTCTCGAGGATCATTGCTCTGGCAAGATAGCCTTACTTGTACTGGCTCTCGTGCTTGCGGAAGAAATCGAAGCGCGGAGGGAGTTCGTGGATGCGATGGGCGCCGGCATCAATCTCAATGGCCGGGCACAGCTCGTCGTTGGAATCGAAGTCGTAGTTCCAGCTGAAGAAGTCGCCGAAATCGAAGCTCAGGTAGTCGCAGATCTTCTCGCAGCCGACCGGCACAATGGGATGCATGAGCAGCGTCGCCATGCGCAGCAGGTAGAACGAGTCCACCAGTACCTGGCGCCGCGCATCCGCATCCTCGGACGCCTCGGCGGCCTTGATGCCATCGGCCCACCACTTGTTCGACCAGCGGATGAACTCGTCGCACACCGACATCACGCGGTGCAGCTCCACCTTGTGCATGCGCTCTTCGTAGTCGAGCAGCGCCTCGAAGGCGCGACGGCGCACCTCGGGCGTCACGGCGCCCAGGGGCATGCAGCCGTCGAAATTCTTCTGCGCCTCGTAGAAGCAGCTGCGGGCGAGGCGGTTGAACACGTTGGTGAGCAGCGCCCCCTCCTTGAGCACCGGATCGGCGTAGCGCGGGTCCTCGCGCTTGGCCGGGTCCGGGTCGAAGGGCTTGGGAGAAAAGCCGACGGATTTCTGGTCGAGCCCGAGCGCCAGGAAGTGGGCGCGCAGCTGCTCGGGCGTGTAGTGCTCCAGCAGCTCCTCGCCCGTGGGCGGCTTCACCGCGCCCGACGAGGAGGCCTTCTTCTTGCCAAACAGCATGTGGTGGTTCGCCACGAGCGTGGTCTGGCGCATCTGGGAGTCGGGACCCTCGGCGAACAGGCCGCCGGGGCGCAAAGCCTCCCACAGCGCCGGCTGGGCCACACCGTAGAAGTACAGGTTGTCCTGGCCGATGAACTGGTAGACCCGCGCGTCGTCGGAGCACCAGAAGTCGCGCCAGCTCGTGCGCGGCATCCCCTGCTCGTCGTTGATCGTGATGGTGAACGAGATGGGCGCCCACAGCGATTCGGGCCAGCACCACACCGTGAGCCCCTCCACGCCGTCGATGACGGGAGCGCGCACGCCCCACTCGATGTTGCCGGTGATGCGGAAGGGCACGAGCGTCTTCGAGGTGCGGAAGCGCAGGCCGGCCGCAGCCAGCGCGTCGCGGGCGGCGTCGCGCTCGCCGATGGAGGCGAACTCTATCTCGAAGGATTGCTTGTTGCCCTCGGCGGGACGGAACTCGTGGGGCGGCAGCTCGGCGGCCATGGCCTCGTACTCTTCCAAGTGCTCGTTCTTCACGAAGATCACGGGCGGGGCCAGAAACTCGGCGATGGCCTTGGTCACCACCAGGCGCACCTCGTCGTCGGCCTCAAGCTCGCGCACGTAGCCCTTCAGGAAGTCCTCGAACCCGGGCAGGTCGAAATACCAGTTCTCCACGGGTCGCATCTCGGGGACGGTACCCGTGAGCGTGGACACCGGGGCGATGAGGTCCACCGGCGCGTACTGATGCCCCAGATCGCACTCGTCGGCATAGGCGTGCTCCGACTTGCAGCCCTGCACGGGGCAGTGGCCCTGCACCTGGCGACCGTTCAGGAAGGTGCCGGCCTCGGCGTCGTAGAACTGCAGGGTGGAGTCCAGCTTCAAGTGGCCGCTCTCGTGCAAGCGCTCGATGAACTGATCGGAGATCATCTGGTGCACGTCGCCCGCGTGCCCGATGCCGCTGCCCTCGTAGATGTCCAGACTCACCTGGAAGGCCTCAAGGGTCGCCTTCTGGCGCTCGTGGTTGGCGAGCACGTAGTCGGCGATGGAGCCCTCGAACTCGCCGGCCTCCTTAAGCTTGCGGTAGCCCTCGTTGATGGGGCTGCCGAAGCAGTCGGTACCGGAGACGAAACGGACGTTCTCGGCGCCGATGCGGTCGCGCAGAAAGCGCGCGAAGGCGTCGGCGGGCACGAACACGCCGCCGATGTGGCCGAAGTGCAAGGGCTTGTTCCCGTAGGGCATGCCCGCCGTCACCACGGCGCGGGCGGGCCACTCGACCCGCTCTCTGCTATTCAAGTCCGACACGGTTCTCCAACTCCTTCAGTGTCCCGGAAACGTCCAGAGAATCTTCGGTGCCCATGATATCCAGAAGGCGCGACAAATCGCTCGTGGACGACTGCAGATACACGGTATCAGCATCGGCGATACCGGCCAGCTCGCAGGCCTTGGCCACGGCGGTCTCAAGCGTTCCCAGCTCGTCGGCCAGCCCGTTTTCCACGGCGTCCATGCCGGTGAACGTAAGGCCCGTGGCCAGCGCGCGCACCTCTTCCACCGGCATGTCGCGGCCCTCGGCGACGAAGTTGATGAACACCTCGTTGATCTGATCGACCTGATCCTGGTACCAGGCGCGCTCCTCCTCGGTGAGCGGGCGGTTGCCGGCGCCGGAGTCCTTGGCATCGGCCGAGGTGATGTTCTCGACGGAGATGCCCAGCTTCTCGTAGAGCCCCGACAGGTCGGTCACAGACATGATGACGCCGATGGAGCCGATGGAGGTCGTCTTGTCAGTGAAGATGTAGTCGGCCTGGGACGAGATCATGTAGGCGGCACTCGCGTTGATGGAGGCGCTCGAGACCACCACGGGCTTGGAGAAGTCGCGGATGTAGGTGCTCATCTCCTCGCCGGCCGTGGCCACGCCGCCGCCGGAGTTCACGCGCAGCACGACCGCCTTGATGTGCGGGTTCTGCTCGGCGGCGTCCAACTGGCTTTTAAGCCCCTCGGGGCTTGAGGTGGTGCCGTCGTACTGGATGGTGCCGCTGATGTTGATGATGCCCACGGTGTCTCCGGTAACCGTGTCGGCCCAGGAGGGCGACTCGTAGGAGAAGGCCCCCATGGAACTGGTGAACACCGAGGTGCACGACCCGATGGTGGCCACCCCCAAGATGAGCACCGTCAGCACGGCGGCCAGACCGACGATCCAACCGCGGCGCTTGGGCTGCTGGGCCGGGACGGATTGGGCCGGCACCGCATAGGCGGCAGCCGGCTGGGCCTGGGCCTGGGCCGCATAGGCACCTTGCGGCTGGCCCGCATAGGACGGGCGCGGCTGGGGGGCTCCGTAGCCGCAGGGATTCGCTTGCGCCTGCGGCTGCGAGGTCGCCTGAGGGGCAGCTCCCGGGGCCGCGGGCTGGGAAGCGGCCGGCTGCGCTGGGGCAGCCTGCCCTTGCCCCGCCGACGGGCCGCCCGAGGACGGGGCGCCCCCAAGCGGTGCGCCCCAGGCGGCGTTCTGCCATTGGTTCTGATCGCTCATAATGCTTCTTTCGTCGGGCCGGATTCGCCGGGCCTACAGTTCCATGCCATCGTCCGCACGACCCTGCTGAGCCTGCATCTTCTTCGCCATGCGCAGCAGGAACTCCTGGTTGGAATTGGTCTGCTTCAGCGACTTGATGAGCATGTCCATGGCGCGCTCGGTGGAGTTCGTGTTGGCCAGAATGCGGCGCACGCCCCAGATGAGCGGGGCCTCCTGCGGATCCATGAGCAGCTCCTCCTTGCGCGTGCCCGAGGAGATGGGGTCGATGGCCGGGAAGATGCGGCGATCGGCCAGGTAGCGGTCGAGCTTCAGCTCCATGTTGCCGGTGCCCTTGAACTCCTCGAAGATCACCTCGTCCATCTTCGACCCGGTCTCGATGAGGGCCGAGGCGAGGATGGTGAGCGAGCCGCCGTTCTCGATGTTGCGGGCGGCGCCGAGGAAGCGCTTGGGCGGATAAAGGGCCGTGGAATCCACGCCGCCGGAGAGAATGCGGCCGCTCGCGGGCTGCGCCAAGTTGTAGGCGCGGGCCAGGCGCGTGATGGAATCCAGCAGGATGACGACGTCCTTCCCCTGCTCGACCAGGCGCTTGGCGCGCTCGATGACGAGCTCGGCCACCTGGATGTGGTTCTCGGAGGGCATGTCGAAGGTGGAGGAGACCACCTCCCCGCGGATGGAGCGCTCCATGTCGGTCGCCTCTTCGGGACGCTCGTCGATGCCCAGGTACATGAGGTGCACGTCCGGGTTGTTCGCCGTGATAGCGGCGGCGATGTCCTTGAGCACGGTGGTCTTGCCGGCCTTGGGCGGCGACACGATGAGGCCGCGCTGGCCCTTGCCGATGGGGGCCGTCAGATCGATGACGCGGGCCGTGGTGGTGTTCTTCCCGTGCTCCATGAGCAGGCGCTCGTCGGGGAACACCGGCGTGAGGTCGGCGAACTTCGGCCGTAAGGCCATGATCTCGGGGGCCATGTCGTTGACGGCCGACACCTTCTGCAGGGCCGCGAACTTGTCGTTGGGGCGCGCCGGGCGCGTCGTGCCCGTGACCATGTCGCCCTTGCGCAGGCCGTTCTTGCGGATGGTGGCGAGCCCCACGTAGATGTCGTTCTCGCCGGGCAGGTAGCCGGAGGTGCGCAGGAAGCCGTAGCCGTCGCCCATGATGTCCAGCACGCCGGTGACCTCGGTGAAGCCCTCGGCCTTGCAGACGGCCTCGTAGATGGCGTCCACCAGCTCGGCCTTCTTGAGCCCGGCGGCATCCACCCCCGCCTCGGCGGCGCGGGCGCGCAGGTCGACCACCTTGAGCTCTGTCAGCTCCTCCTTGGAGACGGAGGGCTGAGGCTCCCGGTTGCGATTCTCGTGGCGGTTCTTCTTGTTCTTCTTGCCGCCCTGGCTGTTCTGGGCGTTCTGCTTGTTCTGGCCGTTCTTGCCTTGGCCCTGGCCGTTCTGGTTCTGGCCGCTTTGGTTCTGGCGGCGCTCCTCGCGGTCGCGGCGGCGGATCACCGTCGTGGTGGTGCGCTCGCGGCGAGGGGCCTCCTTGGACTCGGAGGCATCGGCGGGCGCGGGCGCCTCGGACTTGCCGGCGCCCGCTGCGGACGCCTCGGCGCCCTCGGGCTCCTTGGCCTGCGGGGCCTTCTCCTCCGCGTCGGCCGCAGGCTCGGATGCCGCCTTGCGAGTGCGGGCGCGACGCGGCTTGGGAGCCTCTTCGGAAGTCTCGGAAGTCGCAGGTGCTGCGTCGGTCGCGGCAGCCGTCCCCTCCTCCGCCGCCGGCTCGGGCGTCTTGCGGGCGCGGGTGCGGCGCGGCTTCGGCGCCTCCTCGGCCGTCGGCGCCTCGGTGGCTGCGGGAGATGCGGCCTCGTCGGCGGGCTTGGCCGCAGCACGGCGGCGCGTCGTCTTCTTGGCCGGAGCGGCTGGCGCCTCGGCACCCTCGGCAGCCAGTGCCGGTGCCGGGGCCTCTTCCGCCTTCTTGCGCGAACGGCCGCGCTTCGGCTTCTCGGGGGTCGCCTCCGGGGCGGCCGCTTCCGTCGTCATCGTCTCTTGGGTATCGCTCATGCGTTCTGCACTTTCTCCCAGTCCGTGAGGAACGACTCAAGGCCGCGGTCGGTCAGCGGATGCTGCACGCATTTCTTCAGAATGCCGAAGGGAACCGTGGCGATGTCGGCCCCCATGAGAGCGGCCTGGGTCACATGGTTGGCGCTGCGGATGGAGGCGGCGATGATCTCGATCTGCTCGCCGTTTACGGTGTCCTCGGAGAAGTCATAGTTGCCGATGGCGCGCACGACGTCGTCCAGCTGCGCCAGGCCGTCCTCGGAGATGTCGTCGAAGCGGCCCACGAACGGCGAGATGTAGCGGGCGCCGGCGCGGGCGGCCAAAATGGCCTGGGGCACGGTGAAGCACAGCGTCATGTTCACCGGAATGCCCTCGTCGGCCAAAGCGCGCGTGGCGGCCAGGCCCTCCACCATGGTGGGGATCTTCACGACGACGTTGGGGGCAATGGCGGCGAGCTCCCGTCCGTCGCGGACGATCTCGTCGCGGGTCATGGCCACCGACTCGGCGGACACCGGGCAATCCGGCCCCACGATGTCGCAGATGCGCTTGATGTGCGCGTGGAAATCGTCGAGCTTCCCGCCGATGCGCGAGTACAGCGTCGGGTTGGTGGTCACGCCGGCCAACGCGCCCCAGCTGGCCGCCTCTTCGATTTCGGCGAGGTCGGCCGTGTCCAGAAAGAACTTCACGTTCATCCTCCTTCTTGAGGTTTACAGGCAAAGGAATGGGAATGGCGCTCGAATCGACCGCGGTAAAGCGCACTGCGAACCCGAACCGTGAGAACGTTGAAAATGGGCGATACGGGACTATGGGAAGGAAGTGGGGCGCCATTGCGCCCAAGATTCAGAGCTGGAACCATAGTAGCGCAACCGACCGCACCGCACAAGAAAAAGCACAGACTGCCCGCGACTCAACTCGGAGGAGAGCCCATCGGCGTTCCGACGGCATTCCAGCTCGCTCAAGCCGCCCCCGCTCACTCCTCTTCTTTGCGAAACTCCAAGTAATCGAGGAAGCGGCGGGTGGCCAGGGGAAGGTGGCCGGCGCTGCGATAGGCCACGCCGATGGTGCGGAAGACCGGATCGGACAAGGGCAGCGTGACCACGTTTTGGGACAGGCCCCGCAGCATAAGGCGCGACAGCACGCTCACGCCCATGCCGTACTCCACCATGGAGAGAATGGCCCGATCGTCCCACGAGGTGAGACGCGTGGTAGGGCGCACGCCCCATCGGATGAGGAACTCCAGAAGCTCGTCGTCGGACTCCGATGCCGGCGAGAGCAGCGGAAATTCCGCAAGACGCTCCACGGGAAACACCCCCGCGCCCGCCAGCTCGTGGTCGCGCGGAAGCACGGCCAGAAACTCGTCCTCCTCCAAGGCGCGCGCGATGAGCCGCGCGTCCGTGCGCAGCGGGAGCAGCACGAAGCCGCAGTCCACGGTGCCGTCGGCGATCCACTCCTCGATCTCGGTGTAGTCTCCTACGCGCAGCTTGTAGTCGATGCCCGGGTAATCGGCGCTGAAGCGCTTGATGATGCGCGGAATCCAATGGGCGGCCACGCTCGGGAACACGCCGATGCGGATGAGGCCGGTCTCAAGTCCCCGCACCTCGTCCACAGTGGCTTCCAAGGCGCGGAAGCTCTCGCAGAGGGCGCGGGCCTCGGGCAGAAGCCGTGCGCCATCGCCGGTCAGCACCACCCCCCGGCGGCTCCGCTCGAACAGCGCCACGCCCCAGTCGCGCTCCAAATCGGAGACCATGTGGCTTATGCCCGACTGGGAATAGGCCAGCGTCTCGGCCGCCTTGGTGAAGCTGCCGGCATCGGCCACCTCCACGAAGGCCTGGTACTTCTGGATGTTGGCGTCCACGGCTCCCCTCTCCTCGTTGCTTCGTGCCTCATTGCCTCATGTTATGAGAATTTCTCATGTGAACTATGAAATAGTTTCGCTTTTCAGGGGATTTGTCAAGCGCCATAATGCAGCTGCATCAAAAGGAAGAAGGCGGCGCGCTGAGCCTGCGAGTCCCGCGCCCTGCACCGAGAAGGAGAGGCTTGCCATGCGCACGAAGATCGCATCGATGAAGTACCTTCTGTGCTTCATCGCAGCCGTCATGATGTTCGGATCGTCGGGCATCGTCGCCAGCACGCTGCCGCTGTCGGCCTTCGAGGTCTGTCTTATGCGCCTCATAATAGGCGCGCTGTTCATGGGCCTCATCTTCGTCGTCACCCGCCAGCAACTACCCCGGCACATCGGCCGTCGCCAGTACCTGTTCGTGGCCCTCTCCGGCGCCTGCCTGGGCCTTGCCATGATGACCATTTTCACTGCCTACCGCCTGCTTGGCGTGGGCCTCGGCGCCGTTCTGGCCGCCACGGCCCCGGTCATCACCATGGCGCTGTCCCCCCTTCTGTTCAAGGAGCGCCTGCGGCTTCCCGTGGTGGTCGGGTTCGCCATTGTGGTCGGCGGTCTGCTTTTGCTGAATGCGTCCGCCCTGGAGGGCACGCTGTCGGTTCCCGGCATCCTCATGGGACTCGCCGCGGCCGCCAGCACCGCTGGCATGGTCATCTTCAACAAGCTCGCCCGCGACATCACCGGCATCCCCTGCACCACCATCCAACTTGCCACGGCGGTGGCGGTGGCCCTTGCCGTGGCCGCGGCTGGCGAGGGCTTCGCCTTCATCGGCCGTATTCCCTTGAGCTCTTGGCCCACCGTCATTGCCCTGGGCGCCGTGTTCACCGCCCTGGCCTACTTCCTCTACTACCGGGCCATCGACCAGCTGCCCATGCAGACCGTGTCGGTGTGCGCCTACGCCGAGCCGCTCACGGCCGTGGTGCTGGGGGCGCTCGTGCTCGGCGAGGTAATGACGCCAGTGCAGCTCGCCGGCGCCTGCTGCATCATCGGCGGCGCACTGCTCGGCGAGGCGCGCGTGAAACTGCCGGCTGCCCAGCGACGCCGGATGCGCCGCGCCTACGTGCGCCTCGTGCGCGCCCAGCGCCGCGTCCTGCACCACGCGGCCTAGCACTCGCCCGGCACCGCCCCGCGCCCCCGCAACACTCCGCGACATGAATCGGGCGTGGCAGCCTCTCGCCAAGCTGCCACGCCCTGCGACACAGACGGAAAATCGGCGGCCACCTGTCAAAAAAGCACATTTTCCAAGCTCGGACTGAGCTTGGCTCATAGGACAAGCAAATGGGTACCGAGAAACACCAGGTCAGAGACTTTTGCATTTGCAACTTTCTCGAACCTTGATCTTCCGATTTGGAATATGTGAAAAAGTGGACTCATTTAGTTGGAAAATGTGCTTTTTTGTTCTCATGATTCTTGGCAGCAGCCGTTTCTGACCAAAAAATCACCTTTTCCAACTTCTGGGCATCGATTTCTGGAATCATCCAGCTAAAACACCTCTCGCACCTTCACTCGGCGAGCACAAAGCACGAGCAACCAGCTACTCTTCCAACATCGAGCGGTAGAAGCAGGTTCGCTCCCCCGTGTGGCAGGCGGGACCGGCCGGATGCACCAGCGCGAGCAGGGTATCGGCGTCGCAGTCGTAGCGTAGATCGACCAGCTTCTGGGTGTTGCCGCTCGTGGCGCCCTTGTGCCACAGCTCGCACCGGCTACGGCTCCAGAACACGGTTTCGCCGAGCTCCAGCGTGAGCGCCAGCGACTCGGCGCTCATCCACGCCATCATGAGCACCTCGCCCGTATCGGCATCCTGCACAATGCAGGGGACGAGCCCCGCCTCGTTGTACTTCAACTCGGGAAGATCCACCTCTCCTCCTTAGGGCAGCGTGACGAGCATGACCTTGATATCGGCCTTGCGGAAGGCCGGACGCATGTACTCCGGATCGCACAGCTCGGGCAGCACCTGCTGCAGCGCGAGGAAGATATCGGCGGAAGGCGCGCGCGAGGCGTCCTCCAGCGCGTAAATCGTGCGCTCCGAGATCTTCATGCCCGTCTTCTCCTCCACCGCATCGGTGAGCTTCTTGCCCCGCGAGTACCCGTTGGCCAGCCGCGCCGCCTTCAGCAACGTCCCGTAGGCCTCCCAGTCGATAACGCTGTTCTCCTTAGCCATTCAAATCTCCTATTACACGAGAGTTTACATCGCGTTAAAACATGAGTTGCATGATAGTTCAACTTTAGCGTAAAGGCAAGCCCATGCCCTACAGCCGCACGGGGATGCCGGCGTCTCGCATGGACTCCTTTACTTGGCGCACGGTGAGCTCGCCGAAGTGGAAGACGCTGGCGGCGAGCACGGCGTCGGCCTCGCCCTCGATGATGCCCTCGGCGAAGTGCTCGAGCTTGCCCACGCCGCCGCTGGCGATGACGGGGATGTCCACGGCCCGGGCCACGGAGCGCGTCAGGTGACAGTCGAAGCCGTCGCGGCTGCCGTCGCGATCCATGGAGGTGAGCAGAATCTCCCCCGCCCCGCGCCGAGCCGCCTCGCGAGCCCATTCGATGGCGTCGATGTGGGTGTTCTTGCGGCCACCGGCCACGTAGACCTCCCACTTGTTGGGATTGCCGGGCACCGCTTTCGCGTCGATGGCGCAGAGGATCGCCTGGGTGCCGAAAGCCCGGGCCGCATCAGTGATGAGCTGGGGGTTCGCCACGGCCGCCGAGTTCACCGACACCTTGTCGGCGCCGGCGGCGATCATCTTGCGAATATCGGCCACGCTGCGGAAGCCGCCGCCCACGCAGTAAGGGAGGTGCAGCTCGGCCGAGGCGTGGCTCGCGAGCTCCACCGTGGTGGCGCGGTCGTCGCTCGTGGCGGTGATGTCCAAGAAGATCACCTCGTCCGCCTTCTGCTCGTCGTAGGCGCGAGCCAGCTCGATGGGGTCGCCCGCATCGCGCAGCCCCACGAAGTTCACGCCCTTCACGACGCGGCCGTCCTTTACGTCCAGGCAGGGGATTACTCTCTTTGTCAGCATCTTTTGTCAACCTGTCCGTCAGCGAACCAGACGGTATTGCGATTCGCTCAGACAGTCCTCGCTGGTATCGAAGGCGTCAGGGCTAACCGCTCCCCATCGTTTATCGCCTTCGATACCATCTGCGGAACTCGCTCGGTCGCAACACCGTCTGTTTCGCCGACTACTCTCACTCTCTCGATAAGATTCGCTCGGTCAAGGCACCCGGCATCGCCCGGGCTGCTCTTCCTTGCTTGCTAGCTTTCCAACTCTTCGATGGTCAGGGGACGCCCCTCCTCTTCCAACTGATCGGACAGGTGGAAGGTGCCGTCGCACGCCGCGACGCCGTCGGCCACGGTAAGGGTGCCCTCGTAGATGGCCCGACCGGTAATGACGCCCTCCACGGCGTCGGCGATGGGAGCCAGCGCCCGGATGTCAGCCGCGGTGGCAATGCCGCCGGAAACGATGACCGGATTGCCGAAGGCGGCGGCCATCTTCGCGTAGGCGTCGTTCTCCACGCCAGTCTGCATGCCGTCGCGGGCAATGTCGGTGTAGACGAGGTGCTCGTAACCCAGCGCCGCCATGCGGCGGGCCAGGTCGGCGGCAGCCACGCCCGAGCCCTCCGTCCAGCCGGCCACGGCGGCCTCGCCGGCCTTCGCGTCGATGCCGGCAACTAGGGCATCGGGGCCGAACTTCTCCATGGCCGCCTGGGCGAAATCGGGGTCGCGCACGAGCGCGGTGCCTAGAATAACCCGGGTCGCGCCGGCGTCGAGCAGGCGATCGGCGGCCTCGAGCGAGCGCACGCCGCCGCCTACCTCCACTTTCAGGCTCGTGCGCGCCAAAATCGCGCGCACCACTTCCAGGTTGTCGGGATTGCCGGACTTCGCGCCATCCAGATCGACCACATGAAGCCATGTCGCACCGGCCTCCTCGAACAGCTGGGCCTGATACGCCGGGTCGTCGTTGTACACGGTGACGGCATGGTAGTCTCCCTTGGCCAGACGCACCGCGCGCCCGTCCAAAAGATCGATGGCAGGAAGAAGGTACATGGCTACTCCTTTGACGCGACGGGGTTTTTCGCCACCTTATCAGCGTGCGCGCTGTCGGCGCGCGCGGCTCGTGCAATGGTTGCGAAGTTGGCAAGCAGGCGCGCGCCCGCATCCGAGCTCTTCTCCGGATGGAACTGCACGCCGAAGACGGGACGGCCCGGCACCTGCACGGCGCAGGGGAAGGTCACCGAGTGCACCGTCTCGGCAATGGTGGCCGCGCTCGGCGGCGCCACGAAGCTGTGGGTGAAGTAGAAGAACTCGCCGGGCGCGGTTCCGTCGAACAGCGAATTCGGCTCGGAGAACTCCACGGAGTTCCATCCCACATGGGGCACTTTGTAGGCGCGGCCGGCAGCGTCGGTGCGGGGCATGGCGTCCACCACGCCCTCGATGAAGCCGAGGCCGCGCGGCAGCGGACCGTCAACGGGCGCGTGCTCGGTGCCCGCCTCGAACATGAGGTGCATCCCTAAGCAGATGCCCAAAAACGGCGCACCGCCGGCCACCGCCGCGCGCACCGCCTCCATCTGGCCCATCTCCTCCATGGACGCGGCGGCATCGGCGAAGGCTCCCACGCCGGGCAGCACCACGGCGTCGGCCGCGCGGATGACATCCGCCTTATCGGTCACGACGACGTCTGCCCCCGCGCCTACAAGTCCCCGCTCCACCGAGAGCAGGTTCCCCTTGTGATAGTCGACAATGACGATGCTCACAAAACCCCCTTCGTGGAAGGCACTTCCCCGCCCAAGGCCGGGTCGACGGCCACGGCCTGGCGCAGGGCGCGGCCTGCCGCCTTGAAGGCGGCCTCGAAGATGTGGTGCACGTTGTCGCCGGCGAGCTGCCGGATGTGCAGGGTGATGCCCGCGTTGGCCGCGAGCGCGATGAAGAACTCCCGGGCGAGCTGGGTGTCGAAATCGCCCACCATGCCGAAAGGCGCCTCCACATCCCAGTGCAGCTGCCCACGCCCGGAGATATCCAGGGCCGCCAGCACCAGCGCCTCGTCCATCGGCACGAACGCGCTGCCGAACCGCTCGATGCCGGCCTTCTCTCCCAAGGCCTCGGCCAGAGCGCGGCCCAGCACGATGCCCGTGTCCTCCACCGTGTGGTGGCCGTCCACATGCAAGTCGCCGCGCACCGACACCTTCAGATCGAAACGGCCGTGACGTGCAAAAGCGCATAGCATGTGGTCGAAGAACCCGATGCCGCACGCCACGTCCGCACGTCCCGCGCCGTCCAGGTTCACCGTGACCTCGATGCGCGTCTCCGCCGTCTCGCGGAGGATGGTGGCCTCTCTCGTCATTGCTCTCCTTCCCTATTGCATAGCCCGCGCGCGCTGGGCACGGCTCTCGGCGAGAAAGTCGCGCAGCCCGCGGATGAACGCGTCGTTCTGTTCCGGCGTGCCGATGGTCGCCCGCAGACAGCCCTCGAGCATGGGGGCGCTGCTGAAATCGCGCACGAGCACGCCGCGGTCGTACAGGTACTGCCAGGCCGCCCCGGCATCTTCCATTGAGAACAGAATCCAGTTGGAATCCGACGGGTAGGCGGTCACGCCGGGCAGGGTGCGCAGCGCCTCCATGACGCGGCCCCGCTCCTCGATGATCTCGCGGATGCCCGGCTCGAAGCGGGCGCGGTTCTCGAAGACCACCTCTCCTATGGCCTGGGAGATGGCGTCCACGGAATAGGGCTGGCGCACCTTGCACAGCTCCTCGATGACCGGCGCGTTCGCCAAAACGTAGCCCAGGCGCGCACCAGCCAGCGAGAACGCCTTCGAGAACGTGCGCAGGATGGCGAGGTTCTCGTGGGTCGCCAGCAAAGGGCGCACCGTGGCGCGCGAGAACTCGAAGTAGGCCTCGTCCACCAGCACGAGCGCATCGGTGGCGTCGAGCAGCTCTTCGATGAACGCCGTGGACGCCCTCTGGCCCGTGGGGTTGTTCGGACTCGTCACGATGACGAAGTCGATGTCGCCCTTCCCCACGCGCTCAAGCACCGCCGCTTCGTCGATGGAGAAGTCGGCCCGACGCGGCACATCCACGCAGCGGGTGTTCGTGAGCCGTGCGTTGGCCGCGTACACCGAGAAGGTCGGGGGCAGGTTCAGGAAGCTGCGCCCCGGGCCGCCCCAAGCGAGGGCCACATCGAACAAAAGCTCGTCGCCGCCGTTGCCCAGAAGGACATTGGCGCGGTCGAGCCCGTTGGCCTCGGCGATGAGATCGCGCAGGCGGTTGGCCAGAGGATCGGGATAGCGGTTCAGAGGCACCTGGGCAATGCGACGCGCAATGGCGGCGCGCACCTCGGCGTCCACGTCGCGCGGATTCTCGTTGGCCGACAGGTACGCCTCGGCCGGCAGGTACTTCGGATCGTAGGGAACGAGTCCCTCAAGCTGGGGCGCCGACGCGCGAACCTTATTCACCGCGCGCCTCGCCGTCCTCCACGCCCGCCGCGGCCGAGCCGGCCACGCTCGCCTGCTCGGCGTCCAGCAGCGCCTTAAGACGCAGGGCCACCGAGCGGGCATGGGCCCACAGCCCCTCGTGGGTGGCGATCTGCACCACGGCGCGCGCGTCGTTCTTCAGGGCCGCCGGGCTGTACTGGATGATGGAGGACTTCTTCACGAAGTCGTCCACGGAAAGGGGCGACGAGTAGCGGGCCGTGCCGCCGGTGGGCAGCGTGTGGTTGGGGCCGGCCACGTAATCGCCCACGGCCTCCGGCGTCCACGCGCCCAAGAAGATGGCCCCGGCGTTGCGGATGGCGCCCAGATACTCCATGGCGCCCTCCACGTGCATCTCCAAGTGCTCCGGCGCGATGACGTTCACTGCCTCCAGGGCCTGCTCCATGGAAGTGCACACGACGATGAGCCCGTGATCTTCAAGGGAGGTGCGGGTGATGTCGGCGCGGGTGGAATCGGCCAGGTGCACCTGGATGGCCGCCTCCACCGCGTCGGCGTAGGCGTCCGAGAAGGTGACGAGGTAGCAGGCCGCCAGGGGATCGTGCTCGGCCTGGGCCATGAGATCGATGGCCACCAGCCGCGGGTCGGCCGTCTCGTCGGCCACGACGCAGACCTCCGACGGCCCGGCGATCATGTCGATGCCCACATCGCCCGAGACGAGCTTCTTGGCCGCGGCCACGAAGGCGTTGCCCGGGCCGGTGATCTTGGCCACCGGGCGGATGGTCTCGGTGCCGTAGGCGAGCGCCGCCACGGCCTGGGCGCCGCCGACGGTGTAGATCTCGGTCACGCCGGCGATCTTGCAGGCGGCGAGAATGGCCGCGTCCAGCGTGCCGTCCTTGGTGGGCGGCGTCACGCAGACGATGCGCTCCACGCCGGCCACCTGGGCGGGCAGGGCGTTCATGAGCACCGTGGAGGGGTACAGCGCCCGTCCCCCGGGCACGTAGATGCCCACGGATTCGAGCGGCGTCACCTTCGAGCCCACAATGGCCCCGTCCTCGCGGGCGAAGAACCAGCTCTGCTGCTTCTGGCGCTCGTGGAAGTCGCGGATCTGGGCCGCGGCGTGCCTCAGGGCCTCGAGGGTGTCCGGGTCCACTTCCGCCATCGCGGCGTCGATGGCCTCGCCCGGCACGCGGAAGTTCTCGATGGCCACGCCGTCGAACTTCTCGGTAAGCGCGCGCAGGGCACCGTCGCCCTCTTGGCGCACCTGCTCGATGATGGCGGTGGCCGCCTCAAGGGCGCCGGGGTTGAAGGCGCCGGTGCGGTCGATGAAGTCGCTCGTGAAGGGCTCGAGGGGTTGCAGGTCGATTCGTCTCATGGTCATGGGGCGCACTCCTTAGGATAGGCTCGGTTGGACAGGGTTGGAAGCGCCGGCGATGGGCGCGTAAGTGTGCTTGGGGGCGTTCTCGGCGAGCACGCGGGCCAGCGCCACGATGCGCTCGTCGGTGCGCAGGGCACAGCCGTTGGCGAAGAAGCGGGCCGTGGAGGCGAGCACCTCTTCCACAATCTCCAGGTTGTTCTCGCGCAGGGTGGTTCCCGTGGCGGTGATGTCGACGATGCGCTCGGCCATGCCGGTGATGGGCGCCAGCTCGATGTTGCCGTGCAGGTAGACGATCTCCACCTGGGTGCCGGTGCGCGCGAAATGGGCACGGGTGATGGAGGGGTACTTCGTGGCGATGCGGATGCTGCCGAGCTTGCGGTAGCGCTCCTCGATGGCCGCACTCGTGCCGGCCGACTCCGCCACGACGAAGCGGCAGCCGCCGAAGCGCAGATCGACCAGCTCCTCCACGGCCGCGCCCACTTCCAGAAGCGAGTCCTTGCCGCAGATGCCGCAGTCGGCGGCGCCCAGGGCCACGAAGACGGGCGCGTCGGAGGGCCGCACGATGATGTAGTCGACCCCGGGGTTGGAAATGACGAGTGCGCGGCCCGGATTGGCAAGTCCCGTCACGTCGAGCCCGGCCTCTTCCAAACAGGCGATGGCCTCGGTGTTCAGGGAGCCTTTGGGCACGGCGATGCGCAACGGGCGGCCAGAGGCGGCCGCGGCGTCGGCCTCGGCAGAGGCGGCGGCCATGGCCTGCTCCAGCGAGAAGGCGAAGCCCGCGGCGGGACGATCGGCCCCGAAGGCGCCTATCATGCGGTCGTAGCGGCCGCCGGAGCCCAAAGGCGAGCCCAGGTAGGGCGAGCAGGCCTCGAAGACGAGGCCCGTGTAGTAGTTGAAGGAGCTGGCCACCGAGAAGTCGACGAGCACGGAGTCGGCCAGACCGGCCTCGCCCAGAAGGTCGTAGGTGGCCTGGAAGTCGTCCAGATCGGCCACGCACCCGAGCGGGGCCACGAGCGCGCGCACCGCGTCGATGGCGTCCTGGGCGCCCCGGATGCGCGCGAGCTGCCGGATGGCCTCGGTGTAAGCGGGCGCGGCAGCCCCCGCATCGACGGCCTCCCCTTCCACGGCGCGCCCCATGGCGACGTCGCACAGGCGGTCGAGGGCCACGAAGTCGGAGCTGTGGTAGGCGTCCAGCACCGCGGCCTTCCACGGCTCGGAGGCACCGGAGCGCTCGAGCAGGGCCCGGAGCACCCCTACCGTAGCCATGGCGAGCACGAACTGCGTCGCTCCGGCCAGCCGCAGCGCCTCGGCGAACAGCACGACGATCTCGGCATCGGCCGCCGGTCCCACTTCCCCGATGCATTCCACGCCGCACTGGGTGAGCTCGCGGGCCTGCACCTGGTTCTCCGTCTCGGCCTCGCGAAAGACGCGCTGGGTGTAGCGGAAGCGCAAGGGGCCGGGGACGCCGGCCAGACGCGTGGCGCACATGCGCGCGATCTGCAGGGTAACGTCCGGGCGCATGGCCAGAAGATCGCCCCGGGAGTCGAAGAACTTGAAGGGGGTGGCCGGCACCCGTCCGCCGGCCCGCAGGACGTCCATCACCTCCAGGGTGGGCGTCTCGATGGGCACATAGCCGCGAGAGGCGAACAGGTCGGCCACGGCCCGGGTGATGGCCTCGCGGACGCGCGCCTCCTCGGAGAGCACGTCGCGGAAGCCCGATGGTGTCACAGCGTTCAACGCACATTCCTCACTGGCGCAAGCGATGCGCGAACGGCTCAAGACCCGTGGCCCGGCATGCATGCAGCCGGAGCTTTCGCCCCGGCTCGCAGGCAGCCGAGGCCATCGCCTGGCTCGTCTCGTCGCAAGCGCCTTCGATTACCGAGATTGTCATGTTACACGCCCTCTCCCCTCCCGACGCCCCGGGACGGCAAACGGCGAATTATCGACAGAGTTCCCACGCAAAGAACGCACGAGGATCTCGCATCGATGCTAGTACTTTATCACAGTAGAGTGCTAAAGCAATGGGAATTTTCACCTACGGTTGGAATTACTCCACGGGCTCGATGATCATGGCGCGGAGGATGCCGGGGGTGGCGTAGGCGCGCTTCCCGGCGCCCATGCCGATGGCCTTGATGGAAAAGCGCTCGGGAAGGACGGACTCGGTGCGCAGAGCGGCGGCCGCGGCGGCGCCCGTGGGGGTGACGAGCTCGCCTTCCACGTCCACCGGGGAAAGCGTCAATCCGGCAGCTTCGGCGATGAACGCCGTGGCCGGGGCGGGCACGGGGATGAGGCCGTGCTGGCAGCGCACCGTGCCGTACCCGCAGGGCAGATCGGACACCACGACCCCGTCGGGCGCCAAGTCGTCGGCCGCCACGGCGATGGCGATGATGTCGGCGATGGAATCCACGGCGCCCACCTCGTGGAAGTGGACTTCCCCCACGGGCACGCCGTGGGCCCGCGCCTCAGCATCGGCCACGAAGCCGAACATACGGTGCGCAATGGCCTTGGCGCCATCGGTCATGGCAGCACCGTCGATGATCTCCGCTATTTCCGCAGGGCCGCGGTGATGATGGCCGCCGGGGGCACCGTGACCATGGTCGTGATCGTGGGCGTGACCGTGGCCGCGCTCGCTTGCGCCCCCCTGCCCGTGCAGGTAGGCCATATCGTGGTCGTGGTTCTCGTGGGCGGCATCCAGCACGACGCTGAAGTCGCAGACGTCCAAACCCGACTTCTTCACCCGGGATATCTCCACAGCGAAACCTTCCACAGGCAGGCTCTCCAGCGCCCGGCGCACCGCCTCCTCGCTCGCGCCTGCATCCAGCAGGGCCGCCGCGCACATGTCGCCGCTGATACCGGAGGTGCATTCCAAGTAGAGAAGTTTCGTCATTGCATCGCCTTTCATGATGGTGCCACCCTCGAGGCGCCCGCGCTCGGCGGGAACCGCCGCAGGCCTATCCCTGTCGGGAATTCAAGTGATTGATGGCGCTTGCCTGGAAGGCGGCGCCGAAGCCGTTGTCGATGTTGACCACCGACACCCCGCTCGCGCAGGAGTTCAGCATGGCGAGCAGCGCGGTCACGCCGCCGAAGGAGGCGCCGTAGCCCACCGAGGTGGGCACCGCGATCACCGGCGCGGCGACAAGACCCCCCACCACGGAGGCGAGCGCGCCCTCCATGCCGGCCACCGCCACCACGGCCCGCGCCGCGCGCAGCTCGTCGGCCACGTCCAGAAGCCGATGGATGCCGGCCACGCCCACATCGTAGAAGCGCCGCACCTCGTTGCCGAGGAACTCCGCGGTGAGCGCCGCCTCCTCGGCCACGGGCAAATCGCTCGTGCCGGCGCAGGCCACGGCCACCACGCCGTCCCCGTCGGGCGCGGGCATGTCGCCGAACACGACGAGCCGCGCCGTCTCGTAGTAGGCGCACGGGGCGATCCCGCCGCCGTCGCCCCATAGAGCGGCCACGGCATCGGCCTTCTTCGCATCCACCCGGGTGGCCAGCACGCGCGGCTGCCCGGCTTCCATGAGCGATGACGCGATAGCAGCGATCTGCTCGGCGGTCTTTCCCTCGCCGTAAATCACCTCACCGGCGCCCTGTCGCATCGCACGGTCGTAGTCGGGCCGCGCGAAAGCGGCTCCGCCACAAAGACTCTCAGAATTCTCGCTCTGGTGAAAGGCCACGGTCACCCCCGCTTTCCGACGAACGCCCTCACTCGTTCTCAGTTGGTTTCTCGGAAAGCCATGATAAATGCTGGAGTCAGCTCCAACAAAAGACTCGAGGGCAACGCCCACGGAACAAACGCATTCGCGGCGGTTACTCCCCCGCGCGCAGAGTCCGCTCGGTGGCCTTCATGACCTCGTCGTAGTGCTCGATCTTGTACTCGAGACGCGCCAAGGCCCGCTCCAGACCGACGATGCGCTCCCGGATCTCTCCGCTCTGCCGCATGAGCAGCTCCTTGCGGGCCGCCGTCGTCTCGTCGCCCTGTTCCAGAAGTTCCATGTACTCCACCAAAGACTCGATGGACATGCCGGCATCGCGCATGCATTTGACGAACTCGACGGCGTTGCAGCTGGCCACATCGTAATCGCGAATGCCGCTCTTGTTGCGAGGCACATGGCGCAACAGGCCAATGCGCTCGTAATAGCGCAGCGTGTCGGTGGAAACACCGTAGCGCTTGCTGACTTCCGCAATCTTCATGCCGTCCCCTTCGAAACGCGCCGCTGCGCATCTCACGTTCGCGCAGCCTGCGTGCCCATTAGACCATATGGAGTATGCTACAAGTCAATAGATCAAAATAATATCCCATGGAAAAGCCCCGCACACAGCCTATTTTTACCGTTCGTCAACGCTTTGGGAAAGGGCCTTTTTGAGCACGCGCAAGGCATTTCCCCGATGAGATATGCCGTTCTTCTCGGCCTGGGAGACCTCGGCCAGCGCTCGCGTGCCGCCGTACTCGTCGGGCAAAAACAGCGGATCGTAGCCGAAACCCTCGCTGCCGCGGGGCTCGCGCCCGATGGCGCCCTCGATGGTGCCGCGGGCCACCGATTCCGTGCCATCCTCGTCGATGAACACGAGCGTGCACACGAACCGCGCCGTGCGCTCGGCGTCCGGCACGGCGGCAAGCTCGGCCAGAAGCTTCGCGTTGTTGGCTGCGTCGTCCCCGTCGGGTCCCGCGTAGCGTGCCGAGAAGACCCCCGGCGCGCCGCCCAGGGCGTCCACCTCCAAACCGGAGTCGTCGGCGAGCACCGCCACAAAGCGTCCCAGCGACTCCCGTGCCGCCGCACGCGCCGCCCGGGCCTTGATGCGGGCGTTACCCTCGAAGCTGTCGGCGTCCTCGGCCGGATCCGACGTCACCCCCGCCTCGGCCAGCGTCGTGAACGTCCAGCCCTCGAAGTTCAGGGCCGTGCGAATCTCCTCCACCTTGTGGGCGTTGTTCGTGGCGATGAGCACTTCCTTCACGGGTTCCTCCTTGCAGACGGGCACCTCGCCGGTGCGGGCGGTTGCTTACAGTGCGGGCAGATCCACATGCGCGACGACGTCCATGGGGCGGGCGAGCACGCGGCCGCCGAAGCGCCGGAACTCCTCCACGTCGTCGGCCGTGGTGAAAAACGAGTGGACGGGCACGTTGCCCGAACGGGCATGGGCGCGGCGCCGGCGCAGGATGTGATCGACGTCGCGGGCCGTCTCATCGGCCGAGTTCACCAGCGTGACCTTGCGCCCCACCACGCCCCCGATGAGCGCCTTCAGAAGCGGATAGTGGGTGCAGCCCAAAACGAGCGTGTCGATGTCGCAGCGGCGCAGCGGCTCCAGGTACTGCCGGGCGATGTCTTCGAACTCCGGGCGGATGTAGACCTTGGTGGTGTCGGCCATGTAGTCCTCGATGGGCCCGTCGGAGAGCTTCAGCCCCATCTCGGCGATCTCCACGAACCGGGGCGTCGCCGTGGAGAACACGGTGATGCCGGCATCGATGTGGCGAATGGCGTCGCTGTAGGCGTTGGAATCCACGGTGCCCTTGGTGGCGATGACCCCCACGCGCCGGTTGAGCGTCGTGTGGGCCGCCGCCCGGGCGCCCGGCTCCACCACGCCGACGACGGGCACGGAGAAGTTCTCCTGGGCATGGGCGAGACCGGCGGCCGTGGCCGTGTTGCAGGCGATGACGATCATCTTCACGTCCCGGCCGACGAGCCACGTGCAGATCTGCTGCACGAAGCCGTCCACCTCGGCCTGATCACGGGGCCCGTAGGGGCAGCGCGCCGAGTCGCCGAAGTACAGGATGGACTCCTCCGGCAGGCGCTTCTGCAGCGCGCGGGCCACCGTGAGGCCCCCGTAGCCGGAATCGAACACCCCGATAGGGCGGTTGTCGAATCGCTCCGTATCCACGGCGCCCTACTCGTGCACGACGACAACGTCGCCCACCGACAGAAGCCCGTGGAGCTCTTCGGCCTTATCGGGAGGCAGGTTGACGCAGCCGTGGCTGCCGTGCTCGACGTACCAGTCGCCGCCGAACTTCTCCTGCCAGCCCGCGTCGTGGAAGCCCACGGAGTTGTCCTTGAAGGGCATCCAGAACTCCACCTCGGTCTCGTAGTCCTTGGTGCCGTCGGGCTTGTAGCCGCGCAGCACCGACTTGCCATCGTTGGTCTTGACGTAGTAGGTGCCCTGGGGCGTGTCGCGTCCGTCGGCGGGCTTGCCGCTGACAATGTCGCTCTCCCAGATAATGGCGCCGTCATCGCCGTAGAAGCGCGCGTGCTGCTCGGTGAGATCCACGTCAATGTAGCGGGTGCCGAAGTCGCGGCCGCCCTCGTCGGGGGCCTGGGCCGCGTTCTGCTTCATGATGATCTCCAGCGTGCCGCCCGCCCCGGAGGTGAGCGCCTCGCGCACGGCGTCGGCGGTGGCCTGGCTGTCGGTGATCCAGCCGTAGTCGCCGCCCTTCACCGTGACGGCCTTGCCGTCGGGACGCGTGAACGTGCGGGTAGCGCCCGTGGTGTCCATGGCGTTCACCTTCTCCTTCACCGCCGCCACCAAAGGCTCAGGGTCGAAGGTCACGGAGAGGTCGTCACCCAAGGTGATGTGCTCGGCGATCTCGTCGGCGGTGATGGCCATCTTCTCGGCGCCCGCCATGGTGAGAGCAAGCGCCCCGCCGAGGTACTTGTTGGCCGCATCGCGCGCCTCGGCCAGCGCGGGGTCGTCGCGCGTCACCGTGGGCTTGGCCAGCACCGCGTCGGAGAGCGTCACCTTCGGCGCGAAGTTCACCGTGCCCCGCGTCACCTCGTCGATGACGACGTCGGACAGGAGGGTGTTGCCCTCCTCCTCGGGCACGACGACATAGCCGCCCTCGTCGGCGTCATAGGCCACGGTGGCGTTCTTGGGAGCGGTGCCGCGGGCGTTGGCCTCCTCTACGGCGGCGGTCAGCGTGTCGGCCAGCTTCGAGTTCTCCAGGGTGGAGACCAAATCATCGGTGTCGTCGTGGCGCTGGAACACCTCGTAGGGCCACGCCCAGGGATTCATCTCGGCCAGAAGGCCATCGGCGATGGATTGGCTGTCGAGCGCCATGCCCATGTCCGTGGCGTCCAGCGTGAGGGAAAGACCCGGGCCTTCCACTTTGAAGGTGTAGTCGCCCAGCACATTGTCGAGCATCTGGTGGACCTCTTCGGGCGTCTTGCCGGAGATGTCCATGCCGATGATAGTGGACTGAGGGAAGAAGCGCCCGGAGAACACGATGACGCCGGCGAAGTAGACAAGGGCGATGGCGCCTAGAATGGAGGCCATCACGATGCCGAAGATCTTGAGTCCCCGGTGCTTCTTGGGCGGCCGGGCATTCACCTGGTAGCCGGGCACGTAGCCGCCGGACGTCGGGCCCATGGGGGACACGACGGGCATGGCGCCGGTGCCGCTGCTTACGGGGCGCGAAGGCTGAGGGGGCATCGCGGCGGTTCCCTGGTCGACCTGGGGCGGCATCGCGCCCGTGGCCTGGGGCCCCACGGGCCTCGGCGCGCCGAAGCGGCCCTCGGGCATGACGAAGCCGCGGGTCGCGCTTGCGCCGGCGTCGGGAGTGTTATGGGCAGATTTGCTGTGTCGTGACATAGTGCGCTTCCGTGCTGCGTTTCAACTTACTGTTCGGGACCGCCGCGCGCGTCGGCGGATGCGCCTTTGCCCATTATAAGCCAAGGAGCCCGCGGCCGCCGGCGGATACGTCGTTCGGCGCTACTTTCCCACAGTCTGAGCCCTGCGCGCCACCCTTCATCCCATTCCCCACGACTCCCCCACAGAACTTAAAGGATTTTCAGCCCGTTTCCCCAGAACATGACCGTTTTCGTAAGATATATGCCGCGAGAGAAAAGCGGCCGCCCCGAAGAGCGGCCGCGAAAAGCTTGGTGGAGGCGCGGAGAATCGAACTCCGGTCCATACTAAATTGTCCACAAGGCGCTACAGGCTTAGTCAGCGATCGGGCTTCGGAGCGGATCGGTTCGCAGACCAACGTGGCCGCTCCTAGTCGGTTCGGCCTTTCCCGCGGCCATACCGACTACGTGCCGCGGGGCATTCCCCTGAAATGACACCTTGCCCGGTTCGGGGAAGCACCGGGGTCGGTGATCACCAAAAACTGCTGTTAGGCAGCCATGGCGGCCGGCATGTAGTAGCCGGTCTTAGAAGTGTTTTTGCCAATTAACTTGACGGTACCCCTGTTTAGCGTGGCGAGGAGACCACGGCCTGCTCCTCGTTTCGAACTTACCATGTCGAAACCAGTCGCCCCCTTAAGGGTTGTCGATTTATTCTAGCGGCCGCGACGCTCCTGTCAAGAGCCGCATCATCGGCCCCGCTACCGCGGCACGCCCGTGCTGCTGCGGCGCTAGGCCGCCACGCGGATGAGCTCGGTGCCGTTCAGGTCGTAATCGTCCATGCACACGCTCTGGCGCGCCGGCTCGTCGTAGGTGCACCAGTAATAGGTCTTGGTGGCCGCCGAATAGCCGTCGGAGAACATGGTGTACTCGAAGCGCCCGTCGGCCATCTGCGCCCCGCCCTTGCACATGGACGCGCCCTCAAGCGTGCGGAACAGGCGCGTCACGTTGGCGGCCTCTCCTTCTTCTGCGGGGTAATGCGCGTTCAGGAAGGCGGCCCGCACGAAGCGGCTGGCCGGGTCGTAGCCGCCCGGGAACCCGATCATGCCCGCGCCGCTGCCGAACGCGCGCAGGGTGTCGCGCGTCCAGGTAACCGCCTCGGGATGCGCGGTCTCGATGTGCATATAGTTGCGCACGTTCTCGGTGTGCCACGGGAAGGGCGGCTGGTTGGTCAGCACGTCCAGCCCGTCGTCGTACACGTGCATGCCGTCGGCTTGGCACTCGATGACGATGGACTCCTTCCCATCGCCTACCAGCCAGTGCAGCTGGGCCACGCCATAGCCCTCGCTGGGCGCCTTGGCCACGATGACAACGCCCTTGAGCGCCTCGCGCACCTCGGCCACCGTGGAGAAGCTCGCCGCCACCCACAGAGGGAACTCGTAGGCCGCCACGTTCACCGCCCCCTCTTCGGGGGCTTCGGCGAACTGGGCATAGCCGGGGAAGTTCAGGCCGGCGATGGCGAGCCCCGCCTCGTTGGCGCAATCGAAGTAGCACGGCACGCCGCCCACGACGATACCCATGCCCACGCAGGCATGCTCGGGACTCAGCGAACCAAGGAACTGCGTGGGAATAGACGCCCCTCGCGGGGTGATGACCACGCCCTCGCCGTAGCTCTCGCACCAATCGAGGTTGCGGCCGAAATACAAGTTGCCGGCTGCATCGGCAAAACGAACGCCCGTGCACATGATGATCTCCTAACGACGAAACGGGAGCGACCCAACCGATCGCTCCCGCCCATGGTAGGCCCTCACGACCGGCTTTCGCCGACGCGGGCCGTCTCCGTTGTCGTTTCGACAGCGCCTTGTCGCCGTTACTTTTTCTTCTTGAGGAAACTCAGCGAATCGGAGATCTCGTCGAAGGTGCTCTTCAGCTCGGCGGCGACCTGGACGCCGTCCTTGTAGATGGCGTTCATGTCCCTGGTGGCGGCCGCCACGCCCTCGCGACTGATACCGAGATCGAACTCATCGCCGTCCGAGGTGCGCTCCACGCGCACGCCGTCGCCGTCGTTGTCCTCGTCGACGTAGTAGTACTCCTGCTCGTTGCCGTCCTCGTCGAGCAAGATGAAACCGATCTCGTTGTCGTGCTCGTCGACGATCATCGCGTAGATGTCGCCTTCCTCAATCTCCATCTCGATGACTTCGCTCTCCTCCTCGGGCTCCTCTTCGATATGGTAGCCTTCGGAGTGCAGGATATCGGCATCCTCCTCTGCCTGGATGGCCTCGGGCACCTCGTCGGGATCCCAGCCGTCGTAGTCGGCCTCGTTGTCGGTCATGAAGCTGTCGTAGGCGTGCTCCAGATCGCTTTCGGCGGCGTCCTCCCCGTCGGCGTCGAAGATGGCGTCCTCGTCGTCCTCGGCGTCTTCCAGCTCGGTTTCCTGGTCGGTCCATTCGGCATCGGTCTCGCCGACCTCTTCCATGCTCTCAAGCTCTTCGTCAAGACCCATTGCCAGACTCCTAACCTCGTGATGTACGTGCGCGGGCGACCTCGCCCGCCGAAACCATGATGCCACGACTTCCCGCGCCGTGGCCCTCCCGCGCCGTTTCGTTGACCGAGCGTGAACGTGCCAAGGCGCGACGTCGGTCCTGCAACCCGCGAGCACCGAGCGAAGGCGGTGGCGCGACCGGGCACCGGCGCGCGGCGCGGCCCCGCAGACCCTTAGCCTAGCGAACGCGCTCCTTCAGCGCGCGGTCGATCTCGCGCTTAGTGTCGCGCTCCTTCATAGAGGCGCGCTTGTCGTAGAGCTTCTTGCCGCGGGCCAGCGCCAGCTCCACCTTCACCCGGCCGTCCTCGTTGAAGTACATTTTCAAAGGCACGATGGCCAGGCCCTTCTCGGCCACTTTCGCATCCAGGTAGCGGATCTGCTTCTTGTGCAGCAGAAGTTTCCGGCGCCGGTCGGGGTCGGGGTTGAAGATGCTGCCGTTGGAGTACGGCGAGATGTGCACGTTGTTGAGCCACACCTCGCCGCTCCGGATGAGGGCGAAACAGTCGGTGAGCTGGCAGTTGTTCTCCCGCAGCGAGCGCACCTCGGTGCCCGTCAGCTCGATGCCGGCCTCGTAGGTCTCCAAGATCTCGTAGTCGTGGAAGGCCCGGCGGTTCTTCGCGATGGTCTTCTCCTCGCGCTTCGGCACGGCCCTCACGCCCCCTCGGGTGCGGCGGAAGCGTCGGACGCGTCGGCATCGGCATCGGCATCGGCGCCGGCGGCCTTCCCTTCCGCATTCTCGGTCACCGCGCCGCCCAGCCCCGGCACGAAGCTCGTGTCGGGGGCGAGGTCTTGTGCGAAGCGGGTGATGAGGCGCACCGTGGCCTCCAAATCGCGCAGGCAGATGACCTCGGTGGGAGTATGCATGTAGCGCAGCGGCACGGAGATGAGGCCTGTGGGAATGCCCCCGCGCGTCACCTGGATGGCCCGGGCGTCGGTGCCGGTGACCGACGGCTCGGCCTCCAGCTGGTACGGAACGCCCTCCGCCTCGGCAGCGGCCACAAGGCGCTCGAACACCACGGGGTTGATGTTCGGCCCCCGCGCGATGACCGGACCCGCCCCGCAGACGATCTTGCCGTACTTCGTTTTGTCGATGCCCGGATAGTCCGTGGCGTGGGTGACGTCGAAGGCGAGCGCCACGTCGGGGTTCACGGCATGGGCGCTTGTCATGGCGCCGCGGGTGCCGATCTCCTCCTGAGTGGTGGCCACCGCGATGAAGTCGCCCGGGGCGCGGCCGGCGCGGGCCAGCTTCTCCATGACGCGACAGGCGATCCACACGCCGCACTTGTCATCGAAGCACTTCGAGACGGCCATGTCGTCGCCGAACCGCTCGAATCCGACGCCGAACGTGATGGGGTCGCCCACCCGCACAAGCTTCTTCACGCGCTTGGGCTTCATGCCCAAATCGATAACGAGGGAGGAGAGCGGCGTCACCGTCTTGCGCTCGTCCGGCTCGATGAGGTGGATGGGCTTGCGGCCCACGATGCCGCGGAGGGTGCCGGAAGCGGTGTGCACGTCGACCCGCATGCCGGGCAGGATGGCCGCGTCCACGCCGCCCAAAGAGGCCACGGAGAGGAAGCCCTCGTCGGAGATGTAGGTGACCATGAGGCCGATCTCGTCCATATGGGCCGCCAGCATGAGCGAGGGCGCACCGGCGTCGCGGCCCTCGAGTACCGCGCGCACCGAGCCCATGGTGTCGGTGGCCACTTCGTCGGCCACATCAGCGAGCCTCTCGCGCACCAACGCGGCCGCCGGCTCCTCGAAGCCCGTCGGCGAGGGCGTCTCCACCAACTGCTTCAAAAACTTCAGATGTTTCTTCTTCATTGGTTCTCCTGTTCGATCCACCGGTGAGCAGGCTCGTTGTGCTGCGTTCGCGCCGTCACCTTGCGCCTTGGGCCTCGTTTACCAGTATCCCTTCGAATGCTTTCGCTTGCGCTCGGGTTTGGGAGGACGGAAATCCAGCGCCAGCTGGCCGTCGGTGGTCTTCTCCCGCTTCTCGGCGGGGGCGGCGCCGGCCCGCTCCACCTTCTCGATAGTCCACGACACCGCGCTCGCGCCGAACAGCTCCAGCATCTTCATCCGCGCATCGTGGGCGTTGGCCTTAGTGCCGGCCCGCGCGTCGCTCTCGAACTCGAAGAGCCCGCGCTCACGGTCGTAGGAGCCCTTCGGCGACTGATAGTGAGCGATGTAGGTTGCCATAGACTCGCGCGCTTCCTTTCTCAAACGTTCCCGAGCCATGATAGCAGAGCACGCAGATCCGCGCGGCGTGCCATCCTCAGGACGCGCGAAGAAAACGCCCTACGCCGCTCGAACGATTTCCCCTTTGGATGCTCTCTCCTTTGAAGATCGCTGAAAAACAACAGTCGGAACCCGCAGTGGCAAGAGTTTGACGGAGTTTCGTCGAGCGATCGGCTGGAATGGCTTGAAAACCACGAAACATCGGACGAGAAGGCCTTTTTCGGCGATGTTGTAATACCGAAGAGGACATTTTCCCAGGTCGTGTATTACAAAGAGGCCTCTGAAGCCCGGTTGACGCCGATGTTTCGCTATTTCTAAGCCATTTGAAGAGCTGGAAACATCATTTTCTGGTCAGAAACCGATGTTTCGTGATTTCCAAGCCACTTCAAGCTTGGAAAAAGGTCGGTTAGCAGAAACCCGCATCAGAGGACACCAAGGCCATGCCCTCCAAGCCGCTGGCGCACAATTGGCACGTCCGCGCAAGACGAGCCCTCGAAAAGCGAAAGGCCATCGCTCGAAAACGAGAGATGACCTCGCTAAAGTTCTGGAGCCGGTGACAGGAATCGAACCCGCAACCCACTGATTACAAATCAGTTGCTCTACCGTTGAGCCACACCGGCGACGAGCGCGTGAACGGCCGACCCTCCCCATCGATGCCGTTCCGCGTCGGCCCATTGTACGACAACGTCCCGGTTTAGGGAAGTTGCAACCGCGGATTCTCTACTCCTTGGCGCCCCACTGCTCGTAGTAGGCGTCGATGGCGGCCGCGATATCGTCGTCGATAACGATGCGCCCGGCCACTTCATGATTGTGCAGGCACTCCTTCACCTCGGCCATGGACACGATGGAGGCCACCGGGAAGCCGTACTTCGCCTCGATCTCCTTCTGGGCCGTGGTGACGCCGCCCTTCCCCACCTCCATGCGGTTGAGCGACACGATGAGCCCGCGCACATCCACATCGGCAGCGGCCTTCAAGATGGGGTAGGTCTCGTCGATGGACTTGCCCGAAGTGGTGACGTCCTCCACCATGATGACCTTGTCGCCGTCGTGAAGTTCCGCGCCCAAGAGGTTGCCCGCATCGGCCCCGTGGTCCTTCACTTCCTTGCGGTTGCAGCAGTACTTCACTTCCTTGCCGTAGAGCTCCTGCAGCGCCATGGCGGTGACCACCGCTAAGGGGATGCCCTTGTAGGCCGGCCCGAACACCACGTCGAAGTCGAGCCCGAAGTTGTCGTTGATGGCCTGGGCGTAGTACAGCCCCAGCCGATGCAGCTGCTCGCCGGTCACGTACGCCCCCGCGTTCATGAAGAACGGCGACTTGCGCCCGCTCTTCAGCGTGAAGTCGCCGAACTTCAGCACATCGCTCTCCACCATGAACTCGATGAACTCGCGCTTGTAAGCCTCCATAGCCGCCCTTTCATCCGTGAGGAGTTCCCTCATGTTTCCTATGGGCACCATGATACCCGATTTCCTCGTCGGTTTCCCCGAATCGATCAAAGTGCGGCTCCAGCACGGATGGCGCGGGGAACGAACCGGGACATTCCTGCGTCATTTCTGCGGTTCGGATCGCGTAGCATGGCACGATCCAAACCCCGGTGAAAGGACGGCCTAGATGTCGAGAAACCTTCTGTTCAGCGAGTACCCCATGTTTGACAGAATCATGGAGGAGCGCCCCGATCTGTGCCGCCGAGTGCTGGAAACGGCCCTCGGGGTACCCGTGGACGAGGTGCGCAACGTCGTCGCCGAGCGCACCCTGCAGCCCCGCGTCGGCTCCCACGGAGTGCGCCTCGACGCCTGGGTTCGCACCTCGGACGCGCTCTACGACGTGGAGATGCAGACCTACTCCCGCGAGGGCCTGGGTCGACGCATGCGCTACTACCAGAGCGCCATGGACACTGCGATGCTGCGCCCGGGAGCCACCTACGACAGTTTGCCCGAGAGCTTTATCGTTTTCATCTGCCTACACGACGAGTTCAAGGAGGGGCTCCCCGTCTACACCTTCGACATGATATGCGATGAGAGTGGATCCGTGGTACTTGGGCACGGCTTCAAATGGGTCGTGCTCAACGCTTCCGCTTGGGAGATGTTGCCAGATGGGCCGCTTCGTGGTTTACTTCGGTACGTCGCCACCGAGGAGGTCGGAGGCGACGGCCTTACCGCCGATCTCGCGGCCGCCGTGGAGGCCGCCAACGAGGACGCCCCATGGAGAGAGGAGTCTCTTGTCATGCTGACGCTGGAAGAGGATATGCGCGCCCAAGGCCGCCTCCTGCAGAAGAAGGGCCGTGAGGAGGGGCTTGCCGAGGGTAGAGCCGAGGGTAGAGCCGAGGGTAGAGCCGAGGGCAGGGCCGAGGGTAGGGCCGCGGGACGGGCGGAAGGAGCCGACCAACTTGGAAAGCTGATAGCTCAGCTTATGGATGCCGGTCGCTTCGAGGACGCCCGCCGTGCGGCGACCGATGCGGAATACCGTGAGGAATTGCTCGAGGAGCTTGACTCGTAAAAGCAGGAGCCATCGCGAACCGACGACAACGAAGTCTCCTCCTTCGCAAACCCCTCGCCGCCACACTCCTCTCCCGACCCCAGAAGGCATACGCCGCAAGCAAACCGGCGATGTTCAACCCATTGACACGCGAACATCTATTCGGGTAGTATAGCGTACATTCATTCGGGCGAACAAGTGTGCCCGTAAAGAGTTGCGGGCCGGAAGATGCTTGGCGACGGGAAGGGGTTGCGCGGTGAACGTCATCGAGAAGCTGGAGATTCTGGCCGATGCGGCGAAGTACGACGTAGCTTGCACCTCCTCCGGGGTTCAGCGCGCGGGCAAGGCCGGGCAGCTGGGCGCGGCCACCCAGGCGGGATGCTGCCATTCGTTCACGCCGGACGGGCGCTGCGTCACGCTGCTTAAGGTGCTCATGACCAACGTCTGCGTCTACGATTGCTGCTACTGCGTGAACCGCGCGAGCAACGCCGAGGCACCCCGAGCCGCATTTACGCCCCGCGAGTTGGCCGACCTCACCATCGGCTTTTACCGTCGCAACTATATCGAGGGGCTGTTCCTCTCCTCGGGCGTCGCCGGATGCCCCGACCGCACCACCGAGCTCATGATAGCGGCTCTGCGCATCCTGCGGGAGGAGTACGGCTTTCGCGGCTACATCCACACCAAGGCCATCCCCGGCACCTCGGTGGAGCTCATCGACGAGCTGGGGCGCCTGTCCGACCGCCTCTCGGTGAATCTGGAGCTGCCGAGCCGGCAGAGCCTGGGGCTTTTGGCCCCCAACAAGTCGCGTGCGTCCATCCTGGCCCCCATGCGGCATATCTGCGACTCCATCGCCGACGATGCGGAATCGCGCTCGCTGGCGAAGAAGCGCACCACGGTGTACCTCACCAAGAAGAACGCCCGGAAGGCACGGGCCTTCGCGCCGGCGGGCCAGTCCACCCAGATGATCGTCGGAGCCACTCCGGAAAGCGACTACCAGATCTTGAATCTGTCAGCGGCCCTCTACACCCACCTGTCGCTGAAGCGCGTGTTCTTCAGCGCCTACCTCCCCGTCGTGGCCGACCCGCTCCTGCCCGCCACCGACGCCGTGCAGCTGAACCGCGAGCACCGCCTCTACCAGGCCGACTGGCTCTTGCGCTTCTACGGCTTTAACGTGAGCGAGATCATCGACGAGGACAATCCCTTCCTCGCCCCCGATGTCGATCCGAAGGCGAACTGGGCCCTGAACCACCTGGACTTCTTCCCCGTGGAGGTGAACAGCGCGCCTTTGGAGGCGCTTCTGCGCGTGCCCGGCATCGGCGTGCGCGGCGCCAAGCTCATCTGTCGGGCACGACGGCAATCCACCCTCGGCGAGGCGGAGCTGAGAAAGCTCGGCATCGCCTATAAGCGCGCCCGCTACTTCATCACCATGAACGGCGCCTGGGGCGGATCGGGGATCGACTTCTCCCGCGAGGCCCTGCACGCGCGGCTTTCGGCCCCTATCGACGGCGGTCGCCACGGGCGCCGCGCCGACCGCGCCCCAGCCGGCCAGATGAGCCTCTTCGAAACCGTGGAGGCACCGCCCGTACTGCCCGAGACGAGCCCCGATGCGGCAACCGCCCGCGAGGTCGCCTTTGCCGCCCAGCGCCGGGCCCTCGAGACGACCGGGACGGCGGACGGACGGCAAGCGATCGCAACCGAGGCGGCATCGGCCACAGAACGCTCGATCGCCGACGGCCGCAAAACGCTCGACAGCCCGCTGCTCTCGGTGGCCTAGGTGGGCGCCATGGAGCATATCCCGAACGCATCCGCGGAAGACGCCCCTGCGACGCCCTCCCCTCCTCCCGACATCTACGACGAGGTGGCCTACGCCTACGACGGCTCCCTGGAAGGGCTGCTCTCGGCTGTCTTCGCCGCCTACGAGCGCCACGAGCATCCCACCGATATCGCGCCGGAAGAGCGTCTGCAGCTCCGTCTCGGCCAGCGCGTGTCGCTCATCCCCACCGACCAGGACCGGGCCCTGCGCGTCATGGGCACCCTGCGCCGCCAGTGCGGCCGCGCGGCAGCCCTGGCGGTGACCCGCGCCGCTTGCTCGGACGAGCCGGGTGCGGGCACGGCGGTCTACCGCTTCGTGCGCTATGCCATCGACGAGCAAAAGCATCGCGCATGCGAGCACTGTCGCAAGCGCGCCTCCTGCGCAGGCCGCGGCGGCATGGGGCCGTGCCCCAAGCAGCGGGGCCGCGCCTTCTCGGACATCACGCATCCGGCCGTGGAGCGGCTCTTCCGCATTTCGCGCTCGGTCGGTCAGGAATGCGAGCATATGCGCCAGTTCGTGCGCTTCCAGCACCTCGCCGGCGAAGGAGCCGATGTATGGTTCGCCCGCGTGAACCCGAAAGCCTCGGTGGTGCCGCTTATCATGGATCATTTCGTGGAACGTCTCGGCGTGCAGCCCTTCATCATCTACGACGAGGTGCACCATCTCGCCGGCGTCTACGACGGCGGCGACTGGCAGCTGGTGAACACCGAGGGCGCCGGCGACTTGGAACGAGCGCTGCCCGACCGCACCGCCGACGAGGCCCTCATGAGCGAGGCCTGGCGCACCTTCTACAAAAGCGTCTCCATCGACGCCCGCTACCACCCGGAGCTGCGCCGTCAATTCATGCCCAAGCGCTTCTGGAAGAACCTCACCGAGCTGCAGGAAAGCCCTGCCGCCCTGCGCCCGCGCTACGCTGAACGCGGGTGAGCCGCGGCCGCGCAAACATCCCCGCCGGTGCGACGACGGCCCTACAAGCTGAATACCAGCTCGCCGGTCGGGGCGGTCAGCTTGCCGGGCACGGGGCACTCGCACTCATAGGCAATCCCTACGGCCGGCCCCACGTGAACGCCGATGACCGGACTGACGGGCAGCACCTCCACCGCGTGTCCCACCGCCGGCTCGATAGCCTCGCGCGCCCATTTGATGGCGGGGGCCGCCGATCCGATGTAGTGCACCACCACGCGCTTGAGCCCAAAGGCCTCGATCTCCTCTTTGAAGACGTCTGCCATGCGAGCAAGCGTCTTCTTCCACGTGCGCACTTTCGCCAACGTGGATGTCTCCCAATCGGCCACCGTGAGCACGGGGGAGATTTGCAGCAGACCGCCGAGCAACGCCGACGCACCTCCAATGCGACCGCCCGCCTTCAAAAAAGCAAGGCTCTCCGGAGCGAAGATGAACCGCGACGAGACGACCGAATCAATCGCCGCCTGCGCGCACCGCGTCAGATCGCCGCCCGCATCGCGCGCATCGCATGCATCGAGCACCGCGAACATCTCATCGCCGCAGTTCGACGTCGAGTCGATCAGCGTGCAGCGGAACTGCTTGTAGCGCTCCTTGCAGGCCCGAGCGCTGCGCACCGCCCCTTCGAACGTTCCGGACATCTTCGACGAGATGAAAACCCCGAGCACCTCATCGGCCGCCTGCGCCGCCTTTTCGAAAATCGTCTCCATCGCATGCTGCGAGGGCTGGCTCGACGTAGGCGGATTGTCGATCATGTCGGCGATATCCTCATAGAATGCATCGACGTCCATGTCGGCCTCGCGGTACTCACGACCATCCCGATTCACGAACAGCGAGACGACTTCGATATCGCGCTCCCGCACCACCTCGGCGGGGATAGAGGCGACCGAATCGGTGACGATCTTGACCACGACTTCTCCTTTCAGCGAGGCACCCGAAGGCATCCGCGCCGCACGCGACGGCGTATCGCGACGCTGCGGCCGCGATGGGCATTTTTGCTATCGTACACCATGTGCACGCTCGAAAACGCGCGCAGAGGAGAAGTTCATGCGACCGTTGAGCCAAAAGTCGGCTAATACTCTCGCATACCGCTGGCAGCTAGGCGCTACACGCCCGTGAAGTCGAAGGCCGGGATGAAGCTCTCCTCAGCGGCTCCCCCTTCTTGCCAGAAGTAGTCCTCCACTCCCAGCGCATCGGCGAAATCGAGCAGCTGCTCGTACTCGGAATCGGGTACCGTGGTCGCAAGCTCGGGACTCGCCGCCAGGGCCGCGGCCGCCCGCCTGTCGCCGGCTGCAGCGGCCTGAGCGATCACCGGCGTGTACTGGTTCATGAGCGAGAGCCGGACATCGCTCCCGAAGCGCTCGTGCAGAAGCCGCACCACGGCCTTGGAGTTATCCAGGGCCCCGGGCAGCATGAGATGGCGCACCACCACGCCGGAGACGAGGCGCTCCTGGCCGCGGAACTCGTCATAGCACGGGGCGCCAACGACCTCTACCATGGTCTGAAGCGCCGCGAGGGCCACCTCGGGGTAGTCGGCAGCATGGGAGTAGCGAGCCGCCAGCGCCGCATCGGCGTACTTGAAGTCGGTGAGGTAGGCGTCCACGAAGCCGACGTTGCCGCGCACCGCCTCCACGGTCTCGTAGCCGCCCGTGTTCCACAACACCGGCAGCGCCATGCCCTGCTCGCGCGCCAAGGCAACCGCCGCGCGGATCTGCGGCGCGAAGTGCGTCGGCGTCACGCAGTTGATGTTCAGCGCCCCGGCCGCCTCAAGCTCGCCCATGATGGCGGCCAAGCGCTCGACAGTGATTGCCCGGGCCGCCTCGCCCAGAGCGATAGAGGCGTTCTGGCAATAAACACAACGCAGAGGGCAGCCGGAGAAGAAGATGGTGCCGCTGCCGTCCTCGCCGGAGATCGGCGGCTCCTCCCAGAAGTGCAGCGCCGCCCGGGCCACGAGCACCTCGCCCGCAGCTCCGCAAACCCCGCGCTCCCCCGCCGCCCGATCAACGCCACACCTCCGGGGGCACAGCTCGCACGACAACGGCAACGCGTAGAGGGGATGCGGGATGCCTTGACCGAGCGAGTTCCGTAGCGAACGGAAATGCCCTGTGGGCATTTCCGCCGAGCGAGGACTGTCTGAGCGAATCAAGGTATCGCGCAGCTCTGATTCCGGCGAGTCACAACTAGTTGTTCGAGTAGTCGAAGTCGTCGTTATAGGGAGCGAAGTCGTCATAGTCGTCGTAGTCGTGATCCTCGCGGAAGTGGTCGTGGCCGCAACCGTCCTCGTCGTCGTAGGCGCTCCAGTCCTCGTCCTCCTCGGAGGCAGGGTGCCCATAGGCCTGCTCGGCGCGCGTCCAGTCGAGCCCGGCCCGGGCTCCGGCCGCCTCGTCCTGATACACCAGAGACAGCGCCGCCGGCGCCATATCGGCGCCTCCGATGACCACCAGAAGCTCCAGCAAGTGCATGGTCGCCTCCACTCCGGGCAAAATCACCTCGGCGTCGTCGGCGGCCATGAGCGCCGCGGACAGCTCGGCCAGGAGCATCTCGGCCGTGTAGTCGCCGGTGTAGCGCTGCTGGCGCACGGCCTGTACCACAGGATCGGCGGAGACGGGGCTGAACAGCGGAATCTGGTCGGCGTCCAGCGCTCCCACCGAACGGGCCGAGGCATCGTCCAAGGCCACGGCCTCGATGGCGCTCACCAGATCGGCGGCCAAGGGCAGCGTGTGGGTATTGCGCAGAAGCTGCGCGCGGCCCGGTGCCCCCACTTCCACCACTTCTCCGAAGATGGCGTCCAGAAGCCGACGGACATCGTCGGTCAGCTCGGCTTCGGTGGCCACCGGCCCCAGAAGGTTCTCGCGGGCGAAGGCATCGGCGGCCACCAGCGAGCGTACCGTCGCCGGTGCCTCCACCATGATCAGGTCGTTCACCGTCGCCACGGCGTTGATCTCGCGGGCGAAGTTCGGCGTGGCAGCCGACAGATCCACCAGCGTGGACCCCGGAGCCGTCGTCGTGACGAGTCCCTCGTCGCCGAAGTACAGATCCTCCAGCGCCGAGCCGGAGGTGGCATACGTCACCACGATGTCCGCCGAGGCGACATCGGAGACTTGGGAGAAGCCGGCGTCGGCCAGGCGCCCCTCCACGGCCCCGATGAACGACGGGGCACCCACGTAGGCGTACGACTTCGCCATTACTTGTCTCCCTTCACCTTGCGGGCGATGCGATCGGCCACGGACAGGTTCTCGCGCTTGTCGTGGCCCCAGAACACCACGGCCAGCATATCGGCGCCCACATGAGACCCGATGACCGGGCCGATGTTGCACACCAGGCACAAAAGCCCGGGCGCCTCCTTTTCCAAGGCCTCCTTCAGACGCGCGGCATCTTTGGGGCAGTCGGCGTGGCCCACAATGGCGACATGGGCCTGACCGGCGTCGTCGACGTTCTTCTTGTAGTACTCCGCCAGCTGCTTGATGCCCTTCTTGCGCCCCCGGGCCACGCCGACCAGCGACAGCGTCCCGTCCTCGGCGATGACGAGCAGCGGCTTCACATCCAGGGCGGCACCGGCCACGGCAACCGAGGCGGGAATGCGGCCGCCGCGGCGCAGGGCCTCCAGGTCGTCCACCATGAACTCCTCGTTCACGAAGCAGCGGGCCTCCTCGGCCCAAGCGGCCAGCTCGGCAGCCGACATGCCCTTCTCGTGCTGCACCAGCGCCTCGTAGACGAGCAGACCCTCGGCCACGCTGGCCAAATGGGTGTCCACGATATGCAGCTCGAAGTCCGGGTGCTCGGCAAGGACTTGATCGCGCACGACGCAGGCGGCGTCGAAAGAGGCGGACAGACCGCTGGAGAACGCCAGGTACACCGCCGGCGTCCCCTCCTCGGCCGCCGCCGTGAACGTGTCGGTGAGCGTCTGCAGCGTCACCTGGGCCGTCGAGGGCTCGGCGCCTTTGCGCATGGCCCCGTAGAAGGCCTCGGCCGACACGGACTCGAACAGGTCGTCCTCGAAGGTGCCCCCGTCGACGGTGTAGGGGAACTTCATGAGCGTGACGCCTGGGCGCCGCACCACCGAGGCGGGCAGATCGCAGCAGGAATCGATGATCAGGTGGCATTTCGCCATAGAGCGTCCTCTCTATAGAATATGTCGCAGCTCGGCCACCAGCGCCCGGCGGCGCTCGTTGAGGCCCAGCTCCAGACCAACAGGATAGGTGTGGGGGTTCAGCATGCGCAACTGAGTTTCGTCAAGGGTTTCCAAACCAACACAAGCGCGCGCACGGGCGGCCATGGCGCTGCGCTCCTCGGGCGCGAGCACCACCTTGCCGACGCGGGCCAGCGGGCGCAGCAGCGTCTCGAAGCGCAGGCCCGAGAGGTTCTTCTGGCGCAAATCGTCCATGGGGTCCACGATGACCTCCCGCGCATCCGGCGTCTCGTTCACGTCGAAGACCATATCGCCGGCAATGCGGCCGTCGGACTGGTAGTACCGCCGCACGTCGAGCACGCCCGGGGTGGTGAGCTTGGCGGCCGACTCGGAGATCTTCAGCCGCGCCGTCCAAGGGGCGTCCTCGCCCACGCGAACCGCGGCCAGCTTGTAGACGCCGCCCAGAGTCGGCTGGTCGTAGGCGCTCGCGAGCTTCGTGCCCACGCCGAAGGACATGACGTCGGCGCCTTCCTCCAGCATCGACTGGATGGTGTACTCGTCCAGATCGTTCGAGAGCACGATGCCGCAATCGGTAAGCCCCGCCTCATCCAGCATGCGCCGGGCCATCTTCGAGAGCCACGACAGGTCGCCCGAGTCGATGCGGATGCCGGCCAGACGCTCGCCGCGCTCGCGCATTTCCAGGCCCACGGTGATGGCGTTTCTGATGCCCTGCTCCACATCGTAGGTATCCACCAGAAGGATGCAGTTGTTCGGGAAGATGCGGGCGTACTCGCGGAAGGCGGTGAGCTCGTCGTCGAAGGACATGACCCAGGAATGGGCGTGGGTGCCCGAGACCGGGATGTCGAAGAGCTTGCCGGCCAGCACGTTCGAGGTGGAGGCGCAGCCGCCCACCACCGCCGCGCGCGATGCCCACACGCCGCCTAGGCCCTGGGCCCGGCGCAGGCCGAACTCCGCCACGGGGCGCCCCTTGGCGGCGCGGCACACACGGGCGGCCTTGGTGGCGATGAGCGTCTGGAAGTTCACCATGTTCAACAGCGCCGTCTCGATAAGCTGGCACTGCATGATGGGGCCGGTGACCCGCACGAGCGGCTCGTGGGGGAACACGATCGTACCCTCGGGCACCGCGTCGATATCCACCGACAGGCGCAGATCGCGCAGATACTCCAGGAAGGCCGGATCGAACAAGGGGCCGCCGGCCGGAGCGTCCAGCGAGGCCAAATAGGCGATATCCTCCTCGCTGAAGCGGAACGTCTCCACCAGGTCGGCCAGCTGGGCCATGCCGCAGGCCACCGCGTAGCCTCCCTTGAAGGGATAGTCGCGGAAGTACATGGTGAAGCAGGCCTCCTCGCCCGCTTTCTCGGCGTCCCAGTAGCCCTGGGCCATGGTGATCTGGTACAGATCGGTGAGCAGCGCGTAGTCCACGTTCATGAGTGAGGTGCCTCCCTAGTTTCCGGTGCCGTTGCCACCGTTGCCGCTCTGCGGGCCCGAGCCCGCACCCGAGCCGCCGTCGGCCTTGGGCTTGCGGGAGCGGCGCCGGCGCCGAGGCTTGGAAGCGCCCGTGTCCGCCTTAGCCCCGTCGCTGCGGGACGCGCCGCCCTGCTCGGCCCGCAGCCCCGAGGACTTCTGGCCCGGCCGCGGCGAGGCGCCCTTGGGCTTGCCGTCGCCCTGGCCGGAGCGAGAGCGGCCCTGGGAGCCCTTGGCCCTTTGCGCTTTCCC
>OLRU01000364.1_pt1 | contig 53601 bp, 45 predicted proteins | sample 1672961 | NCBI WGS metagenome assembly OLRU01 (sample SAMEA3136741, study PRJEB25190) | human gut metagenome | biome: human gut; feature: human-associated habitat; material: faeces | place: Austria | collected 2013
GATGGTAAGTGTATCTTGAGCGGAAACATCGCCATAAATATACGAACCTAAAAGATGCGCGAGCTGGCCAAGCACGCGCTGGCCGTCTCGCCCGTGCACCAGGTGCTGGTTGAGAAGAGCATCCGCGGCTACAAGGAGATAGAGTACGAGGTCATGCGCGACGCCGCCGACACGGCCATCGCGGTCTGCAACATGGAGAACATCGACCCCGTCGGCATCCACACCGGCGACAGCATCGTCGTCGCGCCCAGCCAGACGCTGACCAACCGCGAATACCAGATGCTGCGCGACAGCGCGCTGAGGATAATCCGCGCCCTGGGCGTGGAGGGCGGCTGCAACGTGCAGTTTGCGCTCGACCCGGAGAGCTTCCAGTACTTCCTCATCGAGGTCAACCCCCGCGTTTCCCGCTCCTCGGCCCTCGCCAGCAAGGCCACCGGCTACCCCATCGCCCGCGTGAGCGCCAAGATAGCCGCCGGGCTGCGCCTGGACGAGATCATGCTCGCCAACACCCCGGCCAGCTTTGAGCCCACGCTCGACTACGTGGTCACCAAGATGCCTCGCTTTGCCTTCGACAAGTTCGCGGGCGCCAGCAACAAGCTCGGCACGCAGATGAAGGCCACCGGCGAGGTCATGGCCGTGGGCCGCACGATAGAAGAGAGCCTCTTGAAGGCCGTGCGCTCGCTGGAGATCGGCGCGTACCACCTCTACCTGCCCAAGTTCCACCACATGCCCATAGACGAGCTGCTCGACTACATCAAGGACGGCACGGACGACCGCATCTTCGCCCTGGCACAGCTGATGTGGCTGGGCGTGGACTACAACCGCCTGTGCAACATCACGGGCATCGACATGCTGTTCCTGGACAAGATCCACAATATAGTCGAGCTCGAGCGCGAGATAAAGGATGCGCCCATCACGCGCGAAAACCTCCTGCGCGCCAAGCGCATGGGCTTTTCTGACCGCCACCTGGCCCACCTGTGGAAGTGCTCGGAGCAGGACGTGTACGAAAAGCGGCGCGAATTCGGCGTCTTCCCCGTCTACAAGATGATAGACACCTGTGCCAGCGAATTTGAGAGCTACGTGCCCTACTTCTACTCCACCTACGAGGAGGAGAACGAGAGCGTGGTCTCCGACCGGCCGAAGGTCATCGTCCTCGGCGCGGGCCCCATCCGCATAGGCCAGGGCGTGGAGTTCGACTACTCCACCGTCCACGCGGTCAAGACCATCCGCGATCACGGCTACGAGGCCATAATAATCAACAACAACCCCGAAACCGTATCCACCGACTACACCACCAGCGACAAGCTCTACTTCGAGCCGCTGACGGTCGAGGACGTCATGAACGTCATCGAGCTGGAAAAGCCCCTGGGCGTCATCGCCACCCTGGGCGGCCAGACCGCCATCAACCTGGCCCAGCCGCTGATGGAGCGCGGCGTGAAGCTCATCGGCACCGACTGCGAGGCCATAGAGCGGGCCGAGAACCGCGACAGCTTTGAAAAGCTGCTGCTCGCCGAGGGCATACCCCAGCCCGAAGGCCGCGCTGTCACCAGCGTGGACGCCGGCGCGGAGGCCGCCGGGCAGATAGGCTACCCCGTCCTCGTCCGACCGAGCTTCGTCCTCGGCGGCCGCGCGATGCAGATAGTCGCGGACGAGACTTCCCTGCGCTACTACCTGGAGAACGCGGTGCGCATAGACGAGAAGCAGCCCGTGCTGGTCGACCGCTACATCTCCGGCCGCGAGTGCGAGGTCGACGCGGTCTGCGACGGCGTGAACGTGTTCGTCCCCGGCATAATGGAGCACGTGGAGCGCACGGGCGTGCACTCCGGCGACTCCATCAGCGTCTACCCGCCCTATAACCTCTCCGACAAGGTCAGGGAGACCATCCTCGACTACACCCGCCGTCTGGGCCTGGCCATCGGCATAGTCGGCCTCTACAACATCCAGTTCATCGTGGACAAGAACGACGACGTGTACATCATCGAGGTAAACCCGCGCTCTTCCCGCACCGTGCCCTTCATCTCCAAGGCCACGGGCTGGTCCCTGGCCGACATCGGCACGCTGGCCATGCTGGGCGTGAGCCTGCCCGAGCAGGGCATAACCGAGCTGTGCCCGGCCGACCGCGAGCGCTTCTACGTCAAGGCCCCGGCCTTCAGCTTTTCCAAGCTCTCCGGCCTGGACGCCTACCTCTCCCCGGAGATGAAATCCACCGGCGAGGCCATAGGCAGCGACAAGACGATAAACCGCGCGCTGTACAAGGCGCTGCAGGCCTCCGGCATGCGCGTAGCCAACTCCGGCACCGTGTTCGTCACCATCGCCGACTGCGACAAGGAGGAAGCCCTGCCGCTCATCCGCCGCTTCTACGACCTCGGCTTCAACATCGAGGCCACGGAGGGCACGGCCAGGTTCCTCAAGAGCCACGGCATCCGCACCCGCGTCAGGCGCAAGATAAGCGAGGGCAGCGAGGAGATACTTGACTCCATCCGCCGCGGCTACGTGAGCTATGTCATAAACACCCGCGACGTGAGCTCCACCAGCAGCCACTCCGACGGCTATGAGATCCGCCGCTGCGCCGTGGAGAACAACGTGAGCATATTCACCAGCCTTGACACCGTCCGCGTCCTGCTGGACGTGCTCGAGGAGATAACGATTTCGATATCGACCATTGACTGATATGAAAAAAGGCCTGTTTACCTTAATAAAGAATGAGGAGCTGGTGCCAGGTTTCCACCGCCTCACCTTTTCCGGGGACGGCTCGGCGGTGACGCGGCCGGGCCAGTTTGCGGAGGTGGAGATCCCCGGCTACTTCCTGCGCCGCCCCTTCTCGGTGGCGGATGCGGGGGAGGACTATCTCACCCTGGCGGTGCGTGTGCGCGGCGAGGGCACTGCGGTGCTGACCGACACGCGCCCGGGCGCCAAGTTCGACATCCTCACCGGGCTGGGCAACGGCTTCGACCTCGGCTGCGCGGGGGCAAGGCCCCTGCTGATCGGCGGAGGCAGCGGCGCTCCGGCCCTCTATATGGCCTGCCGCGAGCTGGTCTCCCGGGGCGCGGAGCCCATCGCGGCTCTGGGCTTCAACAGTGCGGCGGAGAGCTTTTACGTTGAGGATTTCACCGAGCTCGGCGCGGAGACGGTGGTCTACACTGCGGACGGAACCCTGGGCCGCCGCGGCGTGGTGACCGACGCGCTGGAGGATTTTGAGTACACCTGCGTCTACGCATGCGGCGCGGTGCCAATGCTGCAGGTTATAGACCGCGGGGCGAAGACGCCGGCGCAGTTCTCGCTCGAGGCCCGCATGGGCTGCGGCTTCGGCGCCTGCATGGGCTGCACGGTGGAGACCGTGGACGGCCCCAGGCGCGTTTGCAAGGACGGCCCGGTGTTCAGAAAGGGGGAGCTCATATGGTGAGCACGGAAGTCACCCTCTGCGGTGAGCGGCTGGAAAACCCCGTCATACCCGCGAGCGGCACCTTCGGCTACGGTCATGAGTTCGCGGAGATTTACGACATAAACTGCCTCGGTGCTTTTGCCATCAAGGGCACGACGGCCTACCCGCGCTTCGGCAACCCCACGCCGCGCATAGCCGATGCGCCCGGCGGTATGCTCAACGCGGTGGGGCTGCAGAACCCCGGCGTGGAGGATGTCATACACCGTGAGCTGCCCAAGCTGGCCGCGGTGTACAAAAAGCGCGTCGTTGCCAACGTCTGCGGCTTCTCCCTGGGCGAGTACGTCTCCGTGGCGGAGATGTTCGACAGCTGCGAACAGGTGGGCTGGATCGAGCTCAACGTCAGCTGCCCCAACGTCCACGGCGGCGGCATGGGCTTCGGCACGACGGCCGAGGGCGCGGCGGCGGTCACGCGCGAGGTGAAGCGCGTGGTGAAAAAACCCGTCATAGTCAAGCTCACGCCCAACGTGACCGACATAGCGGCCATCGCCCGGGCCTGCGCCGACGCGGGAGCGGACGCGCTCTCGCTCATCAACACGGTGCTGGCCATGCGCATAGACCCCGCAGCGAGAAAGCCGGTCCTGGCCAACGTCACCGGCGGGCTCTCCGGCGCGGCGGTGTTCCCGCTCGCACTGCGCATGGTGTGGCAGGTGTACGAGGCCGTGAATATCCCCATCATCGGCATGGGCGGCGTGCGCAGCGCGCGCGACGTGATAGAGATGATGCTCGCGGGGGCCACCGCCGTCGGCGTGGGCGCGGCCAACCTCACCAACCCCTATGCCGCGCGGGACATAATCGAGGCCCTGCCGGCTGAGATGGAGAAGTACGGAATAGACAATTTGGTTGACATAATAGGAGGAGCACATAATGGGTAAAGACGTAATAGTGGCCTGTGACATGCCGGACAAGGCGAGCGTCATGGCCTTCCTCGACCGCTTTGGCGACGAGCGCCCCTATGTGAAAATAGGCATGGAGCTCTTTTACGCCGCCGGCCCGGACATCGTGCGCGAGATAAAGTCGCGCGGGCACCGGATATTCCTCGACCTCAAGCTCTGCGACATACCCAACACAGTGCGAGGCGCAATGCGCTCCCTCCGCCCGCTGGGAGTTGACATAATTAATCTGCACGCCTTTGGCGGCGAGGCCATGATGCGCGCTGCGCTCGAAGGCCTGACGGACGAGAACGGCGAGCGGCACACAAAGCTCATCGCCGTCACCGTGCTCACCTCCACCAGCGAGGAGGCGCTGCACCGCGAGCTGCTCATAGAGAGGCCGCTTGCCGACACCTGCATAGCCTATGCGAAGAACGCGGCCGCCTCCGGCCTGGACGGCGTGGTCTGCTCCCCGCTGGAGAGCCCCGTTATCCATGAGCACTGCGGGGCCGGGTTCCTCACCGTCACCCCCGGCGTGCGCTTTGCCGGCGGGGAGAAGGGCGACCAGGTGCGCGTCACCACGCCGGAGAGGGCAAACGAGCTGGGCAGCGACTATATCGTTATGGGCCGGCCCATAACTGGCGCGGACGACCCCGTTGCGGCCTGGAAGCGCGCCCGTGCTGAGTTCTGCGGAGGTGAAATGTGATGGAAAAATTCGATGTCTCCCGCGCGCTGCTGAGTATCGGCGCGGTGTTCCTGCGTCCCGATGAGCCCTTCACCTGGGCCAGCGGCATCAAGAGCCCCATCTACTGCGACAACCGCCTCATCCTCACCGCGCCGGAGGTCAGAAACGGAGTGGAGAGCGCGCTCGCGGACATGATAAAGCGCGAGTTCCCCGAGGCCGGAGTGCTCATGGGCACGGCCACGGCGGGCATAGCCCACGCGGCTATAGCGGCTCACATCCTCGGCCTGCCCATGGGCTACGTGCGCTCGGGGAACAAGGACCACGGCCGTCAGAACCGCATCGAGGGCAGGCTTGTGCCCGGCGAGAAGGTGGTGGTGGTCGAGGACCTCATCTCCACCGGCGGCAGCGCGCTGGAGGCCGTGGAGGCCCTGCGCGAGGCCGGGGCGGAGGTGCTGGGTATCGCCGCACTCTTCACCTACGGCATGGAAAAGGGCAAAAAACGCCTGGCGGAGCACAATGTGCGCGCCGTATGCCTGACGAATTTCGACGAGGTCGTCGCCGCGGCGGCTGCGGACGGGGCCTTCCCGGCCAGCTATGTCCCCGCGCTGACGGCCTTCCGGGACAACCCGGACGACGCGAGCTGGCAGGAGGCGCTCAAATGAGGCACCTTATAGATATACGCGACCTCACGCACGGGGAGATACTCTCCCTGCTCGACCTCGCCGACAACATATATGAGCACCCGGAAGACTACCGCGAGGTGTGCCGCTACAAGAAGCTGGCCACGCTGTTCTTCGAGCCCTCCACCCGCACGCGCCTGAGCTTTGAGGCCGCGATGATGGAGCTGGGCGGCAAGGTGCTGGGCTTCTCCGAGGCTGCCAGCTCTTCGGCCAGCAAGGGCGAGAGCGTGGCGGACACCGTGCGCGTTGTGGGCTGCTACGCGGACATCATCGCCATGCGGCACCCCAAGGAGGGCGCGCCGCTGGCCGCCTCGCTGCACTCCACCGTGCCCATCATCAACGCCGGCGACGGCGGGCACAACCACCCCACGCAGACGCTGACCGACCTCATGACCATCCGCCGCGAGAAGGGCACGCTGAATAATTTCACCATCGGCCTGTGCGGCGACCTCAAGTTCGGCCGCACCGTGCACTCGCTCATCGCCGCGCTCTCCAGGTGCGAGGGCGTGAAGTTCGTGTGCATCTCCCCCGAGGAGCTGCGCCTGCCCGGCTACGTCAAGCAGGACGTGCTGGCCAGGAGCGGCTGCGAGTTCACCGAGGCCAGCGACCTGGCGGAGGTGCTGCCCGGGCTGGACGTGCTGTACATGACCCGCGTGCAGCGCGAGCGCTTCTTCAACGAGGAGGACTACCTGAGGCTCAAGGACAGCTATATCCTCACGCCGGACAAGCTCGCCGGCGCCAAGAGCGACCTCGCCATACTGCACCCGCTGCCGCGCGTGAACGAGATAGACACCGCCATTGACGCCGACCCGCGCGCGTGCTACTTCCGCCAGGCGCTCTACGGCAAGTTCGTGCGCATGGCGCTGATCCTCAAGCTGCTGGAGGTGTGACATGAACATTGACTCCATCAAAAACGGCCTCGTCATAGACCACATCCGCGCCGGCGGCGCCATGGAGCTCTACCGCCTGCTGCGCCTGGGCGATTTGGACTGCACCGTCGCTATAATCAAAAACGCCCCCAGTGAGAAGATGGGGCGCAAGGACATTATCAAGATAGACAGCCCGGAGGAAATAGACCTCGGCGTCATCGGCTTTGTGGACCCGGACGCGACCATCAACGTCATCCGCGACGGCAAGCTGGTCGAGAAGAGGCACTTCACATTGCCGGAGCGCATAGTCAACGTGCTCAAGTGCCGCAATCCCAGGTGCATCACCACCGTGGAGCCTGGCCTGGACCAGATATTCTTCCTCTCCGACCGCGAGAGCCACACATACCGCTGCCTCTACTGCGAGGCGCGGGCCGAGTGAAAAAACGGGGGACCCGGACGGGTCCCCCGCTTGCTGTCCGCGCAGTCAATCAAGGCTGCAGCGCTCCTTCACGGTAAGCATGTCGCGGAACTCGGCGGCTGCCTTTTCAAGATGGAAGATGCCGAGCCTGTTGCCGGTCTGTTCGTTGTAGATTTTTCGCAGTGCCGGGGCCCCGGCAAGGGCCTTCTCCGCCAGAGCGCAGTCAGTTTCAAAAACCGCTTCGCCGTAATAGCGCAGGAACCCGCCGTCGGCGGCGGCACAGATCTCCACCCGCGGGTTGGCGCGCATCTGGCGGTATACCTCCTTGAATTCGCCGACGCCGAAGTACAGCCGGTTCCCGGACAGCATGTGGAAGCCGATGGGACGGCACAAGTACGATTTTTCACCATACCGGGTATGGTGAGAGATACCAAAGGAGGAGCATATGGACAGGGACTTGTTCGGAGTATGTCCCTTTGCAACCGCGCAGAGGCTGATACAGGGGAAGTGGGCAATATTGATTCTGCACCATCTGAGCGAGGGTGCGCTGCGCTTCAACGAGCTCCGGCGGAAACTGCCGAAGATGACGCATGCGACGCTCTCGGCCCAGCTCAAGCAGCTGGAGGCCGAGGGGCTGGTCATACGCACGGAGTACCCGCAGATACCGCCCCGGGTGGAGTACTCCCTCAGCGAAATAGGCCGCGCCTTTGAGCCGGTGCTGGAGAGCATAAGGGTCTGGGGCAGCGAGTACATAGAGTATTTGAACTCCCGCTGAAGGGCGTCACTCTGTCAGCTCGGTGCCGGGGTAGTAGTGGGCGAGGATTTCCCTGTAGTCCGAGCCGCTGCCGGCCATAACGTTGGCGCCGTACTGGCTCATGCCCACGCCGTGCCCGTAGCCGGTGACGGTGAAGAGAAAGCCGCTGTCGGTGTAATTGAGGGTAAAGGCAGTGCTGCGCAGGGAGAAGAGGGTGCGCAGCTCCGTGCCCGGCACCTGCACGCCGCCTATCTCCGCGCTCTCCACCCGGCCGCTGCCGTCGTTCGTAACCGGGCCCAGCCAGGTGATGGGCTCGCCGCTCAGGTCGGCTTCCGGGTAAGCTCCGGATATTTTGGCGGCGAAGTCCGCGGCGCTCACAGTCACGCTGGTGACGTAGTTCGGCACGTCCTCGGCCGTCTCCGGGGACTCCACGCTCACCAGGTAGGGGCGGGCGTTCCATACCTCGGCGGAGTCCTCCGTCATGCCCGCGGAGGAGGAGTGGAACACGGCCTCGATGGCCTCGCCCTCGTAGGTGAGGTACTGGCCGTCCGTGGCGTGTACGGCGCTGGTTATTTTGGCGTAGTTTGCCTCGTAGCTGTCACCCCAGTTATCGCGCATCTGAGCGTACGTCAGATGGGCCTTGCAGCAGCCGGGGTCGTCGCAGACGGCGGCGTCCGGGTGCGCGGCCTTGGCAGAGGTCATGAGGCTGAGTATATATGTCCGCGCCGCCACGGCCTGCGCCTTGAGCGCCTCGTCCTCGAAGGATGCCGGCATCTCCCCGGCCACTACGCCGGGCAGCCACTCGGCCATGGTTGTCTCCACGGCCTCGCCGCCGCTGAGCGCGGTGAAGCTTATGTCCTCGTCCGCGCCGGCGTAATGGGCGTCCGGCGAAGCGGAGGCGCCCGGCTCCTGCGCGGAGGGCGGGGCGAGCAGGAGCGGTATGGCCAGCGCGAGCGCGAGGCAGGCAAGCCCCAGCGCGAGTGTGCCTCTCACGGCGTATCCTCCTTTTACTGTTGACTTGAGGGGCGCAGTGGGTATAAAATACCATGGAGAGTGTCCGCACGGCGGCCTCATCAAAATTCTATTTGGACGGGTTTGACCATATGCGTAAATACGCGCTCACACTTACCTGCACCGCCTGCGTCTTCGGCGCGTTCGGGGTGTTCTGCCGCTGGATACAGGGCATGACCGCCTTTGAGGAGAACGGCCTATATAAGCCGGGCAATGTCTGGGGAATAATTCTTATTTTACTGTATATAGCCGCATTTGCGGCCCTGGTAGGCTTTGTGCTGTTCTTCAAAAAGCGGCAGAAGCTGGCCTCGCCGCCGGAGTTCGGCCTGGCCATAGCCGGGGACAGGCGCTGGGCGCTGATAGTGGCCCTGGCCACGACGCTGATTATGGCCGCAGGCTGCGTGATGCTGCTGGTAACGGCGGGAGAGGAGCAGCTGGCCTCCCTGCTGAGGCTGCTGGCCCTGCTCGGCGTGCTCTGCGCCGCCGGCTTCATGGGTCTGGCCGGCTCCATAAACAAGAGCTCCCCGCGCGGAAGCGCCCTGGAGGTGGGGCTGTGCCTGGCCAGCGCTCTGCCGGTGGCGTTCTGCTGCTTCTGGCTTGTGGTGAGCTACAGGCAGGATGCGGCGACCAGCGTGGTCTGGAACTATGCGCCGGAGATAATCGCCCTGGCCTCTTCACTGCTCGCGTTCTATTACGTGGCCGGACATGCCTATGGACGTCCGCGGCCTTTTGCGGCGATATTTTTCTGCGAGTTCGGCTCCTTTTCCTGTTTTGTGACCCTGCCTGACGGCAGGCTCCTCGCGCTGCAGATAATGTTCTTCGCCGTCGCCGTGATGCAGCTCTACTTCGGCCTGCTGCTGACGGCCAACCTGCGCCCGATGGAGGAGATAGGCGAGCGCTTTCCCGGCGCCCTGGAGGCCGAGGGCCTCGTGGAGCCGGAGGAGCCCGGGGAGGACGCCGCGGACGAGCCCGAGCTGGAGGACATGGGCGGCGACACCGGCGACGAGGAGGACTTCGTCGAGGTTACGGAGCAGTATCTCGGAGAAGAGGACGGCAAAAGCGCCGAAAACGGGCCGGAGCAAAAGAATTAGCTTGACAGTCCGGCCGCTTGTATAATATAATTACCCTCTGCCAGTGACCTTGGCAGAGGGTGTTTTGCAGTGCATAGGCACAGTGAAAGCCATGCGCCGTGCGCGCATGAGATTTATGCCCAGGAGCGGGCGCCGGACGCTGTCCGGCAGACATCATGTCAACTACGGCGGTGAATCACCGCTTGTTGAGTAATAAACCGAAAGGATGATTTCAATGGTTCGCACTTATCAGCCCAAGAAACGTCAGCGCAAGAAGGAGCACGGCTTCCGCAAGCGCATGGCCACCCGCAACGGCCGCAAGGTTCTCGCCCGCCGCAGGGCCAAGGGCAGGGCCAAGCTCTCCTACTGAGCTTCCGGCGCGGTTTGACGCGCAAGTAAAGAAGGCAGCTCTTTGGAGTTCAGCACAGCATTAAAAAAGAATTATGATTTCCGTCGCGCCTACCGTAAAGGCAGGAGTGCGGCGGAGCCTTGCCTTGTTGTCTACGCGCGGCGTAACAACACGGGCCGGGAAAACCGCGTCGGGTACACCGTTTCCAACAAGCTCGGCTGCGCGGTCGTACGCAACCGCGTGCGCCGCCGCCTGCGCGAGATATACAGGTTAAACGAGCAGCGCTTCCGCCCCGGGTATGACATAGTCGTCGTCGCCAGGGGCCGGAGCGTGCCGGCTGATTACCAGCGGCTGGAGCGCGAATTCATGCGCGCCTGTGCCGGCCTCGGCCTCCTGAAGGAGGCGCAGGATTGAAAAAGCTGATGCTCGCCCTGATACGGTTTTACCGCAAAAACATATCGCCATTAACTCCGCCGTGCTGCCGCTTTATCCCCACCTGCTCGGAATACGCGCTCGAGGCCATAGAGTTATACGGCCCGCTGAAGGGAGGCTGGCTGGCGCTGAAGCGCCTCAGCCGCTGCCATCCGCTGCACTTCGGCGAGCACGAGTTCTACGACCCCGTGCCCTACCCACCGCGCGCAAAAAAGCCCGAAGCGAGCCTTCGGGACACCCCACCGAGGAGTTAAGAGAAAATGCTTGATGCTATAGCAACACCCTTTGGCTGGCTGATGATGCGGCTCTATGAGCTGACAAACAACTTCGGCTGGGCCATAATCCTGTTTGCCATCGTCGTCGCGCTCGTTTTGCTGCCCTTCATGGCGAAGAGCAAAAAGAGCATGATGCGCATGTCACGCCTGCAGCCGCGCATGATGGAGCTGCAAAAAAAGCATGAGGGCAACCCGCAAAAGCTCAATGAGGAGATGGCGCGTCTCTACCGCGAGAACCACGTCAGCCCTCTGGGCGGCTGCCTCTGGAGCCTTCTGCCTTTCCCGATACTGCTCGCGCTGTACCGCGCCGTGGTCAAGCCCATTACCATCATGATGGGCGTTGCCGACGAGCTGCTTGCGCCCGGCGGAGCCATCTATGAACAGCTCCAGGCCCTGGGCTACAGCATGAGCAACTACACCACGAGCACCAATACCTTCTACGAGCAGATCTACCAGTCCAAGTTCATTAGCGAGCACTTTGACCAGTTCTCCGGCCTGTCGGACAAGCTCGTCCAGATGGACTACAGCTTCCTCGGCCTTGACCTGTCGCAGACCCCGGACTGGCACTTCTGGAGCTTTGACTTCTCCAACGGCACCTGGGTGGTGCTGGGCCTGTTCCTGCTCCCGCTTATATCCACGGGCCTGAGCTACCTCTCCATGTACGTCAGCCGCAAGATAAACCCGCAGGTCGGCACCAGCCAGCAGCAGCAGGCCAATGCCTCCAGCATGAAGACCATGATGATAATCATGCCTCTCATGAGCCTCTGGATCGGCTATATCATGCCTGCCGCCCTGTGCGTGTACTGGATCATGAACAGCCTTACCGGCATCCTGCGTGAGACCGGCCTCACTCTCTTCTATAAGAAAAAGATGGCCGCCGAGGACGCCGAGTTCCTCGCCAAGGAGAAGGAACGGGAGGAGGAGCTGGAGCGGAAGCGCCAGGAGACGGAGCGGCTGCGTGCCATGAACGCAACCACTGTCAACAAAAATACCAGCAAGAAAAAGCAGCAGGCTCAGGCCGCACAGTCCGCCGCCGAGCGCCGCGCCGCCGCCGAGAGGGCGGAACGCGCCGCACGCCGCGAGCGTTTGGGCATAACGGAGCAGGAGAAGCCGGCCTCCCAGGTCGGCAACCGCCGCTTCGCGCGCGGCCGCGCCTATGTTGAGGACCGCTATGAGAACCCTGAGGAGGCCGAAGAGGCCACCCTCGCCGCCGCCGAGGCCAGCGAAGGAGTGGACGCCATCGACCCCGATGCCGCCGACGATGTGGATACCGCCGCGGCGGTGCAGGACGCGGGCGAGTCCGTTGATGAGGCTCCCGAGACTGAGGACGGGGAGCAGCAGGAGAATGTGAAATGAAAAAATATCTTGAGAAATCCGGCAAGACAGAGGACGAGGCCCTTGCCACAGCTCTTGCCGAGCTGGGCCTCGAGCGCGACGATGTCTCCGTGGAGATAATCGAGCGCGCAAAAAGCGGCTTTCTGGGCATAGGCGCCTCTCCCGCGGTCATCCGCGTGGAGTACGAGGTGGCCGATGAGCCCGAGATAAAGTCAGAGCCTGCAAAGGCCGAGGCCCCCGCTCAAGGCGGGGAGAAGAAGGCCCAGGGCACTCAGCGTGAGGCTGAAGAACCCGCAATAAATACCGAGCCCAAGTATACCGAGGGCGTCAAGGCGGCTGCTGAGAGCTTTCTGCGCGGCCTGCTGGACCGCATGGGCGTCAAGGCGGAGATTGAGATACGCGACCGTGACAACGGCGGGCTGCTGGTAGAGCTGTCCGGCCCGGGCATGGGCGCCGTCATCGGCCGCCGCGGCGAGACCCTGGACGCCATCCAGCACCTCACCAACTATGCCGTCAACCGCGGCAGCGAAAAGCGCTGCCACATAAGCGTGGACGCCGAGAGCTATCGCGCCAAGCGCGAGGAGAGCCTCGTGCGCCTGGCAGAGAAGATGGCCGCCAAGGTCGTCAAGTACAAGCGTTCGATGGCCCTCGAGCCGATGAACTCCTACGAGCGACACGTTATCCATACGGCCCTGCAGAACTATGAGGGCGTCTCCACCAGTTCTACGGGTACCGAGCCCAACCGCCGCGTGGTCGTCTCCTACGAGCGGCCGGCCAGGCAGCAGGACAACCGCCCGCAGAGCCGCGAGTGGAGCTGATGGGAGGTGTTCCGCTTGTTTGAAACGGTTAAAAAGGTGCTGGCCGCCCAGCTGGAGGTTGACCCTGAGCTGATAACGGCCGACACCGACATCATGGATGACCTCGGGGCCGACTCGCTGGACCTGGTCGAGCTGGTCATGAGCCTGGAGGAGCATTACGATATCGTCCTCACGGACGACAAGACTGCCAATGTCCGCACCGTCGGCCAGGTGGTCGAGATGCTCGAGAACATCGTGTAAACAGATAAAAAGCGCAGCCGCAAGGCTGCGCTTTTTGAGACATCCGGGATTTGCGGCTTGCCTGTGGGCGGGGACGGAGGTATAATTGCCGGTAGATGTTTCATGATACGGTGCAGGAGGTTTTGCTGTGACTGAGATAAGGAGATATACCCGGGACGATCTGCCCGGGCTGAGGGAGGTCTGGAACGAGGTCGTGCGCGACGGCATGGCCTTTCCGCAGCTTGAGGAGCTGACGGATGAGGCCGCGCGGGGGTTCTTTGCCGCGCAGGACTTCACCGCTGTCGCTGAGGACGGAGGCAAGGTGCTCGGGCTGTACATACTCCATCCCAACAACGTGGGGCGCTGCGGCCACCAGGCCAACGCCAGCTATGCCGTTTCCTCTGCCGCGCGCGGCAGGGGCATAGGCGAGGCTCTGGTGCGCCATTCGCTCAGCACCGCCGCTGAGCTGGGCTACCGCCTGCTGATATTCAACGCCGTTGTAGCCACGAACACGAGCGCCATAGCGCTGTACGAAAAGCTGGGCTTCCAGCGCATAGGTATGGTGCCTGGAGGCTTCCGCCAGAAGGACGGGGCCTGGGTTGACACGATAATGTATTACCATGAGCTTTGAGCCCCGGCGGATATTGAAAAAATTTGCTTGACAAATTTCTTGCTGACGTGGTACCATAACCGCGTTCGGTAGGTAAGGCTACTGCAGGGATACGGGCTGTTGCCGCGAAACAGTGGAGACACTGTCAGCTGGTTTGAACAGGGTGCATCGAACGCAAGGTGCACCATAACACAGTTTCATTGCCCTGCAGAGCTAAAGCTCAAACGAATGTGCGCAAGTGTGTCTGCTCCCGTATGTTCCCCGAACATACGGGAGTTTTTTATTTGAAAGGAGGCTTGAACATGGAGCTGGGACAAAGTAAGTCATACAGGGCAGAACGGCGGCCGGCGCTTTGCGGGGGCGGATACCCGTATGCAGCCATCCGGCATTTAACTTGAAGCCGCCGTTTTGCGGGCCTGTGCCCCCGGACGGCGGCATTTCTATGCCCTTTTTTAAAAAACAACGCCTTGAGGCGATCACATATATAAGATCAATTTACAAGTGAGGTGAAAGGAATGGACACGGGAAGCAGTACCGGTGCGGGTTATAACCCAGGGAGAGGGCCTGCCCCGGGGGATGACATGCGGCCTTGCCGTGCCATCCCTTCAGGACAGCAATAGTGGGCTGAAAACGTGGCAGACCCCTGCCCGTGCACTGTACACTTCCAAATTGCCTGTGCAAATCTGAAATTTGGAGGTACAGAACTATGAAGAAGACCAACATGAGAATAACGGCGGTGCGCATGGGTGAAAACATGGTCAGGGCCGACGCCCTGCGCGAGCGCCTCTACATGGCGTCCATGTGCGGGGGAGATGAGCTGCTCCGCCGCCTAGGCACGCCCGCGGACGGGCTGACCGAGGCGCTGGCCGCCCGTTCGCGCGAGGAGCACGGCGAAAACGTGCTCGCTTACGGCAAAAAGGACAGCACAGCCGGGAGGCTGGCGTCCGCCTTTATAAGCCCCTTCACGCTGGTGCTGCTGGCGCTGGCGGTGGTATCCGTGTTTACGGACATAGTGCTGGCGGAGCCGGGCGAGAGGAGCTGGGCCACGGTGAGCATTATTCTGGCCATGGTCATGATCTCAGGCGTCCTGCGCTATGTGCAGGAGACGCGCAGCGGCAATGTGGCGGAAAAACTCGGCAGCATGATACACACCACGTCATGCGTGGAGAGGGCAGGTGTCAGGACTGAGATACCCATAGATGAGATAGCCGTGGGCGACCTGGTCTGCCTGTCCGCCGGGGACATGTTCCCGGCCGACCTGAGGATACTCAGCGCCAAAGACCTGTTCGTCAGCCAGTCCGCGCTGACGGGGGAGAGCGAGCCTGTGGAAAAGCTGGCCGCCTCGGTGGAAAAGAGGCGGTCCCTGACCGAGACGGCAAACCTGGCCTTTATGGGCAGCAGCGTGGTCAGCGGCAGCGCCAAGGCCGTTGTAGTGTCCGTGGGCGCAGACACCGTGCTGGGCCAGATGGCCAGGGACCTGGACAGCAGGCCGCCCAAGACTACGTTTGAGAAGGGCGTAAACGACGTCTCCTGGGTGCTGATACGCTTTATGCTCATCATGGTGCCGGTTGTGCTGTTCATAAACGGCTTCACCAAGGGGAACTGGATGCAGGCGGTGCTGTTCTCCATCTCCGTCGCTGTGGGCCTGACCCCTGAAATGCTTCCCATGATCGTGACCACCTGCCTGGCCAGGGGCGCAGTGGCCATGAGCAGGAAAAAAGTTATTATAAAGAACCTGAACTCCATTCAGAACCTGGGGTCAATCGATATACTCTGCACGGATAAGACCGGGACGCTCACGCAGGACAAAGTCGTACTGGAGTACCACCTTAACGTGGACGGAGAGGAGGATAACCGTGTACTGCGCCACGCGTTCCTCAACAGCTGCTTCCAGACGGGGCTGAAAAACCTCATTGATGCGGCGGTCATAGCCAGGCAGGAGCAGCTCGGCACCGGTGACCTGAGGGAGAAGTATACAAAGGTAGATGAGATACCCTTTGACTTCGAGCGCCGCAGGATGAGCGTTGTCGTCCGCGACAGGGACGGCAAGACGCAGCTGGTAACCAAAGGTGCGGTGGAGGAGATGCTCAGGTGCTGCTCCTACGCCGAGTGCGGCGGGGAGATACTGCCCCTGGCCGATGAGGTGAGCGCGCTGGTCCGGAGCCGGGCGGACGCGCTCAACGAGCAGGGGATGCGCGTCATAGCGGTCGCGCAGAAGACCAACCCCTCTCCGGAAGGGGCATTTTCCGTGGCTGATGAGTCGAATATGGTCCTAATAGGCTTCCTGGCCTTCCTGGACCCGCCCAAAGAGACGACCGGGGCCGCCCTGAAGGCGCTTGCCGACTACGGGGTGAGCGTGAAAATTCTCACCGGGGACAATGAAAAGGTGACGCAGGCCATCTGCAGGCAGGTCGGGCTGAATGCGGACAGGATGCTGCTCGGCTCCGATCTGGATGAGCTGACTGACCGCGAGCTGGCCCGGCTGGCCGAAAAGGTGACGGTCTTTGCCAAGCTCTCCCCGGCGCAGAAAGCGCGTATAGTTAGCGTGCTGCGCAGCAGCGGGCACAGCGTCGGCTATATGGGCGACGGGATCAATGACGCCGCGGCCATGAAGGCCGCAGACGTGGGCATATCGGTGGACACGGCGGTGGACATCGCCAAGGAGACCGCATCTGTCGTGCTGCTGGAGAAGGACTTGATGGTGCTGGAGCGGGGCGTCATAGAGGGACGCAGAACATATGCCAACATGATCAAGTATATCAAGATCACCGCCTCCTCCAACTTCGGCAACATGTTTTCAGTGCTGGCGGCCAGCGCGTTCCTGCCCTTCCTGCCCATGGCGTCCATCCACCTCATTTTGCTGAACCTGATCTATGACATCTCCTGTGCGGCCATGTCCTGGGACAACGTGGAGGAGGAGTACCTGAGGCTGCCGCGCAGATGGGACGCCGGCGGGATAAGCCGCTTCATGCTTTGGATGGGGCCCGTGAGCTCGGTATTTGACATTGCCACTTACCTGCTGATGTATTTCGTAATCTGCCCGGCCATGACCGGTGGCCGGCTGTACACGCAGCTGACTGACCCGGCGGCCAAGGCGCTGTATGTGTCCCTGTTCCAGACAGGGTGGTTCGTGGAGTCCATGTGGAGCCAGACCCTGGTGATACACATGCTGCGTACGCCAAAGCTGCCGTTTGTCCAGAGCCGGGCCTCGGCCCCGGTCATGCTGCTCACGGCCGCGGGAATCTGTGCGGTGACGATTATACCCTTCACGCCACTGGGCTCCGCCCTGGGGATGATGCCCCTTCCCGGCGCCTATTTCCGCTGGCTCGCCGCGCTTGTTATCGGGTATATACTCCTGGTGACTGCGGTGAAAAAACTATATGTGCGCAGGTACGGGGAGCTGCTGTGAAGCGCACCCGGGCAAAGCAAAAGGCCGGCACCCACAACCGTGAGTGCCGGCCCATCTGTTCAGAGCTGTTATTCGCCTGCCTGTGCGGCGATTAATACATGCCGCCCATGTCACCGCCGGCGGGAGCGGCCGGGACGTTCTTCTCGGGGATGTCGGCGACGAGGCTCTCGGTGGTGAGGACCATGGCGCTGACGCTGGCGGCGTTCTCCAGGGCGCTGCGGCAGACCTTGGTCGGGTCAACGATGCCCATGGAGATCATGTCGCCGTAGGTCTCGGTGGCGGCGTCGTAGCCGTAGTTGGCGCTCTCATTGGAAGAGACCTTCTCGAGGACGACCGCACCCTCGACACCGGCGTTGGCGGCTATCTGGGCGATGGGGGCCAGGAGGGCCTTGGCGACTATCTGGGCGCCGGTCTTCTCGTCGCCGGTGAGGGTGTCGGCGAGCTTGGCAGCGGCCTTGCTGGCGCAGACGTAGGCGGTGCCGCCGCCGGCGACAATGCCTTCCTCAACGGCCGCGCGGGTGGCGTTGAGAGCGTCCTCGATGCGGAGTTTCTTCTCCTTCATCTCGGTCTCGGTAGCGGCGCCGACCTTGATGACGGCAACGCCGCCGCTGAGCTTGGCGAGACGCTCCTGCAGCTTCTCCTTATCGTAATCGCTGGTGGTGACGGCGATCTGGTTGTTGATCTGGGCAATGCGGTCCTTGATGTCCGCGCTGCTGCCGGCACCGTCGACGATGATGGTGTTCTCCTTGGTGACCTTGACCTGGCGCGCACGGCCGAGCATGGGAACGCTGGCGTCCTTGAGCTCCATGCCGAGGTCGGAGCTGATGACGGTGCCGCCGGTCAGGATGGCGATATCCTGCAGCATCTCCTTGCGGCGGTCGCCGAAGCCGGGGGCCTTGACGCAGACGCAGGTGAAGGTGCCGCGCAGCTTGTTGAGCAGGATGGTGGCCAGGGCCTCGCCGTCAACATCTTCGGCGATGATGAGCAGCTTCTTGCCAGCCTGCACTATCTGCTCGAGCAGGGGCAGGATCTCCTGGATGTTGCTGATCTTCTTATCGGTGATGAGGATGTAGGCGTCGTCCAGGACGGCCTCCATCTTCTCGTTGTCGGTGACCATGTAGGGGGTGATGTAGCCGCGGTCGAACTGCATGCCTTCGACGACCTCGCTGTAGGTCTCGGCGGTCTTGCTCTCCTCAACGGTGATGACGCCGCTCTGGCTGACCTTCTCCATGGCCTCGGCGATCAGCTTGCCGATGACCTCGTCGCCGCTGGAGATGGTGCCGACGCGGGCGATGTCCTGGCTGCCGGAGACGGGCTGGCTGTTGGCGCGGATCTCGCTCACGGCGGCCTCGGCGGCCTTCTGGATGCCGCGGCGCATGACCATCGGGTTGGCGCCGGCGGCGCAGTTCTTCAGGCCCTCGCGGATCATGGCCTGGGCCAGGATAGTGGCGCTGGTGGTGCCGTCGCCGGCCACGTCGTTGGTCTTGGTGCTGACCTCGCGGATCAGCTGGGCGCCCATATCCTCATACGGGTCCTCGAGCTCGATCTCCTTGGCGATGGTGACGCCGTCGTTGGTGATCAGGGGAGCGCCGAACTTCTTGCCCAGCACCACGTTGCGGCCCTTGGGGCCGAGGGTGATCTTGACGGTGTCGGCGAGCTGGTTTATGCCGCGCTCAAGAGCCTTGCGGGCTTCTTCGCCATATATAATCTGCTTAGCCATAGTTGATTCTTCCTCCTATATATCAGACGCGCGAAATTATTCGACGATTGCGAGGATGTCGCTCTGCTTCACGATGGTGAGCTCTTCCTCGTCAACCTTGACCTTGGTGCCGCTGTATTTTCCGACCAGGACGATGTCGCCGGCCTTGACGGTCATAACTACCTCATTGCCGTCAACCATGCCGCCGGGGCCGACTTCCACGACCTCGTACATCTCGGGCTTCTCCTGAGCGGTAGAGGCGAGATAGATGCCGCTCTTGGTCTTCTCCTCGGCTTCCTTCTGCTTGAGGACGACACGGTCGGCCAAAGGCTTGAGTTTCATTGTATATTACCTCCTAAGATTTTATATACCACATAAAACAGTTTCAGCGGGTTAGCACTCTTTCGTCTCGAGTGCTAACCCGCTTATAAATGTACCACAATTCTGAAAATTGTCAAGAGGGTTATATAAAATAAAACTTGAAACTTTTTGTGAACTGCCTGCGGCGTTCAGCCCTGGCGGAAAAACTCCAGGCCCCTCGGCGCGATGAAGTTTATGCCGCCGGGGATGAGGTCAAATACGGCGCGTTTGGAGTGCTCGGCCTCGCCGTCGATGTTGATGACCTCGGTGTTGCGGCAGTCCACCTCCAGGTGGCGGGTGCGCACATAGGTTATGTACTGCGGGTATAGCTTATACTTGGCCGTGGCGTAGCTCATGATGACGCCGAGCAGCTTGAGCCGGTTCACGCCGGAGGCGACGAGCACGTCCATGTAGCCGTCGTCGGGGCGGGCGTCGTTGGTCGGGTTGAAGCCGCCGCCGTAGAAGCGGCCGTTGCAGACGCAGACTATGTTGAGCTCGGGCCCGCAGGTCATGCCCTCCACCCGGGCGGTCATGGGCTGGCTGACGCCCTTGCAGTAGTTCACCAGCAGGCTGACCACGTAGCCGGCCGGGCCGCCTATGACGGGTATGCCGCTGTACTTGTGCACGTCCGTGCCCACGCGCGCGTCCAGGCCGAGCGAACAGATGTTGACGGCGTAGCGGTCGTTGCATTTTATGATGTCAATGGGCCGCAGCTCGCCCGTGATGAGCTCCGTGAGGTCGGAAAAGCGCTCCTTCTCATCGCCGAACATGCGGATAAAATCGTTGCCGGTGCCGCAGGGGAAGTGCGTGACCGCCACGTTGGGGAGCAGCGCCGCGCCGTTTACGCACTCGTTGAGGGTGCCGTCGCCGCCGCAGGCGTAGACGCGCAGGTCGCCGCAGTCCTCCGCCTCGGACCTTATTTTGCCCACGGCGTCCATGGGCGCGGCGGTGACGTATATCTCAAACTCCGCCGTGTCCCACGCGGAGGAGGGCAGACGGCTTATGGCCTCGTGTATCAGCCGCAGTTTGTCCTCCGGCTTTATTTTGCCGGCGACGGGGTTGACTATGAAGAGGTGCTTCATCTGTTCACATTACCTGCCTTGCTCGGTTTCCTGACACCGTAAATATATAATGTACATTTGATCATACCGTTATACAGCTTGCGCCGCTTGTCGGCGCGGCGGCCCAGCAGACGCTCCGCCTCCTCGTCCGAGGAGAGCAGGGCCAGGCGCCAGTCCGTGCCGCGCCAGGCCTCGCCGAAGGCGCCCAGCAGCTCCTGCGCGCTCCGGCGCTCCATCAGGCGCTCGCCGTAGGGCGGGTTGGTGACAATAACGCCGTCGTCCGTGCCGCGGCGGAAGCGCCGCGCGTCCGCGACGGAGAACTCTATCAGGTCCCCGACCCCGGCCCGGCGGGCGTTGGCGCGCGCGATGGCCACGGCCTCGGGGTCGATGTCCGAGGCATAGATGCGGTATTCGCCGTTATACTCCCGCGCGCGGGCGCTCTCGCGCTCGGCGTCCCAGACGGCGGCGGGGATATTGGCCCAGCCCTCGGCGGCGAAATGCCGGCTCAGCCCGGGAGCGCGCCCCTTGGCCGCCAGGGCGGCCTCGATGGCTATGGTGCCGCTGCCGCAGAAGGGGTCGCAGAATTCGCCCCGCCCGCGGTAGCCGGCCGCGTCCACGGCGGCGGCCGCCAGCGTCTCGCGCAGGGGGGCGGCGTTGTGCGCCGGACGGTAGCCGCGCTTGTGCAGCGCCGTACCCGAGGTGTCGAGGTATATGCAGCACTCGTCCTTGAGCAGGGTGAAGCGGATGCGGTACTCCGCGCCCGTCTCCGGCAGCCAGGAGAGGGAATAGCGCTCGCCGAGTCGCCTGGCCGCGGCCTTTTTGATGATGCGCTGGCAGTCCGGCACGGAGTGCAGCGCGCTGTCCACGCTCCAGCCCTCGACCGGGAAGGCGTCGCTGCGGCCTATCCAGTCCTCCAGCGGAAGGGCGCGCACACCCTCGAAGAGCTCGTCAAAGCTGCGCGCCGGGAAACGGCCGAGCAGCAAAAGTATACGCTCCGCAAAGCGGGAGCGTATGTTTGCCCGCGCGAGGCCGGCCAGGTCTGTCTCAAAGCGCACGCGCCCGTTTTCCGGCGCGACGGAATCCATGCCCATGTGGCGCAGCTCGTTGCCCAGCGGCCCCTCCAGCCCGAAAAGGCAGCTCGCGGTGAGCTGCACCCGTCCGGTGACCATATATCTATCTCCCTCCGACGGCTCTATGTGCCGTTTTGGCCGCCTTACGGCCGCCGGACGCCCATATACCGCGTAAAATATCAACTTATCGTCAATTCAATAGGATACTATATTTTTGAGCGCTTGTAAATACGCTCTTTGTATGACGCAACAGCTGGGGTGTCTTTACAGCTAATTAGATAAAATCGCCGCATATAAGGCGGCTAATTTTTTGACATTTCGTAGAATTTGACAAAAACAGCTTGATTATTTTGAGACTATCTATTATATTATGTTGTGTTCATGATTTGTTCACGATTAACCGCGCCATCACAGTGAAGACAGATTTGAGACAAAAGGGGGTCCCCTTTTGTCGCCCCGGACCTCCGGGGCGACGAAGGCTGTTTGAGGCGCGGGTTTTTTTGTCCAGGTGAATATCAGGCGCTGGGCCGAGGGACCCAGGTGCCTTCCCGGGCTGGTCTATGGCAGCCGGGGGAGGTACACGCTTGAATTTCATATCCGTCCCATACCGTAAGAGAGGAACAAAACTAAAAGGAGTGTGAGTTTATGGTAACTTTCATCATCGGTTTGGTTATCCTGATTGGCGGCGCCGCGCTCTACAGCAAGCTCTGTGAGCACGTGTTCGGGCCCGACGACCGTCAGACCCCGGCGTACACCAAGCAGGACGGCGTTGACTACGTCCCGATGCGCGGCTGGAAGAACAGCCTCATCAACCTTCTGAACATCGCGGGCACCGGCCCCATCATAGGACCCATCCAGGGCATCCTCTTCGGGCCCCTTGCCTTCATCACCATCCCCATCGGCAACGTCATCGGCGGCGCCATGCACGACTACATGAGCGGCATGATCTGCCTGCGCGACGGCGGCACCCAGATGCCGGATATGATCAAGAGGTACTCCAACAAGGGTATCTACGCGGTCTACAACATCTTCCTGTGCGTGCTGCTGCTCCTCGTCGGCGCGGTGTTCGTCTACACCCCCGGCGACATAGCCGCCACTCAGGTCTTCATGCGCTCCGGCGCTGCCACCGACTGGGCCACCTGGGTCATCTACGGTGTCATCTTCCTGTACTACCTGGTTGCCACCGTGTTCCCGATTGACGCCATCATCGGCCGCATCTACCCGGTCTTCGGCGCCATCCTGCTCTTCTCCGCCGTCGGCGTGTTCGTCGGCATCTTTGCCAAGGGCTACCCGCTGGTCGAAGTCTGGGAGCCCTGGATCAGCACTGTTGTCAATGATGCCGGCGAGACCATCACCATCGACTACCAGAGCTACTTCAGCGCCAACCACTTCCTGCCCGTCTTCTTCGTCACGGTCGCGTGCGGCATTCTGTCCGGCTTCCACTCCACCCAGACTGCCATTATCACCCGCACCATGAAGAGCGAGCGCCAGGGCCGCACCACCTTCTACTGGATGATGACCCTCGAGGGCTTCATCGCCATGGTTTGGGCTGCCGGCGCCATGGGCGCTTACAACCTCGGCCTGCAGGCCTTTGACGGCAACCTCGCCACTCAGACAATAGGCATTGTCTGCAAGGACATCCTCGGCAACATAGGCGGCATCATCGCCATCGTCGGCGTCATCGTCCTGCCCATCACCTCCGGCGACACCGCGCTGCGCGCGCTGCGCCTGACCCTTGCCGACACCTTCCACATGGAGCAGAAGACCAACGGCAAGCGCATGGTTCTGGCCGTGCCCGTGTTCATCCTGGTCGCCGCCATCATCGTCTGGGCCAAGTTCAACAGCTCGGGCTTCCAGACCCTGTGGCGCTACTTCGCCTGGTCCAACCAGACTCTGAGCCTCTTTGCCTTCCTCGCCATCTCCGTCTGGATGTTCGAGAACGGCAAGAGCAAGTGGGTGTGGATCCCGCTGATCCCGGGCTGCTTCTACACCTTCATCTGCTCCTGCTACCTGGCCACCGCCACCATCGGCTTCCACCTGCCCTGGAACGTCGGCTACATCATCGGCGTCGTCCTCGCGGTTGCCTACGTCGTGGCTATCATCGTCTACGGCGGCAAGCGTGCCAAGCGCGTCCTGCGCGCTGCCTGAGCAGGCCTCAGAGCCCGTACATAACTGAACAGTGCCCGCCGTGGACCATAGACCGCGGCGGGAAACGAGAGGGAAGGCCCCGCCGCGGGCCTTCCCTTTTTCGTGCCGGGCCCCGGAGCGGGCGGAATCTTTCCGCCAGCTCCGGCATAGGCTTATGGGGACTTGGCGGAAGGGGCTGGTGGCATGATGGTTTTAAAGCGCGGGTCGCGCGGGGCGCTGGTGGATATCCTGCAGCTGGCGCTGTCGCGCGCGCTCGGCGTCGTGGTGGAGGTGGACGGCTGCTTCGGGGCGCAGACCCGCCTGGCGCTGCTGGAATTCCAGCGCGCCCATGCGCTCCCGCCCACGGGTGAGGCGGGCAGCGCCGTCTGGCACGCGCTCGAGCCCTACACGGCCGCGCACGTGACCTATGCCATGCGCCGCGGCGAGAGCTTCGCCCAGGCGGCGGAGAGCCTGGGCGCGGGCCTGGCCGCTGTGGAGACGGCCAACCCCGGCCTGGACCTGCTCGCGCCGCGCGCGGGTCAGCGCATCACCGTGCCGCTGCCATTTGACGCCGTGCCCGCGCTGGCCTGGAGCTCGTATGCAAACGGGCAGAGCCTGCGCGCGCTCACGGCCAGGTACCCGTTTTTGCAGCCTGCCACCTTCGGCCGCAGCTCGATGGGGAAGCCGCTGCGCTGCCTGCTCTTCGGCGAGGGGCCCAACGCGGCGCTGCTGACCGCGGCACACCACGCCAACGAGTGGATAACCGCCCCGGCCCTGTTGAGGTATGCCTCTTCGCTCGCAGCCGGATACGCCGCGGGGGAGGAGCGGGCCCGGGAACTTTACGCGAAGACGCGGCTCTGTTTCGTGCCGCTGGTGAACCCGGACGGAGTGGACCTCGTCACCGGGGCGCTGGAGGAGGGCTACTACGCCGAACGCGCGCGGGAGATAGCCGCCGACTACCCGTCCGTGCCCTACCCGGACGGCTGGAAGGCCAATATACGCGGCACGGACCTGAATTTGCAGTACCCGGCGGATTGGGAGGCGGCGCGGGAGATAAAATATGCCCAGGGCTGGGTCACGCCCGCCCCGCGCGACTATGTGGGCAGCGCGCCGCTGGCGGCGAGCGAGGCCCGAGCACTCTACACCCTCACGCGGCAGCTGATGCCGAAGACCGTCCTGGCGCTGCACACGCAGGGGGAGGTTATCTACTGGCAGTATCACAGCTACGCTCCGGAGGGGGCCGCGCCGCTGGCGGAAAAGCTTGCCGCCGCGAGCGGATATGCCCTGGACACGGTGCCGGACGAGAGCTCCAACGCCGGGTACAAGGACTGGGCCATAGACACGCTGGATATCCCCGCCTTCACGGTGGAGTGCGGCCTGGGCGCCAGCCCGCTGCCGCTGGAACAGCTGGACGGCATAAGCGCCGCCGTGGCGGCAATCTGCGCCGAGCTGGCCGCCTGGTGCGCGGCGTCTTGACTTTATTGCGAGTTGGGATATAATATACGCATTGAGTTTTTTGCGGTAAATTCCGTACACGAAAGAGGTTAAATGAAATGAGCACTAACTGCAACAACGACTGCTCCTCCTGCGGCGAAAACTGCTCCAGCCGTACCGCGCCCCAGAGCTTCCTCAAGCAGCTGCACGAGGGCAGCAGCGTGGGCCGCGTGATCGCCGTTGTCAGCGGCAAGGGCGGCGTGGGCAAGAGCCTCGTCACCGGCCTGCTCGCCTGCGAGATGCAGCGCCGCGGCCACCGCGCCGCTGTGCTGGACGCGGACGTGACCGGCCCCAGCGTGCCGCAGATGTTCGGCGTGGAGGGTCCCGCCCGCGGCGGTGAGGACTTCATCCTGCCCTGCCAGAGCATGGGCGGCATCCAGATGATGAGCATGAACCTGCTGCTGCCCCACACCACCGACCCCGTGGTCTGGCGCGGGCCCATCATCGCCGGCGCCGTGGAACAGTTCTGGACGGACGTTATCTGGGACAACGTGGACTACATGTTCGTCGATATGCCTCCCGGAACGGGCGACGTGCCCCTGACCGTGTTCCAGAGCCTGCCCGTCAACGGCGTGGTCGTGGTCACCAGCCCTCAGGAGCTGGTGGGCATGATAGTCGAGAAGGCCGTTAACATGGCCGGCATGATGAGCAAGCCCGTCGTGGGCCTGGTGGAGAACATGAGCTACTATGTCTGTCCCGACTGCGGCAAGGCGCACAGCATCTTCGGCGAGAGCCATATAGACGAGACTGCCGCCAGGTTCGGCATCCCCCACGTCGCCAAGCTGCCCATCAACCACGAGTTCGCCGCCGCCTGCGACGCCGGCAGGATCGAGACCGTCGAGGTGCCCGAGCTCAAAGAGCTGGCCGACTACATCGAGAGGATGTAAGCCGCGGCTGGCCGGGAAAGCCCCGGCCGGGCCTGAAAACTTGATTATTCCGTGATACGGTTCCCCGGACGGGGAGCCGTATCGTCGTGTTTAGGTGGTTAGCACGTGATAACACTACTGTCCAAAATTTTCATCAAAAACCGCGGCGATGTGACCAATCCCGCCGTGCGCAAGGCGTACGGCATGCTGTGCTCGCTGACGGGTATTTTCCTGAATATTCTGCTCTTCGCGGGCAAGTACATCGCCGGTACGCTGGCAGGTTCCATCGCCGTGACGGCGGACGCTTTCAACAACCTGTCCGACGCCGGTTCCAGCGTTATAACGCTGCTGGGCTTCCGCATGGCGTCAAAGAAGCCGGACCCCGGCCACCCCTTTGGGCACGGGCGCATTGAGTACCTGTCCGGCCTGGCCGTGTCGCTGATCATTATCGTGGTGGGCGTGCAGCTGGGGCTGGAGTCCATCGACAAGATACGCTCGCCGGAGGAGATAGACGCCTCACTGCTGCCCATGCTCATCCTGGTGGCCTCCATCTGCGTCAAGGGGTATATGTTCCTCTATAACCGTGCGGTGGGCAAGAAGATTAACTCCCCCGGCATGAGTGCGACGGCTGCCGATTCGCTGAGCGACTGCATAGCGACGCTCGTCGTCCTCATCTCCATGCTGGTGGCCCGCTTCACCGGCGTGAACATCGACGGCTGGAGCGGCGCGGTGGTGGCGCTCTTCATCATCTACTCCGGTTTCTCGGCGGCGCGGGATACGCTCAGCCCGCTGCTGGGCAGCGCGCCCGACCCGGAACTTGTGCAGAGGATAGTGGATATAGTCATGGCCCACCCCGAGGTGCTCAATGTCCACGACCTCATAGTCCACGACTACGGCCCCGGCCGCCTGATGGTCTCCCTGCACGCGGAAGTGCCGGGCGACGGCGACATATACGAGCTGCACGATGCCATTGACACGGCCGAGTACGAGCTGCAGCGCGAACTGGGCTGCAGCGCCGTCATACACATGGACCCCGTCAGCACGGACGACACCAAGACCGGCAGGATGCGCGACGAGCTCATCGAGGCCGTTGATGGGCTGGGATATGGCATCAGCATACACGACTTCCGCATCGTGGACGGCCCCACGCACACGAACGTCATATTCGACGCCGTGCTCCCCAACGACAGTCCCCTCACGGAGGACGAGGCCAGGAGCGCGCTGGAGACGCTGGTACATTCCCTGTGGGAGAACTCCCACCCCAAGGTGCATATCGACAGGCCGTTCGTCTGAACGCTGCGAGGCCGCCCCGGCTTATCCGGGGCGGCTTTTGCCTTATAAAAGAAAAATTTGCTGCGGATTAATTTGGAACGGGTCAAAACAGCGCGCCGCGGCGCGCTGTCCGGCCACAAAGGCAATCGTGCATTAAATAACCGCATTTAAAATTCCGCGCCCGGCACATAATGAAATAGGCCGATGAAAATCGGCGATGAAATTTTTTGAGCGGGGGGATGCAGATGAAGAATTTACACGGGCGGCGCCTGGCGCGGGCCGTGCCGGTGCTGGCGCTGGCGTTTGCGCTGACACTTCCGGTGGGGGCTCTGGCGCAGGACCTGGTGCCGGTGGGGCGCGCGGTCGGGATAGAGGCGGAGACCGACGGCCTGCTGGTGGCGTCGCTCAGCAAGGTGCAGACTGAGTCGGGCGAGGCGGCGCCGGCGGCGGAGGCGGGCGTGCTGCCCGGCGACATCATAGTGCGCGTCGGCTCGACCGACGTGACGAACGCGGAGGACTTCAACCGGGCCCTGGGCGAGCTCGACGGCAGCGACGTGGAGCTGACGGTGCTGCGTGACGAAAAAACGCTTCAGCTCACACTGACGCCGGCGCAGGACGCGGACGGCGTCTGGCGCATGGGTCTGTGGCTGCGCGGAAGTGTGTCCGGCATAGGTACCGTGACTTATTATGACCCGTCCACGGGCGAATATGGCGCGCTGGGGCACAGCATCAACGATGCGGACACCGGAGTGCTGCTGCCAATCAGCGAGGGCAGCATCAGCGAGGCCACCGTGTCCGACGTGCTGCGCGGCGAGCGCGGCAAGGCCGGCGAGCTCCACGGCAGCTATGACGCCTCCAGCAGCATAGGTACGGTGGACGCGAATACGCCGCAGGGCATATTCGGCACCTCCAACGGCGGTTTTGACGGCGATGCCCTGCCCGTGGCCGACCCTGACGAGATAGAGGAGGGCCCGGCGACCATCCTGGCCAACGTATCAGGCAGCGAGGTGCGGGAGTATGCCGTTGAGATCAGCCGCGCCGACTCTGGCGGAGACCGCCTGCTGGTGACGGTGAGCGATCCGGAGCTGCTCGAGGCCACCGGTGGCATAGTGCAGGGGATGTGAGTGAGATATAATAGGGACAACACGGGAAAACCCGCCGCGGCGGGCCTCCCCGGTATTCCGCCCGCTCATTGACCGTGACCGGACAGGTGCAGAGAGGAGAGTGCAGCGCACCGCAATATAAAAAACGGCACCCCGCAAAGGGGTGCCGTTGCTGTTATCTTGATTATGCGCCGTCGTCCTGTTCCATATAGGGGGCGAAGATGCGCTCGAGGAAGAGGGACTGGAACAGCGCGGTGAGGGAGGGAATGACGATGAAAGTGACGGGCCAGCGGAGGAAAACCGTCTGGGCCAGCCAGAGCCACACGGCCATGGCCGCAGTGCTGGGCAGGTGGACCATGGCCAGCTTTACGCAGTTGGAGACCAGCGCGCCCACGCCCATCTCAAAGCGGGACAGGACGGGGAAGAGGTAGCAGGCCGCCCCGAGCGGGAACAGCAGCACAAAGGTGTAGCAGTAATAGAACACCGCCCAGGGGCCTCCCTGGGCCGCCGCGCTGTAGGCCAGGCCGTGCAGGAAGACCAGGACCGCGGCGACGGCGGCCACTATGAGGCTGGCCAGGGCGCCGACCCTGAAGTTCTCCCTGAAGGTGCGGAAGAACATTCCCCAGCTGCCCGGTTCGTCGCCCCTGATGCAGCGCACCGCGGTCTTGTACAGCGCGGCGGTGGCGGGGCCGAGGGTGAAGACCGGCAGGGAACAGGCCACCCAGAACAGGCTCAGCAGCACCATGTCAACCAGCTTGCCGGTCACGCGCCAAAAGCCCTTTTGCGGGTCAAATATGCCGCGCATGCGCTCAGCCTCCTTTCACACCGCAGCTTTTTTCATTTTATCTCCGGCAGGGAGGCGGCGGCGACGGACTGGCCGACGCGGCGGGCCTTCTCGTCGGGGAGGGTGGGGACTATCTTGTCCGCAACCTCCGGGTACTCCTCCGCGAGCACGGCCTTGCAGGTGTCGAGGATGATGTCGCCGCCCCTGCCGGACATGACGCGGCCCAGGAGCAGGACGTATTTGAGACCGTAGAAGCTGTGGTAGAAGGCCAGGGTGTGACCCAGATAGACGCCGATGGAGCGGTATACGGCCTCGGCGCGGCTGTCGCCGGACTCCATGAGAGCCTGCACGGCCTTGAGCTTCTGCGCGGGAGCGTCGTCCCCATTCAGCTCGATGCCCGCGCGTGGGGCGAGCTTGATGACGCCGTCCTGGGAGAAGTACTTCACGCCGCAGCCGATGTCGCCCGACCACTCGTCGGCCATGGCCTCGGGATTGGCGTCCACGGGGGCGAAGGCGAGCTCGTTGAGCCAGCCGGTTACGTTGCCGTTTTCGTCCACGTAGCCGACCGCCTCGCTGGTGCCCATGGCTATGCCGAGGATGTTGTTCTCGCCCAGGCTCATCGCGCCCGCCAGGGCGGATACGTCGCCGTCATTGGCCACGACATAGGGTACGTCGCCGAAGGTGTCCGTGATGGCGCGGATATAGATGTCCTTGACCTTCTCGTCAAAGAGCTCCTTGGGCACCTTGAGAAACAGCGACGCCACCATGGTGCGGTTATTTATATAGATGCCGGCGCTGGAGACGCCCACGGCGTCCACGCGGGGCAGGTGCTCCGCCGCGGCCTTGAGAGCGGAGACTATGCCCTCGTAGTGGTAGTCGGGGTCCTCGGTGACCTTGGGATACCACACGACCTCCTCGGAGAATACGCTCTCGCCGTCGATGACCGCGCTGACCTTGCGGTCGCTTCCGCCGGCGTCGAAGCCGATGCGGCAGCCGTCCATGTGGCGGCCCACGGCCTGCGGATTGCTGTACTCGGCGGGCACGGCGTCGCAGAGCACCACCTCGAAGGGGCGCTCGTAGACATTGGCCATGAAGTCCGCGTCAAACTCGCGCGAGCCGCCGGGGCGATAGGCGTCCTTTACGGCCTCGTACATGGCCTCGCTGCCGCTTATATAGACCTTGAAGCCGCCCTTCATCCAGAGAAGCATCTTTACCAGGCGGTCAATGTAGTACTTGTCCGCCTCGTACATCTCCGGTGTGCCGTGGATGAAGGTGTTGTACACCGCTACTTCTCCGCCGGCGCGCTCCACGGCCAGCGAGACGGGCCGGGAGGCTCCGCGGAGAAAGGCGGTGAAAAATTTGCCCAGGGGGATGAAGCCGGGGTCGAGCTCCGGCAGGTTTTTGACGGGGATTTCGATTCCAAGGTGGTTCATAATATATACGTCCTCCTTTTTTGTGGGAAATATACAGTGTTCTTCGCTTATAGACTATCAGCTTTTTTGAATCTGTCAAGGAAATTTTCAGGATTTTGAAAATTATTTTCACGCATGCTCTTGACTGTGTCCGGGTTGACAGGTATGATTGTCATATCGGGGCCCTGTCCCCTTAAAATTAGAAAGGTCTGATTGAAATGTATTTGTCTGCCAGACTGCAGTGCCATCAGAAATGGATAAAGGAGGAGCTGGAGCGCAGCGTCCGCTTCTGGCTCACCAACGGTATGGACCCGGTGCACGGCGGAGTGTACACCTGCCTGGACCGGGAGGGAAAGATATTCTCCACGGACAAGAGCGTCTGGATGCAGGGCCGCTGCGCCTGGACCTTCGCCTACCTCTGCCACGTCTACGGTGTGCGTGACGAATGGCTGGAGGCCTCGAAGAGCTGCCTGGACTTCATGGAGAAGTACTGCATCAACCGCGCGGCCGGAAACCGCATGTACTTCACCGTCACCGCCGACGGCAGGCCGCTCAGGCAGCGGCGCTACTGCTTCTCGGAGGGCTTCTACGCCATCGCCAACGCCGAGTACTACGGCGTCACCGGCGACGCCGGGTGCCTGGAGCGCGCCAGGGCGGCCTATGAGCTTATCTGGCAGCTCAACCACGGCCTGATTGCCGACCCCACCGGGCTGGGCCCGAAGACCATACCCGAGACGCGCACCGGGCGCGCCCTGGCCGACCCGATGATCTACCTCAACATCACCAGCGTGCTGCGCCGTGTGGACAGCGAGCATGAGGAGCTCTACAATGAGCGCGCCGCCCAGTGCGTGGACGAGATTTTCCGCTACCACTACAAGCCCGAGCTCGGCTGCACTCTGGAGAGCGTGGGCCCGAACGGCGAGTTCCGTGCCGACGTCACCGAGGGCAGGGTAGTCAACCCCGGGCACGACATCGAGTGCTCCTGGTTCCTCATGGAGGACGCCAACCTGCGCGGGGACAAAAAGCAGCACGAGACGGCGGTCAGGATCTTCGACCAGGCCATCAACGCCGGCTGGGACTGCGAGTACGGCGGCCTGCTCTACTTCATCGACTGCCTGGGCCGCCCGCCCGAGGCCTATGAGCACGACATGAAGCTCTGGTGGCCGCACGACGAGATACTCATAGCCAGCCTGATGATCTTCCGTGACACCGGCGACGAGAAGTACCTCACCTGGTTCGAGCGCACGCTCGACTACTGCAAGGAGCACTTCTCCGACCCCGAGTACGGCGACTGGTTCGGCTACCTGCGCCGCGACGGCAGGCCCACCGAGCCCGCCTGCAAGGGCAGCACCTTCAAGGGCCCCTTCCACCTGCCGCGCATGCTCATAATGTGCGACACCATGATAGACCAGATCCTCGCAAAACAGTAATTGCCTATGATAGAATCCAACATCTTTGAAAAGATAAGCAGCGAATACTACCAGCTGACCAGCGCGGAAAAGCGCGTGGCCGACTTTGTCGCCGACCACCAGCAGAAGACCCAGTACATGTCCATCTCCGAGCTGTCGGAGGAGGCGGGCGTGGCCGAGGCCACCGTGACGCGCTTCTGCAAGCGCCTGGGCTGCAAGGGCTACAACGCCTTCAAGCTGGCCGTGGCAAACTCCGTCGCCGGCCGCATCGACAGCCTGCCGCCGGAGAGCGAGATCACCCCGGACGACAGCATAGCCGAGCTGGGGCGCAAGCTCTATATGGCCGACCGCGACGCCATGGCGCAGACCCTTGAGCTGCTGCGCCCGGACGACGTGAAGAAGGCGGCGGACATACTCTGCGCCGCCGACAACGTGCTGTGTATGGGCCAGGGCGGCTCCATGCTGCTCGCGCAGGAGTGCGCGCACCTGTTTTCAACCAGCGTGCCGCATTTCCGCGCGGTGTCCGACTCCCACCTGCAGGCCATAGCCGCCGCACATCTGACGGAGAGGGACGCCGTCATCTACTATTCGTACTCAGGTTCCACCGAAGAGCTGCTGAAAAACCTTCGGGTGGTGCGTGACCGCGGGGCTGGGGTGATCCTCATAACCCGCTTCCCGAAATCTCCGGGGGCCGCCTACGCCGATGTGGTGCTCCAGTGCGGCTCGCGCGAGGGCCTGCTGCAGATGGGCAGCGTGGCCGCGCGCGTGGCTCAGCTCTACCTCACCGACGTGCTCTTCCACGAGGTCTGCCGCCGTGATCCGGCCAAATGCGCCGAAACCAGGCAGCTGGTCGCAGAGGTGCTCTCGGACAGACATATATAGGAAAAATCCGCGCCTGAATGAAATTTTCAGACGCGGATTTTGATGAAAATTTGAATCTCCTCAAATTATTGAAAATTTTTTTAGTTTTCATATTGACAAGCGCGCCGTAAAATTGTAATATTCATACAAGGACGTTTGCTTGCAAAAGCAAAAAATTATAAAAATTTGAGGAGGAAAAAAGAAGATGAAGAAATTCCTTGCCCTTCTGCTCGCCCTCGTCATGGTGTTTGCCCTGGCGGCGTGCGGAGAAGGAGAGACCACCGCTACTCCCACTCCCGGCTCACAGAGTGAGGAACCCTCCGGTGACGGCGAAGTCACCGGCGATCCCGTAACCATCGAGATGTGGCCGTTCAACATCGGCGCTTTCACCGATGCTGCGGCGTGGGACGAGATCATCGCTGCCTTCAACGAGGAGTACCCGAACATCACCGTGGTCGTCAACCCCGTCAACTACCAGGACGGCGACCAGCGTCTGACCACCGCCATCACCTCTCACGAGGCTCCCGACATCGTCTTTGAGGGCCCCGAGCGCCTCATCGGCACCTACGCCCGCGAGGGCCTGCTCGTCTCCCTTGACGACCTGTGGGACGACGCCTCCGCCGACATCGCCGACGGCGTCCGCAACGTCAGCCAGCTCGACGGCACCTACTACATGTACCCGCTGAGCCTCGCCACCCACTGCATGGCCATCAACTACGAGGTGTTTGAGGCCGCCGACGCCCTCCAGTACATAGACGACGAGACCCGCACCTGGACGACCGACGATTTCGTAGCCGCCATGGCGGCCGTCCGTGACGCGGCCGCTGCCGGCACCGTCAATGTCGCCACTCCCGGCATCATCTACTGCGGCGCGCAGGGCGGCGACCAGGGCACCCGCGCCCTCGTCAACAACCTCTACAGCGACTACTTCGTCACTGAGGACGGCAGCAGCTACAACGCCAACAGCGCCAACAACGTCAAGGCCCTCGAGCTCCTCCAGAGCATGGTGGCCGACGGCTCCCTGAGCGCCAACGCCAGCTTCCAGGCCAGCGACGAGCTGCAGGCCTTTGCCAACCAGACCTGCGCCGTCACCTTCTGCTGGAACTACTCCAACTACAACCAGTACGCCTCCCAGACCCAGTTCACCCCCTACGCCGTGGCCTTCCCGTCCGACGACGGCACGCCCGAGCTGGAGATGGCCGGCCCCTACGGCTTCTGCGTGTTCGATAACGGCGACGACGCCCGCGCCGAGGCTGCCAAGACCTTCATCAAGTTCGTCTGCGACGACGCCGAGACCGGCGTGCTCGCCGCTCAGACCACCGGCTTCTTCCCCGTCCACGCCGACTGGGGCGACATCTACGCCGACGCTGAGGACGCCGACATCCGCGCCCCCTTCTCCCTGATGGGCAACTACGTCGGCCGCTACTACAACCTGACCGGCGGCTGGACCGAGCAGCGCTCCCTCTGGTGGCCGCTCCTCACCGACATCATGCTCAACGGCGCTGATGTCCAGACCGCGGCTGACGCCTATGTCGAGGCGGCCAACGCCAACATCGGCTGAGCGGCACATCCATAAGCAAATCAAGCACTATCCAACTGTGCCCGCTCCCTGCGAGGGGGCGGGCACAGCCCTTTATATGCGAAAAGAGGGGATTTTATGAACAATCAAGGCAGTCAGACCGGGGCGGCCGCGATAAAGATGGATAAGCACGGGCGCAGCCGCGTGCTGGCGCGCCGGGAGACCTTCAGCGCGTACATGTTCCTGCTGCCCAGCCTGCTTTTCTTCGTCACCTTCGTCGTTGTCCCCATGTTCCTCTGCGTCTACTACAGCCTGTTTGACTACGGCCTGGCCGGCATCAAGGGCTTCGAGGGCCTGGGCAACTACGCCCAGCTATTCCAGGACGATGTCTTTAAACGCGGCGTGGTGAATACGCTCATACTCGTCGTGGTTGCAGTGCCCTGCGTTACGGCGTTTTCGCTGTGGGTGGGCGCATCCATTTACAAGATGCACTCCTTCTCGCGCAGCTTCTTCCGCTGCGTGTTCTACCTGCCGGTCGTCACCGGTTCCGTGGCCATCACCGTGGTCTGGAAGTGGATACTCAACCCCTACAACGGCATCCTCAACCAGGTGCTGGGCACCACGCCGTTTGACTGGCTGGGCAATCCCAACACCGCGCTCTGGTGCATCATCCTCATTTTGTTCACCACCTCCATCGGCCAGCCGATAGTCCTCTACGTCGCCGCGCTCGGCAACGTGGACCAGACGCTCATCGAGGCCGCCGAAGTGGACGGCGCCACCAAGCTGCAGGTGTTCTGGAAGATCAAGTGGCCGCAGATAATGCCCACCACGCTCTACGTGCTGGTCATAACCACCATCAACACCTTCCAGTGCTTCGCGCTGATACAGCTGCTGACGCGCGGCGGGCCGTCGAACTCCACCATGACGATAATGTACCAGGTGTACGACACCGCCTACAGGCTGCACGACCTCGGCTACGCCTGCGCTATCGGCGTCGTGCTGGCTATTATCATCGCCATATTCTCCGCCCTCCAGTTCAAGCTGGCCAAGACGGATAACTGAGGGGAGGCCGGAACATGAACAAAAAAGCAAATCTCGAAGGCACCAATCCGGTGTACAAGGCCATAACCGTCATTCTGCTCATACTGGTGGTGCTGTTCTTCCTCTTCCCGCTGTACTGGATCATCTCCGGCTCGTTCAAGACGGACCTGGAGATAAACGCCCGTGAGCCCGTATGGTTCCCGTCCACCCCGACGATGGAGCACTACCAGGAGCTGTTTAACAACCCGGCCTTCCTGTGGCTCTTCAATATCATCTTCATCTCCGCGATGGCCATGATACTCACATGCATCACCGCGGCGCTGGCCGGCTACGCGCTGGGCAAGAAGCGCTTCTACGGCCAGACCATACTGTTCACCATTATCATCTGCGCCATGGCCCTGCCCAAGCAGGTCATAGTCATCCCGCTGAGCCAGATGCTGGCCGACATGCATCTGCGCAACACCCTCTGGGCGGTCATCCTGCCCACGGTAGGCTGGCCCTTCGGCGTATTCCTGATGAAGCAGTTCTCGGAGACGGTTCCGACGGAGATACTGGAGGCCGCGCGCGTGGACGGTTCGGGCGAGCTGCGCACCTTCTTCAGCGTGGTCTTCCCCATGATAAAGCCCGGCATCGGCGCGCTGGCGATCTTCACCTTCGTCAACACCTGGAACGACTACTTCCTCCAGCTGGTCATGCTCGTCGACCGCGAGACGTGGACGCTGCCGCTGGCCATAGCGAACCTGCAGGGCGAGATGAGCTCGAACTTCGGTCTCATAATGGCAGGCGCGGCACTGGCCTCCGTGCCCATAATCATAGTGTTCGTCGCGTTCCAGAAATACTTCACGCAGGGTATTGCAATGGGCGCCGTAAAGGGTTAAACTATGATTTACGCGAAGAACGCAGACGCCCTTTGCTATAAGGGCATACACAGGAACCTCGACCTGGCGCTGGAGCACATCACGCCGGAGTTCCTCTCCTCGCTTGAGGACAACGTCCGCGTGCCGCTCGACGGTGACAGGGTCTACTGTACGCGCTTCACCTATGAGACCATCCCGCTTGAGGAGGGCTTCTTCGAGGCGCACCGCCGCTATCTCGACATCCATATAATGCTTTCCGGCTCGGAGCGCGTGGACGTCAGCCGTCCAGATGAGCTCACTCTCACCGACGCACAGGAGCAAAACGACTTTTACGCCTACCAGGGAGGGGCCTGGCACAGCACCGTGCTGTGCCCAGGCGAATTCATGGTCGTGTTTCCCGGCGACGCGCACCGCATAAAGCTGCAGACCGGCAGGCCGGAGACGGTGAGCAAAGCAGTGTTCAAGGTGCTCATAGACGACTGAACACCGCCTCAAACCGGCGGGGAAACATCTCCGCCGGTAAAATTAACTTTATTTTGGAGAGGAATTTATGAGAGATTTTAGCAAGTTTCAGGGCATAATTCCCGCCTTTTACGCCTGCTATGACAAAAATGGGCAAATTGACGCCGCCGCCGTCCGCGCTCTCACCGAATATTTCCTTGATAAAGGCGTCAAGGGCCTCTACGTCGGGGGCTCCTCCGGCGAGTGCATCTACCAGAGCGTGGCAGAGCGCAAGCTGGTGCTTGAAAACGTCATGGCCGTGGCGAAGGGCAAGCTGACCATAATCGCCCACGTGGCCTGCAACAATACGGCCGACAGCTGTGAGCTGGCGGCACACGCCGAGGCGCAGGGGGTGGACGCCATAGCCGCCATCCCGCCCATCTACTTCCACTTGCCCGAGTACGCCATCGCGCAGTATTGGAACGATATCTCCGCCGCCGCGCCGAATACGGACTTCATCATTTATAATATACCGCAGCTGGCCGGTGTGGCCCTGACCATGCCCCTGCTCAGGACCATGCTGAAGAACCCGCGCGTCATCGGGGTGAAGAACTCCTCCATGCCCGTGCAGGACATCCAGATGTTCCGCGACGAGGGCGCTATTGTGTTCAACGGCCCGGACGAGCAGCTGCTCTCCGGCCTCGCCGCCGGCGCCATCGGCGGCATAGGCGGCACCTACGGCGCGATGCCGGAGCTGTATATGAAGATACGCGAGCTGTATCTCACCGGCAACATGGAGCTTGGCCGCGAGGTGCAGAATGAGTGCTGCCGTATAATCTACAAGATGTGCTCCGCGAAGGGCAACATGTACGCCGTCATCAAGGCCATACTGCGCAGGCAGGGCGGACCCGACTGCGGCGGAGTGCGGCTCCCGCTCGCCCCGATGGTGGACTCCGACGAGGCCATCGCCGACGAGTGCGCGGCCATGATTGCCAACGCGATTGCAAAATACTGCTGAGGAGGCAAACACATGCGAATCTACGAGTGCGCGGATGCGCACGCAATGAGCCGCCGTGCGGCCAACATCATCTCCGCCCAGGTCATCATCAAGCCTGACTGCGTGCTCGGCCTGGCCACCGGCTCCACGCCCATCGGCGCCTACAGCCAGCTGGTAGAGTGGTACAAGAAGGGCGATTTGAGCTTCGCCGAGGTCAAGACCGTTAACCTGGACGAGTACCTCGGCCTTGCTCCGACGCACGAGCAGAGCTACCGGTATTTCATGCAGAGCAACCTGTTTGACCACATCGACGTGAAGCCGGAGAACACCCACGTCCTCAACGGCATGGCCCCCGACCCGGAGGCCGAGTGCGCCGCGTACAACGAGCTGATACGCTCCCTCGGCGGCATAGACCTCCAGCTCCTCGGCATGGGCCACAACGGCCACATAGCCTTCAACGAGCCGGGCGACAACTTCGGCCTGGAGACGCACGTAGTCACGCTCAGCGAGCGCACCATCGACGCCAACCAGCGCTTCTTCGCCAGCCGCGACGAGGTTCCCCGCCACGCGCTGAGCATGGGCATCAAGAACATCATGAACGCCCGCAAGATCCTCATGGTCGTCAGCGGTGAGGAGAAGGCCGACGCCCTCTGCAAGGCCATCGCCGGCCCGGTCACCAGTGAAGTCCCCGCCAGCGTGCTGCAGCTCCACCCCGACGTCACCGTAGTGGCCGACAGCGCCGCGCTCAGCAAGCTCAAGGAAGCTGGTGCCTGCATATGCGGATAAGCGGCGGACAGGTATTCGACCCGGAGCGCGGCTTCGTCAGCCGCGACGTCTGCTTTGACGGCGGGCTCATATCGGAAGGCTGCGACGGCGGCGAGGTCTATGACGCGTCCGGCTGCTATGTCATCCCCGGCCTTACCGACCTGCACTTCCACGGCTGCATGGGCGCGGACTTCTCCGATGCCGACGCCGAGGGCCTTGAGGCGATGGCCAAGTACGAGCTGTCCCGCGGCGTCACGCAGATCTGCCCGGCGGGCATGACGCTGCTGGAAGAGCAGCTCATCAAGGTCTGCACCGTCGCCGCCGACCACCGCGACGCGAACAGGCCCGGCGCGGAGCTGGTGGGCATAAACCTGGAGGGGCCCTTCCTCTCCATGGCCAAAAAGGGCGCGCAGAACGGCGACTGGCTGCACAGGCCCGATGTCGCCATGTACCGCCGCCTGGCCGAGGCCGGCCGCGGCCTGGTGAAGCTCGTGTCCCTGGCCCCGGAGGAACCGGGCGCGATGGAGTTCATCGACGAGCTCAAGGACGAAGTGGTCATCTCCGTCGCGCACACCACGGCGGATTACGACACGGCACTGGAGGCCTACAGGCGCGGTGCCCGTGAGGCCACGCACCTCTTTAACGCCATGCCCCCGTTCAGCCACCGCGCGCCCGGCGTGGTCGGCGCAGCCTTTGACTCGCCCCGGTGCAGGGTGGAGCTCATCTGCGACGGGGTGCACATACACCCGTCCGTGGTGAGGGTGGTGTTCTCGCTTTTCGGGGCGGACCGCGTCGTCCTCATATCGGACACCATGCGCGCCGCGGGCATGCCCGACGGGGACTATACCCTGGGCGGGCAGGCCGTGAAGGTCAGCGGCAAATACGCCACCCTGGCCGACGGCACCCTGGCCGGTTCTGTCACCGACCTCATGAGCTGCATGAAAACGGCGGTCAGTTTCGGTATCCCCCTGGCGGACGCCGTGCGCGCCGCGGCCGTGAACCCGGCGCAGGTGCTGGGCATTTTCGACCGCTGCGGCAGCCTGGAGGCCGGCAAGAACGCCAACGCCGTGGTGTTGGACGCGGACCTCAATGTGAAGGCCGTGTTCTTCAGAGGCTGCCAGGTGCAGTGAGCGGCTGCGGCATGATAATAAGCTGTAAAAGAGCCTGAAGGCGTGCCCTTCAGGCTCTTTTCATATCTGCGCGGGGTGAATAAAGGCCGCAGCGTGCGGCAAAAATTAGAGGCAAAGGAAAGGAGGGCTGCAAATGGAAAACAACATGCCCAATGCCTCCGGGAACCGCGCACTGGCGGACATATCCGGTGTGGTCATAGATACGTCCAAACCGCGCAGCGAGCGCATCCGCGACTATATCGCCCAGGTGGGTACGCCCTACCGTTACCTGGACGGAGGAGTGGTGGTGGAGATAGGTTACGCGGACACGCCCGTAACCTTGCAGGAGCGCCTGCTCGCCTATGTGGACGGCCTGGCTGCGCAGGAAATTTACGGTAATTTTCCGGCACGCGTTGACTTGGGGCGCGATGTGCGGCATAATGGAGGCGGTCAATGAGTCCGGGCGCGGCCCGGGCGGGATGCCGGGGACGGATTTCCTGATACTCAAGAGATTGGGAGGTTTGTCATGACGGCGAACAGGAAAAATACGCTGCAGTCGGAGCCGGTGGCCTTCCGGGCCATCGGCTATTGCCGTCTGTCCAAGGAGCACGGCGCGCTGGGCGTGAGCGACAGCATAGCCAACCAGCGCAAACTCATACGCGCCTATGTGGAGAAGCAGCCGGACATGGAGCTGGTGGGCGAGTTCTTCGACGACGGATATACCGGTACGAACTACGACCGGCCCGGGTTCCGCTCCGTGCTGGAGGCGGTGGAGCGCGGCCGCGCCAACTGCGTTATAGTCAAGGACCTGTCCCGGCTGGGCAGGGAGTATGTGGAGACGGGGAAGTATCTTGAGCAGACCTTCCCCGAGCTGGGCGTGCGTTTTATCGCCATCAACGACGATGTGGACAGCGCGGGCAGGAGCTCCGGCGACGACATCATTATACCGATCAAGAACATAATGAACGAGTCCTACTGCCGGGAGCTGTCCAAAAAGCTGCGCGCGCAATTCCGCATCCAGCGCAGCCGGGGGGAATTCCTGGGCGCTTTTGCCTGCTTCGGGTACCGCAAGGACCCGGACGACAGGCACAAGCTCGTCGTGGACGGGTATGCCGCCGAGGTGGTGCGGAGCATCTTCTCCCTCAAACTGCGGGGCTTCAGTCAGGACAGGATAGCGCGCTTCCTCAACGATGAGAAGGTGCTGCCGCCCGCGGAGTACAAGCGCAGCACGGGCCTGCGCTATCAGAGCGGCTTTGAGGGCGCGCGCAGCTCGGGCTGGACTGCCGTCGCCGTGGGCCGGATACTGAAAAACCCGGTCTATATCGGGACTCTGGTCCAGGGCAGGCGCGGCACGGCCAATTACAAGCTCAGGGAGATGCGATGGCGCGACGAGTCCGATTGGGTGGTGGTGGAGCACAACCATCCGGCCATAATAGAGCCCGCCGTATTTGAAATCGTGCAGCAGCAGCTCTCGCGGGATACGCGCACCCCGCCTGGATGCGACACGGTGCTGCCGCTGGCGGGCGTGCTCTTCTGCCCGGACTGCGGCGCGCCCATGCAGAGGCGCGGAGTAAACCGCGCCGGGCGCCGGTATCACTACTATGTCTGCTCCACCTACAAGAAGGGGCTGGGGTGCCGCAGCCACAGCATCGGGCAGGCGAAGCTGGAGGGCGCGGTGCTGCACGCGCTGCTTGCCCAGATAGAAGTGCTGGCCGAGCTGGACCGGCTCGCCGGGGATATGTCAGGCGGCCCACTGGCGGAGGCGCGGGCCAGGCGCATCGACACGATGATAGCCCGGCGCGAGGAGGAGCTGGAGCGCTGCGAGAACTTCCGCGCCAAGCTCTACGAGGCCCTCAGCGAGGGGCTCATAGACCGGGACGAGTACGGTGCCATGCGCAGGAGGTACAGCGAACAGATCGACGCCGCCCGGGAGAGTATAGACGCCCTGCGGCGCCGCCGGGCGGAGCAGCTGAGCCCGGCCGGTGAGGTCAGGAGCCGTCTGGACACGCTGCTGAAGTACCGCGGCGCCGGTGAGCTCACGCGTGAGGCCGTCGTCATGTTCATCGACCGGGTCTATATCTGCGACGGGGGACGGATCAGGATAGACTTCAACTTCCGCGACGAGCTTGACGCCTGCCGCGAACTGCTGTCGGGGGAGGCGGGCTGAATGGCGAGAAAGAGCAGGAATGCGCTGCAAGCCGGCGCGGAGATACAGCACCCGGCCTTCCGGGCCTGCCATTACGGACGCCTGTCCGTGGAGGACGGCGACGACGAGCAGAACAACTCCCTCGGCAACCAGCTCAAGATATGCATGCATTTTATCGACGCTCATGCGGAGCTTGAGCTCGTCGCCCGGCACTGCGACAACGGCTATACGGGCATGAACTATGAGCGGCCGGGGTTCAGGCAGATGATGGAGGACATAGGCCGCGGCCTGGTCAACTGCGTGATAGTAAAGGACATCTCCCGTCTGGGCCGCCACTTCGTGCAGACGTCGGAGCTTGTCGAGCGCACATTCCCGGCCCTGGGTGTGCGGCTGATCTGCGTCAACGACGGCTACGACAGCGCGGATGAGGGCGCGGACGCCGCCGCGCTCACCCTGCCGCTGAAAATGGTCATGAACGAGTATTACGTCCACGATATCTCGCAGAAGATACGCTCCGGTATAGCGGCCAGGATGAAAAGCGGCGAGTTCCTGCCCGCAGCGGGCAGCGTGCCGTACGGCTACATCCGCAACGCCGCGGCCGGGACCTATGATGTGGACGAGGAGACCGCGCCCGTGGTGAGGCGCATATACGAGCTGCGCGCACAGGGGCTCAGCTTCAGCGGCATAGCCCGGCGGCTCAACGCCGGCGGTGTGCCCTCGCCCGGCCGCCTGCGCTATCTGCGCGGGAGCACCAAAGCGGCGAAGTATGAGGATGCGCTGTGGCTGCGCGGCACCGTGCGAAAGATACTGGAAAACCGCGCCTACACCGGCAGCCGCGTGCACGGAGCCGGCCGGGACGGCGGGGAATTTGTCATCGAGGGGAGCCACCCGGCCATAGTCAGTGCCGGGCTGTTTGAGCGGGTGCAGGAGCTCAACTGCCGCCGGGCCGCGGAGAGAGAGGCGTACTCGGAGCGCAGCGCCGTGGCCGCGGACAGGCGCGGGCTCTTCCGCGGCAGGCTCTTCTGCGCAGACTGCGGCGCCGCCATGGGCGCGGCCAAGAGCTGCGCTCGGCCCGGCTCCGCCGCTCCGAGCCGCGTGTATTTCGACTGCAATACTTACCGCTATTCCGCGCACGCGCGCTGCTCCTGCCACAGCATCAGGCAGGAAGATCTGCTCCGGGTGGTGACGGACACCATCGGCCGCCAGATGGCGCTGGCGGCGGATGTGGAGGAGCTCGCGGCCCGTCTGAGGCGCTCGCCCGGCGTGCTGCGCCGGCAGCGGGAGGCCGGGGAGCGGCGCAATGCCGCCGTCAGGGAGCGCAGGGCGATGGAGGCCCGCCTGCAGCGCCTGCTGGAGGATATGGCCGAGGGCCTGCTCAGCCGGGAGGAATACCTCTATATCAAGGCAGAGTACAACGCGCGGTACGCGAGTCTGGCGGAGGCGGAGGCCGCCGCCGGCCAGGAGGCGCTTGAGCTGTCCGCCGCGCTGGCAGCGGCGGAGCGCTGGCTGAGATCGGCCGCCGAGTGGAGGGCGCGCAGCGAGCCGGACGGGCGGCTGCTGGACGAACTGGTGGCTCGCATAGAGGTCACCTCCGGGCGCGGGGTGCGCGTGATATTCAACTGCGCCGACCCCGTCGGGCCGCTGCTGCGGCAGCTGGAGGAAGGGGGCGCGGCGGATGCGGTCTGACGTTTTGGATATCTGTTATCTCCGGCTGTCCCAGGAGGACGGGGACCGGGTGGACGGCCCCGCGGGCGAGAGCTGCAGCATAGCCGCCCAGCGCCAATGCATACACGATTACCTGAAGCGGCACGGCTTTGACGCGGCGGGCTTCACGGAGATCGCCGACGACGGCTGGTCGGGCACGAATATGGAGCGCCCCGGTATGCGCCGCCTGCTGGCGCTGGTGGAGGCGGGCAGGGTGAGGACGGTGGCCGTGCGCGACCTCTCCCGCTTCGCCCGCAATTACCTGGAGGCGGGGCACTATCTGGAGTTTGTCTTCCCGGCCCGGGGAGTGCGCTTTATATCCGTCAACGACGGCTTTGACAGCGCCGACGTCGGCGAGAGCACGGGCGGCCTGGAGCTGGCCGTGAAAAACCTGCTCAATCAGATGTACAGCCGGGATATATCCCGCAAGGTGAAAAGCGCCGTGGACCTGAAAAAGCTCAGCGGTGAATACGTGTACGGCGCAGTGCCGTACGGCTACAAAAAGGGGGAGGAGAAGAACACCATTGTCATCGACCCGCCCGCCGCGGAGACGGTGCGGCATATCTTCTCCCTGGCCGCGTCCGGAGAGAGCATCACCCGGATCGCCCGGCGGCTGAACGATGACGGGGTGGAGACGCCGTCCGTCTATCTGGCCGCCGTGCGGGGCGGACGTTACCGGACGCACGCGTTCTGGACGTACGAGTCCGTGCGCAACATACTGCAAAACCGCATATACACCGGCGACACCGTGCCGTTCAAGTCCCACGTTGAGAGCGTGGGGAGCAGGCGCGTGCGGTATGTGCCCGAGGAACAGCAGGAGGTCATACCGGAGACGCACGAGGCCATCGTCTCGCGCGAACAGTACTACCTGGCCCGGCGCACGGTGCGCTCCAACCGGAAGGGCCCGCGCACGCGCGCGGACAACCCGTTTACTTCCCTGGTCTTCTGCGGCTGCTGCGGCAACCGCCTCGTAAAGGGGCGCGAGCGCAACCGCAGCTGGCTGTGTGCCTCCGCGCGTTACCGGACTGACTCGGGCTGCGCAACGGTGCGCATCGAAGACGCGAGGCTGCGGGAAATAGTCCGGCGCGCGATAGAAACCCAGTGCGCGCTGCTGGGCGAGCGCCTGCAGAGCGCCCGCCGGGACGGGCAGGGGCTGAGGTCCGGGCGCCTTGCGCTGGAGCGGGAGCGCGCCGCACTGTCACGGCGGCTGGAGCGGCTCGAGGGCGAGTCACTGCGCCGCTATGAGGCCTACGCCTCCGGCGCACTGAGCCGCGAGGAGTTCAGCCGTGCCAGGACTGCGTCCGCTTCGGAGGCCGGCGAGCTGAAACTGCGTCTCGCGGTAACGGAGCGCGCCCTGGCTTCTGCGCGCGAGGGGGAGCGCGCCTGCACCGGGGAGGCGGGACAGGTTCGGGACCTGCTGGTCGAACTGACTTCCGGCGGGCTCACCGAGGGGCTGGCCGCCGCGCTCATCCGTCGGATCACGGTCGAACCGGGCGGCGCGGTGCGCATAGAGTGGAACTTCCGCGACGGTATTGCCGACGCCGGGCGGGAAAAAGTTTTGTCCCCTGCTTGACACACTCGTGAGCGGAAGTCCCATAATACAAAACGGCAAACTGGTGGGCGCCGTGACCCACGTGCTGGTGTCCGACCCGTCGCGCGGGTACGGCGTGACGATAGGCGCCATGCTCGCCGCGGAGGATGCGGCATAAAAATAAGGAAGAGGCCGGCTGCTGCAGCCGGCCTCGTGGTTCTGCATATGGGCCCGGAAAGAGATTTTTTCGGGTATTTCAGCAAATTTTATTCCCCGGACAGGATTAATCGGCCCGGATGGTTTAAAATAGGAAAATCATTTGAGGAGGTTTTATCATGTCCGAGAGAACTATTACCAGCGTCCAGCTGAGCGGCTATCGGGATACGCTGGAGGCGGCGGAGCGGTCCGCCTCCACGCTGGAGAGCTATATGCGCTATGCGTTTGAGTTTGCTCTGTGGCTTGAACGGCGTGAGCTGACACATCAGGCGGCGGCAGACTGGAAGCGGGACCTGACCGCCGGCGGACTGGCGCCGTCCACCGTGAACTGCAAGATCGCCGCGGTCAATGGGCTGCTGGCGTACCTGGGGCGGCAGGACTGCCGCCTGCGGCCGGTGCGCAGACAGCGCCAGCTCTTCCGCGAGGAGCGGCGCGAGCTCACGCGCGAGGACTATGTAAAGCTGGTGCGCACGGCGCGCGGCGAGAACAACGAGCGCCTGGCCCTGCTGCTGGAGACCATCTGCGCCACGGGGATACGGGTAAGCGAGCTTAAATTCATCACAGTCCGGCACGTCCGCGCCGGGACGGCGCGCATAGCGCTCAAGGGCAAGGTGCGGACCATCATGATACCCGCCCGCCTGAGGGAAAAGCTGCTGCGCTATGCGGCAAAACATGGAATCTGCTCTGGGGAAGTGTTCCTCTCCGGACGCGGCGGAGCTCTCTCGCGCAAGCGCGTCTGGGCGGAGATGAAGGCCCTGAGCCGGCGCGCGGGCGTCGAGCCGGCAAAGGTCTATCCGCACAACCTGCGCCACCTCTTCGCGCGCACCTTCTACAGCGAGTGCCGCGACGTAGTGAAGCTGGCCGACGTGCTCGGACACAGCTCTCTGGAGACCACCCGCATATATCTGATATCCACCGGAGCCGAGCACCGGGCAATGCTGGAACGGCTGAGACTAATCTCTTGAAAAAAGCAAAAAAGACATAATCCGTCTTGTGTTCCAGTCAAAGGGAACGCAAGATGAATGTACATCCTTCTGACTTCCAATTTTATCATCATAGACACATCAAATCAAGTCTTATCTCAAAATTTAGATACGCGAAAAGCGACCGTTCAGTAGGATTTTTGACCGGTCGTGCCTAATTGCGCTTATTTACCATCCGGAAGGCCGCTCGAAAGAGCGGCCTTCTTGTTCTACCGGGGTCGATAAGACACAAGACGGATTGTGTCCGCTTGACGTGCGGAAGGGGGATGCCATGCGCAAAACGCTCTATGACTACTGCCGGGAGCTGGGTGATACGGCGCTGCTCGAGGAATGGGACAGCGAGAAGAACGAGCTGACGCCTCAGCAGGTCACTTACGGCAGCAAGAAAAAGCTCTGGTGGGTGTGCGGGAGCGGGCACAGCTACCAGGCCAGCGCGACGAGCCGCACCGGCGAGCGCACGGGCTGCCCCTATTGTACGGGCCGCCTGCCCATACCGGGCGAGAACGACCTCGCCACGCTGTTCCCGGGCCTCGTGCGCGAGTGGGATGGAGAAAAGAACCAGCCGCTCACGCCCTCGGGCGTGCTGCCAGGCAGCCATCGCAGCGTGTGGTGGCTGTGCCCGGAGGGGCACTCATGGCGCGCCTCGATCAAATCCCGCGTGGACGGCTGCGGTTGCCCGGTCTGCACAAACCGCCGCATAGCTCCTGGCGAGAACGACCTCGCCTCCACCCATCCGGCCCTGGCCCGTGAGTGGAACGCGGAGAGGAACGCCCCGCTCAAGCCGCAGGAAGTTTTCGCAGGCTCCAGCCGCAAGGTGTGGTGGCGCTGCGAAAAGGGCCACGAATGGCAGGCCCGCATAGTCTCGCGCTCGGAGGGCACCGGCTGCCCCTACTGTAACGGCAAGCGTGTGGCGCCCGGCGAGAACGACCTCGCCACCGCCAATCCGCGCCTGGCCGCGGAGTGGGATGCGGAGAAAAACGCCCCGCTCACCCCGCGGGACGTCACGCCGTACAGCAACCGCCGCGTCTGGTGGCGCTGTCCGCTCGGGCACGAGTATCAGTCGCTGATCTCCGCCCGTAATACCAGCGGCAGCGGCTGCCCGTACTGCACCGGGCGGCGCGTACTGCCCGGGTTCAACGACCTCGCGTCGCAGCAGCCGAAGGTCGCTGCGGAGTGGGCGCAGGACCTCAACGGTTCGCTCACGCCGGAGATGGTCACCACCGGCAGCCAGAAAAAGGTCTGGTGGCGGTGCAGCGAGGGCCACGTGTGGCGCACAGTAGTGTTCACCCGCGCCAGAGGCAAGTTCACCGGCTGCCCGGTGTGCGCGGGAAAGGTAAAGCAGAAAAAGCAGCGGAAATACACATACGCCGCCCCACCGGGCGCGCGAATAACTCACAAGGAGGAGAAAAGAACATGAGAAAACGCCTTTTGGCGACCCTGCTGGTAATAGCCCTCCTGGCGTCCCTGATGACGACAGGCGTCATGGCCGCTCCATACGACGGGGGAGAAACCGGCGGCAGCACGCCTTCAACGACGTCAAATGTTAGCAGTAAAAATAATGGAGTTCATGTTGCCAAGAGCCTGAGTGGGACTGGCACGGATGATGATCCATATAAGCTGACGCTTGAGGCCTGGGTGCAGGGTAATGTTACGCCCGAAGAGTCCCAGCCTATGGATATAGTGCTCGTGCTTGACGTGTCCGGCTCGATGGACGATGGTTTCACATCTTCGACCAGCTATAATTATGCCAAATATCGGGAATATATGGACAATGAGGATTATTATAGCTGGAGTAATCGAGAAAACTTGTGGTATAGTCTTGGCAATGGTGAATACACGAAAGTAACAATCGAAAGAGACAGCCAGTCAATTTACACACCTATTGATAACAGCCATACCAACCAGTATTATTATACTAATCGTAATGATTTGTACTGCTTATATAACGACGAATATGTAAAGATTGATGTATCGCGTTCCTGGATAGGAAATTCTTGGAATGGACGTTACTCCTACACATATACAATGCCTGATGGGAGTACAATCTCTTCTGAAAGGAATAATAGTTACCCTCAATTCGAAGGGTATCAACTTTTCCTTAGGAACGATGACGATAATTATACATACACGTATTCCTATCAAGATGCGAGCGGAATAATTGTAACCGTTCTGGGGGGCAGCGGTAATGAATCTCCGGATTTAGAACTATATTACAGATATACAGACACCAGCACCACCAGCAAAATGAAGGCGATGCAGGAGGCTGTTAATGATTTTATTAAACAGGTAACTCAAAACAGCAGCAAGCATCAAATTGCAATAGTAAAATTTGCGGACGACAGCTACCAGACGAACAACCAAGGCTATCATGAGGTTGGTAATGATTTCAATAGAGATGGATACAACAAAACTCAGGTCGTAATTGATTTTACTAATAGCGAAAGTAACTTAACACAAGCCGTAGATAGATTAGAAGCTTCTGGTGCAACCGCTGCAGACTATGGTCTCGACCTGGCTCAAGAGGTCTTTAATGGTCAGGGTGAAACTCTTGACGGTGCAAGGGATGATAGCAAAAAGGTCGTTGTGTTCTTCACCGACGGTGATCCGAACCATGGCAATGGATTTGATGAAGATGTTGCATCTGATGCGGTGAATTCTGCTAATGATCTTAAGAATGGTTTCGGAGCTACCGTATACACAGTCGGTATTTTCTCGGGCGCTGACCCTGATAGTAGTTCCCGCAGCAATAACTATATGAATGCTGTCTCTTCCAATTACCCTGAAGCTGAAGTTACTGACTGGTGGGGTAACGAAAGCAGCAATTGGAGTAATTTGAAACTGGGCACTCGCGATGCGAACGGTAATTATTACCTTGCCGCAAGCGATGCGGACGAGCTCAAGGACGTTTTTGAGACCATCGGCGGCGACATCACAAGCGAGGATGTTGACGCAACGTCCACACTCTCTGATACGCTGTCTGAGTATTTTGACTTTGGCGACAGTATAACGATAGGACAGGACGGCAATGTGACCAGCGGTGTGACGGCAAACGTTGTCCCGGCAACTAATGGCACTGATAATAGTCTGGCGTGGGATGACAGTAGTCCTGAGTATGCTAATGTCACAGTCACCGTGAACGACGATAAAATCAGCGTCAGCGGCTTTGACTACTCTGATGCGTCGAATGTTGTTGTCTACAATGACGGCAGCTGGCATGGCAACAAGCTCGTCATAACCTTCCCCATCGAGGTGGATGAAGCGGCGTGCATCAGCAAGCCGATTGAGAGCGGTATATATCCCACCAACGCTATCACAAGCGGGAACGAGGCGGGCCTGAGGTACGGCAGCGGCGGCGTCCTGCTCGGTAGAAGCCCGACCGTAGCCATCAGTAACGTCTCCTATAACGGCACCGACATCACCGTAGAGGTGTATGTAGACGGCGTGAAGCAGACCGGAGACACCAGCGAAGTTAATAATTATCCGCTGAACTTCGTCACGATAGACAGGAATACAGACGACAGCGACTATGAGCTTTTCCGCCGTGTAGACGTTAACAATGGTACCATCACGTACGATTTCAATTATGACGCTGCCTCCGGCGGACACGATTGTGTTGACCTTGATGTTAGCGTTAATGGCAATACATATATGATCCAGGGCATTAAGTACCGAGCGGATTATGGCAGCAAAGGCTCTCAGGGTGTCGTGGATAACGAAAAAGGCGGCTGGAAGGTTGACAACGTCACCGCTGGCAGCAGCGACGAAGACCCGGATGTGATAATCTACCTCCGCACCGTCTACAGCGTGGAGTATCATAAGGATACTACCGAGTTGACCGAAGCGCCGTACAATGATACCAACAAGTATCTCGCTGAGGAAGACGTTGAGGCAACAAGCACACAAGGGCCGAGTGCAGACAACAGCCCGGTTTGGTTTGAGTGGAAGACGACCGAGCAGTACAGCACCCAGATTACCCTGCCTGTTTTGCCCGAAGCCGATACCGGAAAAACTATTGACGGTTGGTTCAACGACGAAACGAAATATGACCTGACAACTACGACTACCGTTGATGTGAATACTGTCGTCCCCGATCAGAGCACAACGATAATCTTCACTGCTACACAGGACGATGCGACCGGCACTGTTGTTATTAAGTATCAGGATACGGCCGGTACTAAGATAAAGTCCGATGAGACTAAAACCGGCACCATCGACAGTGAATATAGCTTTGACGTCAGCAGCGATGCTACTGGAGATATCCCGTTCATCATTGAAAATGGCGGCACCAAATACGTCTTCGACCACATCGACAATGACTCTGCCCCCCTGCGTGGAAAATATACCAGCACGCCGCAGACCATCATCGCTGTCTACAAGGTCGATGCGAACGGCAATAACGTCCCAGACGAGTATGAAGCGACCGTGACCTACAAGGTCGTCAACGGCACGTGGAGTGATGGCGGGAACGCGGACAAGACTGCCACCTTCAATATGAAGGAGTTTGATGAGACCACCAACACCTGGGAGAATGCTGATCCTGCCCCAGTCCTTGGTGACACCGTTCCCCAGAATATGGTGGCAGATGTAGGGTTCACCGGCGGCAGCTGGGGGGATAACGTACCCACAGCAAGTACGCCTGTTGTAGACGACACAGTGTATACCTACACTTTTACCGGCGTAACCCCGACCATTACGGTGTCCGTTACCAACGGCACGGCGGCGTATGGCAGTGACTTCAGCCTCAGCAGTACGGACGACACTGTAGCCACTGGCAGCTTCACCGTTACATATGGCAGTGACGCGCAGATTACCTTCAATGCTCAGGATGGCTATGTTCTCGACTATGTGAAGGTGAACGAAGAATATGTTGCTGTCTCGCGGGACAATTTCGGTACCTACACGTTCAGCAATGTCACCGAGGATCAGAGTATAGAAGTCGTCTATGCCGCTGACGGCAATGGCGACGGTACTCCCGACATCCACCAGGCGACCGTGACTTACAAAATCGTCAACGGCACCTGGAGCGATGGAACTAAGAACGATATACCTGCTGTATTCAATGTAGAAACCTACAATACTGTAACTGGCGAATGGGAAGCTACTCCCAAGACCCTCGATGACGACAACAATGCCATTCCGGAGAACATGAACCCGGACGAGGACTACCTTGCGTCCAGCGGCGGTTGGTATACTGGCAGTGAGGGCAGCTATGAATCTGTGCCGATAGACGGTGATACACCTGTCACTGCAGGAGCAGTATACACTTACCGCTATACAACGGAGAAAAACCAGCAGTATGAAATCACCAAGGTGCTGACCTCTGCCAAGCGTGGAGAAACGACCTACAAGGACGAAAGCCTCAAAACCTACAAAGCCCGTGTTGGCGACGTGCTGACTTACACCATCAAGGTTGAGAACACCGGCAACGTCCCGCTGAGCCTCACCCTGACCGACACCTTCACCGGCGCCGGAACGCTGAGCTTCGCAACTGGTAGTGGTTACACGGTTACCGGACCTGTCAATGGCGTATACACCATTACTGTTACCAACCTTGCAGTAGCGGGGACCCTCACAATCAACGCCACCTACACTGTAACCGCTGACGACATTGAAATGACGGACGCAGATGGTGACGGCAAACTCGATGCCGCGACTATTACCAACACCCTCAGCTGGGATGGCGGCGATGACGAGCAAGAAGACGAAGAAATAGTCACAGTTGACGAATACACCGTCACCATCACAGTCGCCGACATGCTTATCTACACCGGCGGCAATCCCTATGGCGGTATAATCGACGCGAGTGGCGATCTGGTGACTGATGCAGATGTAAATGACGGGCTTCCCGAGCCGGGATACCATATTGTGCTTTCTGCCGCCGTGGTACAGTGGCTGAACGATAACGATATCGAGGCCGGCGACGGTTCGACCACCGAGGCCACGAGGCTTGAAAATGTTCTTCACTTTACCTATAACGTTGGTTACACTGAACGTTATTGGGAACTCAGCTTTGTGGGCGTTTACTCAACAAATGATGATGGAACACCCACGCAGTACGTCTACAGCATAGAGCCAGACAGTATTACCAATACCCCGGTGCGAATTCAGTATACAAATGAGGCCGGAACTGTTGTTACCGACGATGATATAATCATGTCGGATACAAACGTGAAAGAGACGTTCACGATGTCCATATATTCCGGTGGGCTTACACAGACTGAAATCAAAGCCGTGCTGAGCGGAGAAAACGAAGGACAAACCATTACTGCGAACATCAGCCTCGTGGATGGAGAGCTCGAAATCCGCAGCACTACAGGCGAAGAGTACAGCAGCCAGGTCGGCGGAGACAATGATGATCCCAGTAAGATAACTGCCGATGCGAACGATGGCACCAAGTTCTTCGTCAACGAGACTCAGGTTGAGCTTACCGAAGATGAGCTTACGCGCGTCCATCTGCTTGTCGATGATGTGTCCGACAGCGAGGAATTCGACGCGGCCATGGGCGAGGATGCCATAAGCGAGGCGCCTGCGGGTGTCAGCCTGACCAATGCCAGGTACGTGCTCGCGTACATGGATCTTGTGGACAGCGGCAACGGCAATGCGGTCATCACTATGAACGAAGGCGGCAGCGTCAAGGTCTACTGGCCTATGCCTGCGGACGCAGCGGCTGACAGCGAGTTCTACATCGTGCACTACACAGGGCTGGATCGTGATAGTGTGATTACCGCCGATGCGCTAGATAACGCTGCAAAGGACATTATTTCCGGCGATAAGATCAAGGTAGAAAATGGATACATTACCTTCAACGTCTCCAGCTTCTCTCCCTTCGCGCTGGTTTATGAGCAGAAGTCTGCCGATGCGCCGGACGTTGAGGTCACCAAGACTGTCAGCGGCCGCACGCCTGAGGTTGGCGATACGGTCAGGTACACTGTCACCGTAACTAACACCGGCAACACTGTGCTGAACAATGTCACGGTCACCGACACCATGTGGGAGAACGGCACTGTCATCTATGTTGACGGCCAGCGCCAAGTGCTTACCGGCGATGAATACAGCATTGATTCTATCGCTGTTGGAAGCTCCGTTGTCATCACCTACTATTACAGTGTGACCCGCAGCGATGCCAACGACGAAATTACCAACCACGTTGAGGTTACCGTTCCGGATGGACCGAGCGACGAGACTGAAACCACTATCGATGTTGACCCGTATATGCCCAACATCCCCGACCCCGATGACGATCCGGACCCTGTTGAGCCTGACTTCGACTTTGTGCCGAACTGGCTGAACACCACCGACCACTTTGCCTACATTGTGGGCTATGAGGACGGTACCATAAGGCCCACCAACAACATCACCCGCGCCGAGGTCGCGACGATATTCTTCCGCCTGCTGACCGACGACGCCCGTGAGGAGTTCTGGAGCCAGACCAACGACTACACCGACGTCGCCGCCGACACCTGGTACAACAACGCCGTCTCCACCCTGAGCAACATGGGCATCATCGACGGCTATGAGGACGGCACCTT
>OLRU01000380.1_pt1 | contig 52819 bp, 39 predicted proteins | sample 1672961 | NCBI WGS metagenome assembly OLRU01 (sample SAMEA3136741, study PRJEB25190) | human gut metagenome | biome: human gut; feature: human-associated habitat; material: faeces | place: Austria | collected 2013
GTCACAATCCGGAGTTCACTCTGATGGAGCTTTATCAGGCATATACTGATTATGAAGGAATGATGGAACTGACAGAGTCCATGTTCCGTTACCTTGCAGAGAAAGTCTGCGGTTCCACAAAGATTTCCTACAATGGTATTGAGATCGATCTTGGTAAGCCGTTCGCACGTCTGACCATGAACGATGCCATCAAGAAATATACAGGAATCGATTTTGACGAAGTAGCAGATGATGAGGCAGCAAAGAAACTTGCTGACGAGCATCATATCGAGTATGAGGACCGTCATAAGAAAGGTGATATCATCAACCTCTTCTTCGAGGAGTACTGTGAGAAAGAGCTGATCCAGCCGACATTCATCATGGATCATCCGATCGAGATTTCTCCTCTGACCAAGAAGAAACCTTCTGATCCGAACAAGGTAGAGCGTTTCGAGCTCTTTATCAATACATGGGAAATGTGTAATGCATATTCCGAGCTGAACGACCCGATCGACCAGAGAGAGCGTTTCAAAGCACAGGATGCTCTTGCAGACGCAGGTGATGAGGAAGCCAACCACACAGACGAAGACTTCCTGAACGCACTGGAGATCGGTATGCCGCCAACAGGTGGTATCGGATACGGAATCGACCGTCTCGTTATGCTCCTGACAGACAGCCAGGCAATCAGAGACGTACTTCTGTTCCCGACGATGAAGTCTTTGGACAAATAAATCCAGTATTTATGCGGGTTTGCGGTACTTCAATTCAGATTTTGCAACAAAATTGCAACAAATTTACAACGTATAATGCGTGATAATGTGCGATAATACGTTGGTTGGAGCATAAGTCAACTAAATAAGTTTTGTACTTTAAGGACATTTTTCTAAAAGAGATTTTAGGGAAGTGTCCTTTTTTGTTATGGTCAAACACAAAATGAAGATTGGAGGAAAATCAAATGGCAAACACAGCGACAAGGGCAGGGAAAAACGATTCCCGCACAATTACTTTCAAGAACAGGGAACACGAAAAGTTTTACAAGGAATATCTGCCAAAGTGCAGACATCAGGATGTATACCACATGGCGTTGATCTATTGTCTTGGGATTGACAGGGATACAAGGGATCATGTGAAGAGGATTTATGATTTAAAAACAGGCAATGTAAAGCCGGAGTGCTTACGGGAAGGGTGGCAGACCAGCGGAAGTGTGAGGATTATCCGGATGGCGTTCAATCTGTACTGCAATGGAACGCCGAGTATTTACAATTATGACGATTCGGATATGGAGGGGCAGTTGAAGGAAGTGCAGCGCTATACCGTAGAAGAATTATTCTGCTGTGGCTATGCAAGATATTTTTGGGAAGCAATCAAAATCCGGTATCCGGAGTATTGCTTCTACGTGGATTGGGAGGATATGTATGCTGAAGATTAGGATGCAGGGAACGATTAGGGATATTCGGTGGTTTAAGGGGCTTATGGAACGGCATGAAGAGGTAAAGGTCAGAACAGTCTCAGAGCCATTTACAAACAAAGGAACCAATAAATATTTTCGTGTTTATGCAGAAGTAGAAAAAGAACAAAAGTAAATCGGGAGGAAAGTATATGTGCAGAGTAATCGCAATCGCAAACCAGAAAGGCGGAGTGGGCAAGACCACCACCTGTGTAAATTTGGGAATCGGACTGGCAAGGGAAGGAAAAAAGGTTCTTCTGGTTGAGGCGGACGCACAGGGCAGCATGGCGGTAAGCCTGGGGATCGCAGAACCGGACGAACTAGATGTGACGCTGGTAAATATTATGGAAAAGGTAATCAATGACGAGGATTTAGAGCCGGGGGAGGGGATTATCCACCATGAGGAAGGGATTGATTTCATTCCGGCAAATATTGAACTGGCAGGGCTGGAAACCTCCCTTGTAAATGTCATGAGCCGGGAAATGGTACTGCGCCAGTATTTATATACACTGAAAGGGCAGTATGACTATATTTTGATCGACTGTATGCCTTCGCTTGGGATGATTACGATTAACGCCCTTGTAGCGGCGGACAGCGTATTGATTCCGGTTGAAGCGGCGTATCTCCCGGTAAAGGGGCTGCAGCAGCTTATTAAGACTATCGGGCGGGTACATAGGAAATTGAACCACAATCTTTCCATTATGGGGATTCTGCTGACAAAGGTTGATCGGAGGACGAACTTCGCAAGGGATATTTCTGGGCAGATCCGGGAGGTTTATGGGGATAAGATTCATATTTTTGAGAACTGCATCCCACTTTCCGTAAGGGCGGCGGAAACTACGGCAGAGGGGAAGAGCATTTACCTGCATGATCCAAAAGGGATTGTTGCGGAAGGCTACCGCTATCTGACAGGGGAGGTGCTGGACGATGAAAGGTAAAAGCGCACAGAAGGTAAAGCTGACTTCTTATGATGATTTATTCGGAACCAGTGAGCCGGAAGGAGGGGAAGTAGTAACTTCCCTGCCGATCCGCTTGTTTCACACGTTTAAAGACCATCCATTCCGTGTACTGGATGATGAAAAGATGCAGGAAACGGTTGAAAGCATAAAACAATACGGTGTCTTAATGCCAGGAATCGTGCGCCCGCATCCGGTGGACGGGTATGAGGTGATCGCAGGACACCGCCGCTGGAGGGCGTGTGAACTGGCGGGGCTTACAGAAATGCCAGTAATCATCCGGGATTTGGATGATGATGCAGCCACAGTGATCATGGTGGACACAAACATCCAAAGAGAGGATATTCTGCCGAGTGAGAAGGCGAAAGCCTACAAGATGAAATATGAAGCCATGAAGCACCAGGGCAGCAAGGGAGACAAGTTTACGGCTGATGCGGTAGGAGAAGCCGCCGGGGACAGTGGAAGGACGGTGCAGAGGTACATACGTCTGGCGGAGCTTGTGCCGGAATTGCTGGACTATGTGGATGCGAAAAAAATCCCGTTTGTGGTCGGGGAGATACTGTCCTATCTGAAACCAGAGGAACAGAAATGGCTTGTGGATGCGATTGAAAACAGTGGTACATTCCCGTCCAAAGCACAGGCGGAGAAACTGAAAGAAAGCAGCAAGGCAGAGGGACTGACAGAGGGTGGCGTATATTCAGTCCTTATAAAGAAAGAGGGCGGCAAAAGCAGCGTGACGATTTCTGCAAAGAGGATTCAGAGTTATTTCCCGCCAGCGTATACAAAGAGCCAGATTGAGGATGTGATCTATTCACTTCTGGAGGAATGGAAACAGAACCAGAGAGAGGGGGAGAGGGAAGATGCAGAAAGTACAGTTTGAGTATTTCCGTGGTATGGAAGCGGAACAGTACAGCTTTTATCGGGTTCCGAAAATATTGTTTACAGCAGAGTGCTTCAAATCTCTCTCCTGTGAAGCGAAGGTTTTATACGGTCTTTTATTAGACCGTATGAGCCTTAGTATTAAGAACCGATGGTTTGACGAAGAGGACAGGGTGTATATCGTATTCACAGTGGAGGAGATTGCGGAGCTTTTAAACTGCGGAACGCAGAAAGCGGTCAAGCTGATGAAAGAACTGGATACGGAAAAAGGGATCGGTTTGATCGAAAAGAGGCGGCTTGGATTAGGGAAACCGAATGTGATCTATGTGAAAAATTTTATGGTAAAAGATTGCCCGGAGACGGAGAAAGAGGAAAAACAGGCGGAAAATGCCGGAAATACGCTGAATTGTGAAAATCACAATTCAAGAGTTGTGAAAACCACAATTCAGGAATTTTCAGAATCACAATTCAAGAATGATGAAAATCACAATTCAGGAGTTGTGAAAACCACAATTCAAGAATTTCCGGAATCACAATTCAAGAATGATGAAAATCATACTTCTGGAATTGTGAAAATCAAAACTCTTGAATTTCCAAAATCACAATCTAATAATACTGATATTAACAAGACTGAATATAGTGAGACTGATGATAACCATACGGATTTTAACGAGACAGAGATTAGTGAGACGGATGCCATCCAATCAAATCTTATCCCGTCAGAAGATACAAAACAGCTAGACGGGATAGATGTGATGGAGAAAATAGATGCTTACCGTGAACTGATCCGGGAGAATATTGATTACCAATACCATGCAGGCGAGGATGTGGACGAACTGGTAGAGCTGATGGTGGAGGTTATGATGATGCCGGATGATGGCATCCTGCGGATCGCAGGGTCGGACAAGCCTGTGGCTCTGGTTAAAAACCGATTTATGAAACTGAATTTTACGCATATTGATTATGTCCTGTTCTGCCTACACAGGAACACAAGCAAAGTGGGGAATATCAAGGCATACCTGCTGACAACGCTTTACAATGCGTCACTGACGATCAGCAATTTCTATCAGGCGGAAGTAAACCATGATATGTATGGAGGTGGATAACATGAGATCAGATGGATTTTTGAGGAAAGTAATAGTTCCTGTAGGGGCGGCAATATTCTTAGCGGCGTTGTTTTATCCCATTTGTGTGGAAAATGATGTGTGTGATTATCTGAAACTGTGGATACTCATGGGGATTCCTTTCGGTGTACACCGGATGTTTGTGTGGGTAATCCCCAAAGGGTTTGATATAGGCGATACGGTAGGAGTATTGGTAATAAACCTACTGGTTGGCGGCGTGATCGGCGGTGTTATTCTGATCTGGCGGCTGGTTCTGGCGGTGCTTTATCTGATTCAGTGTGGGGAAATGGGAATTTTTAGGCTGGCCAGAAAATGTATGGCAAAATAAGCAAGGCAGCCGGAAAGGACAGTGAAGGCTGAAAAGTGAATAAAGGTTCCTAAAAGCAGCTAAATCCATGTTTGGCTGTTTTTTTCGTGCAAAAAATTTTTGAAAGCAACTTTGCGACATGATGGCGCAAAGTATAGTTTTCGGGGAAGGAGGTGCCGTATTGGGCAGCCGTGCCATATCGCAGGGGTTGATTGAGATAGGGGAACGCATCCGGAAACGCAGACAGGAGCTTCGCTGGTCGCAGGAAAAACTTGCGGAAGTGGCAGATATTAGCCTGAATACGGTAAGCCGGGTAGAAGGGGGACAGAGCGATATGTCCATTGAGGTTTTCCGGAAACTGGCGCAGGCATTGGGAATGAGCGCCAGTGAATTGCTGGGGGATATGGAAGATGCGGAGGGGGACGGGCAGATGCAGAGATTGTTATACCGGATGCGGCATTTAGGATATGGGGACAGGGAAGTGGTGATCCGTACTCTGGACGCTCTGCTGGATGCGCTTGGCATCTGCCGTAAATAGGAATTTCCCATGATACTGTGGACGGATTTCCCCATCCTTGATAAAGAAGGACAGAGTGATTCATGTTACGCTGTTTTCAGCAGGAAACAGAGCGTATGCAGGACAGAAAGGAGGACAGAACATGACAAAGGAAGAAAATCTGGCGTACAGGAGGGAATGCCCGTATGATGCGATGGGGGATTATTCGGTATTTCTGGAGAACGATAAACTGGATGGAGAAACCCAAAAGACAGGGATTTCCCTGCCGGATATTTCCGTAAAACAGACAAAGTAAAGTGGATAAGTGCTGTATCTGTTACAGGCAGTAAAAGGAGTTTCAGGCTCCCGTTAAAAAAAACGGGCGAGCCGGGAGCTGTTTTTTACTGCCTTTTAGGATTCCTGCCGCATTTCTGGTTTCAGGCCGCCCGCAGCCTTTAGGCGGAAAGGTGGCTTTATGCTGACATTGTGGGAAATAAAACAGAATGTAAAGAATCCGGGAAAAGACAGAAAAGTGCCTACAGCAAAGTATCTGAAAGATGCGGAAATGATCGTTGCCAGCAGACAGATTGGAAGAGATGCGGAAATCATGGTGTACCAGTGCGGTTATGCCATATACCGGATTGGAAAATATGCTACGGTGTTTCCGGTTCATACCTGCGGCGATTACCTGTATCTGTCATGTGGGGAAATCTGTTGTATAAGGGAACAATTTTTTGATTGTCAGGAATGGTATGTGCGCTTGGTTCTGGAAGGGGAGGACAGGGTAATTCGTAACCGGGAAGCAAGTGAGCAGGGAAAAAACATTTCATACAGTGCGGTGTCGGAGGAATGGGGATTTGTTGCGGACATGGAGCAATCCCCACTGGAGCAGATTATCGTAAAGGAGAGTGTAGGGGAAATGCTGGAACTTCTGACAGAGAAACAACGGTTGATTATCATCCAGTTTTTTTTCTGCCGGAAAACGCAGAAAGAGATCGCAAAGGAGCTTGGTGTTGCCGCCCCGATCATATCAAAAGCTATTTCCAGTTCCATTCGGCGGATACAGAAAAAATATCCGGATATTTCCCCAAAAAATAGTGCTGGTCTTACACAGGCGGGGAAAGGGGGAAACATCTATGCGGGGTAAGAAACCAAAGGAGCGAAAGTGCTATATCCTGCGTATGGGGGATGGAACGCTTATAGAAGTAACAAGAGAAGTGTATCTTGAATGGTATCAGTCAAGACGTAGGGAACGGTATCAGCAGGAACAAAAACAGAAATATGGTGTATGCAGCCTGGAAGAATTAGAAGAAAGAGGAATGGCCGTCATAAGCATGACAGACAGCCTGGAAGAAACGGCAATGAAAAAAATCTGTGTGGATAAGCTCAAAGCGGTAATGGACAATCTACCGGAGGAAGATATGTATTTGCTGTATCTACTGTTCTTTGAGGAAGTTTCTGTGAAAGAAGCGGCACAGCTTTGTGGATGTAGTCGGAAAACCATTGAAAACCGGAGAAAAAGAATTTTAAAAGGGCTAAATGCGGAAATGCGGGAAATGGGTATTACAGGGAGATATTTTTAAGATATAATACAACCAGATTTCTCATAGGGGATTATCATACCGTCGCTCTGCAACATTGTGCCTAAAAGTGGCGGTATGATCCAATAATAACAATATTCATGCTCTAGTCAAAAGGATTATTTTGTAAACACATTATTTAAATCAAATCCAAAATTCATCGTTTCAAATACTTCATCCATAATAGGATAAAACTCTTGGATATAGTGATATAAATCTTCAAAGTAAATTCGCATAGGTAATAAAGCGTTGAAGTTTAAATTATTATCTATTAAATATCTGGAAAATGAGGCGTCTTTCCCTTCATTGTAATAAATGAAAGAAGATAGCTGTGCGAGAAATTGATATATATCGGCATCTAAATATTTTTCTATTGTTTGTAATAATTCTGGTAATTCATGAGTATTAATAATTTTTGCATAGTTATTTAATTCTTTTTTGGTTGTAAAGGTTTGCTTTTTCAAATCTTCGTTGATGAAGATTAATTTAAATGCTAATTCTACACTTTGACGGAAGTTCATGAATAATGGAAAATACAGTCCATAATATGTTGTGTTTACTGATGATAATTTAGGCTTATCGGTTTTTTGTCCATTATCCTTTTCAATATGCCAGTTCAGCATTTCTATACCATTTTTTATTTTTTGGTTTTCACCAGTTATAATTTCTTGAAAGAATTTCTCGGATAGTACCCTCACACTTAATTGATAATTTCTGTATTGAAAATAGAATGGCATAGCAGAATTAAAAGAAAATCCATCATACAAGTCAAAATAAACATTTGTTCCCACCATGTTTGTTGGATAAAAATTTTTGACATTATCGTTTCGATTGTACATTAGATCGCTTTCGTCTAAGAGTTTTTCTTTATTATTTTTAATGTAGGTGCCTAGCTCTTTAAAATGTTCAATTTGCTTTATATCAGCGGTTAATTTTTCTCGGTATATATTTGTGATAGGAATAGATTTTAAAACAATTTCTTTAAAGTCTATAAATTCTTTTTCGGTGTAGGTATTATATAAGGTGTTTTTATAGCGAAAAATATTTTCCAATAGTTTTATATTGTAACAACGAATTGCAAATTCTTCCAAATTAGTATTTTCTGTATTATATCCAATAAGCGAAATAAAATCTAAGAAAGTATTATCATGGGCTTCCATTTGTTGTCGATTAAAATTCAGTTTATATTTTTGCTTTTGAATGACTTTTCCTTTGATATGTCCACTGCCGCTATTCTGGTAATAAAGTTCGTTATCAAGTAATTCTACAATGTATAAAAATGGAGCTGGCTCATGTAAACACCAAAAATGATTTTTGTATCCAATACCATTAATCCAGTATTCATTATCTGGTTTTAAAGAAGCATCATTATCATAAACAAGAAAATACATATCTTTTTCTGTTTTTGCATCAGAAATTAGAGCACGATTATATAATGTAATATCAGTTTTTAAATCGTAACCTTTTATCTTTCTATATACTCCGTCATACAGCTTTGGATTTACCTTTGTTTTCACGACAAAAATCCCTCCTAATTTATTCTACATTTTAGCACATTTGTTTTAGAAGAGGAAATAATTTTAAATTACTCATAAATTGCCTTTGTATATTTTTGAAAAAATTCTATAACAGGGTATTTTTCGCCCCTTGAAACCTGCAATTAGTGAAGGGGCAAATATCTGTCTTTCATGCAAATCAAAATATTTCCCTTTCTTTGTACCTTGACAATTTCATCGCCTGCCGGATTGATACCCGCCATAGGAGTGTGCATTTTGCGTACCGTGGCGGAGAAAACGCTGCGGAAATGGAAAGCCGGGGCTGGAACGGGTTCGGGAAGAACACAGGCAAAACGCTCAATTTATATCCAAAATATGAAAAAGTAATAACAGTAGATGAAATGCAGGGAAGCAATAGGGCTTCCCTGTATTGATGTGCTGTTATCAGAAGTGGCACAAGACAGAAGGAAGGGAGGTGAAGGATGATGCAGATAATCACAGGGGATGCACTGGAGGTTTTGCGAGGACTGCCATCGGGGATATGCGATATGTGTGTGACATCTCCGCCATACTATGGATTACGAAATTATGGGGTAGAAGGACAGCTTGGACTTGAAGATACGCCGGAAGAATATATCGGACGGCTGACGGAGATTTTCCGGGAAGTAAGAAGGGTTCTTCGGGAGGATGGAACACTATGGCTAAATTTAGGGGACAGCTATTTTCCGCATAATGGTTCAAGGGGGAATAAAACGCAGGCGGGAGATACGCTGCGGGGAAGGAAAAATACTTACCAGCCTGCCCACAAAATAGCAACTGCACTTCCAATCGGGGCGAAAGAACTGATGGGGATTCCCTGGCGGGTGGCGTTTTCCTTACAGGGGGATGGCTGGAAGCTCCGGCAGGACATCATATGGCACAAATCGAACCCAATGCCGGAAAGTGTGGCGGATCGCTGTACCCGTTCCCATGAATATGTGTTCCTTTTTGTAAAGCAGGAACATTATTTTTTTGATCAGGATGCGATCCGGGAGCCGTTATCAGAGCAAAGAGAAAAACAGGCAGGGCAGATGGTATCCCCTGGAAATATTGCGGAAAAACGGGAGACGGTAATCTGGCATGACAGGAAAAGGGGTTCCGGCGGGCATTTTGATGGTCATTTGTGGAAAATGAATCCAAAGGGGAAGAACAGGCGGGATGTCTGGACAATTCCCACGCAGGGTCTGAAAGGGGCGCATTTTGCTGTTTTCCCGGAGAAACTGGCAGAGCCATGTGTCCTTGCGGGCAGCCGTCCGGGAGGGATTGTGCTTGATCCGTTTGCAGGAAGCGGTACGAGTGGAGTGGTGGCTGTCAGAAACGGAAGGGATTTCATCGGAATAGAGATCAACCCGGAGTATAGCAGTCTGGCTTCTATGAGGATAGAGGCGGAGAGGGGAAAGGAGGGGATGGTTATGGGTGCAGAGTGAGTTTGGTTACGCAATAAGGAGTATTAGAAACAGAGAATGAAAAAAGCGAGGTAGAACAGAATGAAAGGAAAAGCAAAAAGATTTCTTTCCGGTATGCTTTCGGTAATGACGATCTTCACTTCCTTTGTGCAGCCGCTGGCAACCTTTGCGGCGGAGCCGGAGCCTGCGGCATATGAAGCAGAATACCCGGCGCTTGAAAAAGTCCGGGCGGAGCTTTCCGAGGATGAGATTGTTACCGTGAAGGACTATGAGATGGAAGTGGGGGACAGCTTTGATGTGGAATCGGATTTCTCCGGCATGGAGATGGAAGATGAAAAAGTCAAAGTAAAGTTCCATGAAGCAAAGGACAAAGACGGGCAGGATTTTGACCGCAATCGAACTGGCACTTATCAGGTGGTGTATTTTGTGGAGCCAATCAGTGGGAATCCTTCTTACCATGTGGTAAGGAAGATTATTGTGAAAGAGCCGTCGGAGAACGCAAAAGCGGGGAAGTCCGCAGCGTCCGGTAAGGAAACCGGAGAGACAGAGGAATCCGGGGGCGAAGATGGCGAATCAGAAGCCCACTCGGAGATGGCGGCAGGGATAGGAGCTGCCGCAGAAACAGAATTAGAAGCGGTACAGACAGAAACTGTGCAGGATGTACAGGAAGAAAACAATCCGGTAGCGGATGAAGAGACGAAACCTTCAGAAGTAGCCGGAGAGACAGAAGTGTTTTCGGAGACAGAACTGGATGAAGCACTGGAGGATGCACAGGAACAGGACACTGTGGATGAAGAAACGGGGCTGACACTTGGCGATGTGATGCTGCAGGCGGTAGAGCAGGATGTTGACCTTCTGGAACTGGAAGAGGGGGAAAGCGTGGAATTTACCGCAGCGGCTCCGATGCTTTATGCAGCCAGAGCTACGCAGAATGTGACAGTAACAAGAGGTTCCTGGTACTATTATGCTGATTATGGGCTTGGTTCGTATATCACAGCGCCGTATACCGTAACTTTTGGGAATGTTACCGCAACTGCTTATTGTGTACAGCCGTCAAAGCCGGGACCGGATGATGGGGCGTACACTATTGAAAAACTGTCCGATGGAAAGACACTGGCGAAGGTATGTTATTACGGTACAAAGGCGTCCGGGGAGGACGGCTTTTTTGAAGAGAAACACCCGGATTTTTCCACAGGAAAGCGGTTTATTATTACCCATCTTGCGGCATCCTATGCAAACGGGAGCAGTGATGCTTTTGAGGGGACGAACAGTACGGGACAGGCACTTGCGATGGAATTATACAATTATTGCATAAGCCAGCCGGATATTCCGGATGTGGCAATGTCTTTTTCAAAATCAAATGTAATTGCGTATGTGGATGGAAACGTCCAGAGGACGGAAGAAATTACATTCAAAGCGGATGTACAGCAGACAATCACTATGAAGCTGCCGGAAGGCGTGAAATTCCATAACGTAACTACGGGTAAGACAAGCAAGACTGGCGCAGACGTGGAAGTGTGCGGAGGCACGAAGTTTTATCTGTCCGCCCCTCTGACACAGACAAAGGATGTATCCGGCTCATGGTCGGCTACCATGAAAGGGAGCATTACGAAAGATTATTCTGCGTATAAGATCACTACAGGGAGCAATACGCAGGATCTGGCGCTTGTGTTTGGCGAAGGAGTAGAGGATGAAAAGTATGTGGATTTTTCTGTGAAATGGTTGGAACTGGCAAAGGTACAGGTCGTAAAGGTAGATTCCAAAAAGACGGATGCAAAGCTGTCCGGTGCGGTATTTGGAATTTACAGTGACAAGGACTGTACGCAGCTTATTACGAAAATGCCTGCTACAGACCAGAATGGCGCATCTGTGGCGGAGATCGTCAAAACACAGGATACGGTATATTTAAAGGAGATTACGGCTCCAACGGGCTACCGCATCAATACCACAGCCTATAACGTGAAACTGGTGGCAAACCAGACCACTTCCGTAACTGTTCCGGATGAGGAACAGTTGGGGGAACTGACGATTTATAAGGAAGGGCAGGTTTTGACTGGTGCGGATGTGACAGATCCCGGCGTGGTATTCCATTATGAGAACCGGAGACAGCCGGGAGCCATCTATAATGTGTATGCCGGAGCAGATATTCATACGGCATATGGTGTGCTTGTATATCAGAAAGGTGATCTGGTAAAGGAAAATCTGACTACGGATTCTAATGGGGCGGTTATCCTAAAGAACTTGCATCTTGGTACATATGTGGTAAAAGAGAAGCAGGCCCCGGAGAACTTCTACAATGCCGGGGAAGAAAAGACGGTAACACTTGCCTATGCAGGACAGAATGTGGAAGTTGTATTTTCAGAGACAACCTTTACCAATGACCGCCAGAAGGCAAAGGTAACTGTAACAAAGAAGGACAAAGACACTGAAAATCCGTTGGATGGCGGTATTTTCGGGCTGTACGCTGGCAGTGATATTACTGCCTTTGACGGTACGGTGGTTGTAAAAAAAGGCACTCTGATCGAAAAAGCCATGACCGGGGAAGATGGAACCGCCACATTTTTAGCAGACCTGCCGATTGGATTCGGATATGAGGTAAAAGAGGAACAGGCTCCTGAAGGATATGTAAGAAATACGGAAGATGTATATTCTTTTACGTTCTCTTATACCAATGACAGCGAAGCTGTGGTTCCCTTTGCACATACTTTTACCAATGAGTGTGTCAATGCGAAGATTTCGCTGCTGAAAAAAGATAAAGAAACAAATACAAATCGGCCACAGGGCGATGCCACATTGGAAAAGGCGGTGTATGGGCTGTATGCCCGTAAGGACATTGTGCATCCGGACGGTGCGACAGGCGTGATCTATAAAGCCGGGGAACAGGTGACAACGCTCACGACAGATAAGGATGGGAAGGCTTTCGTGGAAAATCTTTATCTTGGGGAATATTTTGTAAAAGAGATCACGCCGCCAGTGGGTTATCTGGCGGATGAAGCAGAGCATGACCTGACCTGTGATTATGAGGGCGATCTTGTAGCGACAGTAGAGCGTGACTGTGTTTCAATGGAACAGGTAAAGAAGCAGCCTTTCCAGATCATCAAGGCGGCGGACAATGGCAAGACGGACGCTGATCTGCTGTCTGGTGCCGGATTTACTGCTTATCTGGTTTCTTCCCTCAAAACAAAGGAAGATGGCAGCTATGATTTTGCTTCTGCCGATCCGGTAGTTATCGGAGAAAATGGCGCAACAGAAATCTTTACGGATGAAAAGGGATATGCCTGCAGCATTGCGCTCCCATATGGGACATATATTGTAAGGGAGACAACCACGCCACACAATTATACCCCGGTGGATGATTTTATCGTCACGATCAAAGAGCATCATCCGAATACGCCGCAGGTATGGCGGGTGCTTCTGGATGATGAATTTGAGGCAAAGCTGAAAATCGTGAAGCAGGATGATGAAACGAAGAAGCCTGTGCTGGCAAAGAACACAGAGTTTAAAGTGTTCAACCTGGATACGGGGAAATATGTGGAACAGATAACAACGTATCCGACTACCGTTACCCATAAGACTTACTTTACAGATGAACAGGGTTATTTAATCCTGCCGCAGAATCTGAAAATCGGGCATTACCGGATTGAGGAAGTGAACGCCCCGTTTGGATATACACTGAATGAAAATTATTATGAGGTTGCGGTGGATTCCAATACCGCTTACCAGATCGACAGTGTTTCCGGCGATGCGGTGATCGAGGTAGTATACGAAAACCATCCGGTCAAAGGCGAATTAAAAATCGTGAAACAGGGCGAAGTGCTGGATGGATTTGATAAGAATTTTGTCTATCAGGAAGAAAACCTTGTGGGGGCTGTTTTCGAGGTTTATGCCGCAGAAGATATTTATACGGCGGACTTCCAGAAAGATAGTGAAGGAAACCGGATTCTGGAATATGCAAAGGATACGCTGGTGGCAACGCTGACAACGGATGAGAACGGGGAAGCGGCGCTGGATGATTTGCCGCTTGGCTCTTACAAAGTTGTGGAGACAAAGGCTCCGGATGGCTTCGTGTTAAATGGGGAACCGCAGACAGTAACATTTTCCTATGCAGACCAGAATACGCCGGTAATCAAGCAGGAGGCTGTCTTTACCAATGACCGCCAGAAGGTAGAAATATCTGTTGTAAAGCGGGATGCGGAAACAAAAGCAGGCGTAGAAGGAGCTGTATTCGGTCTGTATGCGAAGGAAGATATTCTGGCGCATGGGGAAGTGATCGTAAAAGCCGATACACTGCTTGGAAAAGCATTAAGCGGTGAGGATGGCAAGGCTGTATTTGCTCTTGATGTGCCGTTTGGAAAATACTATATGAAAGAACTGACCGCCCCGGCAGGATATGTTAGCTCTGATGAAGTCATTGAAGTGACCGCAGAGTATCAGGGGCAGGATGTGAAAACTGTAGAACTGGCATCTGAATTTCAGAACGAGCCGACTTGCGTTTCCGTAAAGAAAACGGACCTTACGACAGGTGTGGAACTTTCCGGCGCAACGCTGACGGTGATTGACAACGCTGGAAATGTAGTGGATACATGGAAGTCTGTCAAAGGAGAGGAACATATCATCAAGCGTTTGACCGTAGGCGAAACATATACGCTGCGTGAAGAACTGGCTCCGTACGGGTATCTGCAGGCGGAAGAAATCACATTTACCGTAGAAGATACGGCGGAAATTCAGAAAGTGGAAATGAAAGACGATGTGCCGACAGGACTGCTCCTTGTTAACAAAAAAGGGGAGTTCCTTGAAAATGTGTCCGTACTGGATTCGGTTGGCGGCTGGATTGCCCACCTGTTTGAATATGTGTCCGGTTCCCTTAGCAATGTAACCTTTGAAGTGTATGCTTTGGAAGATATAAAAGCTGCTGACGGGGAAAGTGACGGTTACTACAAGAAGGACGAACTGGTTGCAGAAATCACTACGGATGATACCGGAGTGGCAAAACTCTCTGATCTTCCGCTTGGAAAGTATTATGTGAAAGAAAAAGAAACTGCCGATGGATTTGTACTGGATGGGGAAATCAGGGAGATTGACCTTACTTACCGGGATCAGTATACAGCGGAAGTTACCTATTCCTCTGACTGGCAGAACAACCGCCAGAAGGCGGAGGTTTCCGTAGTGAAAAGGGAGAAGGATTCTGAACGTGTACTGGAAGGTGCCGTATTCGCTCTGACTGCAAAGGAAGATATTACCAATAAGGATGGCAAGGTAATCATGGAGGCCGGAACTGTTATTGAAGAGAAAGCAACGGATAAAGACGGAAAGCTGACATTTGCGGCAGACCTTCCGATTGGTTTTTCCTACGCTGTAAAAGAGACAGCCCCGGCTCCGGGATTTGCCACTACGGACGAAGTGCAGGAATTTACCTTCACTTATGAAGATGCGGAAAAAGAGGTGGTTTTCTATGAATTTGTTTTTGAGGACGAGCCTACCGTATTCGAGTTTACCAAAACTTCCCTGACCGATGGAAAAGAGGTAGAAGGGGCGCACCTTACTGTGACAGATGAAAATGGTGGGGTAGTAGGTGAATGGGTATCCGGCAAAGAGCCGCATATCATCAAAGAACTGGTTGTAGGAAAAACCTATACTATGACGGAGACGCTGCCAGCAGACGGTTATGTAACTGCCGAGAGTATTGTATTTACTGTGGAAGATACTGCCGATGTTCAGAAGATCGAGATGAAGGACGATGTGACAAAGGTGCAGATTTCCAAAACGGATATTTCTGGAAAAGAATTGCCAGGAGCAAAGCTGACGATCCTTGATAAAGAAGGGAATGTAATAGAAAGCTGGACTTCTGCTGACGAACCGCATTATATCGAGATGCTGCCGATTGGGGAATATGTTCTCCATGAGGAATCTGCTCCAGATGGCTATCTGCTTGCCGAGGATGTGGCATTTGAAGTAAAAGATACCGGGGAAATCCAGAAGGTTGTAATGAAGGATGAAGCGAAGCCGGAGGAAACGCCGCAGCCTTCCACACCGACAGCCGATACCCCGAAAACCGGGGATGATACGAATATGGCGCTGTGGCTGGCTCTTGGCGTTCTTGCGCTTGCAGGCATGGCTGGATCTGTGGTGTTGTTCCGCAAAAAGAAAAAATAAAATAACGATGTAACTGATAACCGGGCGTTTGTGGTCTGCTTTTCGCATTCCATGAACGCCTTTTCCATTTATGGAGAAAGGGATAGGACAGAATGAAAGGAATCATCATTGGGATTACAGCAATCGGGCTGTTTTCAGCTTTCTTCCTTTACTGCTGTGTACGTGCTGGAGCGCAGGAGGATCGGTGGCTGGAAGAACTGGAATGGAAGGAAAGGGAAGATGCAGGCAGGGAAAGCGGATAATCAGAGATTTTCACAGGATAAGCCGGGAAACTGTGCCGGATGTTATTTCTGGAACCGGAGAAAGAAAGCCTGCACAGAGGAACGGTGCTATTATCTCCTGCCGGAACCGGAGCAGGAAACCGCTTACGGGGAGTGTGGCGGCTGCCCATACGGAAGGCATTCGCCCTGTATCGGGTACTGTCTGCTGAAAATTCTCCGGGGGATGCGGCTGAAAAAGGAAACGCCTGCAAAGAAAGAAGGTGATGGCTATGCAGGATGAAGTAAATGAGAAAACGGTGTCGCTCTGCATCAACGGCGGCAAGATCAGCGCCCGTATCCTAAAAAATGCGATGGCGAAAGCCCTTGCGAAGATGGAGCAGGACAAGCGGGCGGGGAAGCAGAAACAGACAGAAAAAAAGGCGGAGAAAAAACAAGGGAAAGATACGGCGGTTTACCGTGGGAAGCAGAGCATGGAGAAGCTGATGAAGCAGAACTGCCAGCTTACGAACATTGAAGTGACGGACGGGAATATCAAATCCTTTGAAAAATGCGCCCGGAAGTACAGCATTGATTTCAGTCTGAAAAAAGATACTTCCGTATCGCCGCCTCGGTATTTTGTATTTTTCAAGGCGAAGGACGTGGATGTAATGACTGCCGCATTTAAGGAATATTCCGGAAAGCAGCTTACAAAGAGTAAAAAGCTGTCTATCCGTAAAAAACTGCAGCTTGCAAAAGAGCGCATGGCAAAGCACAGGGAACGGGAAAAGACGAAACAGAAAGAACGGGGGCCGGAGCATTGAGCGGAAAGAAACAGAAAGCGGATGCAGGCATCCCGGAATGGATTGGAAAACTGGCTGGCAGTATCAAGGGTAGGCTGCCAACCATAGATAAGAAGCGGCTTATCATGCTGAATATCCCCTATGTGATCGTGTTTTACCTTGTGGATAAGGTGGCATGGCTGTATCGGCACTGCGTAGGGGCTTCTATGGTGGAAAAACTGGGAGTGCTGTTTTTGAATTTCCAGTTAGCGTTTACGGATTTGCTGCCGAGCATCCATGTGTATGACCTGGCCGCAGGAATCGTTGGGGCGGCAGTGGTAAAACTGGCGGTGTACCTGAAAGGGAAAAATGCAAAGAAATACCGCAGAGGCGAGGAATACGGCTCTGCCCGGTGGGGGAATGAGAAGGACATAGCGCCGTTTATTGATCCGGTCTTTGAGAACAATATCCTGCTGACACAGACGGAACGGCTTACCATGAACAGCCGCCCGAAGCTGCCGAAGTATGCAAGGAACAAAAATGTTATCATCATCGGCGGTTCTGGTTCCGGCAAGACGAGGTTTTATGTGAAGCCGAATTTAATGCAGATGACGCCGAATGTTTCGTATGTTGTCACTGATCCGAAAGGCACGATCCTGGTCGAATGTGGAAAGATGTTGCAGAGGGGTTCTCCGAAGATGAAGGACGGGAAGCCTGTCCGGGATAAGAATGGGAAAACTGTGTATGAGCCTTATAAAATCAAGGTTCTGAATACGATTAATTTCAAGAAAAGTATGCACTATAACCCATTCAAATATATCCGTTCCGAGAAGGATATTTTAAAACTGGTCAATACCATCATTGCCAATACAAAGGGTGAGGGCGAGAAATCTTCCGAGGATTTTTGGGTAAAAGCCGAGAGGCTTCTGTATTGTGCGCTGATTGGCTACATCTATTATGAAGCGCCGGAGGAAGAACAGAATTTCTCCACGCTGCTTGAATTTATCAATGCGTCCGAAGCAAGGGAGGACGATGAAGAATTTAAAAATGCGGTGGATGAACTGTTTGAGGAACTGGAGAAAGAAAAGCCAGAGCATTTTGCAGTGCGCCAGTATAAAAAATATAAGCTGGCGGCGGGCAAAACAGCGAAAAGTATCCTTATTTCCTGCGGAGCCAGATTAGCCCCATTTGACATTGCAGAACTGCGGGAACTGACTTCTTATGATGAAATGGAACTGGATATGTTAGGGGATCAGAGAACTGCTATGTTCGTCATTATCTCCGATACGGATGATACGTTCAATTTTATCGTGGCAATCATGTATACCCAATTATTCAATCTACTCTGTGACAGGGCGGATGATGTGCATGGGGGAAGGCTCCCATACCACGTAAGGCTCTTACTTGACGAATTTGCCAATATTGGACAGATTCCTAAATTTGACAAGTTGATTGCAACCATCCGGAGCCGTGAAATATCGGCTTCTATTATTTTGCAGTCACAGAGCCAGTTGAAAACAATTTACAAGGATGCCGCCGAGACGATTTTGGGGAACTGTGACACGATGCTGTTTCTTGGCGGGAAAGAGAGCAGCACATTGAAGGAGATTTCAGAAACTTTAGGGAAGGAGACGATTGACCTTTATAACGAGTCAGACACTCGTGGACAGAGCCGTTCTTACGGGCTAAATTATCAGAAAACCGGAAAAGAACTTATGAGCAGGGATGAACTTTCGGTTATGGACGGTAACAAGTGCATCCTGCAGCTTAGGGGTGTACGTCCGTTTTTCAGCGATAAATTCGATATTACCCGGCACAAGAGATATAAGGAACTGTCGGATTATGACAAGAAAAACGCTTTTGATGTGGAGGCGTATATGAAACATCAGCTCCGGCTCCGGATAAAAGAGGAATTTGACTTGTTTGAAGTGGACGGAGAAGAAAATGAGGATATGGGCAATGGGCAGTAAGGGCATGGGATTGAAATGCTCTTTTTTTATTGTCTGTCAGTAAATGCAGCTTTGCGACATCGTGGCGCAAAGTTCAGAAAGAATGGAGGTAACAGATGAAAGACATTTTTGAAGATATGCGGGAAAAGATAGGCTGCCCGTTTATTTCTGATCTGCCGGGATATAAAAGGGCAGTATGGTTTGAAATGCGCCGTATGGCGCTTGGGGACTATCTGCAGGAACAGTTAGAAGATTTTTCTCGGTATGTATTCGGGGTTAAATTTTCTGTTTTAAAGGATGTCATGGCTCTTTTGGAGAAAGAAAACCCGGATGGGCTTTGTGCTGCTGCATCCTAAAGCGGGGAAAGGAGAAAAAGTTTTTGACAGTATGGGCAGCTTATCAGAAGCATAACCGTCCACCGATTCGGGCGGAGCCTGCATCCATCATTCATAGAAGAAACGGGATACAAAAATAAAAATAAGAAAAGAAAGGATACCGGAGAAGTCCGGTAATAGGTACTTAGATGGCATTTTTTACTTCTGCAATTAATATTTTACAGACGCTGGTTGTTGCAATCGGCGCTGGCCTTGCCGTATGGGGCGTAATCAACCTTCTGGAAGGCTATGGAAATGATAACCCAGGTGCAAAATCACAGGGAATCAAGCAGCTTATGGCGGGCGGCGGCGTTGTACTGATCGGAACACAGCTTATTCCCCTGCTCGGAGGCTTATTCGGATAAGATAGGGGGATTCGTTCATGTTCGATGGCATTTTTGAAGCAATCGAGGAATGGATGAGGGAACTTCTGTCGGGGATGGTAACGTCCAATCTGTCAACGATGTTTACTGACGTCAATGAAAAGACGGGAGAGATCGCTACGCAGGTTGGACAAACCCCGCAGGGGTGGAATGGTAGCATATTCAGTTTGATACAGAACTTGTCAAATTCAGTGATTGTGCCTATCGCTGGCATGATTATCACATTTGTCCTCTGTTATGAGCTGATTACTATGCTGACGGAGAAGAACAATATGCACGAGATTGATACGTGGATGTTCTTCAAATATTTCTTCAAGATGTGGGTGGCGGTGTACCTTGTGACGAATACTTTTACCATAGCGATGGCGGTCTTTGATGTGGGGCAGCACGTTGTCAGTGCGGCAGGCGGCGTTATCAATTCACAGACTGCTATTAACGTGGATTCCATGCTGGAAGCAATGGAAACGGCGATGGAGTCTATGGAGATTGGAGAGCTTGTCATACTTGCATTGGAAACACTCTTAGTCAGCCTGTGCATGAAGATTATGTCGGTGCTGATTACCGTTATCCTATATGGACGTATGATCGAAATATACCTTTACACCTCGGTTGCGCCAATCCCCTTTGCAACCATGTCCAACCGGGAATGGGGGCAGGTGGGGAACAATTACTTTAGGGGGCTTTTAGCCCTCGGTTTTCAGGGATTCTTTATGATGGTGTGTGTCGGCATTTATGCGGTGCTGGTTTCAACGATTGAGATTTCCGATAATATGCACTCGGCACTTTTCGGAGTGGCGGCGTATACGGTCATCCTATGTTTCAGCCTGATGAAAACCGGAAATTTGAGCAAGTCGATTTTCAACGCACATTAGGAGGGAACATGGGACAGAAAAAATACAATATTATTTATGCTGATCCACCGTGGCGGTATAGAGTGTACTCTGAAAAGGGGAATGGACGCTCGGCAGAAAATCATTACCCTACTATGGAAATAGAAGAAATCGGCAGGATTCCAGTCAGCGAAATTGCCGCAAAGGATTGTGCGCTGTTTTTATGGATTACCTTCCCTAATATGCTGGAGGCATTTAAGGTCATTAAGCAATGGGGGTTTTCTTATAAAACCGTAGCTTTTACATGGATAAAACTGAATAAAAAATCTCCCAGTTTATTTTGGGGTATGGGATATTGGACAAGATCCAATGCAGAAATCTGTATTCTTGCAACGAAGGGAAGTCCGAAACGGAGCAGTGCAGGGGTGCATCAAGTTATTGTAAGTCCGATAGAGCAGCACAGCAAGAAACCGGATGAAGCAAGGGAGCGTATTATAAAACTAATGGGAGATCTGCCGAGGATTGAGTTATTTGCAAGGCAGAAAACACCCGGATGGGATGTGTGGGGGAATGAGGTGGAAAATTCCATTACATTCCCTTAGAAAGTAACAGGAGTAGGAGGGATTTATCATGGCATTCGTATCGGTGCCAAAAGATTTAACAAAAGTGAAGAACAAGGTTGTATTGAACCTTACAAAACGGCAGATTATCTGTCTGTCGGCTGCGGCGGCCATCGGGCTGCCCTTTTATTTTTTAACGAGAAACGTGATCGGAACGAGTAATGCGGCAACGGGCATGGTGCTTCTCATGCTCCCGGCGTTTTTATTTGCCATGTATGAGAAGGATGGGCTGCCGTTGGAAAAAATACTTTGGAACATCATTACAGTAAAAATCCGGAATCCAGTCATACGCAGATATGAGATAGAAAATCTGTATGAGATACAGGAACGTGCTGTTGCTTCAAAGAAAAAGAAAGGGGGAATGCACCGTGGAAAGAAAAAGAGACGGTAGATCTGTAAATAATACGGACAGAAGGATATATCAGGAACTGCCGGAGGACTATTTTCTCGATGAGCCGGATGATTGGGATGAAGAAGGGTTTGATGGCTATGAACCGGAAGAACTCATGGACAGGGTAAAAGGACATCCGTCTTTGTACCGCCAGGAACCGTATGTGTCCGGCTATGAAGAACTGGAGCGTAGGAGGGGGAGAAAAAGATCACCCCGGAAACTTACCCGCCGGGAGAAGAAAGCCATGAAAAAGGCAGAGAAGATGGCAGAAAAACTTCGCAGAGAGCAGGAGCGGGCAGAGCGGAAAGCGGCAAAGAAACAGGCAAAAGCAGATGCCCGTGAGGAAAAACGCTCTGCCAGTGAGGAACGGAAGGCGGCGAAGCGTAAGCCGGAGCAGAAGAAATCTTCTTATAAAAGTAATTCCGCAAAAACGGCTCCGGGGAGGGGAAATCGTGCAACGGAACCTGCCAGAGAAAGGAAAAGACAGGATTCAAAGGCACAGGAGAAAAAAGCAAAGGAAAAGCGGCTGTCAGCGCAGAAGTCCATCCCTTACCGGGAGATGGCGAGGGATGGGATCTGCCGGGTGCAGGAGAAGTATTATTCCAAAACCATACGGTTTTACGATATTAACTACCAGTTGGCGCAGAATGAGGACAAGAACGCCATTTTTGAGAACTGGTGTGATTTCCTTAATTATTTTGACAGCACGATCCATTTCCAGCTTTCTTTTATCAACCACCACAGCAATATGAAGGAATATGAATCGGTTATCCGGATTACGCCGCAGAATGACGCCTTTGACGATGTGCGTATGGAATATGCACAGATGTTAAAGAGCCAGCTTGCAAAGGGCAACAATGGGCTGGTGCGTACAAAGTATATCACATTTGGGATTGAAGCTGACAATATCCGGGAAGCAAAACCGAAGCTGGAACGTATTGAGGCGGATATTCTGAATAATTTCAAGGTGCTTGGGGTGTCCGCTTATCCGCTTTGCGGGGAGGAACGTCTGCAGATCCTATATGAGACGTTCAATCCGGAGGAAAAAACGCCGTTCCAGTTTTCTTATGACAAGGTACTGCGTACCGGGATGGGGACAAAGGACTTCATTGCGCCTACCAGTTTTGTCTTTAAAAATGGCAAAGATTTCAGGATGGGAAATACGCTTGGTGCGGTGTCTTATCTGCAGATACTTGCCCCGGAGCTGACCGATAAGATGCTGGCGGAATTTTTGGATATGGACAGAAATCTGATTGTCAATCTTCATATCCAGTCTTTAGACCAGATGAAAGCAATCAAGTTGGTAAAAAGCAAAGTTACAGATATTAACCGGATGAAGATTGAGGAACAGAAAAAAGCGGTGCGCTCTGGTTATGATATGGATATTATTCCGTCCGATCTGAATACTTACGGCGGGGAGGCGAAGCGCCTGTTGGAAGATTTACAGTCCAGGAATGAAAGGATGTTCCTTGTGACGGTGCTGTTTCTGAATACGGCAAGGACAAGACAGGAGCTTGATAATGCGATATTCCAGACTTCCGGCATTGCACAGAAATATAACTGTTCGCTGCGCCGCCTTGATTATATGCAGGAGCCGGGACTTATGAGCAGTCTTCCGCTGGGACTGAACCTGATTCCAATCAAACGGGCGCTTACTACTACGTCTACGGCTATTTTTGTACCCTTTACCACACAGGAGCTTTTTATGGATGGGGAATCGCTGTACTATGGACTGAACGCCCTTTCCAATAACATGATCATGGTAGACCGGAAAAAACTGAAAAATCCAAACGGATTGATACTCGGTACGCCCGGTTCTGGAAAGTCTTTCTCGGCAAAGCGTGAGATTACCAATGCGTTTTTTGTTACGAAGGATGATATTATCATTGGAGATCCGGAAGGGGAATATTATCCCCTTGTCCATGCGCTGGGCGGGCAGGTAATTCACATTTCGCCTACCAGCCATGATTATATTAATCCAATGGACATTAACCTTGACTATTCGGACGATGATAACCCGCTTGGCTTTAAGAGTGACTTTATCCTTTCTCTGTGCGAGTTGATTATGGGGAGCAGAAATGGTATTGAAGCAGAGGAAAAATCAGTGATTGACCGATGCCTGCCGATTGTGTACCAGAAGTATTTTGAGAATCCTGTGCCGGAGAATATGCCTGTGCTTGGGGATCTGTATGACTGCCTACGTTCGCAGAAAGAGGTACAGGCGCAGCGAATCGCAACCGCACTGGAAATCTATGTAAATGGCTCTCTGAAAGTGTTCAATCACCGCACCAATGTGGAACTGAATAACCGGATCGTCTGCTTTGACATCAAGGATTTGGGGAAACAGCTTAAAAAGCTGGGGATGCTGGTTGTGCAGGATCAGGTCTGGAACCGTGTAACCATCAACCGGGCTGCCCATAAATCTACCAGATACTACATAGACGAGTTCCATTTGCTCTTAAAAGAAGAACAGACGGCAGCGTATTCTGTAGAAATCTGGAAAAGGTTCCGTAAGTGGGGAGGCATCCCGACAGGTATCACGCAGAACATAAAAGACTTGCTGGCGAGCCGGGAAATCGAGAATATTTTTGAAAACTCGGACTTTATCTATATGCTCAATCAGGCGGCGGGGGACCGGCAGATACTTGCGAAGCAGCTTAATATTTCCCCGCACCAGTTATCTTATGTGACGAACAGTGGCGAGGGAGAGGGGCTGATCTTTTATGGAAGTACGATTATCCCATTCAAAGATAAATTTGATAAGTCCTTACAACTCTATAAATTGATGACAACGAAGCCGTCTGAAATGGAGAATGGACAGGAAGGCAAGGTAACAGTATGAAAATAGGACTGATTGATGTGGACGGGCATCACTGGCCGAACCTCTGCCTGATGAAACTGTCTGCTTACCATAAGGCAAGAGGCGATACCGTGGAATGGCATGACGGCAGGAAACGGTATGACCTTGTGTATATGAGCCGGGTATTTACAGACAGCTACTCTAAAGATTATATCGGAACAATCCATGCAGACCATGTAATAAAAGGCGGGACAGGCTATGGGTTTTCTAACAGTCTGCCAGAGGAAGTGGAACACAGCTTTCCGGATTACTCTTTATATCCGCAGTATATGGGAACTGCCTACGGTTTTTTGTCGAGGGGCTGTCCTCGTGGCTGCGGATTTTGTATTGTAGGAGAAAAAGAAGGGTATAGATCAACGGCGATAGCTGATCTTTCTGAGTTCTGGAATGGGGAAAAAGAGATTAAGCTGTTGGATGCAAATTTGCTGGCGTGTACCGATTGGGAAAAACTGCTCATCCAGCTTATCGAAAGCGGTGCGATGGTAGATTTTACGCAGGGGTTGGATATACGTCTGATCACGCCGGAAAAAGCGGCGCTTTTGAACCGTGTTAAAACGAAAATGCTCCATTTTGCATGGGATAACCCGGAGGAAGATCTGACCGGATATTTTAAGTGGTTCACAGAATTAACGAATGTGAAAGATTACCGGAAACGGAGGGTGTATGTTTTAACAAATTATGGAAGCAGCCATGAACAGGATTTATATAGGGTTTATACCCTGCGGGAGATGGGATACGATCCTTTTGTGATGGTTTACGAAAAGGATACGGCTCCTGCTATTACCAGAAAGCTGCAGAGGTGGGTAAATAATAAACGGTTCTTCCATGCAGTCCCAGATTTTGAAGATTTTAACCCTTATTACAGGAGAAAGGGAGAAATTGTATGAAGCAATTTATAGCAGGATTGCTGTTTATTCTATCCGTTGTGCTTCTCTCCATCAGTATTTATTTTCTGATGGGAATGTACAGGCAGGAGAAGCAGGATGATGCACTGCAGGAGCAGCTCCGGGAAATTTATGAAGATGAGGACAGGGCGCAGGAGACGCCGGAGGGAGGAATCCCTTCCGGAGAGACTGCGCCCTTTGTGGTGGATGCGGGGCTTCTCGCCCTGCATGAGGAAAATCCGGACTGTATCGGGTGGCTTACCATTGAAGGGACGATGGTTGATTATCCGGTCATGTACCACCCGGAGGAAGAAAACTATTATCTACACCGGGATTTTGACGGGAATTATAATGCAAACGGCTGCCTATTCTTGGCAGAAAATTGTGAGCCGGAAACCAGCGACAACCTGATTATTTACGGACACCATATGAACAGCGGGAAGATGTTCGCTACACTGGAGGGTTACAAAGAAAAGAAATTCTGTGAGGAACATTCCTTAATTATTTACAGCACTCTTCATGGGAAGGAGACGTATCAAGTAATGGCGGCATTTGCCACGCCTGTGTATACGGGGAATGATTTTACTTATTACACCTTTACAAAGGCGGAGGACAAAAGAGACTATGATTCCTTTATAGAAGCCGTAAAGAAACGCTCGCTTTATGATACGGGGGTTACGGCGTCATATGGGGAGAAATTACTGACGTTATCCACCTGTGAGTATTCACAGAAAAACGGGAGGATGGTAGTGGTCGCAAAGAAAATTGAGGCAGAATAGAAAAAGAAACAGGGGTGATAATCCATGCAGGAACATGAATACAAAGCAAGGGATAAAACCGAAAAGAAAATGAGCCAGGAGGGACTGGAAGAAGAAATAAGAGGCGGAGAATCTGCCAGCGCCAGTCAACGGGAGAGAGACAGCCTTATGCGCTCCGGTGTAGAGGATGGCGCTGATTTTGGGCGGTTCCATTCCGTCCGGCAGACGGCGTCGCAAGGAAAGAAAAAACGGCGCAGGCTATATGCCTCTGATGAAGCCCCTAATTTTGGAGAAAAGCGGGAAGAAACTGAACGCCGGAAGAAAACGCTGCTGGAAAAACCAGATGTCTCTGAAGACGAAGAAGCGGATAGTACGGGTGAAGAAAATACGCCTGAGAGAGTATCGGAGCATTCCGCAAGGATGGATGGTATACGAGGGCATCCGTCCGGAAGTCCCTATGCGGAAGCTGTAGCAGAGGTAAGCCATAATCGGAAGAAAAAGCTGGTGCAGTCCTACGCCAGAAAAGAGAAAGAAAAGCAGGATGCGGCAGAAAGAAGGGGCGCTGACGCAAAAGAAGAAAACAGTCGTTTTCGGAGGGTAGGAGAAGCGGCGGAGCAGTCCGCAGAAGATTACCGGGGAGAGATTAAAGGAAAAATAAAACGGGAGCAGCTACATAAAGAGCAGAGAAAAAAGGCTGCTAGGTTATCCTTTGAAGATGAAGGCGGCGGCATGGTGCGTGGTGCAGGCTTGGGAATCACGAAAAAGGCGGCATCTGCGGCGGCAGGCTCCGCCGCTGTTTATCTGCATGGGAAAGGATATGAAGTGGGGCAGGACAATGCGGCGCTGGAGGGGAGCCACCGTGCGGAGTTGATGGCGGAAAACGCCCTGCGCTATGCCATACACAGGACAAGCCGGGGGATGAAGCGCAGAAATTCCCGCCTGCATCCTGTTAATGATTCCGTAGTAAAAGGCGGGCTGCAGTTTGAAGCGGCACAGGAGACAGGGAAACACGCTGCACAGGCGGAAATGGAAAAGAAACGTGCGATCCGCAGATTCTGGCAGAAGCAGAGATATAAGAAAGCATATCAGGCGGCTCAGAAAGGGGAGCAGACGGCGGCGGAGACGGTGCGTATCACACAGACGGTCTTTGCGAAAGTAAAACGGGCGGCTGTGGCAGTGGCCGGAAGGAATAAAGGGATTTTCGGTGCGCTGGCGGCAATGGTGTTATTGTTTGTGCTGATCGCCACAAGCCTTTCGAGCTGCAGTGCATCTTTCCAGGGGGCTGCGTCCAGTATCGTTGGTACAACCTACGCCAGTACGGACGAGGATATTTATGCGGTGGAAAATGCCTATTCTGCACTGGAGGATGCCTTGAACAGCCAGATTAACAGCATGGAGTCCCGGCATCCGGGATATGATGAATACCGTTATCAGGTGGACGAGATTTCACACAATCCGTACCATCTGATTTCGTATTTTACGGCAAAATACGGGGAGTTTACCTATGAGCAGGTGGCAGAAGAGGTGGAAGAAATCTTCCGCCAGCAATACAGCATTTCCACAGAAAGCACAAGGGAGACGGTAACGGAAACGAGGACGGTGCGTGTCGGGGAGTCGCTGGGGCAGGTTGTGACCAGCGGGTATTGTAGCTGTCCGATCTGCTGCGGCCAGTGGTCGGGCGGACCGACAGCCAGCGGTGCAATGCCGCAGGCAAACCATACCATTGCGGTTGACGCATCCAATCCCTTTGTGCCGATGGGGACAAAGGTTGTGATGAACGGCGTGGAATATACGGTGGAGGACACCGGGAATTTTGCCCGGTACGGCGTACAGTTTGACGTTTATTATAGCGATCATGGGGCGGCGTCCGCACATGGGCATCAGACATGGGAAGCGTTTATTGCCGATGATAACGGGGACAGGGAAGTGGAAGTGACCAGTACGGAGGAAGTAAATCGTTTTGATGTCACTGTGGCGAATCATAACCTTGATGCAGTCCTCAGAAGCCGTATGGATGAAAATGAGGAAAAACGCTATGACCTCTATAACACCACCTTTGGAAACCGGGACTATCTGTTTGATACAGATTCGCTGTCGGGCGGCGGAGCCGGGGGATTCGGGTATGACATCCCGGCAGAGGCATTGTCTGACCGGAAGTTTGCGAACATGATCCATGAAGCGGAGAAATATCTTGGCTATCCGTATGTATGGGGCGGGGCGTCCCCGTCTACCAGTTTTGACTGTTCCGGCTTCGTAAGCTGGGTAATCAATAACTGCGGGAATGGCTGGAACGTGGGAAGGCAGACGGCAGACGGTTTACGGAGCTGCTGTTCCTATGTATCGCCGTCCGAAGCAAAACCGGGAGATCTGATATTCTTCCAGGGGACATACAACACGCCGGGGGCGAGCCATGTGGGGATTTATGTGGGGAATAACATGATGATCCACTGTGGCAACCCTATTCAGTATACGAGTATTTCCTCGTCATACTGGCAGCAGCATTTCATGGCATTTGGACGGATTCATTAGAAATGGGGGGATGGAAATTGAATAAAAAGTTAAGCCGTGTTCTGGATGATATTCAGAAAACCGAGGAAAAGATTGCCGTATGGCAGGAGCATCTGCGGGAATTAAATACCCTGCGGGACCAGCTTGAAGAGAAGGAGATCGTGAAGTCCTTCCGTTCCTTAAAACTGGAAGGACGGCAGATGTTGGAAATCCTGGAAGGGATTCAGAATGGGACGATCCCGCTTATAAATGCCGGGGAGGATCACCTTTCCAGCGAAGCGGGGGAGACAGAAGCAAAGGAGCCGGAGACGGCAGAAGAAAGACAGGTGCCGGAGGATATGGCACCGGAAAGAGAGGCTATGAATCATGAAGAAACTTAAAAAATGGATGGCACTGTTTGTCATGGCGGCGGGGATTGTCTCTGCCGCCCCGATGAGCGCTTTTGCCTTTACGGATGAAGCGGCGCAGGCGGAAAGCACACAGGAGGCTGTTCCGGAAACGGAAACGCCTGTGGTAGTGGAGGAAACAGCAGCGGAAACAGAAGCAACGCCTTTTTCCGTTCCAGGCAATGGACAGCTTTTGGATGATAAGGCGGATGATGATACAAAACAGTTCTTAACAGTACAGACAAAGAACGGGAATACATTTTTTCTTGTCTTAGACCGTTCCAGCAATACGGAGAATGTCTATATGCTCTCCATGATCGACGAGAATGACCTTGCAGAGTTCATAGACGATATAGAAAAGCAGACAGAGCCGGAAACCGGAACACCGCAGGTGGTAATCCCGGAAACAGAGGAAGAACCTGTTGAAGCGGAGACGGAGAAAGAACCGGAGAAACAGCCAGAGAGTGGGAATATAGGCGCTTTTCTGGCGTTGGCGCTGCTCCTTGCCGGAGGCATCGGCGGCTTCTATTACCTGAAAGTGGTAAAACCGAAAAAGGACGGGGAAGATGCGGACGGAGAGGATCTGGAGTTTGATGATGGCGGCGAATATATGAACGAAGATCAGCCGGAGGATTCCGGGGATGAGGAAGAATAAGCAGAAACAATGGATCGGGACAAGAAAAAGAAGGGCAGCCGGAGAACATCTGGCTGCTTTTTCTGATGGCAGGCTGAAATGGGCCGGAAATACCATGCGGGTATACCATGATGTCTTTCAAAGAAAGACAGGAGCAAGGAAAGGAGATTTTTATGTATTTAGTATTAGGAGAAAAGCCCAGTGTGGCGCAGGCACTGGCGAAAGTGTTAGGGGCGAAACAGAAAAAGGAAGGTTATCTGGAGGGGAACGGATGGCTTGTAAGCTGGTGCCTGGGTCATCTGGCAGAGTATGTCCCACCGGAAACCTACGATGAAAAGTACCGGAAATGGGAATTTTCCAATCTGCCTATCATGCCGGATGTGTGGCAGCTTTCTGTGGCAGAAGATAAAAAGGCACAGTTTGGGGTGCTGAAAAAGTTATTGAACCGGAGTGACGTGGAATATGTGGTAAATGGCTGTGACGCCGGGCGTGAAGGGGAACTGATCTTCCGGCGTGTCTATGAACTGTCGGGGAGCCGCCTGCCCGTTAAGAGGCTGTGGATCAGCTCAATGGAGGATACCGCCCTCCAGGATGGTTTTGCCCATTTAAAGGACGGGAAGAAATATGAGAACCTGTGTGAAGCGTCCGTCTGCAGGGCGCAGGCAGACTGGCTGATTGGCATGAACGCTACGAGGGCGTTTACAACAAAGTATTATAAACGTCTGGTGGTAGGGCGTGTGCAGACGCCGACACTGGCGATGCTGGTGGAACGTGGGAACCAGATTAGCCATTTCCAGAAAGAAAAATATTATAATGTCCATTTGGACTGTAATGGACTGGAGGCGGTAAAGGAAAAGATATTCAGCCAGCCAGAAGCGGAGCGGATCAGAGAAGCGTGTGACGGTGCATCTGCCGTGATAGAAAAAGTGACGGAAACAGAAAAATCCGTCCAGCCACCGAAGTTATATGATTTAACCACGCTGCAGAGGGAGAGCAACCGATATTACGGCTATACGGCAAAAGAAACACTGGATTTTACGCAGAGCCTGTATGAGAAAAAACTGGTAACGTATCCGAGGACGGACAGCCAGTATTTGACGGAAGATATGGGGCGGACAGCGGAGACGGTTATCGGGATGGCGTGTAAAGTTTTCGGATTTTCTTCCGAATATCCGGAGAAGCCGGATGTGAAAATGGTAATGGATAACAAAAAAGTGTCAGACCACCACGCCATTATCCCCACATCTGGACTTGGAGCCGCCCGCTTTTCGGAACTGTCCAAAGGGGAGCTGGACATTTTGCGGCTGGTATCTGTCCGTCTGCTCTGTGCTACGGCGGAAAAACATATTTATACAGAAACGGAAGTGACTGTATCCTGCGCCGGGGAGCAATTTACGGCAAAAGGGAAAGTAGTTCAGGAGTATGGATGGAAAGCTGTGGAGGCGGCGTTCCGGCAGGAGTCGGGGATGAAAAACAGCGGAACCGGGGAGAACGGGATGCTGCCGCCTGTGCGAGAAGGAAGTATGATTGAAAAAGTAGTTGCGGGCGTGACGGAGCATTTCACATCCCCACCCAAACCATACAGTGAAGATACTTTGTTATCGGCAATGGAGACTGCCGGGAATAAAGAGTTTGGGGAAGATACGGAAAAGAAGGGGCTTGGGACACCTGCGACAAGGGCAGGGATTATTGAAAAACTGGTTTCTTCCGGGTATGCCGCCCGTAAGGGGAAACAGATTCTCCCTACCGTTGATGGCATGGAATTGATCTCTGTGATGCCGGAGTATTTAAAATCCGCTGCCATGACTGCGGAGTGGGAAAACCGCCTGCTCTTAATAGAAAGGGGGCAGCTTAGAAACGAGGAGTTTTTGGACGGTATCAGGGAACTGATCGGGCGGATGCTTGCGGAGTGCGAAAGCCTGTCAGCGGAGGAAACGGGGCGGTTTCATCCGAGGGAGGAGATCGGGAAATGCCCGGTGTGCGGCAGCCCCGTCTATGAAGGAAAGAAGAATTTTTACTGTGCTGACCATAATTGCTCCTTTTCCCTTTGGAAAGAGAACCGCTACCTTTCTGGCATGAGGAAACAGATTGATAAGAAAATGGCGGAAGATCTGCTTCGGGATAGGCGTACCCATGTGACGGACTTCTATTCGCAGAAAACCGGAAAGAATTTTACCGCAGACCTGTTTCTGGAGACTATAGACGGGAGGGCAAACTTCCGCCTGGAGTTTCCTAAACGCAAGGGAAAAACAAAAGGGAACCGGAAATAGCAGTAAAAAGTAAAAGAAAGTACCCAGCGTGGCTCCGGCGGGAATTTTCCTGCCGGAATATTTTTAGCGAAAGGAGAGCTTAATTATGGCGAAAATACATGACATTCTTGAATTAGCGGAGTTTGAGGCAAAAGAAGTCTCCGGCTCCCCGCAGGATTGGATGCGCTATCTGGATACGGCGTCAAGGCTATACCGCTACCCGTTTTCCGATACGCTGTTGATCCATGCACAGCGCCCGGATTCGTCTGCCTGTGCGGAACTGGAAACCTGGAATGAAAAAATGTTCCGGTGGGTAAACCGGGGCGCAAAGGGAATCGCACTGATTGACGATACCGGACCGAGAAGGCGGCTTAGGTATGTGTTTGATATTTCCGATACGCATATGGTGCGTGGCGGAAGGACGCCTTATCTGTGGAACCTGCGGGAAACGCAGAGGGATATGCTGCTTGACCATCTGGCAGATACCTATGGACTGATGGGGACAGATGCGGCAGATTTACCATCGGCGCTTCTGGCAATTTCGGGGCAACTGGCGGAAGAAAGCCTGGAAGAAGCAATGGATGGACTGGAGTATGAATTGGAGGATACCTTTTTAGAAGGATTGGACGCCGATACCCTGCGTGTGGAGTTCCGGCAGCTCCTTACAAACAGTACGTTTTATTCCCTTTCCCGGCGGTGCGGGCTGGAACCGATGGAGTATCTGGAAGAAGAGGATTTTGCGGGCATTACGGATTTTAATTCGCTGTCCGTTCTTACTTTTCTTGGGAACGCCACAAGCCAGCTTGTGGAACCTGTGCTGCGGGACATTGGCAGGACTGTCCGGCAGGCAGAGCTGGAGGAATGGAAGGAAAATTCCCGGAAAGAAGTGGAGAAATCTATTGAAAAAAAAGAAGAGACCAGTTATAATGAATTTAGCACGTTAATTCGTGAAAGTAAAGAAAATGAAGTGAAAGAAGGAGGAAAGGAAAATGCAACTGAGTTATCATCGCAAAGGGGATTATCTGTTTCCGAACTTGACCATAGAGAACGGGGAGAACGTAACAATAGGGAAATATGGGATGCTCCGGAGGACGTACCTGAAAGAACACAGGAAGAACTGGTATCAGAGCATGATGCTGTCGGGGAAACTGGACAGCCATCTGGAACAGACCGAGAAAGCGGCGCAGGAGAGGATGGAAACTCTGATGGATGGGCTGCTTACCGCATATCCGGCCCCGGACAAGGAACTGGATCAGATGAAGTGGACGGCGCATATGAACAGCCTGACGGCGATGGCGGAAGAAACCGTACTGAAGGAATTGGTATACAATTAAGCGTGGAAACAGCAGAACAGGATTTGAGTGAAGCAGAGGAAGCAGAAGCCTCTGCTTTATCTTTGCCTGTACTTCCTACGGCAAAGGAGCAGATCCGTTCCATAGAGGAACGGCAGGTTGCTCTTTATGCTGGAGAGATTGCCATTTCCCCCGATGTGGTGGATGAAGTGCTGCGGAAAGGCGGGAATCAGAGCCGGAGCCACCTACGCATCATTTACAACTTTATGATTGAACAGACGCCGGAGGAATATACGGACTTTGTGCGCCGGGAATACGGCGAGGGCGGCATCGGTCTTATGATCGGAGGAAAAGAGTATTCTGTCTGGTATGACGAGCTTGGGATGCAGATCGCCGTGGGACATACGGTACATGACCGGATTTTGGATAAGGCATTTTTATCATGGGAAGATGTGACGGGGAGAATCCATCAGCTTCTTAGACAGGGGGAGTACGCCCCGCAGGTAGTCCTGGATGCGGCGAGGGAAAATGCCGTAAAGGAACACGCACAGACACTTGCTTATATGCACAGTGATATGGCGGAAGGCGTGGCGGAGATTGTTTTTGGGGAAGAAAATAAATTCGGATATGTTTACCCGGAAAAGACGGACCGGATTGAGGTGCTGATCGCACAGCCGGAGAAGCTGGCGGATTTAAACGAACGCCTGGAAGGGCTGGCGGAAGCCTATGCGGAAGATAAGACGCTGATGCGGTTCCACTACTACCGCCCGGACAGGGTGGCGGCACAGTTCCGGAAATTTGCAAAAGAAGCAGTCCCCTACCAGGCGAGGGATGGCTTTGAATGGCAGGAACATGATATTTTTATCACGCAGGATGAGATCGACGCTTACCTTGCAGGCAGTGGTCCGTATTCAGATGGGCGGCTTGCTACCTATGCTTTCTTTATACAGGATAAGACGGATAGGGAGAAAGCGAACTTTATCAAAGAAAGGTATGGAACTGGAGGGGGAAGCCATGCACTTTCCGGTGCGGATGATTCACAGTCTGATTACGGTGGGAAAGGCTTGCGGTTATGGAGAGGGAGCTACAGCGAACCGAAAACGGAAGTCCGCTTGAAGTGGAACCAGGTGGCGAAACGCATCCAATATCTGATTGAGAATGACAGGTATCTGAAAGCCGCCGATTTTTCAAGGATGCCGGAATATGAACGGAAAGTGATGGCAAACCGGATCATCAGTTTTTATTCCCGGCTTCCGGATGAAATTGAGCGTCCCTTCGAAAGTGATTTTTTTCATGAACACGCAAGGAAAACATTACCGGAACAGTTGGAGAATCCAGAAACGGCGGAAAACCTGGTGGCGCAGATGGACACTGCCCTTGCAGCACTGCCGCTTGATTTTGAAGATTATGAGAAACGAGTGCAGATTCTCTCGGAAATCCACCAGTATGTGGAAGGCACTTATACGATTTTCCCGGAACAGAAAAAGGAGATTGCGGTCGGGGGCAATGGCAGGCAGTTATCCTTATTTGATTTTATGGGAATGGAGCCGGAGCCATCCGTAAAAACGGAAAAGCCAGAACAAAAGCCTGCTAAGATGGAAAAAACGGGAAAGGATGAAAAAGGAGGTACATCGGAGCCAGACAGGGGAGAAGAGCCATTGGACGGCTGGATGGATGCAGAAGGCGCAGAGGTTCCGTTTGAAGTAGAAAGCAATTCGGCAGACAGAGAAATAGTTGCACGTTTCCAGTCTGTCTCCGACATGACGGAGGGATTTATAGAAAATATTGCTATTTTGCGTTACCTAAACGGAAATTTCTATAATCATTATAATTATAAGGAAAACGAGGGGTGGGGGACTGCAAGTGCAGGACCGTTTGAAACCCTGGAGGATGCAAGGCAGGCGGTACTTGCCCACCGTCCGGATGCCCAGGGAGTAGAATCTTTTACCATACAAGAGCCTATACAAGTGCCGGGGACGGAACAGGGTATACCAGAACCAGAGCAGGAAGAGCCAGATCTGGCATTTTATGAGGAAGTGGACGGGCAGGTTACGGAGGCTATGGAGAAAGCCAGGACTTCCTTTGACGAATTTTCTCCGGAGCAGATGGACGTGATCTATGCGTCCGCAGAAAAAGGTGTGGATATTACACCGATCTTGAACCCGGAGTTTCCGCCGGAACAGATGCAGCTCATTTCGGATGCGCTGGAACGGCTTGCGGCAGAGGAACGCATCGCACATGGGAATGAAGTGGAAGGGCTTACCAGCCATGTGATGAACCCGGAAGAGATCAATGCGGCAAGAAAGGAGCGACGCCTGCCATTAGAGCCGATGGATACGGCTGCGGGAGAGACACCGGAACAGCAGATTGAGCGCCAGAGGACAGAACCATCCGCAGGGAAGGGACAGGAAGGTAAAAAAGCAAAGCGTATCAACTTCCGTATTACGGATGATGACCTGGGGGCAGGCGGTCCGAAGCAGAAGTTTCGTGCCAATATGGAGGCGGTACGCCTTCTGCATGAACTGGAATCTGACGGGCGCATGGCAACGCCGGAAGAGCAGGAAGTATTGTCCCGTTATGTGGGATGGGGCGGACTGCCGCAGGCATTTGAGGAAGGCAATCCGGCATGGTCGGACGAATTTACCCAACTATATACGGAACTGTCCCCGGAGGAATACCGGGCGGCAAGGGAATCCACCTTGAATGCTTTCTATACATCTCCGACAGTGATTAAAGCCATGTATGAAGCACTTCAGAATATGGGGCTGAAATCCGGGAATGTGCTGGAACCATCTTGTGGTATCGGAAATTTCATGGGGCTTGTGCCGGAAGAAATGGAAGGACTGACTATGTATGGTGTGGAACTGGACAGATTATCAGGAAGGATCGCAAAGCAGCTTTATCAGAAAAATACCATTGCCATACAGGGATTTGAGGCTACGGACTATCCAGAGAGCTTCTTTGACTGCGTGATCGGGAACGTGCCATTTGGCGCTTACAAGGTCGCTGACCGCAAATATGACCGCTTCAATTTTATGATCCATGACTATTTTATCGCAAAATCACTGGATCTGGTGCGTCCGGGCGGCGTGGTGGCAGTTGTTACCTCCAGCGGGACGATGGACAAGCAGAATCCGGGTGTGAGGAAATATATCGCCAGCCGTGCGGAACTTTTGGGGGCGATTCGTCTCCCGAACAATGCTTTCCAGAGAAACGCCAACACAAATGTCGTGGCGGATATTTTATTTCTCCAGAAACGTGACCGGGCGGTACTGGAAATGCCGGAGTGGGTAGGGCTTGGGAATACGCCGGAAGGTTATTCGGTCAATTCCTATTTTATGAACCATCCGGAGATGGTCTTGGGGGAATTTACTACGGAGAGGACGCAGTATGGGAAACAGGAAGTGATCGTAAAACCAGTCCAGGGAGCTGTCCTTTCTGAACAGTTAAAAGAAGCCGTAAGCCATATCTACGGTACGATCACAGAGCCGGAGATAGAGGATTCAGAACTGGAGGAAACGGTGGAATCCATTCCCGCTGATCCTGCCATTAAGAATTTCAGCTTTGCAAATGTAGATGGACAGGTATACTACCGGGAAAATTCCAGGATGAACCGGATGGAGCTGCCTGCCATGACAGCGGAACGTGTACTTGGGATGATTGCCTTGCGTGACGTTACACAGAAACTGATCCAGTGCCAGATGGAGGAAGGGACGGATGCGGAAGTTGCGATCCTGCAGAACCAGTTAAACAAGGAGTATGACCGTTTTACGGCAAGGTACGGCTTAGTCAGCAGCACCGCCAATAAGCGGGCATTTTCACAGGACAGCAGCTATTGCCTGCTGTGTTCCCTTGAGATTGTGGATGAAAACGGGAAATTGAAGCGGAAAGCGGATATTTTCACAAAGCGGACAATCCGGAAGCCGGAGCCAGTGACGAGTGTGGATACGGCCAGCGAAGCGCTTGCGGTTTCCATCGGGGAGCGGGCAAAAGTGGATGTGCCTTTTATGGCGCAGCTTTCCGGAAAAACAGAAGAGGAAGTTTTGGAAGAACTTACCGGGGTAATCTTTAAAAACCCGCTGACAGACCAGTGGGAAATGTCGGATGAATATCTCTCCGGGAATGTCCGGGAGAAGCTCTCTGTGGCAAAACAGTTTGCGGAGAACTACCCGGAATATGAGATCAATGTGCAGGCGCTTATGCGTGTACAGCCAAAGGATCTGGATGCTTCGGAGATTGAAATACGTCTTGGTGCAACGTGGATTGATCCGGGCTATATCGACGATTTCATGGGGGAAATATTTAAAACACCAAAGTATGCCCTCGGACGGACAATCAACGTAAAATATGCACAGGTAAACGGGCAGTGGAATATCAGCGGAAAAAATGCGGATAGGGGAAATTCCCTTGTCAGTGCGACTTATGGCACAGAAAGGGCAAACGGCTACCGTCTTCTGGAAGATGCGCTGAACCTGCGTGACACGAAAATCTATGATATCGTTGTGGAGGACGGGCAGGAGAAGCGTGTCCTGAATAAGAAGGAAACCATGCTGGCGCAGCAGAAACAGGAAATGATCAAAGAAGCCTTTAAGGAATGGATATTCCGGGATATTGACCGGAGGGAGGACTTATGCCGGAAATACAATGAACTGTTTAATAGTACCCGTCCCCGTGAGTATGACGGGAGCCATATCCGGTTTGTGGGCATGACACCGGAGATCACGCTGATGCAGCACCAGAAAAATGCGGTGGCGCATATCCTGTACGGGCATAACACCCTGTTGGCGCACTGCGTAGGGGCAGGGAAAACCTACCAAATGATTGCGGCGGGTATGGAGAGTAAGCGGCTGGGGTTGTCGCAGAAGAATTTATATGTAGTCCCGAACCACCTGACGGAGCAGTGGGGCAGTGATTTCCTGCGCTTATATCCGGGGGCAAATGTGCTTGTAGCCACAAAAAAGGATTTTGAGCCTGCGAACCGGAAAAAGTTCTGTTCCCGTATTGCTACCGGGGATTATGACGCTATCATCATCGGACACAGCCAATTTGAGCGGATACCTCTTTCAAGGGAGCGTCAGATTGCGGAGATCGAGCGCCAGATTGACGAGATTACGATGGCGATGGAAGAAGCGGCGATGGAGGACGGTTCACGCTATACCGTAAAGCAGATGGAGAAAACAAAGAAAACGCTGAAAGCAAAGCTGGACAGGCTTAATGATCAGACACGCAAGGATGATGTTGTAACCTTCGAGCAGCTTGGTGTGGATCGGCTCTTTGTGGACGAGAGCCATTACTATAAAAATTTGTTCCTCTACACAAAAATGAGGAACATTGCCGGGATCGCACAGACGGATGCACAGAAAAGCTCCGATATGTTTATGAAGTGCCGCTATCTGGATGAACTGACCGGAGGGCGGGGCGTAACCTTTGCAACAGGGACGCCAGTATCGAATAGTATGGTCGAGCTTTATACCATTATGCGTTATCTGCAGTATGACACGCTCCAGAAAATGGGACTTGGACATTTTGATTCGTGGGCATCTACGTTTGGAGAAACAGTGACGGCGATTGAACTTTCGCCAGAGGGAACGGGCTACCGTGCAAAAACACGGTTCGCCCGCTTTTTTAATCTTCCGGAGTTAATCGCACTATTTAAAGAGAGTGCGGACATCCAGACGGCGGATATGCTGAACCTTCCCGTACCGGAGGCAGAGTATATCAATGAAGTGCTGCAGCCCAGTGAAGAGCAGGCGGATTTAGTCAGTTCCTTTGCGGACAGGGCAGAGATAGTACGTGCCGGGCTGGTAGACCCTTCGGAGGACAATATGCTCAAGATCACGAACGATGGGCGGAAATGTGCGTTAGACCAGCGCCTTATCAATGATATGCTGCCGGACTGCCCGGAGAGCAAGGTAAACCTTTGCGTGAAGAATATCTTTGACATCTGGCAGGAAACAGCAGAAGAGCGTTCCACACAGCTTGTTTTCTGCGATCTCTCCACCCCAAAGAATGACGGCACTTTTAATGTGTATGAGGATGTAAGGGACAAACTGACAGCAATGGGCATCCCACAGGAAGAAATTGCTTTTATCCATGATGTGGGTACGGAAAAGAAAAAGGCAGACCTGTTTGCAAAAGTACGTTCCGGGCAGGTTCGGATTTTGCTTGGCTCTACACCGAAGCTGGGCGCAGGCACAAATATCCAGGACAGGCTGATTGCCCTGCACCACCTTGATGTACCCTGGAAACCCTCGGATTTGGAACAGCAGGAGGGCCGGATTCTCAGGCAGGGGAATCAGAATGAGAAGGTAAAGATTTATCGGTATGTGACGGAAAATACATTCGATGCGTATATGTGGCAGATTTTAGAGAATAAGCAGAAATTCATTTCGCAGATCATGACCAGTAAATCCCCGGTACGTGCCTGTGAGGATGTGGACGATACGGCGCTTTCCTATGCGGAAATCAAGGCGCTGGCAACAGGTAATCCGTATATTAAGGAGAAGATGGTGCGCCCGTAAGGGTGTACGTTAAAATCCGCCTTTAGCAAGCGGTAGGCAAAAATATCAGAGAAAGGTAGGTGAGGAAACAACGCCTATCACTCCACAACTTATCCGTAGAGGAAACTCGATGGGGAGTGTAGCATGTTGTTACCGTACTAATAACTATTATAGTACAGGTAGAGTGTGATAGTCAGTAGCTTCAAGCTGACTATGATTACTGGGAGTGAAACTTCGTGTATGAGGATGAAAGCTGGATTGCTTAACACGATAGTCAGAGTTGGGGGTTATCCACCCTTCCAGCGAAAGAAGCTGAAACGCTGGATGTCTTGGCATATCTGCTTCCATTTTGCAGATGTGCGTGATATTCAAGGCACAACGCCTCTGGGTTGAGGGAAATGACGAAAGTCGCATCCGACAACACGGAAAGCTATTTTAACGTATGCTACCGGGGATGACCTAAACCTATTTTATAATAGGCACGGTTACACAGCTCTCATAGTAGTCGGGGAACCCTGAAATGACAGGGATAGCCGTAAAAACGGAAGCGGGAAAGCCGCTTACATGGCGAAGGGGAGCAGTTTACTTTTTCAAATACAAAAAGAAAGGACGGTGCGTGAGGCACTATGAGAAATCCGATTGATGTATTGAATAGTCTAAGCGACAAATCAAAAGATTTGAATTACAAATTTGAACGGTTATATAGAAATCTTTATAATCCGGAGTTTTATCTTCTGGCATACAAAAATATTTATGCAAATGATGGCAGTATGACACCGGGAGTAGATGGTAATTCGCTGGATGGCATGAGCAGCGTAAGAATTCAGCGTATCATAGAGAGCCTGAAAGACCACAGCTATATGCCAAATCCGGCAAGAAGAACCTATATTAACAAGAAAAACAGCACTAAGAAACGTCCTTTAGGAATTCCGTCGGCAGACGATAAGCTGGTGCAGGAAGTGGTCAGGTTGCTGCTTGAAAGCATCTATGAGCCGGCATTTTCACTAAATTCACACGGATTCAGACCGAAACGCAGCTGTCATACCGCACTGTTGCAGATACAGCGGACGTTTAAGGGTGTAAAGTGGTTTGTGGAAGGCGACATTAAGGCTTGTTTTGATTCATTTGACCATCACGTACTTGTAAATCTCCTGCGAAAGAGAATCAAAGATGAGGCTTTTATTAGCCTTATCTGGAAGTTCTTGAAAGCCGGATATATGGAACAATGGGAATACCACAAAACGTATTCGGGAACACCGCAGGGTTCAGGGATGAGTCCAATACTGGCAAATATATATATGAGCGAACTGGACGCATTCATCGACAAGTACAAGCAGGGATTCGACAGGGGAAATTCTTCCCGTAGGAAAGCAAACCCAGAATACGATTATCTGCATGGGAAAATGCAGAAAATTAAGAAAAGGAATGCGAAAAAATGGGACAGTATGGAGCCTGAAACGAAGAAGGAATGTATAAAAGAGATGCGTCAACTGAAATGCCAGCAGAGGTCGATACCATCACATCCGTTTCGTGAGGAGAGCTATAAAAGCCTCCAATATGTGCGGTATGCGGATGATTTCCTAATAGGAATAATAGGAAGTAAAAAAGACGCTGAAAAACTTCGGGCGGAGCTGGCTGTTTTTCTGAAAGAAAAGCTGGGTCTGACACTGTCGATGGAGAAAACAAAGATTACCCATTCGGCAGAGAAAGCCCGTTTCCTCGGATATGATATTTTTATATCGCACAGTCAGGAAGTGAGGAAACTGTCAACAGGGAGAAAAGCGAGAATCTATAACGGTGCTGTTATGTTGCAGGCACCGTTTGAAAAATGGTTCGCAAAGCTGTTAGAACTTGGCGTTATCCGCATAAAGAAAGACTCCAGTGGAAAAGAACACTGGAAGATTATGCACAGAGGAAAGCTGATAAACCGTTCAGATATAGAAATACTCCGTAAATATAATGCGGAGGTTCGTGGAATGATTAACTATTACTCTCTTGCTTGTAATACAACAGCAATGGTGCATTACCGTTCTGTCATGAAATACAGCATGTTAAAGACGTTTGCGGCGAAATACAGGACGAAGGTATCCAAAATCAAAGCTAGATACGTGAAAGATGGGAATTTTACAGTTCCGTACAATACGAAAGCTGGCAGAAAAGAAAGTATATTCGACAACAAAACGGTAAAGAGAAGTAAAACCCCAATGTTCGGGCAGATAGATTTAAAAGAGACTTATAAAAGATATGGCAAACCCAATGGACTGGCACAGAAGCTAAAGGCTAAGACCTGTGAGCTATGCGGAACTTATTGTGACGATATAGAAATCCATCAGGTAAAGCGGCTGAAAGAGGTTGACCGCAGTACAGAATGGGGAAATCTTATGCTGGAAAGACATCGCAAGACGTTGGCAGTGTGTCCGGCATGCCATATAAAAATCCACGAATTGATGAAGTCGTAAGATGATAGTAAATGGAGAGCCGTGTGCATCGAGAGGTGCCTGCACGGTTCGGGAGGGAGTGGCTCTGAAAGGGGCTGCTTACCTCATGACTTGGATATTCAGGTAAGTAAGCTCAAGCTGATGAAAGCAAATCATACCAGTCAGAAATACCGACTGGAAACGGATATTGCAAAAAATTATCCGATGCAGATCACAGCGGCGAAGGAATATCTGGAAGGGCTGCGGGCGGATGCGGCGGCAGTAAAGCCGATTTTTGACAAAGAAAAGGAGAAGGATGATTTTGCCATGACCGTTGGCGGCAAGGTTTATACAGACCGAAAGGAAGCGGGAACCGCACTGATTGCCGCCTGCGCCGGGCTGAAAGCGGTACATACGTCCGGCCGGGTAGGGGAGTTTCATGGGTTCTCCATGACAGCGGAGTTTGACAGTTTCAACCAGAAGTATCTCCTTACGCTGAAACGCCAGAGCAGCTATAAGATCGAGGTGGGGAAGGATTCGCTTGGGAACTTGCAGCGTATCAGCAATGCACTGTCCGGGATTCCGAAGAAAGTGACGGAAACGGAGCAGAAATTGGAAACGCTGCAGCAACAGTTGGCTACTGCAAAAGAAGAGGTGGCAAAGCCATTCCCAAAAGAGGAAGAACTTACCGAGAAGCAGGAACGTCTGGCAGAGTTAAACGCCCTTTTAAATATGGACGAAAAAGGCCCGTCAGAAACGTTTGGCATGGAGGATGCGGGGGAAGTGGCAGACCGTCCGAGGAAAGCAGTTACTTATGCCGAGAGGGTGTCGGAATCTTTCCGGATAGGAGAGGTCGCACATAAGCCCTCTGTACTTGGCAGGCTGAAAGAAGCGCAGAGGAAGATTGCCGGGGAAGCAAATAGCAGGAAAAACCCAAAGCGGAAACAGGAACAGCAGTTATAAATGAGTATAATCCCGTCAGAAAACTGGCGGGATATTTTTATGGAGGCAATTATGGCAGGGAAAAGAGAGCAGCAGATGAAAGAGATTACGGAACGTCTGGAACAGGGCGTGAAGGAACTGTTTACATCAGAAATGTATACGGAGTATCTGAAAACAATGTCGCAGTTCCACAATTACAGTTTTAATAATACGCTGTTGATCGCCATGCAGAAGCCGGATGCTACGCTGGTGGCAGGGTATCAGGCATGGCAGAAAAAATTTAAGAGGCAGGTAAAGAAAGGGGAAAAGGGGATTCAGATTATTGCACCGGCTCCCATCCGGGAAAAGGAAGAAATAGAGAAATTCGATCCGGAAACCAATGAACCAATCCTGCGCCCGGACGGGCAGCCGGAGACAGAGGAAGTGGTACATACCATTCCCCGCTTCCGGGTTGCAACGGTTTTTGACGTGTCGCAGACCTATGGGGAGCCACTGCCGGAACTGGAAACACCGGAGCTGATGGGGAATGTGGAAAACTATGAGTTTTTCATGCAGGCGCTCCGGGAAATTTCTCCCGTACCCATGCGCTTTGATGAAATAGAAAGCGGGGCAAAGGGTTATTACAGCAATACGAATAAAGAGATTGTGATCCAGAATGGTATGAGCGAGAGCCAGACCATGAAAACAGGCATCCATGAGACTACTCATGCAAAGCTGCATGACCGTGAGGTTATGGAAGCATTGGGGGAGAAGAAAAACCAGATGACAAGGGAAGTTGAGGCAGAGAGTGTGGCTTACACCGTCTGCCAGTATTTTGGTCTGGACACGTCTGATTATTCCTTCCCGTATATTGCCGGATGGAGCAGCAGCGTGGATATGAAAGAATTACGGGCTTCGATGGATACGATACGGAAAACGGCAGGAGAAATGATTGACGGTATGATGGAGGTAATGCAGCGGCTTATGCGGGAACAGCCGGAAAAAGATGAACTGGAAGAAGCTGCAGAGCTTGTGGGAGAACAGACAAAATATCAGGAAGTGGAGCTTTTTGGCGTCCCGGCACTGTTCGCTAATGAGCGTGTGGACGAGGCACTTTTGCCGCCGGGAATACACCGCTATGAACTGCGGGGAGCGGACTATGATCCGGGCTATCCTCTTACTGTGGAAAGCCATGTGACCGTCAACCATGCCGCTACGATCCTGACAGCGGTTCCGGTCATGCTGCCGGAGACGGGATGGCTGTGGCTGGGAACGGAATTAAATTTTACCGGAGGGGAGCAGACTATCCGGGAATACCAGCAGGCAATGTCCGGGAGAAATCTCACAGTGGAAACGGAGAAACAGGAAAATGCCATAGGGCGGGTAAATGAGCAGATTTATCTTTCCGGAAATGAGGACCGCTATGCCATTTATCAGATTGCAGGAGCCACAAAGGGCAGGGATTACCGTTTTATGGGGATGGACTTTGTGACTTCCTATGATATGAAAGTGGATGCGGCTGATTACGCTTATGTTTATGGCGGGCGTTTGTCCACGGAGGAAACGCTGGACAGTCTGTATGAAAAATTCAACATCAACCATCCGGCAGGATATGAAGGGCATTCCCTCTCTGTCAGTGATGTGATTGTGCTGCAGAAAGAGGGGATGGCAAAAGCCTGGTATGTAGACAGCTTTGGATTCACAGAACTTCCGGATTTTGTGAGGGAGCGTCTGCACGAAACGGAAATGAACCGGAAACGGGAAGATTCTGCAGTGACACTGTACACCTCCGGGATTGAAATCGAACAGCATGAGGGGCTGTGGCATACTGCCAGCAAGCGGGAAATCGGAGACGAAATCTTTTATCTGATGAAGCACAACGAATTGGGAGATTCGGTTGCTGCCGTTATTGTAAATGCAGACGGGGAACTGGTGGCGCAGGAACTAGAAAATGGGTTTGACCGGGGCGCAATGGAAGCCGTCCGGGAGTATCTGTCACAGAAAGGAATTGCATGGGAGCCGGAAGAACAGGAATTAAAGGAATGGGGGACTGAGGCGGAACCGGATATGCAGGAGAAAGAAGCGCAGCAGCAGGGAGAACAGACTGCAACAGTGGATGCAGAACTGACACAGAAACAGTACCCGCCTGTCTATCGGCATACGCTTGACTATGCGGTGGAACACGCCGCTGCAGATGAATACCTGGATTCCCGGAAATTAAACATTGACTGCAAAAAGGCGGTGGAAGAAGCAATTCGCACCCATTTTGACGGGCTGCATCTCGCAGAGGATGTGGTAGAGCCTGTGCTGGAGGAATACGGGCAGGAAAGGCTTGCCTTTGTCCTTGCGTGTACAGTGCAGAATAATGCGAAAGACGGGCGGTTTTCCAGAAAAACCAAAGCATGGGCAGAGGGCATTTCTATCCCGGAGAACGTGGGCAGGGGGAGAGACTTAAATCTTGACTATGTGGTGGATAGCCATCCGGCGGTATTGGATGGGTTCATCGGGCTGGCGAGGGAGAAATTTGCTGAACTGGAAAAAGAGCAGGAACAGGAAAAAGCGGGGCCATTTATTGCCCGTTATTATGTGGTAAATGACGCTTATGGGGTAAAAGCAGAACGGGAGTACCAGTATTTTGATGATATTGGGGATGCGCTTTTGGCATACAGTGAACTTCCAAATCACATGGACAAGCAGATCGGCATGGAGAGTATGGAGACGCCACCTTCCCGGATGGCTCTGATTCACTGTAAAAACGGGATAGAAGATATGGAGGATATTGCGTTTGATTCGTTAATCGGGAAGTGGGTAAATGATGAAGTGACGGACGCTTACAACCGGGCGCAATTTTACCTTGATAACCGTGATACGGATATTGTATATGAACTGCCTGCCGATAAAGGGTACTTTTATATCCAGACAACAGCGGAAGGGTGGTATGATTATACCTTTTATAACAGGGAATACCGGGAGCTGGACGGAGGCACTTATGAAAATACGGATATTTCCATCCGGGAAGCGGTAGAAGAGCTTCTTGCTGAAGAACAGATACGTTTAGAAAACTGCCATGTGACAAGCTGGGAGGAATTTATGGATAAAGCAGCAGAAGCAGGAAAGCTGGAATTGGAGGAACGGGCAGGGATATTTGCGGGGAAGCCCATCATGCTGACAGGAGAGCAGGCAGACGTTCTGGATAAGATTGCCCGTGCATCCGGCATGGACTGCTGGTTTTTTATCGGGGATGATAATACTTATATTTATGATTTTGAAAATGATGATAGATTATCCCTGAAAGAAGGCATACAGACCTTGTACGAAGGCATGACTTCCTATCAGGACTATGAAATGACGGCGGCGGATATTTCTGTTTTTGAAGATTTGCTGAATAAAATGCAGATCGAGGTCATAAAGGAAGAACTGCCATTGACATCCGGGATCACAGAACCGGAAAAGGCGTTGGGAGGTATGAACCGGGCGGAGATTGAAGAAACGGTGCTTTGCTACGCACAGGCGCAGCTTGAGAATATGAGGCTGGCGGATGAAGTGAAGCTGAACGCCGCCCGTGTTTATGGTAGCCGTACAAGGGAGGGCTTGTACAACGACGGCTCTGATGTAGATGTGGTGCTTTCTTATACGGGAAATATCCGTGAGGATGATTTTTTCTCAGCGCTCCATGAGGAAGGGATGGAGATGGCAGGTTTGCCTCTCGACATCAATCCGATTTCTACGGAAAAAACCGGAACATTGCAGGAATATCTGGAACGGGCGGAAAAATATTTGGATGAAAATGAGACTCAAAATCCCACATTGGAAAATCTGATGAGAAAACAGGAAGAGGTTCAGACGGAACCTAAGATCAGTTTTTTTGTGGCGGAGTGCATGGAGTTTCCAATTCTTGGGGAATACCATGATAATCTGACACTTGAAGAAGCGGTGCAGAAATATGAGGAAATCCCGCCAGACAGAATCAATGGGGTAAAAGGCATTGGTTTCCGGCTGGAAGATGGGAGTATGTATGACGGGGATTATGAACTGATGTCGGCGGGCGTCATATTGAAGGATTCCATAGACCTTGTTCCCCATTATAAGGAAAACTCACTGGTACAGCAGGCAATCGCTGACCTGGAGCAGATACTTTTAGACAGGCGGCGGGAGAAAATCGCAGAGAAGCCGCAGGAAAAGCAGGCACAGGAACTGCAAGTACCGGCAGATAAGGAAAAGGCTGCATCTGTTCCGGAAACGGCTCCGGAACCGCAAAAACAGCCTAAAATGATACCGGGAAAGGACAATTCCGTACCGGAGGGGACTGGAAGGAAACAGTCTGTCCTGAAAGCCTTGCGGGAGCGTCAGGAAAAATTAAAGCAGGAGCAGGAAAAAACAGAGCAGAAGGCACAGAACCATAAGAAGGGAGAGCAGGAATTATGATGGTAAGATTTGATGAGAATGAGTATTTGATGATGGCAATGTTTGAACAGAGGAACCGGAGGCAGACAATGCGGGAAATCCGGAGTGTGATCCCTTTCCTAAAGGAAGATGCGGAAATGCTTGCCCTTGTGAATAGCACACTGGAGAAAATGGAACATATTTCAGATGGGGAATTTTCCGGCATAGATCTGGAACCTTACAGGCAGGAGCCGATGGAGGATGAATGATGGAGATCAGCCAATTTGCCATTTACCAGTTAAAGAATATACCGGAAAACAGGAATATTCGGTTCCGTCCCTATAAAGAACTACAGAAAAACAATATCCAGGTGCGTTATGGGAACTATGAGCAGAAATATCTTGGACGGATGTTGCCAGCAGACACACCAGACAGCATCCGGGAAAGGTTTCGGAAGCAGTCGCCCCGCCGTTTTGCCGGACATTCCATCAGTGTCAGCGATGTTCTGGTATTGAATTGCGCTGGGGAAGTGACCGCTTATTATGTGGAGAAAGAAGGCTTTACAGTCATTGCCGGATTTATCCGCAATGGTTCATCCGGGGCATTGGTTTCCTATGACACTGCGGATTTTCACATTGAGGGAAAAAGAGGGAGCTGGCTTGCTTATGACAGTATTATCATAGACGGGAGAGAATTTTTTCTGATGGAGCATCAAACCTATGGAAAAGAAGCCGCTAATGTAGTGCTGGATGAAGATGGGAAAGTAGTGGTGGATCAGGTCTATAACGGATTTGATGAAACAGTAAAAAAGCAGATCAGAGAATATCTGAATCCCACACCGTCTGTGATGGAATTGGAAAAACAGAAGAAACCACCGATGGAAAACTGGCAGAAAGCGTATGAGAATGGGGAATATCTGCGGAGTGCGGAAATGACGGAAGAGCAGAATTATAATATGATTGATGGACGTATGAATAATATGCCATCGAAGCCCCGGAAGATCGGGAACCGGATTTCTGTTTTAGACCGTCTGCATCTGAAACAGGCAGAAATCGGACAGAGAAGCGACAGATCTGCGCCGCAGATGGCTGTTGCAGAGGATATGGAGCGGAGACGGAAATAAAGTAGAAAAAGGAAGGGGTATGTAGATTATGAATCGGATTACCCTTCCTTTTTTGCAATTATTAGCATTTGAGCCGAAGGATTGACATCCAGTTTTCCGGAAAGCCCATCATATGCAGTATATCATTTCCAGGATTTTGCTTTTTTAAACAAGACTTTAGTTCATAATAGAAGTTCCGGAAATCTTCTTTGTCCAAAAGATATTTTAGGATAATTACCTCTGAAAACACATCATTTTTTCCATTCTGATAACGTCCGTTTACTTGGGGAATATGTAGTTTTTTATGAATGAGTGTGTCTGTAATACTGTCTTTTGTCTGGTAAGTGAAAAAGCGATCCCCGTGAGCGCAGGCATTGCGGTGCTTTGTCATAATGGAAAGAAACGAGTGCATATCTTTCCGGGCAATCTGATGAAAATCATTACAGACCTTAATGGGAACGGACGCCTTTAAGTAGTCAAACATATGGGAAAGCTGTCCCATCGTTAATATCTGAATCATAATCCATAAAGGTACATTATGGTGCTTGGATTTATAGTGGATAATATAGGCATGGTCTTTATTTCTTGTCAAATGATAATGGAAAATGCCCAGTAGTTTTTGAATATCCTTTTTGTTTCCCGGTGTAACCATATAATGGGAATCAGAAGTATATTCAGCCTGTTGTTCGCCATATGTGGCTGAAAAATGATAGGCAAGGGAAGATTTTACGCTTCGTTCAGCAATAAGCATATATTTTAGAAAAATGCTGCGTAGTTCATGGTCGAAACGGTATAAATGATAAATATCTTCAAACGTAGTGCCATCTATGTATTTTCCCGTAGTTGGATTTTTGAAAATATCCTTATAACCAGAAATGAGGGAGAAGTAACTGGTTTTCATCAGAATATGTCTGGCAGCATCCATATCTTCAATAATAAGGTTTTTATCATTTTGCAGAAATGCAAGTAAGTCATCATATGATTTATATGGTTTTGCCATTTTCTCATCCCTCTCCTGCTATAAATAACGAAAGGCCCCCGCAGGAGCCTTCCGGACCGGAGGCTTCGCAAGTTTCTCCAGTACGATCACTGAGTTTACTATAGCAGAATTGACACAAGAAGTCAAGACGCCGATTCAACTCTGTATTAGTATATGCCATGTCGCCGGGAAAGATACTGGAAAACGAGCAAAAAATAAGCCCGATCATAATGGAAACTACTGATCGGACTTAATCCTTATAATGTGTCGCAATATCTTCGATGTTACAATCCAGTATATTACACAGGGTATTGATCGTGTTCATGCTGATTCCTTCATTGTTCTGCAGCCTGTGAATCAGCGATTTACTGAAATGATATTCTTTATGAAGCGTATATTTTGTTATGCCTTTGGCTTTCATCGTTTCCCATAATTTGTCATATTTTATCATGCACACATCCTCTTTTTTCTTGTGCTTCTTTTATTATAGGTTTAGGATAAGAAGTAACAAAGGTTCTGTTTTCGGAACCCACATAACCGCAGGAGGACGGGGAAAGGATTCGGAGTAGGCGCAGTGAGAAGAATGAAAATGAAATTTTTTGGTGTTGTAATGGCGTGTGCTGTATATGTTATGGTTTCACAGGGAGAGGAAAAATATGTGCAATGGCAGGAAGATCATTGCGGGATACCAGACGCTGTAGGAAGTACAGTAATTAATAATGACCATCATTTGACTGTTGTGGCAAATAGCAGTGAGATAGAAGATAAAGAAGAATTTGCCCGCCAGATTGTTGATATGTGCAGGGAGAATGCGTTCCATTCGATAAAGTTTTCCACAGATATAAATGGCTATCCGTCCAGTATGGATATAGCAGTTTACTTGAGGAAGAGTGATATAGGGAAAAAAGCTCCGGTTTGCAGAATCAGATACATTCCATCGGATTACAATGAAGGGTACGATATAAAAAACAATGCGGATCAGTATCATTTATATCTTGATGAAAAGGAGATTGCATTTTAACGTTCAGGATAATACCGGAGAATCATTGATCCCGGTTCTCCGGTATTGGAGGCATTATGCTAGGAAATATCCTGGCTTTTTTCTGATTGCCGGGAGTGGGATTTTCCTAAAATCACATCTACATTTGTACAGACCGTTTTCAACTCTTTTTCATATCCTCGGAGATTCTGATAGGCTTTATATTGACTGCTTTTCAGTGCGGCCAGTTTCTCTTTTTCTGCTTTTAAGGCTTTCATGGATGGCAGCTTACCATCGTTTGATTGTTCTTTCAAAATCTTCCGGGCAGTTTCATAAAGCGTGATTTCCGTCTGGTGTTCCTGCCGGAAAGACTTTTTATTTTTGGATTTCAAAAACTGGCTGTAAATGGATTTGTTCGCCAGATATTGCCCTGTATAGTGGATCTGTTCGTTTACCTCTTTTAGTTTCTGCTCAGTAGAGCGCAGAGCTTTCCTCATATCCGCTGTCTGTGACTGCGCTTCGGAAAAAGCTGTCTGCAAACTGTCCTGGGTATCATATCCATGCTCCTGCACATAAGCGACAGTCTTTGCCATCTGCTGTAGGTTTGATAGTTTAACTTTTTGTGCATACGCATGGTTTTGCTGTGCTTTCACACATTGCTGCAGATCGACGACGAGACGGAGATCCGATTTGATAAAAATAAAAGCCGGAATTTCTGCTTCACTTTCTGCTTTGGAATCATGCGGGCCAGAAGTTACAGGATCAGTCTCTAAGATTGGTATTTCAACCATTTTTACTTTCTGCCTTTTTGCATTTTCTTTAAACAATGGAAGCAGATACTTTTCTTCATAGTGTGTGCCGAGGTTTCTGCCAGTGATTGGTTTGCTGCGCTCCGGATGGAGATAACTGAAACGGCCACGACTGATTTTCAGTGTAATATGATATTTTTCCATAAGCAGTTTTTGAAATTCTTCCTGACTGCGGGCAGAAACGGCAGCGTCCTCAATGGCGATACGGAGGAAGTTTTTCTGCGTCTGGAATGTTGTTTTACGGGGAGTTATGCCATCAGAAATCATTTTCTTGTTGCGATTATCCATGTTTCGCTGTCCTCTGCGCTTTGCATGGTATTCCCGTTCAGTTATTTTTTTTTCTGCTGGAGTAAGCAGATCAACTTGATTTAGCTGCTCCCGGTGACACATATCCATAACAGATTGTTTTAAATGAATTAGATAATCTTTTGTCAGGTGGTGCTTGTATCCGGCACAAGAATCGCAGGGGCGCTCCATGAACGGTTTCCGTTCCACATCAAATTTTCTTAAACTGTTTATGACGATATGTACATGGATGTTGCCGCTTTCATTATTTCCATCCATGTGGGTACAGACAAGAGCTTGATGTCCGGGAAAATTTTTTTGTGCGTATTCCAGTCCGAGCTGCTGCGCCCGCTCTCCGGTCAGTCCATTTTCCTCTGCGTCCTTCGGATCAAAGCTGAGAATATAATGATGGGATTTGATTTCATCATAGTTCTGGTTTTTGTGATACCTTGCATTTAGTTCCTTACATTCCGTATCAAAATGGAACGGATCACAGTTTATTCCGTCAAGATAATATTCTTCGCGGGGAATCAATCTGCCGTTTCCGTCAAGGATTGGTTTGCCTGTATATTCGTCATACTGGAACATGAGATAACGCTGTGCTTCTCCGTAATCTGCGTTTTTACTTGCGATGTGTTTCAGTATTGCCATATGAATTTTCTCCGGCGGCGCTTTTGTATTGTTCCGTATATGCTGTAAAGTCTCCGGCAAGTTTCATCACTTCATATTTCATTTCATAAATATCAGCAATGCCTTGATGGATTGCTTTCCTCATTTCGTGTGAATGAATGCCGCCAGTGTTAAAGTGACGGGCAATCTGGTTGAGGTTGCTGCCGATCTTTCCAAATTCGGCAGTCAGTTTTTTTAGTTCCGGCAAGTCTGCCACAAGCTCATATTTCACAATTACTTTTTTGTTCATAATCTGCTTACGGGCATATTCCGCCAGTGAAAGATTGGCGTTTTTTGCATTGGTGGAGATAATTTCATATTCCGTATCTGTGAGACGGAGGTAAATACGGTGCGTGTGTTTCAGTTCTTTTTCTTTTTTTGGTCTTGCCATGTTTTCCTTTCTCGTGACAGTGCTTTGTTGTCACGCTGCGACTATTTTTGATAGGAGCCAATCTGCACATTTTGAAAAATGTGCTATTCGAGGGTATGGGGAGCGAAATCCCCATCAAGATTGCCGAGCAGCAAAAACTGCGAAAGGGAGTTTGTAGCGGCTCTGGCGAATCTTGCTCTGAAAAAGTAGAAAAGCCCTTCATAATAAAAGCCGATTATTTAAAGGGAATGGTAATAGCAAAAAGGAAAAGATTTATATGAGATATGTAATTGTATGACGCACTTTCCCAAAAGATAGTCCCTTTCAAAAAAGTACATTCTTGATGAAGATTTTATGAAGTGTTACCTTTAATTTGAATATTCAGAAAGGATGAAGCGAATGAAAAATATAGAAATCGGGCCAATCCGTCCACCTTCAGAAAGTAA